>SKET01000073.1_pt1 | contig 97933 bp, 70 predicted proteins | sample 4841461 | NCBI WGS metagenome assembly SKET01 (sample SAMN11008802, study PRJNA524170) | human gut metagenome | biome: Human fecal sample; material: Feces; isolation source: fecal sample from pouch patient p5 | host: Homo sapiens | place: Israel: Tel-Aviv | collected 2014-02-13
GGATTGGGGTGGGGGCGAACATGTTCGCGGAGGGGTGCGTTGACGGTGACGTGTTGGCGACGGTGAACATATCGGCGGCAGGAGAAGATAAGCTGTTCTCAGGGGAACCTCAGCACAACAAAGGAGTTACGCATGCGAGATTTCATTTTCCATAACCCGGTGAAGATCTACTTCGGCAAAGGGCAGGCGCGCCATATCGCACAGGAGGTGGAGCGTGTCGAGGGCGCCGTTCTGGTGGTGTATGGCGGCGGATCGATTAAACGCAACGGTGCCTATGACGATGTGATGGCTGCGCTGGCAGGAACCGGGCGCAAAATCATCGAGCTGCCCGGCGTTACGCCGAACCCGCGATTGGACAAAGCGCTGGAAGGCGTACGACTGGTCAAGGAGCATGGCGTCGGCCTGATTCTGGCCGTTGGCGGTGGCTCGGTAATCGACTGCGCGAAATTTATTTCGTTGGGTTCCGGCATCGGTGACGATGAGGATTTGTGGGATGACTACATCGAAACCGGCAAACCGGCACCTGAAGGGCTGATTCCGGTTGGCGTGGTGCTCACCACCGCGGCAACGGGCTCGGAAATGGGAGATGCGGCCGTGCTCACCAATTGGGAACGTAACCGCAAGCTCGGCTATACGTCGTTCCCGCTGATGCCCAGGTTCTCCGTGCTGGATCCAAGCTACCTGATGACATTGCCCGCCGAACAGACGGTGTATGGCTTCGAGGACATGTTCTGCCACACGTGTGAGCAGTATTTCTCCTATCCGGTGGACGACAACCTTTCCGACGAAATCGCCGAGGGAATCCAACGTCATATTCTGCGTTCGTGGCGAGCGTGCTTGTCCGATCCGAAAGATTATGAGGCTCGCTCCAATGCAATGTGGGATTCCACGTTGGCTCTGAACCGCATTATCTCGCGCGGCAAGGAAGAGGATTGGGTGACGCACGGCATCGAGCACGCGCTGTCCGCATACACCGATATCGCTCACGGCGCTGGTCTGGCCGTGGTTCACCCGCATTGGATGGCATACGTGTATCTGGTCAACGATGAGGTGACGGCTCGCTTTGCCCGCTGGGCGGTCGACGTGTGGGGTGTGACGCCCACCGGCAAAACCGATCGCACGGTGGCCGAGGAAGGCATTGATCGCTATGTCGATTTCCTGCGCCGCGTAGGTGCGCCGCTGATTCTTTCTGAGGCCGGCGTGCCCGACGATCCCGCCTCTCTCGACAAGTACGCCGATCATGCCGGTGAGGCCGGCGGCTCATTCGTGCAGATTCACCGTGACGATGCCCGAGCGATTCTCGAGGCATGCAAGGAACCGGTGTCGTTCTGACGGTTGGACTAATCCCGTGATTTGAGCCGCCGCGTGCTGTCCCGCACCACCAAAGACGTAGAAAGAACCACGCGCTTCTGAATCTTGCGTCCTTCATTGGTATCGATGACCATGCGAGCTGCAGTGGCGGCCATGTCTTGCAATGGCTGGCGGACCGTGGTCAACGCCGGGCCCATGTACGCGGCGGTCTGTATATCGTCGAATCCGATAACGGACAGATCTTCGGGGATACGGATTTTCAGTTGACGGGCCGCCTCGTAAACGCCCATGGCCTGTATGTCACTGCCTGCAAAGATGGCGGTCGGGCGACTTTGTTCGTCTTCAAGTAACGCCATGGCTCCTTCGTAACCGCCTGGCGTGGTGAAATCGCCTTCGGTGATGAGTTCGGGAGAGGTGGGGATATTGCGTTCGGCGAGGGCCGTCGAATAGCCGTCAAGCCGGGCACGTGAGCAGAGCATTTCATCCGGTCCGGTGATGATGCCGATGCGCTTGTGGCCGAGTTCCAGCAGATGACGGATGGCGATGACGCCGCCCATCCAGTTGTCCGCCTGTACGGAGAGATCATCTAATGCCGGATTGCCGGAAGGGTCGAAGACGACGAAAGGAATGCCGTGTGGTTGGAACATGCTGCGTTCCTTGTCCGTCAAGTTGGAGAACACCAGAATAGCGCCAATGGGCTGGCGGTCGATGATGCCTTCAACCCAGGAAGAGTCGGGGTGCTGCCGGTCGCCACTTTCCGCAACCATGACATTGATGTTGTGCGGCTTGGCCTCCGTGATGATGCCCCTGAGCACCTCCAGCGCCCAAATGGTCTCAAAATCCCGAAATACCACCTCGATGGTGCGTTGTTTACGGGAGAGGGAGACGCGGCGAATGTAGCCGTTGTCTTTCAGGGCTTTGTCAATGGCCTGCCGGGCCGCTTCCGAAATATCCGCCTTGCCGTTCAGGGCTTTGGACACGGTGGCCAGTGAGTAGCCAGTCTGTTTGGCGATGTCTGCAAGTTTGACCTTGTTCTCGCCGTTGCTTTTGCGCTGTTCTGCCGACGCCATCATTGACCGCCTTCATCAGAGAATGTTGATATCAGTATATTCGAAACTTTCGTAAAGTCAATTTGACGATAAAGAATGGTATGTATAGATAAAAAAGGTTGGAATTTCAACGATTTTGATAGTAAAAAAGCCGATATAAATTTCGTTTGACCGTCAAACTAAGGCTCTCTATGATAGAGATATCGAAAACATAAAGCGAGTTTTCGATAAAGGTAAAGAAGGTTGATGGAATAGGTGAAACGGCGAGGTTTCACTGAAAACATCATTAATTACCAGCTGTTAGATATGTAACCGGCTGATATACCTTTCGAAACTTTCGTAAATCGCGGATCGGTTTCATGCTGGTCAAGAACAATAAGGAGACGATAATGAAGTTCAAGTCCGTGGCCGCCGCACTTCTGGCGGCGGTAACCTGTGTCAGCATGGCCGCTTGCGGGAGCGGCGGCGACACGAATGCCGATGGCAAGGTGGAAATCACCATGTGGCACAACTCCACCACTGGCGACGGCAAGGCATACTGGGAATCCGCCGCCAAGGCGTTCGAGAAGGAAAACCCGAACGTTACCATCAAGATTGAAGCCATTCAGAACGAGGATATGGATGGCAAGCTGCAGACCGCTCTGCAGGACCCGAATTCCGCCCCCGATATCTTTATGGCGCGTGGTGGCCAGAAGCTACGTGATGTGGTCGAAGCTGGGCAAGCCATGGACCTGACCGACAAGATCTCCGACACCGTCAAGAACCAGATGGCCACTGCTGAAGCCACCGGCACCATCGATGGCAAGATCTACAGCGTGCAGCAGTCAGTGCTTCCCGGCGGCATCTGGTATTCCAAGGATCTGTTCGAGAAGGCCGGTATTACTGAAACTCCGAAGACCTGGGATGAGTTCAAGACCGTGGTGCAGAAGCTGAAGGACGCCGGCATCACGCCGATTGCCGTAGGCGGTAAGGACGCCTGGCCGGCCGCCCACTGGTGGTACTGGTTCGCACTGCGCGAATGCTCTGCTGACACCTTCGACAAGGCCCAGTCCGATAAGGACTTCAGCGATAAGTGCTGGACCCGTACCGGTGATGATGTGCAGGCGCTGCTCGACCTCGATGCCTTCAACGATGGCTTCCTGACCACTCCGGCCCAGCAGGGCGCAAGCTCCTCCGCCGGCCTGCTCGCCAACCACATGGCAGCTATGGAACTCATGGGCGGCTGGGAGCCCGGCGTGATCAAGGACCTGACTCCGGACAAGAAGGACATGGCCGACCTCGGCTACTTCGCATTCCCGACCATGGACGGTGGCGAAGGCGATCCAACTGCCATCATGGGTGGTTCCGATGGCATGGCCGTGGGCGAGTGGGCGCCTGAAGAGGCTGTGGACTTCCTCAACTTCGTCTCCGAGAAGGAATGGCAGGAGAAGTACGCTGAGGCGTTCTCCACCATCCCGGCCAACAAGGAAGCCCAGGATGTGGTGACCAACGAGGCTCTGAAGCAGGTGCTGACCGTCTACAACAACGCATCCTCCGTGTCCATGTGGCTCGACACCGTGTTCGGCCAGAACATCGGCAACGCACTCAACGAAGGCGTGGTCAACATGATGGCCGGTCAAGGTTCCGCCCAAGACATCGTCAAGGGTGTTGAAACCGCTGCGGCCAAGGGCTGATTCGCTCTGCCCCGACCGTAATTCCCGGGCCGCGGCGAATGCTTGCACAGCAACAACCGCGGCCCAATTTGTTTTTCTTAGGAAGGCCTCAACACAATGTCAGTTTCAGCAGGCGCGAAGGTACAGCGCCGCACGTCGGGCTTAAGCGACAAGGTTCGCAAACGTATCGAAATCACCATCCTTTCGCTTCCTGCCCTGATCATGTTCCTCGGATTCGTCATCCTGCCGGTGTTCATGGCCGGCTACTACGGATTCTTCAAGTGGAAGGGCTATGGCAAGCCCACCGTCAACGGCCAGTTCATCGGTTTTGAAAACTACAAGGTCATTCTGACCGACCCGAACTTCCAGCAGGCATTGGGACACACGCTATTCGTGGTCGTCGCTTCGCTCGTCATCCAGGGGCCGCTGGCCATCCTCTTCGCCCTGCTGCTCAACCAGAAATTCAAGGGCCGCGCACTGATTCGTACCCTGATTTTCGTGCCGTACGTCGTTTCCGAAGTCATCGTTGGCACCGGCTGGAGTCTCATCCTCCAGACCACAGGCGCATTGAACGCGCTACTCAAGAAAATAGGACTTGGCGGGGCGGACTGGATCTCCGATCCGAAAATCGCCATCTGGACATTGATGTTCATCATTTCGTGGAAGTACATCGGCTTCGCCGTCATCCTGATGATTGCCGGCATGCAGTCGATTCCCGAAGACCTCTATGAAGCCGCGAAGGTGGATGGTGCTGGATTCTGGCGTCAGCAGTGGAGCATCACCCTGCCACTGCTCGGCCCCACCATTCGTATCTGGGCATTCATGTCGATTATCGGTTCTCTTCAGCTGTTCGACTTGGTCTACATCATCTGGGGCCAGTACGTGTCGTCTACCGCAGGAACGTCCACCATGGCAACCTACATGGTGCGCGAAGGTCGACTCGCCAACAACTATGGTTACGGTTCCGCCGTGGCCGTGGTGATCTTCATCATCTCGCTGGTCATTGCCTTGACCTACCAGCGGTTCGTGCTTAACCGAGATCTCGAAGGTGCGCTCACCGACGAGAAGGATGCCAAGCGTCGTGCCAAGCGTGCGGCGAAGGAAGCGGCCAAGCTTGCCAAGGCCAATGGCAATGCCGCAGCAGTTGCAAATGAGGTGGTTTCACAATGACGACCGCAGTCTCCCCGTCCGTGGGCAAGGGCAAGAACAAGACCTATGATCCGTATGCATTGAGAAAATCCGCAAAGACCCCGTGGGGCAACCCGGTCGTCTACTTCTTCTCACTGCTGCTTGTGGCGCTGTGCGTTGGCCCGGTGCTGTACATCATTATCGGCGGCTTCCGCACCAATGCGCAGATTACGAGGGACCCGGCCGGCTGGCCCGATCCATGGAACTTTGAGAATTACAAGACGGTGTTCACTTCGAACATCTTCTGGCCGGAACTCGTCAACTCCCTGATCGTCTCCATTGGCACAATGGTGGGCATCGTGGTGCTGGCCTTGATGGTGAGCTTCGTCATTGCCCGATACGAGTTCAAATTCAACAAACTGCTGTACTCGCTGTTCGCCGCCGGCATGATGTTCCCCATCACCGTGGCCATCACCCCGTTGTATCTGCTGCTGCGCAATCTGCACCTGATCAACTCGCATCTGGGCATTATTCTGCCCCAGATAGCATTCGGCCTGCCACAGGCCATCATCATCCTGGTGCCATTCCTCAAGTCCATTCCTAAGGAACTGGAAGAAGCGGCAGAGCTGGACGGCTGTTCTCGCATCGGCTTCTTCGGCCGTATGGTGCTGCCGTTGAGCTGGCCCGGCGTGGCCACCGTCGGCATCCTGAGCTTCGTGAGCAGCTGGAACGCCTACATGCTGCCGCTGTTCCTGCTCAACGATTCCAGCAAGTACACCTTGCCGCTCGGCGTGCAGATGTTCAGCTCCCAGCATTCGGTCGATACCGCTCAGGTACTGGCCTTCACCTCGCTGTCGATGATCCCCGCGCTGATCTGCTTCACCATTTTCCAGAAGAAGATCGTTGGCGGCCTGACCGGTGCTGTCAAGGGCTAGTCGCAGCAACCATAAACGTGCCGTGGAAAGGTACATGGCTCTTTGGGCCGATTCCTTTCAACCTCTTCCTTTCCTCCTTCCCACGGCACCCATTCTTTTCAATGAGGAGAAAACCATGAAGATCTCCAATCCCGTACTCCCCGGATTCAACGCAGATCCCTCGATGATTCGCGTCGGCGACACCTACTACATCGCCAATTCCACATTTGACTGGTGGCCGGGAGTCCGTTTGCACGAATCCCGCGACATGGTTCACTGGAATCTGCTGCCCGGGCCCTTAAACCGCGTTTCCCAGTTGGACATGAAGGGCAACCCGTCTGGCGGCGGCATCTGGGCGCCTGACCTGTCCTACGCGGACGGCAAATTCTGGCTCATCTACACGGATGTGAAGATCGTCAACGGCGCGTTCAAGGATTGCGCGAACTATCTGGTCACTGCCGAGGACATCCGCGGCCCGTGGAGCGAGCCAATCCGTGTCAATGGCGTGGGCTTCGACGCCAGCCTGTTCCATGATACCGATGGACGCAAGTATCTGGTGCAGCAAACCTGGGACTTCCGTGAATATCATCATCCGTTCGACGGCATCACCTTGACTGAATTCGATGTCAAGACCATGCAATTGAAGCCGGAAACAGCCCGCACCATCTGGCGCGGCACCGATGTGAAATTAGTCGAAGGGCCGCACCTCTACACCATCAATGGCTGGTACTACCTGTTTTGTGCGGAAGGCGGCACCCAATACGAGCATCAGGAGTCCGTGGCCCGTTCGCGAACCTTGGATGAGCTTTCGTTCGAAAGCATGCCGAGCAATCCGTTCATCTCCAACTTCGATACCCCCGGCACCTACCTGCAAAAGCAGGGGCATGGAGCACTCGTGGATACGCCCGGCGGCGAATGGTATTACGCTTCACTGTGCGGCAGGCCCTGGCGGCACGAGAACGAGCCGGCTCATGGCGTGCGCGGCTGGTGCACGCTCGGCCGAGAGACTTCGATTCAGAAGGTCGAGTGGGATGGCGATGGCTGGCCGTATGTGGTCGGCGGCCATGGGGGAGAGCGTTATGTCGAAGCCCCGGCCGACGCCATCGCAACTGAGGCCCCTACGGATCATAGCCAGCATGACGAGTTCGAATCGAGCGAACTCGACCTCAACTGGAACACCCTGCGTGTGCCATTCACCGAGACCATGGGCCGCGTGGGCGGCGGCTCGCTGACCTTGCGTGGTCAAGGGTCGCTGGCAAACCTGTTTGAACTGTCGCTGGTAGGACGCCGTTGGCAGGCGTTCGATTTCAACGCCGAAACCAAGGTGACGTTCGAGCCGAGCAACTACATGCAGATGGCCGGCCTGACCAACTTCTACAACCACCTATGCTGGTCGTGGGTGTTCGTCACTTGGGACGAGAAGCGAGGGCAGCGCGTAATCGAAGTCGCCCAGAACGATTTCGATACGTACACGTCGTTCCTCAAAGACACAGCCATCGCCATTCCTGATGACATCGAATCCGTATGGTTGCGAACCAAAGTGCGTACTCGTACCTACACCTACGAGTATTCGTTCGATGGCAAGACATGGCATGAGATTCCGGTGACGCTGGACGCCGCCGTGCTCTCCGATGATCATGTGGCCCAACGTTATGGCGGATTCTTTACCGGCGCGTTCGTCGGGTTGGTGGCCGTGGACCTTTCCGGATACGGCAAAGAAGCCATTTTCAGCCATTTCGATTACATGGAAATATGATGACGCCAGGCGGCTTTCCTGATAATCAGGGAAAGTCGCCTGACTATTCGGCACTGGGGAATGAAAGGCGACACTTGTGGCAAGCGACAATGAACATTGCGGCGACCGTGGCCGCGAATGTACCATAACCGTCTCCAACCCGGTGCTGCGCGGCATGTACCCGGACCCGTCCTGGATCTGGGATGCGACGCGCGAGGAAATCGTGCTGGTCAACTCCTCGTTTGAATTGGTGCCGGGGTTGCCCATTCATACGACCCGTGATCTTGTGACGTGGACGCACACGGCGAATGCGGTGGATGAGGCGATGTCTCATCGACTGCTCATTGATGGCGTCGAGGATTCCGGCGGCCTGTACGCGCCGACCATTCGCCGTATCGGCGGGCGATATGTGATCGTATGCACCGTGGCCCGCGTGAATGAGGTGAAGGCGCTCGCTGCAGGATGCTCGCAGAAGGATGTCGATGGCTGTCGCGCCGCCCAAGGCAATTTCGTCATCGAGGCCGATGAGTTGACCGGACCATGGCGCGGTCCGTACTGGGTGGCCGGGGCCGAAGGCATTGACCCGGACATCTTTGAAGACGGCGATGGCACAGTGTGGTGGACGCAAACGCGCCCGGCATTACATCCGCAGTGGGATGGTCAAACCGAGATCTGGACGCAGCCCATCGCCCCAGGCACGTGGACGTTGCAAGACCATAAAACCGTGATTTGGCGCGGCTATGGCATGGATGCGGTATGGGCTGAAGGGCCGCATTTGTACCGGGTGGGCGATTACCTCTACCTGATGACCGCCGAGGGCGGCACCAGCTTCGAGCACAGTGAGATGATAATGCGCACGCACGCACCGCGCGGATTCGCGGCGGCGCTCGCCGGTTTTGAGAAGAACCTTGCCGCGCAAGATATCTGGATTGAGCCGGCGCGTGACGGTGAACGAAGCGTGGTGGGTCACGATAACCGGCTGTTTGAGGCTTGCAAACGCAATCCGATCCTCACACACCGTCATTTGGGAGCGGGGGAGCCGGTCCAATGCGTTGGGCACGCCGATCTGCTGCTGCATCCGACCGTCGGCTGGCTGCTCGCGTGTCTTGGCATACGCGAGACTCCGGGCGAGGAACCCGGAGAAACGTTCAGCTACTGTGGCCGGGAAACGTTCGTGGCACCGGTCGTATGGCAGCACAATCCGGTCTCGTGGAAGCTGGACGGTGGGGAGCCGAATAAGCGTATCGATATCGTCGATCCCGGTTGGCCGGTCGTGGCTCCGGGGCTTGGCCGGCTTCCCGAGAAGTTGGTCGTGGACGTTGACGAGGATGGATTGCCATGTGCAGTGAGGGGTGTGGATTCTGCGGGGTGTGATTGCGCTGCTGGTAATAATGCCGCATGCCCTGCTGAGCTCATCCAGCTCGACGATACCCGCCTAGTCGGCGTTCGAGGCCGTGACGATTACCGGTTCCTGCGTGTCGACGGGCAGGAATATGCCGCGTTCACCCGGCCCGAATACACGATGATGATGCATCAGGATTCCACCCATGCTGTCATGGTCATGGCGGAAGCGGAATCCGGCCAATTGACGGCCGAAATCACCGATAGGGGAGATAAGCGGTGCATTGCGCTTGGAGCGCTTGGGGCCAACGAATGGTTCGGATTGCGCTTGCATGGCAATCGTTTGGAATTCCTTGCCGGGCAGCCTGCACCTGACAGCATTGATGAGGGAACAATGCCTGATATTGCACTAATTGCGCACGCGGACGTTACTTATGCTCGTATCATGGCAGATTGTGATGCGCGATTCCTCAGTACCGAATGGGCCGGCGGATTCGTGGGTTGCCTGATCGGCGTAAAACGGCGGTAATGGTCTCAGCCCGCTCTACAATATTGTACAATCATATTGTTTAATCGTTAAACAAATGCAAGGGGGGCAATCGATGGCGCACGATCTCGAACAACTCAAGCAAGATCACCCGGATGTGGCGAAACTGTTCGCCGATGACTGGTTGCAGTACCGTAAGTCGGAGATTTTGCCGGAACTTACGCGCGAGGCGCAGTCCACGTGCGACCGCATCAATCGCATCTACTTTGAAGACACCGCCGAAGCTGAGCGACTGTTCCGCGAACTCGTGCCCGAGGCCGGCGAGGGCGTGGACTTCCGCCCGCCAATCCGGCTTGATTACGGGCTGGGCCTGAAAATCGGAGACCGTACGTTCATCAACATGGACCTGCTGATTGTGGGCGGCGGCCCGATCTCCATCGGCTCCGATTGCCTGATCGGCCCGCGCGTGAGCATCTATACGCCAAACCACGCCATCGCCCGCAAGCCTCGACTGGAAGGCTGGCAGCACAACGCCGACGTGACCATCGGCAACAATGTGTGGCTGGGCGGCAATGTGGTGATCTGCCCCGGCGTCACCATCGGAGACAACTCGATTATCGGTGCGGGCGCAGTCGTCACCCACGACATTCCCGCCGATTCCATCGCTGTGGGCAATCCGTGCCATGTGATTGCCGAAGTCCCGGATGACTGGACTCCTGAAGAGCGGGCCGCTGCCGAGGGTCGGTAGGTTTGCTGCTCTGGCCAACTGTCACGGCGAAACCGGGATACAGGAGAGAAAGGAACAATGCAATGACGCAATATCATGTTTCCGCGCAGGCGGCGAAGACGAACGGCGCCGGCAGCGCGGCCGACCCGTTTCTGACCATCGGCCAAGCGGCGGCCATCGCCCGAGCCGGCGATGAGGTGGTTGTGCATGCCGGCACCTATCGGGAATCTGTCGACCCCCGATTCGGCGGAGAGAGCGCCACGAACCGCATCGTCTACCGCGCGGCCGCGGGCGAACCGCGCCCGGTAATCACCGGCTCCGAACGTATCGACACATGGCAGCCCGAAGGCGATGGCGTGTGGAAAGCCGTAATCCCGAACGCATTCTTCAACGGATACAACCCGTACGTGGAAACCGTATTCGGCGATTGGACCGTATACCCGGACCCAAAGGTCGAGGTACGCCACCTGGGCGATGTGTATCTGAATGGCAAATCCTTCTACGAAGTCGCCTCGCTGGACAAGGTGCGCAACCCACAGCGTTGGGATACCGGCCGTGACGCCGCCACCGATTCCATCGTGCCGCTGATTGATCCGGATGCCACCGTGAACGTGTGGTGCTGTGCGGTCGATGATGAGGCCACAACCATTTGGGCCAATTTCCATGAAGCCGACCCGAATGCGGAACTTACCGAAATCAACGTGCGCGAGACCTGTTTCTACCCGAGCCGCCCGTTCGTCAATTACATTACGGTCTCCGGCTTTGAAATGGCGCAGGCGGCCTGCCCTTACACGCCGCCGACTGCCGATCAGGTCGGGCTGGTGGGCCCGCATTGGTCCCGCGGGTGGGTTATCGAAAACAATCGCATTCATGACGCGAAATGTTCGGCGATCTCGCTGGGCAAGGAGATTTCCACCGGCGACAACGAATCGACGCGCACCCATCGTAAGTCCGGGTACCAATACCAAAAAGAGGCCGTCTACAAGGCGCTGCATGCCGGCTGGGAGAAAGGCGTAGTCGGCGGGCACGTGGTGCGCGGCAACGTAATCTACGACTGCGGCCAGAATGGTGTGGTTGGTCATATGGGCTGCGCCTTCTCGCTGATTGAAGGCAACCACATATACCGCATCGGCTCCAAGCGCGAGTTCTTCGGCTGGGAAGTGGCCGCCATTAAAATGCACGCAGCCGTCGACACGGTGGTGCGCGGCAACCGGGTGCATGATTCGGTGCTGGGTATGTGGCTCGACTGGCAGGCGCAGGGCACCGTGGTGGATTCGAACGTGTTCTACCGCAACACGCGAGATGTGATGACCGAGGTGACCCACGGGCCGATTACGTTTATGAACAACGTGTTTGCCTCCGAGTTCAGTTTCGACGATTATGCGCAAGGCGCGGCGTTCGTCAACAATCTGTTCGCCGGTCGCATTCGTCACACCGCCGTCTTGGACCGATCCACGCCATACCATTTCCCGCACGTCACCGATGTGGCCGGCGAGGCATTCGTCTACGGTGGCGATGATCGGTACGTCAACAACCTGTTCTTGGCTGTGGACGATTCCGCCAAACCGTTGTGTACCGCGGATGCCGCCGGTGCGGCCGGTATGGCGGAAGCTGGAACCGCGTTCTTTGACGGCTATCCGCGCTCGCTTGAGGAGTATGAACAGCTGATTGAAGAGGCTGGCCTTGGCGATGAGGAGTTGTATCGCAGCGTGAAGCAGCCGGTATTGCTGGCTTCGAACGCCTATGTTTCGGGCGCGAAGGCCGCTTCCGGCGAAGCCGAGGCCGTGGTGAGTGGTGACGGCTCTTCGTTGGCATTGCGCGAAACCGATGATGAGCTATGGATGACCGTTTCGTTGCCCGAATCGATTCGGTCGGCAACTGGACCGGTGATCTCCACTGCTGATCTTGGCCAACCGCGTATTGTCGAGGAGTATTTCGAGAATCCTGACGGTTCGCCGATTGTTGTGGACCGGGATATCACCGGTGCTGCGCGCGGCGCATGCTCGGCTCGAGGCCCATTGGCGGCGTATGGCGATGGGGAAGTGCTCATCTGGTCGAAGTGACGGGATCGCGGTTTCGACTGTTGCCTCTGCCTCGGCCTTTGTGTGGCACTGAGTGGGGCTGGGCTGCCAGTATTTGGCAGGCCGGCCCCTTTTCGATTTGCATTGGTAACAAATATGATATATGGTTAAATCATTAAACTAAATACTGTAAGTCCATGCATACCTACGCAACGTCAATGGAGATACTGCTATGCGCGCACATCATGTTCTGCTGCTGTCGCTCTGCCTGTTGGCCGCAGCCTACGCCGTACTGCTATTCGTTTCACCAGCCGCTGCGCCGATTGGCGTCACGCTAACCGTTGTTGGTCTGGTGCTGGTCTCGACGCGCTATGCGTGGCGCGCCAAATTCCTGGCTCTATTCAACGAAGCATGATTTGATGAATCTTCTTCCTCTCTTCTCCTTTTAAGCCCGGCCGCTCGCCGGGCTTTTTCTTTTGACCGAGGTCGAAGTGGGGAAGGGTGTGCTATGGGCACTTTCGTGTCGGGGGTGCCGTGTTCTCGACAACGGCCTACCGACTTGGGGTGTATTTCGACAATATGATTCGGCGATGTGCCTCAGCGGATATGTGCGGCCAATGAAAAAGCGGGATACCGATGTCGATATCCCGCTTTCAGCGAATAGGTAAGGCCAGAGCTTACTTCTTCCTGGCTTTCTTGACGCGCTTGGGGGTGGGAGCCATTTTCTTGGGTTCGAAGAACGGCCACTTGTGCAAAGCCCAGGCGTGCAGTGCGGGGATCTTGGCAACGGCGAAGCCGATGACCAGACCGATTACCATGGCCCAGGTCTCCAGATCATGGCCTGCGACCAGCAAGCCGATGAACACTATGGCAACGATGAAGCTCACCATCTGCGAGGCCTTTGACTGCTTGGCGGTCACCAGGTCGGCCTTCATGGGAACAAGCCCCAGAAACAGGCCGCAAGGTATGCAGATGACGGCCAATATCGCGCTGAGGGTTATTGACAATGTGGTTGCATCCATGATGTTCCTTTAGTGCTGTGGGTTGTGGTTTTCTTTGGCGTCTGCGGTGTCGGTGTCTGCGGTGTCGGCAACGTCGTCGTGTTCGTTTTCTTCGGCTTGTTCGGCTTCGGCCTCGGCGTCCGTGCTGTCGGTTTCGTCGTCATCAGCCGCGTCATCCTTGCCGGGCTGGCGCCACCACAGGATTAGCGCGTTGGCCGCGCAGTAGATGGCCGCGATGCCAATGCATACCAGAAAAATGATGTTCGAAGTGCTGATGATCGTGCCGTCGTTCATCGACTCTTTGACAGACTGCCATATCCACATCACGCAGGCGACGGCGGTCAGGGCGTACAGCATCATACGGGAGCGGTCGTTCATAGGATCATCTCCAGACTTGTTCAAACGACTTGATTATAGCCGTATTTGTGGATTGCGTGGGAAACGAAAAATGCCGCCATGTGTGCTTCAGCGAGGAGCGCGGTATAACAGCGGCTCTTCGCGATGCTCGCCATGGCGGCATTCATCAGGAATCGTTATTCATTTGTTATCTCATGGATTTGCTGGCAGCGTATCAGCCGCGGGCCTTGGCGTACGCCTCGTACACGGCTTCGGTGGGCTCGCCGGTCTCCACGCCCTCGATGGTGAGCTGCCATGTCGGCGGTTCGGCCTCGCCGGACAGCACCCAGGCGGCCTGACGGGCGGCGCCGATGGCCACGTATTCGTCGGTGGCCGGACGGGTCACGTCCATGCCGAGGATTGAGGGGGCCAGCGTGCGGATGGCCACGGACTTCGCGCCGCCACCAATGAGCAGGATGCGGTTGATCTCGGCGCCCAGCGAGCGAATCAGCTCGAGGCAGTCGCGCTGGGAACACAGCAGGCCTTCGACGAACGCACGGGCCAGATTCTCCTTGGTGGTGTTGTGTAGGGTCAGGCCAGTCAGCGAGGCGGTGGCGTCCGGACGGTTCGGCGTACGCTCGCCGTCGAAGTACGGCACCAGGGTGATGCCGCCGGCACCCGGCTCGGCCTTGAACGCCAGTTCGGCCAGTTCGTCGTAGTCCACGCCTAGGGCGGCGCGACCGGCGTCCAGAATGCGCGAACCGTTGATTGTGCAGGCGAGCGGCAGATAGTGGCCGGTGCAGTCGGCAAAGCCGGAAATGGCGCCGGTCAGGTCGTACACCGGGTTTTCAGCGATGGCCGCGGCCACGCCGGAAGTGCCGAGCGATACGGACACATCGCCCACGGCCATGCCGAGGCCCAGCGAGGCCATGGCATTGTCTCCGCCGCCGGGGCCGATGATGCAGCCGCCTTCAACGTCCTTGCCGGCAATGGCGGGGTCGGCCTTGACGGCGGCTGCCTCACGCGGGCCCAGCACGGTGGGCAGCACAATGGCGTCGGCGTGGGCCTTGGCGGCTTCCTCGCCCTCGGCAGGGGCCAGCACCATGGCGATGAGATCGCGGCGGTACTCGTCATGCGCGGCATCGTAGTAAATGGTGCCGGAAGCGTCGGAACGGTCGGTGAACAGGGCTTCGAGATGAGCGTCCTCGCCCTCGGCCACCGGGCCATAGCCGGCGATACGCCAGCTCAGCCAATCGTGCGGCAGACAGACGGCGGCAATCTTCTTGGCGTTCTCAGGCTCGTTCTCGGCCACCCACGCCACCTTGGTCAGCGTGTAGGAGGCGACGGGGGAGGATCCGACGGCCTTGACCCAGCGTTGCTTGCCGCGGGCGGTCACGTCGTCCGGTTCGTCGCCCTCGGCCGGAGCTGCACCGAGCTTGTCGATCAAGGCGGCGGCCTGCGGGGCGGAACTGGTGTCATTCCAGAGCATCGCATCGCGAATCACGTTGCCCTGCTTGTCGAGAATGACCATGCCATGCTGCTGGCCGCCAACCGCGAGGGCCGCGACATCGTCAAGCCCGCCGGCCTGCTCGGCGGCCTTGGTGAAGGCCTCCCACCAGAATTCCGGGTTGACCGAGGTGCCATCCGGGTGCTTGGCCTGCCCGAACCGAACCTGTTCGCCGGTGGCGGCGTCCGTGATGCGGACCTTCGTTGATTGGGTTGACGTATCTACGCCGGCAACCAGTACTCTCGTCATGCATTCCTCCTCGATGAGGGTCGCGCTCAAAAGTTTCGGCGCGCCATAGCCAATAAGTTAGACGATTAAACTATACTGTATCTCAACGTTCGATTGCAAACGGAAACACGCGAAGGTGCGGTCCGATTCAATCGTTTGACGCACAATATCATGGTGTGATAGACGGATGTGAGCGCCTGTGCGGCGCTCGAGACTAGGGGTGCGAGGAGGTAGGGGCCAATGGCAAATCTACGCAGGATCAATCAGGAGGATCTGCGCAACCATAACCTGTCGGTGACGCTCGACACCTTATTGCGTGCGCAGAAACCGATGAGTCGTGCCGATCTGGCCAAGGAGACGGGCCTGACCAAGGCCACGCTCTCGCTGTTGGCCTCGATGCTCATTGAAAGCGGCGTGGTGCAGGAAGGCGAGCCGGTCGTTTCCACCACATATGGGCGGCCCAGCACGCCGCTGGAGATTCGCGGCGGATCCATCGCCGGCATCGGCCTGCAGATCAACACCGATGGTTACGGTTGCCTGGCACTCGATCTGAACGGCGACACTCTCGGCCGGGAGTGGGTGAGTGAGGATATGACCGGCACTGACCCGTACGAGATCTTCGCCAAGCTCGATGCGATGACTTTCCCGTTGGAAAGCCGGCTCAAACGACGCGGCTGCAAGGTGGTGGGAGCCGGGTTTGCGCTGCCGGGCATCGTCACCGACGACATGTGGCTGTTGGTGGCCCGCAATCTGGGTTGGGAAAACGTCAACCTCACCCGGTTCAACGTGGTGCGCCGGCTGGATGTGGTGGCCGGCAATGAGGCGAAGATGGCCGCCATCGCTCAGATTCCGGGGTATGCCACCGAACGTGCGCCCTTCCTGAATGTGGTGGACCGCACGGACTCCTTTATTTACCTGTCTACCGATATCGGCATCGGCGGCGCGGTGGTGCGCGACGGCGAAGTGGTGATGGGCTCGCACGGATTCGCCGGCGAGATCGGCCATCTGTCCGTGGCGATGGATGGGCCGTTGTGCAGCTGCGGGCGTCACGGGTGTCTTGAGGCGTTTGCGGGCCGTCGCGCTTTGGTCGAGGCTGCCGGCATTGCCGAGGATGGGGATGCCACCAGCAGCGAGGCCATCGATATGTTCCTCCAGCGTTGGCGAGCCGGGGATTCGGATGTGTCCAAAGTGGTCGATCAGGCCGCCGATGCGCTGGTTTCCGCCATCGCTTCCGCCGTGAATCTGGTGGATGTCGATACGGTGCTGTTGGGCGGACTGTGGACGCACTTCGGCGACGAGCTGGCCACCGTGCTTGAAGGCCGGCTGCGTTCGGAAATTCTGGGATACCCGAATGTGAAGATTCGCGTGTTTGTGCCGCCGGTGGCGCTGCATCCCTCGCTATATGGCGCGGCCGAAATGGGCTTGCGACGGTTCATCGAGAACCCGTTGGGGTACATGGGGGAGAAGTAGCGCCGGGAGATGCTGCTTGTTGCTGGCGGGTGCATGGTATGGGTGCATGGCGCGCGTGCCGGCATTAGCGGGCTCGTGCTACACTTTGGCAAGTTGGCTGTTTTACGCAGCGAACGTGGGGCCGTAGCTCAGTCGGTTAGAGCATGCGACTCATAATCGCCCGGTCCAGGGTTCAAGCCCCTGCGGCCCCACTCTTTTGCGTCGTCTCCTGCGGCGGCGCAGCGCGTCTTCACGTCCAGATAGGCGCGTACAATCCCTTAGGTTCCGGTTCACGTCTTGCCATAGGGGCATGACGACCCGGGTCCCCCGAATCCATAGGAGACGTAAAATGCAGCAGGGTATCCATCCTGATTATCACCCCGTTGAGGTGACGTGCTCGTGCGGCAACACCTTCGTGACCCGCACCGCTGGCAAGGAAGATCACATGTTCGTTGACGTGTGCTCTCAGTGCCACCCGTTCTACACCGGCAAGCAGAAGATTCTTGACACCGGTGGCCGCGTTGCTCGCTTCGAGAAGCGCTACGGCAAGAAGAGCAAGTAGCATACTTCACGCCAGTCCGATTCGATTTGGCATGCTCCGGCATACCCGATCGAGGACTGGCGTTTTTTGTATTCTTTGACAAGTTTTGTTGCAGCATTGACCTGCGCAATCGAATAATCGAACAGAACAGCACCATACAGAAGAAAGTGTGTTATGGCAGACGAACAGTTCCCGGCGGCGGCAACCGCGCTTGAGGAGTACCAGTCCATCGAAGAACAGATGGCAAGCCCCGAAGTCGTGTCCAACCCGGACAAGCTGCGCAAGCTGGGTCGTCGTCACGCCGAACTGGGTGCCATCGTGGGTGCCTACAAAGCCTGGTTGCAGGTGAAGGACGATCTGGCAGCCGCTCAGGAGATGGCCGGCGAGGACGCCGACTTCGCCGAGGAAGCCAAGCGTCTTGAAGACGAACTGCCCGGTGTCGAGGAGAAGCTGCGCACCGCGCTGATCCCGCGTGACCCGGATGATGCGCGCGACACCATCATGGAGATCAAGGCCGGCACCGGCGGCGAGGAAGCCGCACTGTTCGCCGGCGACCTGCTGCGCATGTACACCCGTTACGCCGAGAAGCGTGGCTGGAGCGTGAACGTGCAGTCCGAGAACACCACCGAGCTCGGCGGCGTCAAGGACGTGCAGATCGCCATCCGCGCCAAGGGCACGCCCGCTCCCGAAGACGGCGTGTGGGCTTCGATGAAGTACGAGGGCGGCGTACACCGTGTGCAGCGCATCCCCGTCACCGAATCGCAGGGCCGTATCCAGACTTCCGCTGCCGGCGTCATCGTGTTCCCCGAGGCCGACGAGGATGACGACGAGATCGAGATCGATCCGAAAGACCTGAAAATCGACATCTTCATGAGCTCCGGCCCCGGCGGCCAGTCCGTGAACACCACGTATTCCGCCGTGCGCATGACCCACCTGCCAACCGGAATCACGGTGAACATGCAGGATGAGAAGTCGCAGATTCAGAACCGTGCCGCCGCGTTGCGCGTACTGAAGTCCCGCCTGCTGGCCATGAAGCATGAGCAGGAGGCCGCCGAGGCCGCCGACATGCGTCACTCGCAGGTACGTTCGCTTGATCGCTCCGAGCGAATCCGCACATACAACTTCCCGGAAAACCGTATCGTCGACCATCGCACGAATTACAAGGCTTACAACCTTGACGCCGTGCTCGACGGCGACCTGCAGGCCGTCATCGATTCCGACATCCAAGCCGACGAAGCTGACCGTCTGGCCAACCAGCAGTGATAGCCGACCTGATTCGTCAAGCCGCCGCGCAGTTGCGCGAAGCCGGCATCGAGACGCCCGAACATGATGCCAAACTGTTGCTGGCCGAGGCCGTGGACGCCGAGCTACGCGATATCGACAAGGCCATGCTGATGGGGGAGGGCCTCGATTCGCTGGCCCCCGCCGGCGGGGGCTGTCGCGCAGCGACTGGGGGTGGTCAGGCCGACCCCGTCACCAATATCCTTGCCGCCTTCCACGCCATGCTTTCCCGACGCGCCAAACGCGAGCCGCTCCAATACATCACCGGCCACACGCCTTTCCGCTACCTCGACCTGCAGGTGGGCCCCGGCGTCTTTATCCCGCGCCCGGAAACCGAAACCGTAGTCCAGGCCGGTCTTGACTGGCTGACCCGGCACAGCATGATCCACCCGCGCATGGTCGACCTGTGCGCCGGTTCCGGTGCCATCGGCCTGTCGATAGTCAGCGAAGTGCCCGGCAGCCAAGTATGGGCCGTCGAATTATCCCCGCGTACCGCCGAATGGACCCGGCGCAATCTGGCGGTAACCGCGAAACGATACCCCTCCATCGCCTCCAATTACCAACTGGAAGTCGCCGACGCCACGTCACTGGCCACGCTGGCGCAACTCGACGGCACCATCGACATCGTCATCACCAACCCGCCCTACGTGCCACAAACCGACATCCCCGAACAACCAGAAGTACGCGACTGGGACCCGGAACTGGCGCTATACGGCGGTTCGGCAGACGGCACGCTCATCCCTGAACGCATTATTGAGCGCGCCTGGCGCCTGCTCAAGCCCGGCGGCGTATTGGTTATGGAGCATGATCTCACCCAAGGCGAGCGATTAGTGGCCTATGCCAAGGCCACAGGTTTCGCCACCGCCTCCACCGGCAAAGATTGGACCGGCCGAGACCGCTATCTCTTCGCCGAGAAGTAGCCACAGGCGCGGGGCCGCCGCTGCTACTGCGCGTAATACTGCAGGGCGGAGGCGTCCGCGTCCGTGATTTCGCGAATCGGACGGGCCGGATTGCCCACGGCCACGGTGTGCGGCGGAATATCGCGCGTCACCACCGAGCCGGCACCGATCACGCAACCCTCGCCGATCGTCACGCCGCCGATTACCGTCACATTGCCGCCAAACCAGCAGTTCGAGCCGATGACAATCGGCTTGCCATACTCGCAGTCGTATGCGGAACCATCAGGTGCCTGCCTCACGTTACGATCCTGCCAACGCAACGGATGCATCGGTGGCAGCAGCGAAACGTTCGGGCCGAACAGCACGTCGTCGCCAATCGTCACCGGGCAACAATCCAGCACAGTGAAGTTGAAGTTGGCGAACACGCGCTCTCCGATGGTGATGTTGCAGCCATAGTCGAAGAAAATCGGCCCCATCACGTCAAGGCCGGCACCGTGGCCGGGCAGCAGCTCATCGAGAATCGCGGCACGGGCGGCATGATCGGTACGCGACGCGGCGTTGAAGCGCGCGCACAGGTCGCCGGCCTTCTCGCGCAGGGCATTCAATTCAGGGTCTACCGAATTGTACAGTTTGCCGGCGAGCATCTCCTCGCGCTCGCTGGCGCGCGGCATACGCAGTTCGACGGGAGGCATGGTGGTGGATTCAGCATTGATTTCGCTCATTGAACACTCCTGTAATTTCGCGAAAGAGCATGGATGGACTCATTGTATCTACGGTCTGTGCGTGTGGGGCGAATCGGAAAACGGCAGTACGGCAAACGAGCGATGATGAACTATGCAAGTCGGGGCGCAATGGTGCAATGGTAGATTGTGAATACACAAGCGAACGGAGGTGGCGTGAGCGTGGAAGGCGGAACAACGCTGAAAGTCACGGATGAATCGCTGGCACAGGCGGCGCGTGTCATCCGGGATGGTGGATTGGTCGTCATTCCAACGGATACGGTATATGGAGTGGCGTGCGATCCGCGTAATAAGGCCGCTATCGACCGTATCTACCGGCTCAAGCGTCGCCCGCGCTATAAGGCGTTGCAGGTACTGCTCGCATCCACCGACCAGCTTGATGAGCTCGGTCTCGACCTGCCGTCCCCGCTGAATCGTTTGTCGGCGGCGTTTCTGCCTGGCGCGTTCTCGCCGATTGCCGTAGCCCGGCCCGCCTGCACGTTGGAGACTTTGGCCGACACCGCCGATGGTCGCCCCGGCACGCAAGGCATCCGCATCCCCAATTCGGCGCTGTGCCTCGCGATTCTCAAGGCGACTGGCCCGCTGGCCGCGTCCAGCGCCAACCGTTCCGGCGACGAAAGCGCGCAGACCGTCCAGGAGGCGGTTGACGCGTTCGGCAGCGAAGTCGACCTGTATCTGGACGGCGGTCCCACCCAAGGCCATGTCTCCAGCACCGTCGTCAAAGCCGATCCGTACGCGCGCGACGGCATCGAGATCCTGCGTGAAGGCGTCATCGCCCAAAACGTGATTCGCAAGGCCCTCCACCTCAACGGCGGTGGACTCGGCGCATGAGAATCTACCTACTGATTGCCGCCATCGCCGGTGGCGTCACCTGGCTGGTGACTCCGCTGATTCGCCACGTCGCCATCGAAATCGGTGCGGTTGGCGAGGTGCGTGCCCGAGACGTGCACACCATTCCCACGCCGCGCATGGGTGGCCTTGGCATGCTGATCGGTTTTGCCGTGGCTACCGTATTCGCCAGTCGGCTGCCTTTTCTCTCGGGATTGTTCAACGGCAATTACCAGATGTGGGTGATTCTTGCCGGCGGCATCATGATCAGTCTGCTGGGCATGGCCGATGACCTGTGGGATCTCGATTGGATGCTGAAACTTGCCGGTCAGCTGCTGATTTCCGTATTCGTGGCTTGGGGCGGATTGCAGATCATCTCACTGCCTTTGGGCGGTTCGCTGATTACCGCCTCGCCGAGTCTGTCCATGGCGATCACCGCATTCCTGATTGTCGCCTCGATTAACGCGGTCAATTTCGTTGATGGCCTCGATGGCCTGGCGGCCGGTATCGTGGCGATTGGTGGCATAGCGTTCGCCGCCTATTCGTATATCATCGCCCGGTCTTCCCCGAGTTATGCTTCGTTGGCCACGCTGATCGACGTGATGATGGTGGGTATCTGCGTGGGCTTCCTGCTGCATAATTGGCATCCCGCCAAACTGTTTATGGGTGATTCCGGTTCGATGCTGCTTGGCTATCTCATCACCTGCGCTTCGATTGTGATGACCGGACGTCTTGACCCGGCCTCGATTCATGCCAGCATCTATCTGCCGGTGTTCATGCCAATTCTGCTGCCGATTCTGGTGTTGTTCCTGCCTGTGCTCGACATGTGTCTGGCGATTGTGCGGCGTTTGGCCAAAGGCCAGTCGCCCATGCATCCGGACCGTATGCACCTGCACCATCGCATGCTGAAGATCGGGCATTCGGTGCGTGGCGCCGTGCTGATCCTGTGGGGATGGGCCGCGCTGATCGCATTCGGTTCGCTGACGATTCTGTTCTTCAAAGCGCAGCATGTGGCCGTGGGCATGCCCATCGCCGTGGTGGTGCTGACCATAGCCACGATGTACCCCTATCTGCGGCATCGTATTCCCGAGATCCAAGCCGAGAACCTGACGCTCGAATCCGCACGCAAGAACGCGCAGCATGCTACGGTTAAGTCGCAGTCTGCAGTAGGGGAGAGCCGGGATTCGATTGGCTCTCAGGCAGCGGATTCGATGACTGATTCGCCTGCGGATTCGCGGGACTCGCAGGCGGGTGAGGTGCAGGACCCGGCAGCGGATAAGTGAGCGCTCACAAGCGTGTGTCGTGAAGGTCAGCGCGTGTTCATATAGTGTTTGTATGGCTACAAACCTCGATGAATTGAACGCCCAATCGGCGTATGCTCCCCTTCCTCCGATTTTCGCCAAGCTCGGCCTTGCTTATGATGATGTGTTGCTGCTGCCGAACGAGACGGATGTCATTCCCTCCGAAGTGGACACCAGCACTCATCTGACTCGCAAGATCGTGATGAAGGCCCCGGTCCTCTCCGCTGCCATGGATACCGTGACCGAGTCCGAGATGGCCATCGCCATGGCTCGTAACGGTGGTATCGGTGTGCTGCACCGCAATCTGTCCATCGACGACCAGGCCGCTCAGGTCGATGTGGTCAAGCGTTCCGAGTCCGGTATGATCACCGACCCGCTGACCGTCAACCCCGAGGTCACTCTGGCCGACCTCGACAAGCTGTGCGGCAAGTTCCACATCTCCGGTCTGCCGGTTGTGGACAAGGAAAACAAGCTCGTCGGCATCATCACCAACCGTGATATGCGCTTCATCGCCTCCGAGGATTACGACACCCTGAAGGTTAAGGATGTCATGACCAAGGAGAACCTGGTCACTGGCCCGTCCAACATTTCCAAGGACGACGCTCACCGTCTGCTCGCCCAGCACAAGGTTGAGAAGCTGCCGCTCGTTGACGAGGAAGGCCACCTGACCGGCCTGATCACCGTCAAGGACTTCGTCAAGACCGAGCAGTACCCGGACGCCACCAAGGATGAGCAGGGTCGTCTGCGCGTGGCCGCCGGCGTCGGCTTCCTCGGCGACGCCTGGCAGCGTGCCTCCGCTCTGATGGAGGCTGGCGTGGACGTGCTCGTGGTCGACACCGCCAACGGTGAGGCCCGTCTGGCACTCGACATGATTTCCCGCCTGAAGCACGACTCCGCCTTCGACGGCGTGCAGATCATCGGCGGCAACGTCGGCACCCGCTCCGGTGCTCAGGCCATGATTGAGGCTGGCGCGGACGCCGTCAAGGTCGGTATTGGCCCCGGCTCTATCTGCACCACCCGTATCGTTGCCGGTGTCGGTGTCCCGCAGCTCACCGCCGTGTACGAGGCTGCCCAGGCCTGCCGTGCCGCTGGCGTGCCCTGCATCGCCGACGGTGGCATCCACTACTCCGGTGACATCGCCAAGGCCCTCGTGGCTGGCGCTTCCTCCGTGATGCTCGGCGGCACGCTCGCTGGCTGTGAGGAAGCCCCGGGCGAGAAGGTGCTCCTGCACGGCAAGCAGTACAAGCTGTACCGTGGCATGGGCTCCCTCGGTGCCATGGCCCCGCGCGGCAAGAAGTCCTACTCCAAGGACCGCTACTTCCAGGCCGACGTGACCTCCAGCGACAAGGTCGTGCCGGAAGGCGTGGAAGGCGAAGTGCCGTACCGCGGACCGCTGAACGCCGTGCTCTACCAGATGCTCGGTGGCCTGCACCAGTCCATGTTCTACATCGGCGCCCACAACATCGCCGAGATGCCGGAGCGTGGCAAGTTCATCCGCATCACCGACGCCGGTCTGCGCGAATCGCACCCGCACGATATCGTGATGACCACCGAAGCCCCGAACTACTCCGGCTTCCACAACAACTGATCGGTTGATGCCCGCTAGCTTGCGCTAGTTAGGGGTTGATTCCTTGTGAAAAGGGTCTGCTTATGCAGGCCCTTTTCGCGTATGTGGCTCGAGATAGCTTGTATGCGCTGGGGTATAGTCTGAACTGTTCTTGTAATAACGGGTGACATGACGAAAAGAGGCTTACCATGGTCGACAGCCATGATGCAGAAACTTACAGCGCAAAGGATTCGCGCCTGATTTGGATTGACTGCGAAATGACGGGCTTGGATATCTTCGGCGGCGACGAACTCGTCGAGGTGTCCGTAGTGCCCACTGACTTTGACCTGAATGTGCTGGACGAGGGCGTGGATTACGTCATCAAGCCGTCCGAGAAGGCCGTGAACCATATGAACGATTTCGTGCGCCAGATGCACACCCGTTCCGGCCTGATCAACGAGTGGGAGAATGGCCTGAGCCTGGCCGAGGCCGAGCAGAAGGTCACCGAATACGTGCTGCGCTTCACGCCGGAAGGCGTGCGCCCGCTGCTGGCCGGCAACACCATCGGCTCCGATAAGAAGTTCCTCGACCATTACATGCCGAACCTCATGAGCCACCTGCATTACCGCAGCGTGGATGTGAGCACATTCAAGGAGCTCGCCCGCCGCTGGTACCCGGCCGTGTACGAGAACCGCCCGCCAAAGAACGGTGGCCATCGTGCTCTCGCAGACATCATCGAGTCCTTGGACGAGCTGCGCTACTACCGTAAGGCGTTTATGGCTCCCGCCCCCGGCCCGGACGATGCCGCATCCAAGGCCATCGCCGCCGACATCGTAGCCACCAGCATCCTCAATAAGTAGTCCGCCGTACTTGGCTCCCCTCCCTGAGGGGAGTCTAGAGAGGTTGATATGCGCCAAACCGAAGCCCTGGCCATTCTGAACGCCGGCGCGAACGTGTTCCTGACCGGTGCGCCCGGTGCCGGTAAGACCTATGTCTTGAACGAGTTCATCCGCCAGGCTCGGGCCGACGGTGCCAGTGTAGCAGTCACCGCGTCCACAGGCATCGCCTCCACGCATATCAACGGCCAAACCATTCATTCGTGGAGCGGCGTCGGCGTGGCCACCGCCCTGAGCGCCAGCCTGCTCAAACTCATCAAATCCCGGCGCAAACGCAAGATTCAGGCCACGGACATCCTCGTCATTGACGAGGTTTCCATGCTGCACGCTTGGCTGTTCGACATGGTCGACCAAGTCTGCCGCGAAGTACGCCGTGATCCACGCCCGTTCGGTGGCATCCAGGTTGTCTTGTCCGGCGACTTCTTCCAGCTGCCGCCGGTTTCGGTGTCCGGGCGCAACCGCGACCTCATCGCCCCCACGCCCGAATTCATCGCCAGTCGCGAACGGTATGCCCGTGCCGGCTTGAACCCCGAAGGCTTCATCACCGAATCGCTGGTATGGCCCGAACTCAACCCGGTGATCTGCTATCTGACCGAACAGCACCGTCAGGATACCGGCGAACTGCTGACCGTGCTCACCGACATTCGCGAAGGCGACGTGACCCAGTCCGACCGTGATGTGCTCGTCACCCGTCTGGGCAAACTGCCCGAGCCCGGCCAGGTCGCCGTTCACCTGTTCCCGGTGAACCGGCAGGCCGACAATCTCAACGACATGCGCCTGAACCAAATCATGCTTGAACCGCATGAGTTCCATGCCGAAACCGCTGGCCCCGCCAACCTGGTCGACCGACTCAAAAAGAACATGCTGGCTCCCGAACGACTGGTGCTCAAAGAGGGCGCGGCCGTCATGGCCCTGCGCAACGACACCGATCGTCAGTACGTCAACGGCTCGCTCGGCACCGTGCGCGGCTTCGCGCAGGAAAACAAGGGCGGCTGGCCGATCGTGGAATTCGAAAACGGCAACATCGTCACCATGAAACAGGCCACATGGGAAATGATGGACGGCGACACCGTGCTCGCCTCCGTCTCTCAAGTGCCACTGCGTTGCGCGTGGGGCATCACCATCCACAAATCGCAAGGCATGACGCTCGACCGTGCGGTCATGGACCTGAAGCGCACCTTCGCGCCGGGAATGGGATATGTGGCGCTGTCACGAGTCGAATCGCTGGGCGGACTGTATTTGGCTGGCGTCAACGAACGCATGTTCCTCGTCTCGCCCGATGCCGTGGTACTCGACGGCGACTTGCGCGAAGCCTCGGCCGCGGCCTCCGACCAGTTGGCCGACGAAGGCGCAAACGCGTTCAAACCCGCCGAGCCGGACGAATTCGCCGCCAATCCCAATGACGACTTCGCCCAAGCTGCCTTGTTCTGATGGTCGATGTATCGAATGACTACTAATTGGAGCGTTTCTGCGTTTCAAGGGGCTGATTTTGGGTTTTCGGGACATCTATCTCCGTTTCAAGGGGCTGATGCCCAAGTAGACAACGATCAAAAATGGCGGAATGACGTTGGCATGAAGCCGATTCTACTTCCGATTTAGCGGATGACCAGCCCCTTGAAACGCAAGTAGATGTCCCCAAAAGGCGAAATCAGCCCCTCGAAACGCAAGTAGACGCCGCTGGCATGCCTTCGTTGAAGAATTGGGCGACTACCATGGAATAAGAGGTGGTAGTTATGATGCTATCCGAGATATTTCGTGAAAACAATGAGGTTCGCGGGGCCGCCCGAGCTGGTGCTGGCGCAATACGCCCGCCAGCGGTGGCCGGTTTGTTCTACCCCGCCTACCGCACAGCGCTCAAGCAACTCATTAACCATCAGCTGGATTACGGCCGAGAGCTTCTGAAACAGTTGGAACCCACGCTTCCAGCGGGGGTTCCGAAGGCCGTAATCGTGCCTCACGCCGGTTATGTCTATTCCGGTACGACAGCAGCGCTTGCTTATGCCTTGCTCGAACGAGGGCGGGGGAGCGTGAGTCGTGCGGTAATCGTGGGGCCGACTCACCGTGTGGCCGTGCGAGGCGTTGCTTGCTCTACCGCAGCGGCGTTTGAAACGCCGCTGGGCACGGTGCCGATAGATGTTGTTGCTGAGCGTAAAGATTTAGGCTTGGAATCGGCTTCCGATGAGCCGCTTCGTTCCGGTACACATGCTCGTCCGGGGCACCGGCTCCCGCAATGATTGTCAATGACCCCACACATGCGCAGGAGCATGCCGTGGAAGTACAAATTCCGTTCCTGCAAACCGTGCTTGGTCCAGACCTCACTATTGTGCCGTTGAATGCGGGCGACGCCACGCCGCAAGAGGTGGGCGATGTGTTGCGTGCTTTGTGGGGCGGACCGGAAGCGGGCGACTGCGCGGCCGCATCGGTTCGCTGGTCGCCTACCGTTCGCTCGGCAAGGACATAGCTGCACATGCGGTGGACGCCGCCACCCGTGACCCACGTTTCAACCCGGTCACCGCTGCGGAATACCCGTTACTCAATATGGAGATATCCGTCTTAGGCGAGCCCGAGCCGATTACCGTGAACTCCCGTGATGTCGATTTGCGCAGCACCGGTTCGAAGACCGAGAGCTTGGTACCTACTCAGTCCGGGCCTGGAACTGATGCGTTCAAACGGGACGACGAAAACGACGAACGCCCGGTACGATCACGCATGGAACTAGAGGCTGCACTGCGCCCCGGCAGGGACGGTCTGATTCTCGCCGACCGTCGTGGCCGCAGCGCCACATTCCTGCCACAAGTGTGGGATGAGCTGCCCGATTCGCATGACTTCGCCTCTCATCTGCTCGCCAAGGCTGGCATCCGCCCGTCCTACGACTGGACCGATGGCGAAATCGACTGCCAACGCTACGAGGTGACGGCCTATGCCGAGCACTAACACAGCAACTGTTTTCTCACCCACCGGTGTGAGCCTCCATAGTTCTTCGCCTACTGCCCCTACTGCTCCTCCCGCTGGCGGGAGATGGCGCGAAGCGCCGGAGGGTGGTCATCGAGAATCAGAGGGTGGTCATCGGGAATCGCACGGTTATACGGTAGCCACGCATGGCCGCAATCCCGCCATAGGACGCTGGCAAACGCAATTCCACGACGGCACTAACCGCGCCCGCTGTGAACTATGCCCGCGCCGCTGCGTGCTGTGCCCCGGACAACGCGGCTTCTGCTTCGTGCGCTCGAACCATGACGGACTCATCGTCTCCGACACCTACGGCCGCAGCTCCGGCTTCGCCGTGGACCCAGTGGAAAAGAAGCCGTTGAACCACTTCCACCCCGGTTCCAGCGTGCTGAGTTTCGGCACGGCTGGCTGCAATTCCGGTTGCCGATTCTGCCAAAACTGGGATATTGCCAAAGCCCGCAGCTTCGAACGGCTCGGCGTGGAAGCCAGTCCGGAGAAAATCGCGCAGGTCGCGTCCGACCGAGGCATCGACTCGGTGGCGTTCACCTATAACGATCCGATCGTGTTCGCCGAATATGCCATCGACACGGCCGAAGCCTGCCGAGCGCTCGGCATTCATCCCATCGCCGTGACTGCCGGATACATGAGCGCCGAAGCCTGGCCCGACTTCTACGCGGCCATGGACGCCGCCAACATCGACCTCAAAGGCTTCACCGAAGAGTTCTATTGGAAAGTGACCGGCACTCATCTGGCCGATGTGCTCGAGACCATCGACTATGCGGTCAACGAGGCACGCACACCAGAAGGCGAACACGTGTGGGTGGAGCTCACCACGCTACTCATCCCTGGATTCAACGATGACGACGCCCAGCTGCATGCTGAATGTACATGGATACGCGAGCACTTGGGTCCGGACGTGCCGCTGCACTTCTCCGCATTCCACCCCAGTTACCGCATGATGGACGTACCGCCCACCCCGCACGAGACTCTGACCCGCGCCCGAGACATCGCCCTCGAAGAGGGACTCAATTATGTGTACACAGGCAACGTGCATGATCGTGAAGGCGATACCACGTATTGCCCAAACCCTGAATGCCGGGCCAAGCTCGTGGAACGCGATTGGTATCGAATCATTGCCAACTGCATATCTGTTGGTCGTGACGATGACGGTCGTTGCCCGTCATGTGGAACTGTAGTGGCCGGTAGATGGTGGGAGATTGATTCTCGCATAGTCGTATGCAAAAATCACCATCCGTGGTCTGAAGAGAGGGGGCTTCTGGAGTAATGAGGGGATCCAACGCGCCCGAAAACCCTTAAGACGGGGGGTAAGGGGGTTTCTTGGAATCTCAAGGTCGATGGTGGTTCAAGGGGTTATTTTTTGCCCCGAAAATAGGGGCAATTCGTGTCGTCGGACCGTTTTATTCTTCTCACAGCACAAGAAACTGTAGTCCCATTGCCGTGACCGCGTGTGGTAAAAGCCGTAAACGGCGTGGGCGGAGAGGTCTGATTCTGATGAAGAAGCTACAAGAAATGTTCCGGGGGGGGGTCTCCTTAAGTGCCTCTTAAGCATCATCGCAGCTGTTGCGATGGTGGGCACCGTCGCCGGAGTGGGAGTCGCCGCCTATGCGGATGGCGATTCGCAGCCCACGACGTCTGGCGATACGTCAACAACGCAAACGCAGACTACCGAGACTCCGGCAACCGATGGTGCCTCCGGTAACAAGACCGGTGAGTCTGGCGAGTCTGAGGCTGATACCAAGAGCGATTCAACTGGTGCGGATGCCGATACTGCCCAGTCCGGCGATGCTGTGGCCAAGCAGGCTGCTCCGGCTCCGGCGAGTGTGGATGCCGTGGCAGCGCGTAAGGCGCTTCCGAGCATTCTCGGTAATGTGCCGAGCACGAATGGCAGCATCAAGGTCAACCTGTTCGATTACAACACCAACGGCAGGGACGGCAACATCAATTACGCGTCCGGCAGTAATCGGATCATGCGTCCGTTCACGTTTGGCCCTACTGATTCGGTGGCCGGTCGTAGTCTGAACGCTTGGACCGGCAATAACGGTGGCCTGTATCAGGGCATCGTCTCCTCGGATTTGACTGGGGACGGATATCCGCAGCTGGCGAGTGGATCGACGTCGCTCGGCTACCTGTTCGGCGGGGAGAACAATGTCAATGGCTTGGCCGAGAGCCACGCGGATGTCGATGGCCTGTTCCAGGAGAAAAACGGCTATTACACGTACGACAGCGCGAAGAACTACGCACAATACGACAGCACTGACAACAAGTTCGATTTGTATGACGGCGGGCGTTTCTATAACGGCGGTCTGCCGAATGACGCCGGTGCGTTCATGCCATTCAATTCATTGAGCACGAACACGCATAATTACAATGGCACTGATGGTTATGGACTGAACAAGGACAATAACTACTACTTTGGCATGACTGTCTCCACGACGTTCATGATGCCGAAGGATGGCAAAGTCAACAACGACGACATGGTCTTCGAGTTCGAGGGCGATGATGATGTGTGGGTGTACCTCGACGGCAAGCTGGCGCTTGACCTTGGTGGTATCCACAACAACTACGGTGGTTCCATCAACTTCGCGACCGGCAAGATCACGTACAGTAATGGTGCGCTGGGCACTCATGCCAGCAACAGCCGTCCCAGGAATCTGAGCGAGGTGCTGGGCGGGGACTGGAATACGGCCTACCGGAACCACACGTTGAAGATGTTCTACCTCGAGCGTGGCGCGGGCAGCTCGAACTGCAAGGTCAGGTTCAACCTGCCGACCATCGATTCCAGCCAGATTCAAATCGGCAAGGAGACCGAGGGCGATGTTTCTGCAGATACCAAGTTCAAGTTCAACGCCAACGTCAACTACGACGGCGAGGGCGACGACTACGAGCTGTACACCGGCGATTACGACGTGTACGACACCGCCACCAGCACCAAGGTCGGTGAAACCCAGACCGCGACCGACGGTGTGATCACGCTCAAGGCCGGCCAGTATGCCGTGCTCAAGGGCAGTGATGAGAAGAAGATCACTGAGTCCTCGAAGTATTATGTGAAGGAACTCGACGTTGCTCAGGACAAGTATGCGGTGAGCGCCAACGGCGGTCAGGTCAAGGTGACGCAGGAGAAGGATTCTGCGACCACGACGAAGGTCGCGGTCAGTGATGTGCCGCGTACCACGGTGACGAACACGGTCGTCACGGCGCCCGAGCACCGCAAGTACATCAAGGCGAACAATGATGGCACCTATGACCTGTCACTGAACGTGACCGGCACGCAGTCCAGCTCGTCGCAGACGACCGTGTCCCCGGCCGACATCGTCGTGGTGTTCGACACCTCCGGTTCCATGAGCAACGGGATGGGTAGCCAAACTCGTCTTCAGGTTGCGAAAGCTGCCGTCAACAGCATGGCGGAACAGTTGCTGACGGCGGAGAATAAGGCTGCCGGCAAGGATAAGAATATCCAGATGGCATTGGTCTCCTTCTCGACGACGGCGGGCACGGTGTCGAACTTCACTGACACTGCAGCGGGCATAACCAGTACTGTTAATGGTCTGCGCGCCGATGGTGGTACGAATTGGGAGGCCGCGTTGAAGCGGGCCAACACTCTGTTGGCGTCTTCCAACCGTAAGGATGTGAAAAAGTACATCGTGTTCATGTCCGACGGTGACCCGACGTACCGTGATTCGGCGAATGGTTACACTAAGGATTGCAAAGATCAACGGATAGATGGGAATCGAGTATATCTATGTGGTACAGGCAGCTCCGACCCGTCCAACCGGAATTTCAACGCCGCCGTTGCCGAAGCTAATAAGCGCGGCGATGCGACATTGTTCTCGGTTGGCGTGTCCTCCGATCCGGACAAGATGAGTGACTTCGCTGAGCGGACGGCGGGTACCTATTTCAGCGCCGCGGACGAGGAAGGCCTGAACAAGGCGTTTAACGCGATCATCGGGCAGATCGAGAAGCATTCTTCGTACAAGAACGTGTCCATCACCGATACGCTGTCGGATTACGCGGAGTTCGCTAGTGCTAACTTTGGCTCGAATGATGTGACGGTGACTGCATCTAAAGGCGGTAATAGTGTCGATCTCAACAAGAGCGATTACACGGTTACCGTTTCGGGCAAGACGGTGAAGGTCACGTTCGTGGACGGCTATGAGCTTCAGGATGGTGTGACGTATACGGTCACATTCAAGGTCAGGCCGACGCAGAAGGCCTATGACGATTACGCCACCAACAAGCAGACTGATGGCAATTCGACCGGCTACGGCACAGTGACGGGCGATTCCGGCACCGATGCGCCGAATAACGACACCTCTTCCGGCAAGCCTGGCTTCCATTCGAACGCTGATCACGGCGCGAAGCTGACGTATACCGCGGTCAATCAGGTCGGCGACCATAAGACCGAGACCCCGGGTTCCGTGGAGTATGACCACCCCGTCCTGCAGGTGAAGACCGGCAAGATCCAGGTGACCAAGAACTGGGATCCGACCGATTCCGAGCCAAAGGATGGCTCGAATGTGACGGTCAACATCTACAAGGGTGACCATGCCGACGACAGCCAGAAGGTCGATACCCTTACCCTGACCAAGGATGGTGGCTGGACTGGTTCCTTGGGGAACTTGGCCCCAGGCGCCTACTTTGTGGAAGAAACCAATGTAGACGGTTACACGGCGTCCTACAGCCAGAGCCAGACGGTGACCATCACCGCCGGCGAACTGTGGGAAGCCGAGCCGAACATGACGAAGTTCGACAATGTCAAGACATATGACGTGGCTATCACGAACACGTTGAACCGTGTCGATCTTGACGTCAATGCGAACGTCAAGGTGCGCAAGACCGTGCAGGGTGCCGCCGCGTCCGAGGACTTCACGTTCAACCTGACCTGCGCCACGGGTAACGCCGCATGCCAGGATGGCGTGACCTGGCCGAAGGATAGCAACGGCTCGTTGATCGCCACCGCGTCCAAGGCCGACTTGCAGGCCACCGGTACCCCGGCGGATGCCAAGTTCCCCGATGGTTCGACGTTGCAGCTCAAGGCCCCGACCGGTACGACTCCGGCCGTCTACAAGTTCACGGTTTCCGAGGACCAGTCGGGCAAGTCCGCGGGCTGGAAGTACGACACGGATGCGGTGACCGTCAGGGTCACGGTGAGTAAGAAGACTGATGGCTCCGGCTACGAGACCAAGGTCGAATACGTGTACGCCGACGATGATTCCGACAAGACGGACAAGCCCACGTCGGCCGACTTCACCAACACGTACGTGGCCGTGTCGAGCCTGCCTCTGACTGGTGGCAAGTCTGCCCGTGACTGGCTGGTGTATGGCGGTGGCCTGGGCTTGATGGCTCTGCTGGCTGCTGCGAGCTATACGGTCTGGCGTAAGCGTCAGCTGGTCTGATTTCAAGAAACTTGAGGTGGTTTTGGCTCCTCTCGCTGAGGGGAGCTGGCCGCCGAAGGCGGACTGAGGGGAGTCAATGAAGGCTTCCCTCCCCGAAAAAACAATAAGGATTTGCGGATCGCGGAGGCCCTGCTATGGGGCTGCGGCCTCCGTGATTGCAGAAAACAAGTACAAAGTAAAGAAAGGAAGAGAGGGTTTCTCATGAAGTTGAGGAAGCTTTTCGCGGGCGTCGCTGCGGCGGCGACCCTGTTGGGTGGCATGGCGTTCGGTGCCGCCGCCGCCAACGCGGCGGATACTGACGCGGCCAAGATTACGGTGAACAACGCCCAGGCGGGTTACACGTACACGGGTTACAAGTTCGCCACGTTCGATAACGTCCAGGGCACGGCCCCGAATGCCACGTCCGTCGAAGTGAACACCGTCGCCGCGTGGAAGGACGCCGTGTACCAGGCGGCCGACGCGGCCAACGGCGGCCAGCAGAACGATGTTCCCGCCGAGTACGCCGAGAACCCGGCCGCGTACGTGGCCACGTTCGATGCCGCCACCGCCCGTAGGTTCACCGACGAGCTGACGAAGCGCATCCCCGCGGGCGAGCAGGGCACTGCCGCCGTGAACGGCGTGATCACCGCCACCGAGGGCTGGTTCCTCGTGACCAGCAGGGCAAAGATGGCCGGCAAGTCCGCTTTGGTTGCCACCCAGATCACCAACGGTGGCAAGACCTACACGAAGATCACGCTGAACACCGAGGACGGCCAGCACAACATCGACACGCTGGGCCAGTTCAACGCCAAGGACGAGAACGTCCCGACGCCGCCGACCAAGACGGCTGACGGCAAGGGCACCGTGAACGTGGGCGACACCGTGAACTACACGATCACCGCCGTCGTCCCGCCCGCAGCAGCCGGCTACGACACCTACAAGTACACCATCACCGATGCCGCATCCAAGGGCCTCAACGTGGCCGAGGACAACGCCAACTTCACGGTCGTCGTCAAGAAAGGCAACGCCGACGGCACCGACAAGACCCTGGCCAAGGACACCGACTACACGCTGACCCAGAACGGTTCCGCCTCCGACGAGAACGGCACCGTGACGACCATCGCGTTCCCGAACGTGAAGGACTACGCCGGCAAGACCATCCAGGTGACCTACCAGGGCGTCGTGACCTCTGACGCCGTCGACCAGGTGACCAACACGGCCACCGTGAAGAACAATAACGACCAGACCGGCGAAGGCACGACTGTCGTCAAGAAGCTCGGCAAGTTCGACTTCACCAAGATCGGTGTCGGCAACGACGCCGAGGGTCTGGCCGGTGCCGAGTTCAAGGTTTCCGCTGATAAAGGCAAGACCTTCATCAAGTTCTCCCAGGACGCCAACGGCGTCTACTACCCGGACGCCACCAACGGTAGCGAGACCCTGACCTCAGCCGACGGCAAGGGAGCACAGAAGACCCTTGGCAAGGTCGCTGTCCGCGGCCTCGCCGAAGGCGTCTATACCGTTCAGGAGACCAAGGCCGCGACCGGTTACGCCGAGAACTTCAAGGTCACCTTCACCGTGACCATCGGCAAGGACGGCGGCGAGGGCACTCTGACCGTTGACAATCTCCATCAGGTCAACACGACCGACAAGACGGTCTTGAACGTCAAGTCCATCACCCAGCTGCCGCTCACCGGTGCCGCCGGTACCATGCTGTTCACCGTGGTCGCCGTGCTCCTCGCCGGTGTTGCCGCGACCGTGTTCGCCAAGTCCCGCTCCACCAAGCGCGCACTCAACGCGTGAGCTTGTGCAATTAACTGTCATCGTTCAGCCTGCAAAGACTGAACGATGACAACAGATGATTGAATCGGCCTCTTGCGCCTTATTGGATGCGGGGCCGATTCCGTCGTATCTGTGCCTATTTGTTGTTGTGACTATTACAGGTCATCATAGGTCTCAGGTCGGGAGATAGCATTATGTCTACAAGGGGCGGAAGATTCACACAGCAGGAGGTAGCGTATTTGCAATCCACGGCAGCCGTGGACCGCGCAACTACGAGCCGTATCACATATTCGGCTGCGTTCAAGCGCGAGAGCCTGAGACGATACCTGAATGGGGAGTCTCCGGTCAAGCTGTTCCGTGAGGCGGGGTTGCCTCCGGAATTGGTCGGATATAAACGTATCGGACGTGCGTTTAGCCGGTGGAAAGAAAACAAAGACGCCATACTAAGTGCTGAGCCAGAAGATGATCAGCCAAACAGTGCTTATAGCAGCGTGGATGCCAATGCCCGACTTGTTACGGAACTGCCGCAATTCGATGGTGCGTTGCCGAATGTTCCTGGCGAATATAGTCTGCGCCGTTTCGATGTGCGAGACACGTTGATTGTTCAGCAGATTCGGTATATCGCTCAGCTGGAGAATCAGATCATCTCACTGAAAGCCATCATTGCAGCGCATGACAAAGGAACAGGTGCGGCGGCTGACGATGAGAATGCTTAGAAAACAAGCATCTTCATATGTAATTGACGGCCGTATAGCGTCTACCCCCATGTCGCATAGTTTTGGCTCTGTAATGCTGGCATATTGCCAGGAATACAGAGCCAATTGTTATTGCATGATTCCCCTGTTTCTCGGTCGGCCGCGTCATCGTGCCCTCCTACCCTTCTAGCCATCATTGTTGTACGAATGAGTCCGAATGCCAAGATGAAGGCCGGAATAGTGCGAATAGCAGGCGGGCTTGTCGGTTCACGCGAATATCTTGGAACACATGACTTCCAATACCCTTCGTATGTCAACCATGTTCCTGCGCACCCTGCGCGAGGACCCCGCTGATGCCGATGTCGATTCAGCCAAGCTGCTGCAGCGCGCCGGCTATATCCGCAAGGCCGCACCCGGTATCTGGACCTGGCTGCCGCTCGGTCTGCGCGTGCTGAACAAGATCGAGGCCATCATCCGCGAGGAGATCAACGGCATCGCCGCCCAGGAAGTGCACTTCCCGGCCCTGCTGCCGCGCGAACCCTACGAGGCCACCCATCGCTGGGAGGAGTACGGCGATAACATCTTCCGTTTGAAGGATCGCCACGAGGCCGATTACCTGCTGGCCCCCACCCACGAGGAGATGTTCACCCTTCTGGTCAAGGACATGTACTCCTCTTACAAGGACCTGCCCGTCACCCTGTACCAGATCCAGACCAAGTACCGCGACGAGTTCCGTCCGCGCGCCGGCCTGATCCGTGGTCGTGAATTCGTCATGAAGGACGCCTACTCCTTCACCATCGATGAAGAAGGCATGCGCAAGGCCTACTATGACGAGCGCGGCGCTTACGAGCGTATCTTCCAGCGTCTTGACCTGAAGTACGTACCTGTGTTCGCCATGTCCGGCCCGATGGGCGGCTCCGCATCCGAGGAGTTCCTGGCTCCGATGCCGATCGGCGAAGATACCTTCGCGCTGGCACCTTCCGGCAAGGCATGGAATGTGGAGGCCCTGAGCACTCCGGAACTACCGGAAATCGATGCTTCCACCACTCCCGCCGCTTCCAAGGAAGCCACCCCGGATGCCAAGACCATCGATAACATGATCGAGCGTGCCAACGCCGACCACCCGCGTACTGATGGCCGTGAATGGCAGGCTTCCGACATCCTCAAGAACGTGGTGATCACCGTCAAGCACCCTGAGGATGAAGAGCATGACGAGCCGTGGCGTGAAGTGATTGTCGTCGGCGTGCCCGGCGACCGTACGGTGGATATGAAGCGACTGGAAGCCCAGTTCGCGCCCGCCGAACTTGAGGAAGCCACTGAGGAAGACCTGAAGCAGCACCCCGAACTGGTGCCCGGTTACATCGGACCGATGGTGCTTGGCCCGCAGGCCGAGGCTGCTGGCGTGAAGAACCCGGTTCGCTACCTGATCGACGCGCACGTGGTCAAGGGTTCCGCTTGGTTCACTGGTGCCGATGAGAACGAGGTCGACTACTACAACCTGGTGTACGGCCGTGACTTCAAGGTCGACGGCGTGGTGGAAGCCGTTGAGGTTCGCCACGGCGACATGAGCCCGGATGGTTCCGGTCCGTTGAGCTTCGAGCGTGGTGTGGAAATCGGCCAGGTGTTCCAGCTGGGTCTCAAGTACTCCAAGGCACTGGACCTGAAGGTGCTCGACCAGAACGGCAAGGCCGTGCCGGTGTGGATGGGCTGCTATGGCATCGGTGTTTCCCGCGTGCTGGCCTGCATCGCCGAAACACACCACGACGAAGCCGGCTTGGCTTGGCCGTCCGTGATTGCCCCGGCTGCCGTGCACGTGGTGGCCACCGGCAAGGACGCCGTGGCGTTTGAAGGTGCCGAGAAGCTGGTCGCCGAGCTTGAGGCCAAGGGCCTTGAGGTTATTTACGATGACCGCAAGAAGGTGTCTCCGGGCGTCAAGTTCAAGGATGCCGAGCTGATCGGCGTGCCGCTGGTCGCCGTGGTCGGCCGCGATTACGTCAACGACGGCACCATCGAACTGCGCGACCGCAACGGCGAAAACAAGGTCGCCGTGCCCGCCGCCGAAGCCGCCGACGCGCTCGCCGAGCGCTTCGCCGCCCTCAGTTGAGTCCCACTTACTCAGCCTCGGCGTTAATCGCATCAAGCGCCATTCTGCCCAGTCGCAGAATGGCGCTTTGTTGTGGATAACCGAAACTTATCCACATTCTTAAAATTTCAACTGCGTCACAGTATCCACATTTGCCAGTTGCCCTTGTGCGCTTCAAACGTCATGCCTCACAGTGGAGGTACCGCTGGGGCGTGCAAGCCGGCAATGAAGCCGGAGACAGGCTCCGGCGGTCCACATCCAAACAACAGGCCAGCAGGCCGAGGAAAGGACCGATCATGGCAAATCAACAAGCAGCAGTGACCGTCACCGGCTTTGTGGCCGGTGATCCGACACTAGGCGGAACCGAGAGCTTCCGCGTGCTGACATTCCGTATGGGCAGCACGCGCAGTCGACTCAACCCGACTACCAGACAATGGGAGGATTACGGAACCGCATGGGTGGGCGTCAAAGCGTTCCGTGCTTTGGCCGTGAACGCCGCCAGTTCGGTTCGCCGCGGTGACCGCATCATTGTGGTCGGCTCACTCATCACCGAGCAGTGGACCAATGAGCAAGGCGAACCGCGCAGTAGAACCGTTCTCGAAGCCACCAACATTGGGCATGACCTGACCTTCGGCACCACGTCGCTGATCAAGCCACAGCGTGCCGGTAATGGGAACGGAGGCAATGGTGGCAACGGTAACGGCAATGCCAACGGTGCCGTCGAAGGTATGGATGGCGGAAACGGGCAACGAGCATCGTCGCCGTACGTTAGGCCAACGCAATATGGCGCGGGCGGTGCCGCATCCGGTGTGGGTATTGACCCGTATGCGACCTCGTCGGAATCTGGCCCCGTCGAATTTGGGGTCACCTCCGATTCCGGCCAATCGCCGTCGCCATCAACCGAGTCCGCGGCCGTGGCCGATGCCGTCATGTCGCAACCGGACGCCGACACCAATCAACCACAGCCCGTGGCCCAACAAACCTACGTCGACGGTTTCGCCGAATCTTCCAATCCCAGTGATTCCGAATTCTGAGTGCCAACCATACATCATGAAAAACCGCTGTGTTCGCCTGTAATCGAGGCAAACACAGCGGTTTTCCTTTACATAACGGGGATTACCAAATACGCACACGGTCCTTGGGCGCGAGCCACATGGCGTCGCCTTCGGTCACGCCAAAGGCATCGTAGAAGAGGTCCACGTTGCTGGCGATGCCGTTGGTGCGGAATTCGGCCGGAGAATGCGGGTCGATCTGCAGGTACTGTTCGGCCAGCTCGTCGCGGTTCTTGGTGCGCCAGATGGAGGCGTAGCTCAGGAAGAAGCGCTGCAGGCCGGTGAATCCGTCCATTTCGGGGGCGGTATCGAGCAGTGCCTTGATGGCGGCGGGGGAGCCGTCTTCTTCGGCGTCGGACTTACCTGCCGCCTTGCCGAGCGCGAATGCATACGCCTTGAGCGCGATGTTCACGCCGCCCAAATCGCCGATATTCTCGCCGATGGTCAGCGCGCCGTTCACGTGCGGTGCCTTATCAGGCTCGTCAGCGTACTTCTCGGCCAGCTGCAGCGGCACAAAGCTGTTGTACTGGGCGATCAATGCGCCGGTACGGGCCTCGAAGTTCTTGCGATCCTCGTCGGTCCACCAGTTGTTGAGCTTGCCGTCGCCGTCGTACTGCGAACCCTGATCGTCGAAGCCATGGCCGATCTCGTGGCCGATCACTGCGCCGATGCCGCCATAATTCGCCGCATCCTCGGCCTTCGGGTCGAAGAACGGGGGCTGCAGAATCGCGGCCGGGAACACGATGACGTTCATGCTCGGCTCGTAGTAGGCGTTCACCGTCTGCGGATTCATCAGCCATTCGTCCTTGTCGACCGACTTGCCGACCTTGGCCAGCTGATAGCCGGTCTCGTACAGGTTCGCGGCCTTGGCGTTCTCGGCGGGCAGCGCATCCGCGGAAACACTCAGCGCCGAATAATCGCGCCAGTGGTTGGTGTAGCCGATCTTCGGCGTGAACTTGGAGATCTTCTCCAGAGCCTTGGACTTGGTGTCCTCGCCCAGCCAATCGGAATTGGTGATGGACACGCGGTAGGCGTCAATCAGATTGGCGACCAGCTCTTCCATGCGGCGCTTCGAGCTTTCGGGGAAGTGCAGGCGCACGTATTCGCGGCCCACATCTTCACCACAAATGCCGTTGACCAGGCTCACCGCGCGCTTCCAACGATCGCGCTGCTTCTTGGCACCGGAGAGCACCTTGCCGTAGAAGTCAAAGTTGGTGGTGTCGAAGTCGCGAGACAGGGAGGAGGCGAAGCCCAGAATCATGTGAACACGGGCCCACAGCTTAAGGTCGGCCAGATCGGCCTCGGCCCAGAACGCATCAAGACCAGTGAGGAAGCTCGGCTCGTGCACAATGACGCGCGCGAACACAGACTTGAAATCAATCGGCTGAGCCTTGGCGGCTTCGGTGGCGTCATAAGCGGTCTGCCAAGCGTCGATCCAAGAACCGAGATCGAAGTTTTTCAGCGTGGCGGCCAGATCGGCGTAATCGGTGGGGTTGTAGGTCTTCACCGAGTCGCGCGTGGCCACATTGTCCCAATGGTTGGCGGCGATCTTGGTTTCCACGGCAAGGAAGTGGCGGGCCATGCCGAGCGCGGCTTCGCTGGGAACCGTGGCGGGAGCGTTGCTCTCGTCATCGCCGGTGTTGGACGGCAGCTCATCGCCACCGTTGGACTCGGCGGCGGGCGCGTATCCGGCGTTCACCAGCTGGGTGGCGACCATCGCCACGTATGCTTCGCGCACGGGAGCGTAGTGATCCTCGCGATAGTAGGCTTCATCCGGCAGACAAAGGCCGGCCTGCTCAAGGTGGGCGATGTTGCGGTCCGGGTCGCCCGGGTCGCCGTAAACGGCCAAGCCGAACAGATCGGGGCCGCCGGCTGGGTTGATCGTGCCGAGCATGCGCGTGAGTGCGGCCTTGTCGATGGCGGAATCGATGAGGTCAAGCTCGTCGCGGATTGGGTCAAGCCCGGCGGCCTCTATGGCGTCGGTGTTGAGGAATGAGCGGTACAGGGCCTCAGACTTGACAGCCGGGCAGTCGTCGGCGTCGAGGATGTCGCGTACTTGGTTTTCGGCGTCTTCGGCAAGCTTGTCGAAGGAGCCGTAGCGCGAACGATCGTCGGGCAATCGGTAGGTGTCGATCCATGGGCCATTCACGTAGCGGAACAGGTCGTTGGTCGGCTTGATGACGGAGGAGAACGATGCCGGGTCGATGCCCGACGTCAGCGTTTCGGTTTCGTTGGTCATGGCCCTAAGCCTAATCGCGGCGGGGGAGAAGCGTTGATGGTGCAGATATTGCGTTATGGGCATTGCGCTGTCAGTGAACTAGACAGATTGCCTAATTGTGGTGATGGTTCAAATTAGACAACTTGTCTATCATAGTATGTGGAATCTGAACATGGACCTTGAGCTAAGGAGTTACGATGAGCAATCCGAACGAGGACCAGTGGAATGGCCAGACGGGCCAGCCCAACCAGAGCCAGCCGAACCAGCCGAATCCGGCGGGTCAACCGGGCCAACCGCAGTATGGTGCGTATGACAGCAATCATGGCGGCCAATATCCTCCGCAAGGTGCGCCGGGAGCGCAAGACACTCAGAATCAGCATGCGCAGAACGGCCAGCCACAAGGCGAACCGAACCAGAACCCGTACTACGGCCCGTACGCCTACAATCCGAACTATGGCCCGAACGGCCAGCCGGCATGGGGGCCGGACGGTCGGCGGTATCAGGCGGACGGCCAATCGAATAGCCAAGCGGACGGGCAGCCGAATGGTCCATGGGGCGATCAAAGTCAACCCGGCTGGCAGCAGACCAACTGGTATGTCGGCAATTTCAGTCCATTCCGCCTGATCGAGGAATGGCTGCCGGAAAAAGCCAAGACCAAGATTCGCATCATTTACGGCGTGGTGGGCGTGGCCGCCATCGCCTTGGGCGCTGCGCTGTTGCTGGTGCCGAACAAGACGCTGGCTTTGGCCGCATTGTTGCTCGGCGTGTATTTCGTGATTTCCGGCGTGGTGCGCATCGTCAGCGCTCTCGTGGAGCCGGGTCTGCCGGGCGGCTGGCGTGTGCTGGACGTGTTCGTCGGCATTCTGCTGACCTTTGGCGGCGTGGTGGTTGTGCGCAACTACGGCATGACCGGTCAGACGCTGGCATTACTCATTACTTTGATGGTCGGTTTCGGATGGATTATGGAAGGCGTGCTGTCGCTGGTTGAATCGTGGCGTATCCCGCATTCCGGCTGGGCCATCGCCTATGCCATCATCTCGATTATCGCCGGCTTCGTGGTGCTGATGAGCCCGCTGAGCTCCGCCGTATTCATGATTATCTTCGGCGGATGCGCCATGGTGGTGATGGGGATTACTTCAGTGATTCGCGCGTTCACTTTCGGCAAGCGTCGCAAGTAATCTCACGCTTCATGCAACCAGTCCCCAGACAATCAATCCAAAGCGCCCGTGCAGGCTATGTGCTGCCGGGCGCTTTTTCTCGGCCTTGGCTATTAATGGGCTGCGAGTGGATTTCAGGTAGGCTTCTGGCGGTTGACCTCGGGCTGGTCTAGAGTTGAGAACAAGTCTCAACAAGGTAGAAAGAATCTCATGATCGAACTGAAAACCCCTCGTGAAATCGAGGAAATGAAGCCGGCTGGTCGTTTTGTCGGCGGCATTCTGAAGGAACTGCAGGAGACCACCAAAGTTGGTACCAACCTGCTCGAAATCGACGAGTTCGTCCACAAGAAGATCGTGGACCGCAAGGGCGCCGAATCCTGCTATGTTGACTACGCTCCTGACTTCGGCACCGGCCCGTTCGCCCACTACATCTGCACCTCCGTCAACGACGCCGTGCTGCACGGCGTGCCGTACGACTACAGCCTGAAGGACGGCGACCTCGTCTCCCTCGATCTCGCCATCTCTGTGGACGGCTGGGTGGCCGATTCCGCCGTCAGCTTCGTGGTCGGCAAAGACCCGGACCCCGAAGACCTGCGCATCATCAAGTGCACTGAGGAAGCGCTCGCCGCCGCCATCGACGTGGCCAAGCCCGGCAACCGTCTCGGCGACATCTCCAACACCATCGGCGACGTCGCGCGCGAATACGGCTACCCGATCAACCTCGAGTTCGGCGGTCACGGCGTGGGCCACATCATGCACGGCGATCCGCACGTGCCGAACGACGGCCGCGCCCACCACGGCTACAAGCTGCGCGAAGGCCTGGTCATCGCCATCGAACCGTGGTTCCTCAAGACCACCGACGAGATCTTCCAGGATCCGAAGGACGGCTGGACCCTGCGTGCCTCCGACGGCTCGCGCGGCGCCCACTCCGAGCACACCATCGCCATCACCGAGAACGGCCCGATCGTTTTCACCGATCGCACCAACCTCTGATCGGCGTTTGGCGTATGGTAGGTGCCTGATTGGCCTGTGATGGGCGATCAGCGTCTCATTAGCCGTCCGTCTGTTCGCGGTTTTCCCGCGAATTCGAGACGTAACAAGCCGAAGTGCGTTTGCTTTGATAGCATGAGCGCACTTCGGCTTTCGTGTATCGACCGGCATTCGCCAGCGGTAACACAGAAGACATAGAGTACCGAACACTAGTGTTCGCGAACGCGTGAACGTTAATGTTTGGGGTAAGTGGTTCATGAAGAGGAAGGTGCGCGAATGGCAACGGCACAACTTGATGTCGATTCGAACAAGTTCAACCTGCCCGTGGTTAAGGCTAGTGCAGGGCCGGATGGCATCGTCGTTTCCAAACTGCGCAACGATGGCTGGGTAACGCTTGATCCCGGATTCCTCACCACCGCGCAGTGCGAATCGAAAATCACCTACATCGACGGCAAGCATTCGATTTTGCGCTACTGCGGTTACCCCATCGAGCAACTGTGCGAGAACTCCGATTTTCTGGAGGTGGCGTGGCTGCTGCGCCACGGCGAGCTGCCGAGCAGGGCTGAGTATGAGCAGTTCTGTGCGGACATCAATCACAAGACGATGGTTGGCGAAGACTTCCGTACCTTCATGGGTTCGTTCCCGCGCTCCGCTCACCCGATGAGCGTGCTTGCCTCCGCCATCAATGCGCTGGCCACGTTCTACCCGGACACCACCGATATTTCTGACAACGACCAGCTTGATGAGGCCGCCAAGATCATCATGGCCAAGGCCCGTACGATTGTGTCGTACATCTTCCGCCGTCGTCGCGATGAGCCGATGCTGTACCCCGATTACGCGCGCGGCTATGTGGACGACTTCCTGCGCATGTGCTTCGCTGTGCCGTACGAGCCGTTTGAATCCGACCCGCTGTATGTGCATGCTTTGGGTCGTTTGTTGATTATTCATGCCGACCATGAGCAGAACTGCTCGACCTCGGTGGTGCGTATCGCCGGTTCCGCCCACGCCAACCTGTATTCGGCGGTGGCCGCTGGCGTCAATGCGCTGTCTGGTCCGTTGCATGGTGGTGCGAATGAGGCCGTACTGCGCCAATTGAAGGCGATTCGTGATTCCGGCAAGTCTGTGGCCGAGTTCGTGCGTGATGCCAAGGAGAATGGCCAGAAGATTTCCGGCCTTGGCCACCGTGTATACAAGTCGTATGATCCGCGCGCGGCGATTGCCAGGAAGTATCTGGAAAAGATCATGGAGCGCGAAGATACGCAGAAGCTGCCGTCTGACGAGCGCGCGCTGTTCGCCGTGGCCACCGAGCTTGAAGATATTGCGCTGAATGACGAATATTTCGTATCGCGCAACCTGTATCCGAACGTCGACTTCTACACGGGCTTGATTTATCGGGCGATCGGCTTCGATCCGGCCATGTTCACCACGCTGTTCGCGCTGGGCCGCATTCCCGGTTGGATTGCGCAGTACCGTGAGATGTTGGCCGACCCGAATACCAAGATCGGCCGCCCACGCCAGGTCTACACCGGTCCGGTCGAGCGCGATTTCGTGCCGATGGACGAGCGGTGATTGTTGGTTTGAGAAAGCGCTTCGCTGGAGATTCCAGTGAGGCGCTTTCTATATGTACAGCGCAAACCAGCTATGCTGCGACGGCTGCATAAGAACTAGCAGGGCTAGTTCTGAAATTGAAATAATGTGTGCGGTATCGAGGCGCACCGAGGGAAGGCGTACGAAGGTACGTCGACCGAGGGGCAACGAAGATAACGCTCCATTATTTCAATTTCAGTTCTTGTGCAGCTTGGCGTTGAGCTCAATTCCCACCTTGCGGTAGCGGGCTTCGATGCGGCCGTTCACCGAGTTGCGGATAAACAGAATGTTGTCTTTGCCGGAGAGCTCAGCACCCTTGACCACTTCCAGCGGTTCGCCAGCGGCGGCCTTGGCCTTGTCCCAGATGGTGATCTTAGTGCCGGCGGTGATGTACAGACCGGCTTCGACGGTGCAGTTATCGCCCAGAGAGATGCCGATACCGGCGTTGGCGCCGAGCAGCGAGTGCTCGCCGATGGAATTGCGCAGCTTGCCGCCACCGGACAAGGTGCCCATGATGGAGGCACCGCCGCCGATGTCGGAACCGTCACCCACGACCACGCCTTGCGAAACACGGCCTTCGACCATGGAGACGCCGAGCGTGCCGGCATTGAAGTTCACGAATCCGGCGTGCATCACGGTGGTGCCGGAAGACAAGTAAGCGCCGAGGCGCACGCGGTCGGCGTCGCCGAGGCGCACGCCGGTGGGCACTACGTAATCGATCATGCGCGGGAACTTATCCACACCGAACACGTTGACAGTGGCGGCAGGAGCTGCGGCAGGCAGTCCGGCCTGGGAGGCGAAAGCGAGAGCGGCTTCGGTGGAGGCGCGTTCGACGTCGGCCTTGCGCAGCGTGAAGTCTTCAACGGCGAAGGGGCCGTAGTTGGTCCACACCACATTGGCGAGCTGGGCGAAGATGCCGTCGAGGTTCAGCGTGTTCGGCTTGGCCATGCGCATGCTCATCAAATGGAGCTTCAGGTAAGCGTCCGCGGCATTACTGATCGGCTCGTCCAACTGGCTGACGACGAATACCGGCACGCGGCGAATGCCACGGGCGTCGGCCTCATCGTGAGCCAAAGTACCGAAATTGTGGTTCGGGCGATCGGACTCGGCCGGTGCCTCACCGAGATTCAGTTCGGGGTACCAGACGTCCAGGGTGGTGCCGGCGGCGTCTACGCTGGCCAGACCCCAGCCCCATGCGGTACGCTCTTCGCTCATAGTTGCTCCTTATTGTTGTACGCGCTAGTGCACGCTTGTGGACGCGCGATGCGATTAATGATTCCCACCTTAGCCTTATGTGCGCCTAGGTGAGGGACGATGCCCGCGAAATGGCTTGAAATCGTATTTCCCGGTAAAAAATTACCGAGTGTGATTGGCGATGGGATGATAGGTTCTCCGGCGAAATTCGCTGGTGAACAACTCGACAAGGAGGTGTGCGATGTGATGTTGCATCATTCGGGAGCATAGGCTGTGGCCATGCGACGCCCGGCATCATAGAGTTTGCGCTTGAGCGAATCGGGCTCAAGAATCACTACGCGGCCATCCCAGGAATACTGCAATGCCCACCAGAACACAGCGCGTTCGGGAGCATCGACGATGACTTCGAACTGTGTGCCGTCCGGTGAATGTTTGATTTGAGGGTCGTCGAACCATTCGAACACGTTGTTGAGCATGGATTCGTCTCGTACGGCCATGCGGATGCGAATCGGGGCATCGGCTACGGGGTATGGACGGTGGCGCATGAAGTTCACTGCGTCAAAATCAGCTGGTGCTGGTTTTTCCAGTGGCACTGTGCCGTTCCTGCCTTTGGCGCTGACGTTGGCGATTCGGTTGACCACGAAAATGCGGAGGTTGTCTTCGCCATGCAGGTGGCAGATGAGGTAATAGCGTCCGTTCTTGTACACCATCTGGTAAGGGTCGGCGGTGTAGGTAATTCGGCCTGCACCCGTACGGCTTTTATGCGGTATCAAGGTGCCATCCGGTCCGTAATCACGGTATTGGAAGGTTACGCCGTGGCCTTCTTCGATGGCTTGATTCAGCTGGTCGATAGTGGATAGGAACTCACCGTTGATATGCGTGTAGGTGGCCACATGGTCCAGGTAGCCTACTGCCTGCCCGGCGGCGCCTGCGAGCTCGCGGATTTTACCGATGAGGTCGTCCATGGTGTCGAGGCTGATGCGAGATAGGGTAAGACTGTCTAGTAGCAGTCGCATTTCGGCAGTGGACAGGAATGCATCAAGATACCAGCCGGGTTGTGGATTCTTGCATTCGATGCCGGCAAGGTCGCTTTCGGTGAGATGCCCGATATGTCTGCCGAGAAATTCCGTGGAGGTCAGCTTTTTGAGCTGGTTTCGTATGGTCTTCTCGGTCGGCAGCTCGCTTGGATCTTCCAGCTGGTGTTTACGGGCAAGCTCATCGAGTATTTGCCGCACGGTCAGGCCATGCCCAAAGTAACTGTGACGCCACAGCACCTCGAAGATTTCGAGGGTGGTGTTCCCTGCATAGGATTTGCGTTGCGCCGGCTTGTCTGCATCCATACATTAAGGCTACCGCGCGCTTCGTCTAGGATGGAAACGTTGGGTTGAAATACATTCGCTGGAAAGGAGGCTCGCCCATGAGCAAAGGGTATGGTGTGTTTGGCCATGTTCCCGATAATGCGGATGACGATGGCCTCCTGCCTTATGAGGATGATGATTCCGGCGTTTCCTGGGGCCATGCGTTGCGTCGTCGCAATCCTTGGAAAAGAGGAGACGACGAAGATGCCGATTACGACGACGGTCGGTATGACATAGATGACACTGATGACACTAATGGGGGCAGGGGCATCTATGCCGGTAAAAGCGGCGGAGTAGGCGGCATTTCTGGTGAGACGGGTGGAATACTTGGTAGCTCAGGCGCGGCCGGCAGCAGAGACGTAACGTTTGGTGGAACGGACAGTTTGTCCGCCGCCGATGCGGTGATGCCCTATCGTTTCAGGCAAGGACGTTCCGTATGGTTCGACGATGAGGACGAAGGCCATTTCGCCGGGTCTGCGAAGCGTGCCGAAGCCCATGCCGTCCCTATCCTTGCGTTACGCAACGATGTGGAATCGTCATCGTCGAATGCCGTGCTCGCTCGTGCCCGTAGCATTGCGCGCAAAGCGGCCACCATGGTTATCAATCCGGTATACAGCGAAAATCATCGAACCGGGTATGCCGAGCTTGACGGTATTCTACGTGGCACCACCAGCCCATCGAGTAGGTATCGTACCAGCGTGCAATTCGACCTCGATACGGGAGAAGCCGTCGGTGGCAAGTGCTCATGCCCGGCTTACGGCCGTGGCTATGGCATGTGCAAGCACATGATTGCGCTCGCCTTCATATTCTGCGATGATCCGCAGCGTTTTGAAGGCTACCGTGCCGGGGCCGCACGACCGTCTCGGACGCTGATTGACTATATGGAGCACGCCGATAGGCAAGACGCTCAAGCCAAAATTCGTCGTCGCAATGCGGTTATGCGTCGGTTTGATGCCACGCAAGGGAAAAACGGTGCAAATGCTCGGCGTACAAAAAGCGGATACGGCTCTCGTGCCGGCACCCGAGGCGGCGGGTATCAGGGTGACAGCGAGACTGTGGGCTTGGGGCAGGTGCAGCTTGTCCCGATATTGAGTTTCATCGACGGCGTGTGGAGCGTGGAGTTCAAGATCGGCTCGGCTTCCAATGGGTCCAGCTATGTGCTGAAATCGATTCCGCAATTTGTGCTTGCCATGGCGAACGGCGACTATGCGGATTATGGGCAGAAGCTTGCCTTTATTCATACGCCGGATATGCTCGATGATGATTCGCGCCCCCTGCTGGACGTCCTTGATGATGCGATGGCCGTGCGTCGTGCGGCCGAGCAGCAGGACAGGTATTACGGGCATATCGCCATCGACCGTCATCTGACGCTTTCAGCACCGGAAGTGGCCCGGTTGCTGTCCGTACGTGAGGGCAGAGGCGTACAGCTCGTGCTGAACACATGGTTCTCCGGGCAGCCTGCATCGGTGCCAGTTGATGGTGGCGAGCCAGATTTTCTCATGCGCATTGCGCGGCGTGATTTCAATACGTATGGTCCGGATGCCGGATACCTGCTTACCGGAGTGCCAGCGGTGGAAACCGTGATTGACGGCGGCAAGAATGTATGGCTGTTGCTCGCCTCCACTAATCCGGCCGGTGCGGTATCCGCCATGGTGGCGGGCTCTCAGCGTAAAAGCGCAGCAGGATGCCGATTCGTCCGTTGCCCGAAACGATTGATTCCGTTGCGAGGACTATTGGGAGACCTGTTTGAACCCGATGGCGAGGGACAGGTCATTGCCGGCGATGACATCGCCCTATTCGCACGCACGCTATTGCCTCAGCTGGTTGGTGCCGGACTGTTGGAGGCCAGTGAGATTCCTCGCGAGCTGGCTGAATTAAGTCCTACGGAATGCAGCCTCCAGTTTTATCTGGATCGTGATGAGCATGGTGTGCAATGCGAGGTCAAGGCACGCTACGGCGATGCCATTGTCCCGTTGCTACCCGATGGCCCGACGGTGCATGCTGAGGGCGAGCGTTCCATCCCCTTGTCTCGGGGCGTGATTGGGCGTGATTTCGACGCTGAGCATCTTGCGATTGATGTAGTGCGTGAATTCTTTACCATGCCTGACCAGCGCAAGCGCGTTGCGGCCGCCACTCATCAGACGGTGAATGGGTTACGAACGCCGGCCGCGCGAAAGGCCACCAAAAAATTCGTGTCTGATGCGGCCACTATCGATCGCGATGACACCACGCAGATCGTTCGTCTCTTTGACGAGGGATTGCCGGCACTAAAGGAAGTGGGGGAGGTCTTCACCACACCGGCTTTTGACCGGCTGATCGCGCCCAAGCCACCAAGCGTCAAAGTCGGATTGTCCATCAAAGGCAACTTGGTGGAGATATCACCCCTCGCTGATGAAGTGCCGCCGGACGAAGTGGGTGCCTTGCTATCTTCGTACCGTCGGCGTCAACGATTCCATCAGTTGAAGGACGGCACGCTTGTCAAACTCAGCGGCGCGAATCTCAGCACGTTGGACCGATTGGCCAGCGACCTCGATCTGAGCGAGCAGCAGCTCAACTCCGGACTGATCGAGTTGCCGGGCGGTCGAGCATTCCTGCTGGATGGTGAGCTGCCGGATGACGGCTCCGATGTAGTCAAGGACGCTTCGTTCACCGAATACATCGACGATCTCAAGATCATCGACCCTAAGTCGTATGAAGTGCCGGATAGTCTCAAGCATATTCTGCGCCCTTATCAGGTCGAAGGCTTTCAATGGCTGAACACGTTGTGCGACAAGGGTTTTGGCGGCATTCTGGCCGATGAGATGGGCTTGGGTAAATCCGTGCAGCTTATCGCGTTGCTCCTGTCTCGATATCAGCGGAATACCGGCGAGATGGGCGACGGCAGCCTTGGCCCATCGCTGATCGTGTGCCCGGCGTCCTTGGTGTACAACTGGGGTGCCGAATTCACCAAGTTCGCCCCGAGCTTCAATGCCGTGGTGGTGGCCGGTACCAAAGCCGAGCGCCGTACCGCCATCGGCCGTGCGTTCCGGGCGGATGAACCCACCGTGCTCATCACCTCATACGACCTGCTGCGCCGAGATGTCGATGATTACACCGCCAATGAGCAACGTTTCAATGTCATGGCATTGGATGAAGCCCAGTACATCAAGAATCACACCACGAAAATAGCCAAAGCGGTCAAGGCCGTGGCCGCCGACCATCGTTTCGCCTTGACTGGCACGCCGATCGAAAACCGACTCTCCGAACTATGGAGCATTTTCGACTTCCTGATGCCGGGGCTGCTCGGCTCATATAAGCGATTCCATGAGCGTTATGAGTTGCCCATCTCCAATGCCCGGGCCGCGGATGGCAGCACGGCTGAAGGTCGGGCCGCCGCACAAGTCAATCCTGAGGCCGCTCGGGTATCTCGCCAATTGCAGTCGTTGGTGGGCGTGTTCATCAAGCGCAGGCTGAAGTCCCAGGTGTTGACCGATTTGCCGGACAAGCTAGAGACCACGCTGACCGTGCGGCTTGCCGGCGAACAGCGCAAACTGTATGCGGCTCACGAGCAGCGGCTCAGAATGCAGCTCGAACACAGCGAAGAAGCCGATTTCAACACGTCGAAGATTCGCATCCTCGCCGAGTTGACCAAGTTGCGCCAGATCTGCTGCGATCCGAGGCTGCTGTACGCCGATGCCAAGGATCAATCGGCCAAGCTTGCCGCCATCACCGAACTGGTGGAAACCTGTGTGAACGAAGGCAAGAAGGCGCTGATCTTCTCCCAGTTCACCAGCTTCCTTGATCTGATCGCCGAACGTTTCGACGCGCAAGGCCTGCGCTACTACACCATCACCGGCTCCACGCCCAAGAAGAAGCGTCTCGAACTCGTCGACCAGTTCAATGCGGACGATACGCCTGCCTTCCTGATTTCCCTGAAGGCCGGCAACACCGGACTGAACCTGACCGGTGCCAGCGTGGTCATCCACGCCGACCCATGGTGGAACGCCGCCGCACAGGATCAGGCCACCGACCGAGCACATCGTATCGGCCAGACCGAAGACGTCAACGTGTATCAGGTGGTGGCCAAGGACACCATCGAAGAACGTATCTTGGAGCTTCAGCATACTAAGAGCGAGCTCGCCCGCCAGTTCACCGACGCTTCCTTGCTTGCCGACGAAGCCGGCACCGGCGCCAGCGCCCTCACCGAAGCCCCCGCCTCCATCGCCACCCTCACCAAGGACGATCTCCTCAATCTGCTGGGGTGACAGAGCTTCTTTGTGCACTCCCCATCCCGATTAAGAACATGTGTATTCATGGGTTTGCGGATGTGTAGGTGAATGGTGAAAGTGTTTTTCGATATTTTTATATCGATATTCGATATATTATGATGGTGGCATACGGTGCAGTGCAGGTTCATCCATTGATATTGATATTGGATTAAGGAGCATAGCCATGAACGCTGGTATCGCATTCATTTCTCGTAAATCTCGCAAAACAGACGTCGCTTGGCGCTATGCCATTGCCGTGGTGCTTGTCGTGTGTTGTATTGGGCTCGCATATGTGGAGATTGTTGTGGCGCCGTGGTTTATCAATGAGGTGGTGTCTATGTTTCCGGAGACCACGTTGCTTAAAGAACCGTCCATGTTCTGGGAATGGGCGATTCTGCTCGCCGTTCAGGCGACTTTGCTGTGCACGGCGGCCAAATTGGTGGTACCGGAGCGTCTGTTGGCTCAAGCAGCTGGACTGCTGGATATGATTCGTATCGTCGCGCTTATCGTCGTGTTTTCGGTAACCACTACCGGTAACATCACAATCTGCCTCATGAATTTCGGAACTCCGGGCTTTGTATATGGCGTGGCCCTATGCAGCCTCGCTGCGATCATCGCCATCATCGTGCTGCTGAAACGGCGGCGCTACAGCACCTGCTCCATGCCGATGTAATATGGAGTGAGTCCCATGCGTTCGTAGAAGGCTTGGGCTTTGGGGTTGCAGGCCCAGACGTTGAGCGTTACGTTGTGGCAGCCGGATTGACGGGCGAAGTCGAGCACGTAGCGATACAAGGTGGAGCCTACATGGTGGCCGCGGGACCGCTCGTCAACGCATAGATCATCGATGTACAGGGTTTTGATATCGGTCAGGATATTGCTGTTGAGGTGCTGCTGGAACACGCAGAATGCGTAGCCAAGCACTTGGTCGGTGGCGGGGGAGTCGGCGTTATGTTCGGCGTCATTGCCGTCATTGGCAGATGGCGCAACCGCCACGAACACAGGGGTCTGATCGTTGGCCAGAATCGCCTTCAATTCCTCGTCCGTGTATTTCTTGACACCGCCTTTGAACAGATCCGGTCGGCCGGCATGATGCACTTCGAGCACCTGCCGCAGCAGTTCGTCGATCTGGGGAATATCGGCCGCCGTGGCCCTACGAATCGTCATGTCATCCATTGAACTCAGTCTAATCGGGCAGTCTCGACCGGCAGATGATTGTTGCCCGCGATAAGAGACACGGACGGGCAAGATGGGTGATCGTTCGTTCAGGCTCTCATTCTCGCCGCAACGTCACGGTAGTCTGGAGTGCGTGAATCGCAAGAAACAGCCAGTGGAGAAGTATGAGCGGGGTACCCGTTCGTACACGATGTCGCATATTCGTGGCAAAGACACCAAAATTGAGGTACTGGTACGCAGCTACCTGTTTCGCAAGGGGTTGCGATTCCGCAAGAACGACAAGCGTTACCCCGGACACCCGGATGTAGTACTGCCGAAATACCACGCCATCGTGTTTGTCAACGGCTGTTTCTGGCACATGCATGAAGGATGTTCCAAACATTCGATGCCGAAATCGAACGTGGAATTCTGGCAGGCGAAACTACTGCGCAATCACAATCGAGACATCGCGCAGCGAGCCGAACTGGAGGCCGCTGGCTGGCGTGTAATTACCGTATGGGAGTGCGAATTAACGAAAGCCGTGCGCGACGAACGCCTCGTACGGCTGTATGAGCAGATTGTTGAAGGAGATGCAGATTCAGCGGAATAATTTCAGCTCCCCTCTGGAGGGGAGCTGAAATCAGGATTCAAACGGGAACTTCAGGCCCCAACGGTCACGAATCGCATCCATCAGCTCCATGATGCGGATGGTGTCGGCGTGCGGCATCGCCTCGCATTCGATCTTGCCGTCCAGCAGCGCGTTGGCCGCATCGGCCACCTCATACTCATAACCGGTCAACTGCGGCGGCACCGCAATGCTGCGCACGGGCTTGTGGGCGTTGTCATAGATGTCGATGGACTCGGGATTGTTGATATTGGTGACCACCAGATAACCCTCGGTGCCCCACACATAGCCGCCGCGGTCGGAGGAAACCAGCATCGAACTGGTGGACACGGCCATCGTGCCGTCGCTGTAATACAACGTGGTGGAATTCTGCGCATCCACACCGGTTTCGGCGGGCACCATCGACGTATCGAAATGATCAAGTGTACGGCCATGGTCGGCGCCGACCGCCATATCCAGGAAGTTCAGCGGATACACGCCCACATCGAGCAGCGCGCCACCGGCACAGGCCGGATCGGTCATACGTGCCTTGCCGGACACCGGATAGCACAGGTTGGCGCTCGCCGCTTTCACCTCGCCGATCTCGCCGGACTCGATAACTTCGTTGATGAGCTTGCGGCTGGGCATGTAGCGCGTCCAGATGGCCTCCGTGCACAGCATGCCGGTTTCCTCGGCCACGGCCAGCGCCTCACGTGCCTGCCCGGCGTTCGCGGTGAACGACTTCTCCACCAGCACGTTCTTGCCGGCTTTCATACACAGGATCGCCTGTTCGGCGTGCAGACTGTGCGGGGTGGCGATATACACCAGATCCACATCCGGGTCCGCCACCAACTCCTCATACGATCCATAAGCCTTGTCAAAATGCCATTGGTCGGCAAAAGCCTGCGCGCGCGTAATATCACGGGCCGCTACCGCATACGGGTGAATCCATGAGGAATACAGTGAATCTTCAGCCATCTGGGTCAGGGTGCCGGCCATGGTGTGAGCTATGCGGCCCGCACCCAGAATCGCGACGTTGATTTTTTCGCCGCTGGCCTCGAACTCGGCGCGCTTGCCATTGAATCGACTCATTATTCCTCCTTGAATGCGGGTTGGTGCACTCAATCGACCTACAGTGATTATAGAAGAAGAAACCTTGTCCCGTGAGGCGGATAGAACCGAAATATGGAAAACGAAGCAGCGCAGCAGCCCCAATCTCCGGCCGCGTCTCCAGTCATGTCCCGCCGAGCGCGTGAGGCCAATCCCTTCCGTGCCATGGTATTCGGCGAACAAGCAGACAAGATGATCGCCCAAGGTACCAGCGTCATCAAATTAAGCCTTGGCGAGCCCGATTTCGGCGCGCCGCCCGCCGTACGCGACGCCATGCGCGAACAGTACGACGGCCGGGCCCTGCCGTACACCGCCGCCATGGGCCTACCTGAACTGCGTCAGGCCATCGCCGACTTCTACCGCGAGCGTCATGACCTTGACATCGACCCCAAGCGTATCTGCGTGACCGCCGGCGGTTCGGCCGCTCTGCTGTTGGCCACCGCGCTGACCGTGGACCCCGGTGACGATGTGATTGTGGCCGACCCCTCCTACCCATGCAACCGCGAACTTGTGCGGTCGTTTGAAGGCCGGGTCATCGATGTGCCGACCTCGGCCGCCACCCGCTTCCACCTGACCGCCGACCTGTGCAGCCAGTACTGGACGAGCAAGACCAAGGCCGTAATGATCACGTCGCCGTCCAACCCCACCGGCACCACCATCGACTTCAACGTATTGGACGAGGTGTGCAAGTTGGCCGCCAGCCGCGGCGCATGGCGCATCGTGGACGAAACCTACCTCGACTTGGCTGACCGGGAGCCGGACGGTACCGAAGTCAAGTCCGTACTGGCCTGCGACCCCGATGCCATCGTATGCAACAGCTTCTCCAAGTTCTTCGGCATGACCGGCTGGCGCCTCGGCTGGGCGATTCTGCCGGACGAGCCCACTGTGCTGGAAGCGGTTGACGATCTGGCCACCAACTACTACCTGTGCGCCCACACGCCCACGCAACATGCGGCGCTCGCCTGCTTCACGCCGGAAAGCTTGGCGGAATGCGAAGCTCGTCGTCAGGAATTGCTGGCCCGTCGCCGCATTGTGATTGACGGGCTCAAGCGCATCGGTTTGCCGGTTGAGGTGGAGCCGAATGGCGCGTTCTACGCCTACTTCGACATCTCCCGCACTGGTCTGGATGCCTGGACGTTCTGCGAACGCGCGCTGGATGAAGCCCATGTGGCTCTGACTCCTGGCCGCGACTTCGGCGCGGCCACGGCGGATACGCATGTGCGCCTGAGCTATGCCGCCTCACGTGAGGCCCTGACCGAGGGGCTGGAACGTCTCGGAACGTTCGTCGAATCGCTGTGAACGGCGCGGCAGCCGGTGTGATTGTTGTACAGTAGTCGAGTTTGTGTGATGTTCGGCTGGCCTCACGGTGTTGGTTGCCGGCCGAACGACTCGCCATGGTGGCGCACGGCTGGCTGATTGCGATGGTCGGCCCGTTGTTCGGCCATCACGGGTTAGGTAAGGTCAGGAATAGGAATCATGGTCAATCTGCGTTCGCATACCACGCGACTTGGTGTGCTTGATATCGGTTCGAACACTATCCACATGCTTATCGTCGACGCCGCCCCCGGCGCTCGCCCTGACCCCGAGGCCAGCACCAAATCCACAGTGCGCCTGATGAAGTATTTAAAGGACGACGGCTCAATCAAGAAGTCCGGCATCGAGGCGATTCTGGAAGCCGTGTCCCAGTGCATGCGGCTGGCCGAGGAATACGAAATCACCCAGCTGCTGGTTATGGCCACCTCCGCCCTGCGCGAGGCGCCGAACGGCAACAAAGTGATTCACAAGATCGAGGAACTGATTGGTCAGGGCGTCACTGTGCTGTCTGGCACGGATGAGGCTCGCCTGACCTTCCTGGCCGCCCGCCGTTGGTATGGTTGGGATGCCGGCCGACTGCTGGTGCTGGACATCGGCGGCGGTTCGCTCGAAGTGGCGATGGGCTCCGACGAAGAGCCGACCGTAGCGCTTTCCGCCCCGGCTGGCGCGGGCCGCGTCACCACTGAATTTCTGCCTTCCGGCATGGCCACGCCCGACGAGTTGGAAGACGTGCGTAAGAACGTGCGCAAGATTCTGGAGCCGATGGTCAAGGTTTTCCCGCAATCCAAGCACCCGAATCATGCAGTTGGCACCTCCAAGACCTTCCGCTCGCTGGCTCGCCTGTGCGGTGCGGTGATGCGTGCGCCGGGCCGCGAAGATTCATGGATTATGACTCGTGAGCAGTTGGAAGACTGGATTCCTCGTTTGGCGGCGATCGCGCCTGAGCAGCGCGTGGCTTTGCCCGGCATCACGCCTGAACGCACGATGCAGATTGTGGGCGGCGGCGTGGTGGCCGACGAGATCATGAAGGCCCTGAATATTCAGGAAGTCGAGATCTGCCCGTGGGCGCTGCGTGAAGGCGCGATTTTGCGCTGGCTCGACCAATTCGGCCGCACACGCCTCGGTTTCTAGTCCTATTGAGGGGAATCACCCAACCGCCACGGTAGCCAACAATGCCGCATGATCAGAGCCCTCGACTTTGACCACCTTGCATTGTCCGGCCTTCATGCCCTGATCAAGCACCACGTGGTCAATACCGGCGAACATTGGCACAGCCGCACGGTTCGTGGGCCATGAGAACGTAAACCCATGTCCGGATTCACGTGCGGCATCCACGAACCGGTCGCCAAGAAAATCACGGAATGGCGTGTGATCGTAAGTGGCGTTGAAATCGCCCATGAAAATATACCGTGTATCCGTATGCTCGCGCATCAGACCCAACTCATCCAGCGATCGCTTCCACTGCCGCCAGTAGCCGGGTACGGGAGCGGTGGTGTGCACGGATACGAATCGAATCTGCTGGCCACCCATATCCACCGTGCCGCCGGGCATGAATGAGGCGCTGGAATTCACGTCATCGTCGGTCGGATCGGCAAGTGGCGTGGCCGACCAGAGGCCGTTACCGAATACGCCGTCAGACGATGAGACCTGCGCATACGGCAGATAATGCTCAATACCAGCCTCATTGAGTTTTTTGACGAAATCCTCGGTGGTCTCCTGCAAAGCAAGCACTTCGACGCGCTGATCGCGAACCAGCTCGACGATGGCTTGCGGGTCGGCCTGCCCCTTATACACATTGAAGGTCATGACGCGCGCGTAGGCATCGCTGGTGTTGGGGGAGGCTGCGGCCACGGCGTTCTGCGCGGCTTGGGGGAGTGGATCGGTCGAGTAGAAGAACGGATATTGCCAATAGCCATTGCATGCGATTGCGGCGATGGCGATTAGTGCGGCAAGGATACGCCGCGACACGATGGCCAACAGCAGGGCAATCAAGCCAAGCAACGTGAACCATGGCGTTGCCGATACCACAATCGGCGCAAATGGCAGTTCCTGTAAATCGGCAGGCAGCGCGCGGGCGGCAGCGCCGGCAAGGGCAAGAAGCGCGAACATCGTGGCGAGAAAACCAAGCAGACGATGCCGTTTGTGTGGCTTCACGGCAGACTTGGATACTGGGCGTGCCGTGGCTCTGGCAGAGCGTGGCTTGGCAGCGGCGCGAGCTCGTACGCTTGCGCCTGTGGTAGTACTCCGTGCCTTTGCCATGCTGCCCTTTCCTCCGGCTTGTTTACTGTTACTTTGCTTTTCGTGCGATTTGCCACTGTACCGTGTACGGCTTGTCTTTCAGTGTCTTTTCGCCGTGCGCAAGAGCAGTTCGCACCAAACTGGCACGAAAGACCGGGCCATGACCTGATGTCGGGTTCCTCCATGTGGCTTGCTCAGGTTGCCGGATGGCTTGCGCAAGCTGCCACGCGAACATGATGCGACTGGGCGTGCGGCCGTGTACAATGAAACGTCGTTGCCCGAGTAGCTCAGTGGATAGAGCACCGCTCTCCTAAAGCGGGTGTCGTCGGTTCGAATCCGATCTCGGGCACTTGGCTTCGGAAACATGACGGTATCTCAGCCTCTATTCATCGGTGATGAGCCATGGGCATTAGGCATGTGTAAACGTATAGGTTCCACTATCCATCATCCCGTCGTGTGAAACTATGCAAAGACATGTGGGGCTTCACGGTTGTCGTGAGGGTCCATGGCTATCGAATACACGGAAGAGAAGCGGTTTACTGTTGAGCAGGTTGAGGCGCTGTTCAAGTCGGTAGGTTGGGAATCGGCGCAGTGGCCGGAACGGTTGTTCAAGGCATTGCAGCATTCGGATACGGTGATCAGCGCATGGGATGGCGGCCATTTGGTCGGCTTGGTTCGCGTGCTCGACGATACCGAAATGGTGGCCTATATGCATTGGGTGCTGGTAGATCCGGCATATCACGGGCAGCATATCGGCAGCCATCTCGTTGAACTGGTCAAGGCTAAGTATCGCGACTACTTCTTGCTGGAAGTCATGCCTGAGGAAAGCAAAAACGCACCGTTCTACCAGAAGCATGGCTTCCACCTGATGGACGATGGCCGCGCCATGCAAATCGTCAATCGCGGCTGACGGGCTGGCAGTGCGGACGGCGCAAGAGCGGCGGCATGCGCCAATCGTGGGCAACGTACGTAGTCGTTGACGGTTATCCCGTAGCAATGTTCACAATACGACCCCTTGTCCATACAGTGAAAATAACGGCTGACGTTCGACGTTGCTGCGCTATGACTAGAGACCATGAGTGAAGACAAACAGTATGACTTCTATGTGGCCGGTCCGTTCTTTGATCCTGAACAAACGGCAAGTATGGAACGTTTGGAAAAGATATTGGAAGACCATGGCAAGGTACTGTTCAAGCCGCGGTTTGTCAGCCAGATCGAAGAAGTAGGCCCTGAAGGATGCTTTGCGGACGATATCCATGGCATTAATGCTGCTAAAGCCGTGGTCGCCAATCTTATGGACGAGGACCCGGGCACGATGTTCGAAATCGGATATGCGCATGCGCTGGGAATCCCGGTGTACGGCTATTTCGAAAACCTTACGCCAATGGATCGTGTCAATCTGATGATTGCGCAAGCGGTCGAACTGGTGTTCGTCGGTCCTGATGATGTGGCGAAATACTTGGAAACCGGCGAGCATACGGAAGTCGATTACATCCAGTTCTAAACAGCTCTAACAGGTTCTCTGCAAGCAGGGTTGGCGGCGTTCTCGTACATAGTCATGTACGGGAACGCCGCAGTGGTATAGGGATATTCCAACAAGCGGCATAATGGGGTCGTGGGAAAACCAGTCGGATACAAGTGAAGTGTCTGAATTTCGTAAGGAGTGCCGTTATGAGTAACCACAATCCCATGAATATTGCCACCGACTTTGCCAAGGCCACGGGAGGAACCGCTCGCAAAGTTGTTGCTTTGACCGATAAAGGTCCGTTGAATGGCTTTAAGAAATTCCTGTCGCGCGGATCGATGATTGATATGGCGGTAGGTGTGGTGATGGGCTCTGCCGTTACCGCTGTGGTCAATTCCATCGTCGACAATCTCATCAGTCCATTAATCGGCATGATTGGCGGCGTACCGGATCTTTCCGGACTGCTGACCATCACGTTCAACAACTCGACTGTTTCATTTGGTGCGATTCTTAACGCGCTGATTAACTTCCTGCTTGTTGGCGTGGCGGTGTATTTCTGCGTGATTTTGCCGATTAATAAGCTTCGTGATCTCACTGCTGCCCAGGATGAGGCTGACGCTGAAGAACAGGGGCCTAGCGTTGAAGAGCAGACTCTCGCCACGCTGCAGGAGATTCGCGACGAGCTGAAAAAGGCCAATAACTCCGCCGAGTAATCTGCTGAATGTACGGTGCGACAGATTTACCTGGTTTGCCCGAAATAACGGATTGCCGGGGCCATTTGGTCTGGACAATCCGTTGTTTCGCGCGTGTTTTGTAGCATCCGTGGAGTTACATGGGGAGTATGACTGAAAACATCGCTGATAAGGCCATAAACGATACTCGTATCGTCAAGCAGTTCACCAATCCCGTCAAGGAGCCGATTGACAGCGACATCAACCTGTTCGATCTGCTCGATAACCGCGCCAAGCGCGATCCCGAAGGTGCCATGATCGAATACAAGGGCGATGATGGCACTTGGCACCCGTACAGCGCCCAAGTATTCCGTGACATGGTCATCGACTTGGCCAAGGGCCTGGTCGGACTTGGTGTCAACAAGGGCGATTCAGTCGCCATCGTCTCGCGCACCCGCTGGGAATGGACCGCGCTGGATATGGCGATCATGTCCATCGGCGCGCTCACCGTGCCGGTGTACGAGACCAACTCCGCCAGCCAGGTCAGCTGGATTTTCAACGATTCCAAAGTCACGCTCGCCATCGCCGAAGATGACGGGCAGCGTGACAAGATCGAATCCGTGCGCGATGAGGTGCCCACCCTGCGCAACGTGTTCGTAATCGAGGCCGGCGGTCTGAACGCCATCAAGACCTACGGCGAAAGCGTCACCGACGCCGAATTCTGGGAATACAAGGAAGCCTCCCACGGCGACGACCGCGCCACCATCGTCTACACATCCGGCTCTACAGGCACCCCGAAGGGCGTGGAACTGACCCACCGCAACTTCGCCTTCCTGGTGCTTTCCGCGCTGCAGTACATGCCTCGTGCCGGCGCATGGCCCAACCGCCGTCTGCTGCTGTTCCTGCCCCTGAGCCATGTGTTCGCCCGATTCCTGGAATTCTTCAGTTTTGGCGGCACGATTTCGCTGGCCTTGAGCTCCAATATGAAGACGATGGTCAAGGACTTCGAGACCTTCGGCCCCACGCTGCTGCTTGCCGTGCCGCGTGTGTACGAGAAGGTCTACAATGCCGCCTCCCAGCGCGCCGGCACCGGATTCGCTGGCAAGATGTTCATGCGCGCCGCCGAGAACGCGCGCGAATGGTCCAAGGCCGAGCAGAAGGGTGAGCAGCTGCCGATTACCGGACGCATCGCCCACGCCTTCTACGAGCAGGTGGTGTACAAGAAGATTCGCACGATTTTCGGTCCGAACGCCGACTTCGCCATCACCGGCGGCGCTCCGATGGACTCCGAGCTTTCCCACTTCTTCAACGGCATCGGCATGCCGGTGCTGGAAGGCTACGGCATGACCGAAACCTGCGGCCCGGTGTGTGTGAGCTTGCCAGAGGACAACCGCATCGGCACCATCGGCATGCCGATGTGCGGTATCACTGCGGGCATCGCCGAGGACGGCGAGCTGGTGGTCAAAGGACCGCTGGTGTGCAAGGGCTACCACAACAACCCTGGGGTCACTGCCCAGCAGATCACTGATGGCTGGCTGCACACCGGCGATCTGGGCGATATCTCCGAAGATGGCTTCATCTCCATCACCGGCCGTAAGAAAGACCTCATCATCACCGCTGGTGGCAAGAATGTGTCGCCGGGTCTGCTTGAGGCTTCCGTGATGACCTCGCCTGTGGTCAACCAGTGCTTGGTTATTGGTGATAAGAAGCCGTTCGTGGCCGCTCTGGTCACGCTGGATCTGGCGGATGCCAACAATTGGCTGGAATCCCAGGGCGCCAAACCGGAACCCGATCTGGCCTCGCTGGCCAAGAACGCCATCGTTCACGCTGAGGTGGAGCGTGCGGTGAACGCCGCCAACGAGGGCGTTTCCCGCGCCGAGTCGATTCGTAAGTTCGAGATTCTGCCAGACGAATTCACCGAGGCCAACGGCATGCTGACCCCGAGCCTGAAGACCCGTCGCGCGCAAATCGTTGAGCACTATCGCGAGCTCATTGACGACGTGATCTACGTGCCGTTGAAGAAGTAGCTATCAACTCCCTCTGATCCAAAAAATAAGCTCTCTCTGACGAGGGAACTGTCAGCCGCAGGCTGACTGGGAGAGACCGCGGCTAGCCCGCGAAACAACAAGGCTGGGTGCGACTTGCACCCGGCCTCAGCTTATTCAGTCCAAAATCGCCGAAACATAATCGGCGGCGGCCTGATCCAGCTCCGCATCGCCGATGGTGGCGGTGCCCTGCACCAGGAACGGCTCAGCATAGTTCATGCCGACCTTGTACGCCACGACCTCAAACGGGCTCAGCAGCTCCTCCATGGTGTGGCTGTACTCGCCATCCTTGCGGTACTTGGCGGCGTCGGAACCAGTGGTGACCACCAGCTTGAGCTCCTTGCCCTTGAGTGCGTGGCCTCCACCGTAGGCCCAGCCTGCGGTGATGACCTCGTCTTCCCATTCCTTGAGCAGCGCGGGGGAGGAGTACCAGTAGAACGGGAACTGAAGGATTACGCGGTCGGCAGCCTCCAGCAGCTCGTGCTCTGTGTCGGCGTTGACGGAGAAGTTCGGGTATTCGGCGTATTCGTCGCGCACGATGATGTCGTCCTCGCCCTGTGCGGTGAGTTCGGCGAGCAGGCGGGCGTTCACGCGCGAGCCGTCCTTAAGATGCGGATGGAATACAAGAATCAACGTTGACATGGGATTTCCCTTCTATAAACTGCTGCCAATGTGGCCTAATCACCACTATCGTATGCCGGGAAGCAGAACTCAGTCCAGTCCGGACTCAGGTGCGAGCCGCGGGATGCCGCGCCGGGAGGCAACTCAGTCGAGGTTGGACTGCGTGCCTGCGGTGGCTTCGTTGGCGGCTTGCTCGGCTTGTGCTTGGTCGAGCTTGGCACGGACGTCGTTGAGCAGACCCTGGGCGCGCTTAGCCAAGGCCTCGCCGATCTCCCATTGACGCATCGACTGGTCAAGATTGAGGCCGCCGGTTTCCAGTGCCTGGACAGCCTGAATCAGCTTGTCGCGCGCCTCCTCATATGGCATCTGGGCGATGAGCTCGCGTTCCTTGTCCGTCAGGGACGTGGCGGGGGTGTTCATGTCGGTGGATGTGGCGTTTTCGGTCATGATGTTCTCCTTATATATACGGTATATATGCGTGGCTGCGTATGGCGTGTCACGCGGTTGCGGATGTGGTGGTTGCGGTAATGACACCCTTCTTCAAGGTGACGGTGATGCCATCCCCAGGGCTTACCTGCGAAGCATCGTCTAGTACGTGGCCATCGGCGGACTGCACCACCGCATAGCCTCGGTTCAACGTGGATTGCGGGCTGAGTGCGGTCAGTGAGGCGTGAGCTCGCTCGACGGTGAGCTGGGCATCGTCCACGATGCGTCGCAGCCCGATATCGAGCCGTTGCAACGAGTCGTCAATTAAGCGCTGATGAGGCTCAAGCATGGTGTGCGGCTGTGTCAGGCTCGGGCGGTTCGCATATCCCTCGATAAGTCGAATCTCGTTCTCCACGCGCGAACGGACCCGCAGTCGCATACGGTCGATGGCACCTTCGATGAGCTGCGACTGCTCACGCACATCCGGCACCACGCGCTTGGCCGCATCGGTAGGGGTGGAGGCGCGCAGATCGGCGACCAGATCCAGCAATGTCCAGTCATCCTCATGCCCGATGGAGGAGATTAATGGTGTAGTGCAGGCATACGCCGCACGAACCACACGCTCATCCGAGAAACCGATGAGATCCTCAAACGAGCCGCCGCCACGGGCCACGATGATCACATCCACGCTCGGGTCGGCATCGAGTTGTGCAATGGCCTGAACCACCTCGGCCGGGCATTGCTCGCCCTGAACATGCACATGGACCACCTTGAAGGTTACGGAAGGCCAACGAAGGTTCACATTGGTGATCACATCGCCTTCCGCACGTGCCTGAGGTGCGCAAATCAGGCCAATAGTCTTCGGAAACTCCGGGAGAGGCAGTTTGTGATCGGCATCGAACAGGCCCTCGCCCTTAAGCTGCTTGCGCAATTCGTCGATCATGGCCTTGAGGCTGCCACCGGCTCCGACCTTGAGAATCGTGTCCCCGCGCAACGACAGCGAAGTGCGCTTCATCCACAGGTTCGGTTTGCCGTGAATCACCACGCGGTCGCCCTGAACGAACTGGCTGGCTGCGGCCGCGAACCTGCCGAAGCCATTGACTTCCATGGCGATATCCTCGAAGTCGTCGCGCAGCGTGATGTAGGCCGAGCCGGCGCGACGGGTATTGATCTGCGTGATCTGGCCGGTGACCCACGCGGACGGCCATCGTTCCACGGCACCGTAGAACTTCTGGCTCAGCACGCTTACCGGCCACGGATTTTGCGCGGTGGTTTCAGCGGCGCGTGCAGGCAGCTGATCGATAGGGCGAGGCTCATTCGGCAGATTGATGGCGCCCCGATCGGGCGCGAAAGTGCCTTGACCCGGCTCAAAGCCAGACGAGGCCAGTGAAGCGGCGGTCGGTGGACGGCCGGTAGATGAGTAGCCCATTGCAGTAGTCATGCACTCCACTATAAGTGCGTTGGTTGATGACGGTAAAAATTTACCGTCGCCTGAAAACGGTGTGATGATGAATGCAAGAACCGTACGAAGCGATGTATCAGCCGATGATGGAGATGGTCTGGTGCATCAGAAGAAAGGAGTCATTATGGCGAAGAAACGGGTGCTATGAAGAGGAGTGAGATATGCGTTGCACTGACGATTGAGAGTCGTCAGTGAGCTCGCTGTGCGACACGCGAGCAGAAAACAGTTACGCTAATCACACACTTGTAGTTTTGGCGAAAAATAGCCGAAAAACCCTATAAATAGTTCGACACACCACTGTTGAGCACTAGATATAGGGGTGGGGATGCCGTATTCTTCTAGAGGTTCAAGAAAACGATATCAATGTAATTTCGTGTGGCCCACGTCGAGTGCGGCCAAAATGCGGAACTCAGGAGAGTGTTCGCCTTATAGGAAAGGGGTGCCCGATGGGCGCACAGGTGCTGGAGGAAACCGTCACCGATAACGAGACCAAGGTGGCCGCCAAGGCCTCCACCGTGCTCGTTGAGAAGCGTGATGGTCGTGTGGTCGACTTCGACCCCATCAACATCATCTCTGCGGTCAAGTCTGCTTTCGGCGACCTGAACAAGGAAGTCGGCCCCGAAGAAGATGCCATGATCCGTGGTTTCGCCAACCAAGTCGAAGGCGAAATCAAGGGGCGTTACACCGGCCCCGCCAAAATCGAGGACATCCAGAATCTCGTGGAGCACGCCCTCATTGACGCCCACCTGTACGATGTGGCTCGCGCCTACACCAATTACCGTCTCGACAAAGACATTCAGCGTGCCAAGGCCACTGATGTCAACGAGGCCGTTGCTCGCTTCATTAATCATGACCCGACCCTGATTCACGAGAACGCGAACAAGGATTCCAACGTCTACTCCACCCAGCGTGATCTGCTGGCCGGTGCCGTGTCCAAGGCCGCCGCGTTCAACATGCTGCCGCCGGCGGTGTCCAACGCCCACATGAAGGGCGACATTCACTTCCACGATGCCGACTATTCGCCGTTCACTGCCCAGTCCAACTGCTCCTTGCCGAACTTCTGGGACATGTTGGCCAATGGCTTCACTCTTGGCAACGCTCCGATGGCTTCCCCGAAGTCCATCGCCATTGCGGCCACCCAGATTACCCAGATCATGAAGGACGTGGCCTCCAGCCAGTATGGTGGCCAGACCGCCAACCGTGCCGACGAGCATCTTGCCCAGTATGCCAAGAAGGATTACGAGAAGTTCCTTGAGGAAGCTCGTGAGACCATCCCCGACGGCATGCCGGTTGAATTCGCCCGTCGTCAGGTCGAGAGCGCCAAGAAGAACGAGCCCGCCAAGCTGCATTTCGGTTCCCGTGAACCGCTGCCGATGGACACCCCGTTCCACACCGACGTTGACGAACTTGAGCAAGAGCGTGAAATCCTCGCCAAGATTCGTACCCGCAAGGCCATCTATGATGCCATGCAGACCATGGAATACCAGATCAACTCCAACCGTGTGTCCAACGGCCAGACCCCGTTCGTGACTGTCGGCTTTGGTCTCGGCACCGACTGGTTCTCTCGTGAAGTGCAGCGCGCAATCCTGCTGAACCGTATTCGCGGCCTCGGCAAGGAACACCACACCGCCATCTTCCCGAAGCTCGTCTTTACTGTGAAGCACGGCGTGAACGCCGACCCGGGTGACCCGAACTACGATCTGAAGCAGCTTGCCCTCGAGTCCGCCACCAAGCGCATGTACCCGGATGTGGTGTTCTACGAGAACATCGTCAAGATCACAGGCTCCTTCAAGGCTCCGATGGGTTGCCGCTCCTTCCTGCAGGGTTGGATCAACCCGGAGACCGGCAAGGATGAAGAAGACGGCCGTATGAACCTCGGCGTGGTCACCGTCAACGTGCCGCGTATCGCCATCGAATCCCACGGTGACAAGGCTCGCTTCTGGAAGCTGTTCGACGAGCGTATGGAAGTCGCCCATCAGGCCCTCCAGTTCCGCATCATGCGCTGCAAGGAAGCCACCCCGGTCAACGCCCCGACCCTGTTCCGCTTTGGTGCGTTTGGTCGTCTTGGTGCCAACGACAACGTGGACCAGCTGTTCAAGAACGAGCGTGCCACCGTGTCGCTCGGCTACATCGGCCTTGCCGAGACCACTGCGGTCTTCTATGGCAAGAACTGGATTCGCGACCACGGCTGGGATCCGGAAGGCAAGGAGTTCGCGCTGTCCATCGTCAAGCGCATGAACGAGCTGTGCAAGCAGTGGAGCAAAGCGGAGGGTTACCACTATTCCGTGTACTCCACTCCGGCTGAATCCCTGACCGACCGCTTCAACCGCATGGACCGTGAAAAGTTCGGCCGTATCGAAGGCGTGACTGATCACGACTTCTACACCAACTCCTTCCACTACCCGGTGTGGTTGCAGCCCACTCCGATGGAGAAGCTCAGCTACGAGAAGGACTTCCCGTACTACGCTTCCGGCGGCTTCATCAACTACTGCGAGTACCCGTGCCTGCAGGACAACCCGAAGGCGCTCGAAGCCGTGTGGGATTACGCCTACAACATCGGCATCGGCTACCTGGGTACCAACACCCCGATCGACCACTGCTTCGTGTGCGGCTTCCAGGGCGACTTCGAGCCGACCGAGGAAGGCTTCAAGTGCCCGGAGTGCGGTAACTCCAACCCGGACAAGTGCAACGTCACCAAGCGCACCTGCGGCTATCTCGGCAGCCCGGTCCAGCGCCCGATGGTGCACGGCCGTCACGAGGAAATTGCCCACCGAGTCAAGCACATGAGCGGCGAAACCGGTCGTGTGACGCTGGATGACGGAACCACTCGCGAGTGGTTCGAAGAGACCAAGTAGGGTTTATACTTGCTCCCGCTGACGGGAGCTGTAGAGCGTAAGCGAGACTGAGGGCGGTCATCCTTTATGGTGTTGACCACCCTCAGTCCGTCTGATGACGGACAGCTCCCGCCAGCGGGAGCTAATGCTTTCCGTAAGGAGGGAATCATGCCGGAGCTGCATACGACCAAGCCCGAACCCAAGCGCCATGACTTTGCGGCCGGCGAGACCGGGCGTGGCCCCTCCGTACCCTCCAACGGTCTTGCCAACGATCCGAAAGCCGGTCAATGGGATGGCCGGCGCATGTCCAAGCGGATGATCGCCGACTACAAAACCTTCATTGTCACCGACGGAGAAGGCGTGCGCAACTCCCTTTACGTCTCCGGTTGCCCCTTCCACTGCGTCGACTGCTTCAACGCCTCCATCTGGGATTTCCAAGCCGGCCACGAATACACGCAAAAACTTGAAGACAAAATCATCGAAGATCTGAAAGCCCCATGGGTGCAAGGCATTACGTTCCTTGGCGGCGAGCCATTCCTCAACACTCCCGTGCTGGTGCCGCTCGCACAACGTATCCGCCAGGAATTCGGTCATACCAAAGATATCTGGTCGTGGACCGGCTACACATGGGAAGAACTCATGCGCCCCGGAGAAACCCCAGACAAGCTTGAATTGCTACATCTCATCGACATTCTCGTCGACGGCCGCTACCTCAGAGACCAGAAGGACTCGCTGCTGCAATTCCGCGGCTCCAGAAACCAGCGCATCCTCGATGTGCCCAAGTCTCTGGAAGCCGGCGAACCGGTCATCTGGGCCAAGCTCCACGATCAAGAACGAGATATCCCCGAAATCTATTTGAAAGACCGCGAAGCCGGCGAAGGCCAACAGGCCTCGTAGTAGCAGTTCTGGAATGCCGCACTCAGCAATATCGTTGGAACTGTTGGGAAAAGGCCTTCCCGTGAGCGAAATCGCCTCGCCTCGTGCCATGTTGGGCAGGTGGTCGGACTAATATTCCATAAGAAGTAGCCGGGCGAAGCCGTCCGCAGGGTATCTGCCAGCCGTCCCGAAACGGTTCATGATGCCTCAAAGCGTGCACTCCCGGAAGTCGGAATTAAGAGGAACACATGGTTGACATCGCCACTGACGCGAGCGTAAAGCCCGCTTCACACCCGAAGCCCCTGCGTGTGGGATTGGACATCGGTTCCACCACCGTCAAGGCCGTGGTGCTTGATCAGTCCGATTCCCTGGGAGACACCCTCTTCTCCGATTACCGACGCCACCACGCCAACGTGCGTGCCACCGTGGCCGGCCTGTTGGTCGACATCCACAAGAAGCTTGTGGACCTCGGACGCGGCGACGAACCGATTCGCCTGTCTATCACCGGTTCCGGCGGTCTGGCGCTTGCTGACAATCTGCATGTGCCTTTCATTCAGGAGGTCATCGCCGAAACCGAGGCAATCGACAAGGAATACCCGCAGGCCGATGTCATCATCGAGCTCGGCGGCGAGGACGCCAAAATCACCTACCTGAAACCCACGCCCGAACAACGCATGAACGGTTCGTGCGCAGGTGGTACCGGCGCGTTCATTGACCAGATGTCCACGCTGCTCGACACCGACGCCGCCGGCCTCAACGAGATGGCCAAGAGCTACGAGAACCTGTATCCAATCGCCTCGCGTTGTGGTGTGTTCGCCAAAACCGATTTGCAGCCGCTCATCAATGATGGTGCCGCCAAGCCCGATTTGGCCGCCTCCATCTTCACCGCAGTGGCCACGCAGACCATCGCCGGCCTGGCTTCCGGACGCCCGATTCACGGCACCGTCATCTTCCTCGGCGGCCCGTTGTTCTTCATGTCCGAGCTGCGCGCCGCATTCCAGCGCGCGCTTGAGGGCAAGGTCGACGAGTTCATCGTGCCGACCGACGCCCACCTGTATGTGGCCTACGGTTCGGCATTGCAGGCCGACACGGATTCCGACGATCAGGGCCACCATTTCGAGGCCTACACCTGCGACGAAATCCTGAAGCGTTTGGACGAGCTGAAGAACCTGCCCTCCAACACGCCCACCATGCCGCCGCTGTTCCCCACCGAGGCCGACCGCGAGGACTTCAACAAGCGCCACCACAAGGAACACATCCACATCGGCACCCTCGAAGGCGCGCATGGCCCGCACTTCCTGGGCATCGACGCCGGTTCCACCACCATCAAGGCCACGCTCGTCAACGACGACCGTGAAATCGTCTGGTCCAGCTACGCCAACAACGAAGGCAGCCCGCTGACCGCCGCCATCAACATCGTCAAGAAGATTCAGTCTGAGCTGCCCGAAGGCGCGTGGATCGCACGCTCCTGCGCCACCGGATACGGCGAAGGCCTCATCACCACCGGCCTGCACTTGGACGAGGGCGTGGTGGAGACCATGGCCCACTATCGTGGCGCCGAAATGGTCAGCCCCGGCGTCACCGCCGTCATCGACATCGGCGGCCAGGATATGAAGTACTTGGCCATCACCGATGGCGTTATCGATTCAATCGCCGTCAACGAGGCCTGCTCGTCCGGCTGTGGTTCGTTCCTGCAGACCTTCGCCATGTCCATGGGCCTGACGATTCAGGAATTCACGCAAAAGGCTCTGGCTTCCACCCATCCGGTGGACCTCGGTTCGCGTTGCACCGTGTTCATGAACTCCTCGGTCAAGCAGGCGCAGAAGGAAGGCGCCTCCATCGAGGACATCGCTGCCGGCCTGTGCTACTCCGTGGTGCGCAACGCCCTGTACAAGGTCATCAAGCTGCGCGATTCCGGCGAACTCGGCGACACTGTGGTGGTCCAGGGCGGTACGTTCCTCAACGACGCCGTGCTGCGCGCGTTCGAACTGCTCACCGAACGCGAAGTCACCCGACCGAACATCGCCGGCCTCATGGGCGCGTTCGGCGCGGCCCTCACCGCCCGCATGCACTACGAGGACATCGCGGACGACGACAACGCGCACGTCGGCGCGGACGGGCGTTCCGTCGACGCGGCGGCGGCTGAGGAGTCCGCCGCCGGCAACGAGCCGAACGCCGCCGCGCACGCCGGCGAAATCGTCGTCGACGGCGTGCGCCACACCGTCTCGTCAATCCTCACCGGCGAAGCCCTCAACGAAATGTCGATGACCACCGAACGCGACGTGTGCAAGCTGTGCCAGAACCACTGCAAGCTCACCATCACCACGTTCTCCGACGGCTCGCGCTTCGTGACCGGCAACCGCTGCGAACGCGGCGGCGACGCCAAGAAGAAACGCTCCGACCGTCCGAACCTGTACGACTACAAGTACAAGCGTTGCTTCGCCTACCGCCGCCTCACCGACAAGAACGCCACCCGAGGCGAAATCGGCATCCCGCGCGCCCTCAACATGTACGAGAACTACCCGTTCTGGTTCACGCTGCTCACCTCGCTGGGCTTCAAGGTGATGATCTCCGGCCGTTCCAGCCACGAACTGTTCGAAACCGGCATCGAATCGATCGCCTCCGAGAACATCTGCTACCCGGCCAAGCTCGTGCACGGCCACATCAAATGGCTTCTCAACAAGGGCATGAAGACGATCTTCTACCCGTGCGTCAGTTACGAGGACAACCTCGTGCCCAACACGGACAACCACTACAACTGCCCGGTCGTCGCCAACTATCCGCTCGTCGTCGGCGCGAACATGCCCGAACTGCGTGACCCCGACGTGCGCTACATGCACCCGTACTTCAACCTCGCCAACCACGAGCTCATGGTCGACCGTATCGTCGAGGAGTTCGCATGGGCGAGCGTCAGCCGCGAAGAGGCCGAAACTGCTGTCAAGGCCGCCTACGCCGAAGACAAGGTCTTCAAACACGACGTCCAGCAGGAAGGCCTCAAAGCCCTCGCCTACATGAAGGAGCACGACTGCCGCGGCATCGTGCTTGCCGGACGCCCCTACCACATCGACCCGGAAATCAACCACGGCATCCCCGAAACCATCTGCGCGCTCGGCATGGTCGTCCTCTCCGAGGATTCGATCTGCGAACTGCAGCCGGGGGAGAAGCTCGACCTGACCGACTTCCTGTCCGAAGGCGAAGAGGACCCGCGCAAGAAGAACGCGAACGGATTCCGCCACGTCGACGACCGCAAGGTCACCGTCAACCGCATGCCGTTGCGCGTCACCAACCAGTGGGCCTACCATTCGCGCCTCTACGCGGCCGCGCACTTCGTCGCCTCCTATCCGGGCCTCGAACTCGTGCAGCTCAACTCGTTCGGCTGCGGCCTCGACGCCATCACCACCGACCAGGTGGCCGAGATCCTCGCCGACAAGGCCGACGTGTACACGCTGCTCAAGATCGACGAGGTCTCCAACCTCGGCGCGGCGAAGATCCGCCTGCGCTCGCTCAAGGCCGCCGTCGAGGAACGCGAGGCGAACAAGGCGCGCATGGCCAAGGCCGCGCTCGCCACGTCCGACGAGTCCGGTTCCGCCGAGTCCGACGCCCCGCGCAACGCGGCTCACGCCGCCGCGCAGGCCGCCGCCCGCAAGGCGCAGGAGCAGGCCGAATCCGATCTCGCCACCGCGCAGGCCGCGCTCGCCGAAGCGCAGGCCGCCGTCGCCGCCGCCGAAGCGAAGGTTAAGGCCGCCGACAGGCCCGTGGACGCGGCCGATGCCGGCAGCGACGCCGCCGCCCCCGCGAACGCGCCGAAGTCCACCGGATTCCGCAAGACCGGCTCCAAGGCGCCCACGCCGGGCCGTCAGGTCCTGCTCGACGCGACGATGGCCGCGAACCCGAAGCTCACCAAGGCGATGCGCGACGCGTCCAAGCGCGCCGCGAAGCGCGACATCGCCGATGTGCGTCTCGCCGCGCTCGGCGACGGCACCACGAACGATGCCGCGAACGCCAAGTCGAAGTCCGCGAAGTCGAAGTCCGGCCACAACAACGCGACCATGTCCCGTTACGCGCACCGTGAGAAGTTCGTCAAGGACATGAAGAAGGACTACACGATCGTCGCCCCGCAGATGAGCCCGATCCACTTCTCCCTCGTCGAATCGGTGATCCGCTCCGGCGGCTACAAGTTCGACATCCTCAAGCACGCCTCGCGCGAAGACGTGGAGACTGGCCTCAAATACGTGAACAACGACGCCTGCTATCCGGCCATCATGGTCATCGGACAGCTCATCGACGCGATTCTCGAAGGCAAATACGATCCAGACAAGGTGTGTCTCGCGATTACGCAGACCGGCGGCATGTGCCGAGCCACCAACTACTTCGGCCTGATCCGCAAGGCCCTGATCGACGCGGGTTACCCGCAGATCCCGGTCATCGCGATCTCCACGCAGGGCCTGGAGGACAATCCGGGCTTCAAGGTGACGCCCGCGCTGCTGCACCGCACCGTCAAGGCGCTGATCCTCGGCGACCTGCTCATGAAGTGCCTGTACCGCGTGCGCCCGTACGAGGTGGAGAAGGGCGCGGCGAACCGCCTGTACGAGCAGTGGGACGTGATCGTGCGCGAGGCGCTCGAACACCACGGCTTCTCGAAGACGGCCGCGAAGACCCCGTGGCTCAAGCGCCGCTACCTGCCGTACCCCGTGCTCGCCCGAGAGATCGTGAAGAGCTTCGACGCTCTGCCGTTGAAGGACGTGCCGCGCAAGGTGCGCGTCGGCGTGGTCGGCGAGATCCTCGTCAAATACCAGCCGGATGCGAACAACCATGTCGTCGACGTCATCGAATCGCAGGATTGCGAGGCCGTGGTGCCCGGCATCATGGAGTTCATGACCACGCGCCCGTACATCACCGACTGGAACGAGAAGTATCTCGGCACCGGCGGCAACAAGACGTTGTACGCGCTCATGCGTTGGAGCCTCGACCGCTACAACGCGCCGATCAAGGCGGCCATCGCCACCTCTCACGGCAAGTTCAAGCAAGACGATCCGATGCCCGAACTCGTCGAGAAGGCTGCCGAGGTCACGTCGATCGGCGTGCAGGCCGGCGAAGGCTGGCTGCTCACCGCCGAGATCCTCGAGCTTATCGAACAGGGATGCCCGAACGTGATCTGCGCGCAGCCGTTCGCCTGCCTGCCGAACCATGTGACCGGCCGCGGCATGTTCGGCAAGATCCGCCGCCTGCACCCGGAGGCCAACATCGTGTCCATCGACTACGATCCGGGCGCCTCCGAGGCGAACCAGCTCAACCGCATCAAGCTGATGATCGCGGCCGCGAAGAAGGCGCACAAGGCGAAGTTCGCCGACGGCGACGAGCCGCAGGGCTTCACTGCCGCCGACTGACCTCAAACCGACGTCCAACCGACGCCCGGTCGGCACCAGACCGGCGCAGACCGGGCAAACCGGTCTGCGGCCTACGACAAGGCGGGTGTCCCATTCCGTATGGAACGGGACACCCGCCTTATTCGTTCTGGTGCTTTTCGGCCGGCACCGGTCACACCCGTCCTACCCGAGCCTGCCTGCCGTGAACCGGTACAGCGCGTCCCATGGCAGGTCGGTCACGTCGATCGCTTCGGCGCGCTGGCTCACGAGCTCGTCGTAACGTTCCGACCGCATCTGCGCCTTCACGTTGCCGCGCACCTCGTCCAGCGGAGCCTTCCCGTCGACGCCGTCCTTTGTCCAGTCGTGCTCGTCGTAGTAGCGTCGCACCTCGTCGTCGGACAGGCTCATGCCGGGGTTCGACTCGTCGCCCGTATAGGCGTTCTTCAACGCGGACAGTTCGTAGCTCAGGTAGCTGTCGATGTCGAAGCCGGTACGGCCGTAGACGATGCCGCCGTCCGATTTCAGTTCCGCGTTGCCGCTGTTCACGGCCTCCATGCGCGCGACGATGCTCGCATAGGAGTCGTCGGCCACCTGCCCGAGATCCACGCCGATGAGGTACGCGGCGTGCCGACGTCGCAGTTCGTCGATGGCACGGCTCGCGAGCCAACGGCACGGGACCTCGCCGTCGTGCGCCTTATCCCAGCCGTCCTCGGCCGGGTCGACGCCGTACGTCTGCCGAAAGTACAGCCGCGCCGCGCCGTGTTGCGCCTTGAGCGCCGCGACGTACTCCTTGCGTTCGATGACGGTGTCGCCGAAGACGATGGTGGGGAACATGTCGGAATCCTCGCTTGCATTGGAGCCGGTATCGGAGCCGATGCCGGCGGATGCGCCCGCGCCCGCAGGCGTGCCTGCGGGCGCGAAGGCGCCGTCGCCGTGCGTGACGACGGCGACGGTCAATGTGACGAGCAGGACCGCCGCCACCGCGACTGCGGCGATGGCGGCGGCGAACCGGTGCCTACGTGGCATCGGTCACCTGCGGCGACGGGCCGCGGCGGCCAGTCCGATGCCGGCGGCCGCGGTCAGCGCGACCATCGCGGCCGCGCCGGCCACGTCGGCGCCGGTGGCGGTCAGCTTGCCGCCGGTGGTCGCGCCGTCGCTGCCGGAACCGGTGGAACCGTTGCCGGAACCGGAACCGTTGCCCGTGCCGGAACCGTTGCCGGAACCGTCACCCGGCTTGGTGTCGGGGTCGGGGTCGGGGTCCGGGTCGGGCGTCGGATCGGGCGTCGGATCGGGATCGGGGTTCGGATCCGGTTTCGGGTTCGGGTCCGGATCGACCGGCTTCTTCTCCAATCCGTCGATGGCGTCACGCAGTGCGTTCTGCGCGGTCTCGACCTGTTCGGCGGTGGCGGCATCGTCGTCCAGCACGGTCTGCGCGGCGTCGCGCGCGGCGACGAGCGCGGCCCACGACTCATCCGTGTAGTCCGACTCGGCCAATCCCAGAGCCTCCTCGACCGTGGCCTTCAGCGTGGACTTGTCCACCGGAACGGGTTCGGGGCCCGGCGTGGAGGCGGCCATGTAGGCGATGACCGGGGAGATGTGCGCGGACGGCTTGTTCATGCCGGACGCGGACGTCGCGGTGACGCGGATCCAATCGCCCGCCTCGACCGCGATCTCGCCCTTGTCGGCGACGCAGTTGGCGAACTCCTCGGAACGCTGCTTGGAGACGGTCAGGTCGGCGAAGCACACCACCTTGTCGTCGTGCATGAGACGAAGCGTCAACGCCTTGCCGTTGCTGCCGTCCTGGCGCAGGTACGGCTCGTCCTCGCGGATGGACACCTTCACCGTGCCGGCCTTCGGCGCCTTCCACGCCATGGCGGAGCCACCAGCGGACGCGGGCGAATCGCTGATCAGGCCATGGATGGCGGAGCGGTCGGTGGGCAGGCTGTGGTTCGCGTAGTCCACGCCCGGACCGTAGTAGGTCTCGTACATCCAGTTCGGATACGTCGCGTCGAAGTCGGCGATATCCGACCACACGCCGTCGGCCTCGGTCTGACGCTGCCCGTACCAGATCGGACCCTGCACGCGCACCTGGAAGTCGTTCACCCAATCCCACGTGGTCTTCGACTTCACCACGTAGTCGTCGGACACGGTGGAACCTTTCGCGGAGAAGCGGAGCACGTCGTTCTCGGCGAGTTCTGCGCCGGCCTCCAACCGCACGCCGTCACGGTACACGCCCTTATCGGCGCCGGACGGTTCGGCCGTCACCTTGGCGAGCAGCTGCGCGACGGTCATCGGACTGTCGGCGGAGAACGGCGCGTAGACGACGTTCACACCGTCGACAGTCGCGGTCTCCAACTCGGACGAGCCGAGCGCGGCGGGCGCGGTCACCTCGAAGCGGGCGGTGGAGGAGACGCTGGCGCCGTCGTCGGCGAACGTCACCGTGACGGGCACGGTGACGGTGCCGCCGACCCTGCTGTTCAGCGTGACCGTGCCGTTCGCCATGTCGACACTCGCGCCGGCCGGCGCGTTCGCGCCGAGCGCGAACGTCGTGCCTTCCGGCACAGACGCGGCCGCGCCGTCCGCCTTCAGCGTGAACTTCGGCGTGCGCTTCAGGTCCGTGCCGGCGTCGCCGCGCACGGTCGGGTACAGCACGTTGAGACGCTGCGCGTGCGATTGCGCGACACGGAACGTGACGGTCGTCTCGTCGCTCGAACCGTCCGCGTACGTGACGACGACGGTGCGGGTGACGGTCGCGCCGTACTGTCCGGCGGCGGGCGTGAAGGTGACGGCGCCGGTGGACGCGTCGATGACGGGCGAGGCCTCGCCCTCATCGCCGCCGTCCTTGAAGGCGAACGCGACGCCGTCCGGCGCGTCGGCCTCGCCGCCGTCCGCGGTGAACGCGGCGGCGACGGCCGACTGCGTGCCGACGACGGCGTCCGTCGCGGCGTACGAGACGTCGTAGCGCACGTTCTGCTTCGGCGCGGCGGGCGCCTTGTCCTCATATGTGATGACCGGGCTGATGTGCAGCGACGGCGCCTTGACTCCGGTCTCGGCGTCGGCGACGATGCGGATCCAGTCGCCTTCCTGCACGTCGATCGAACCGTGCTCGGCGAGGCACTGCGCGAACTGTTCGGAGGACTTCTGATAGACGGACAGGTCGTCGGCCGAACAGAGCGTCTCGTCGTTGCGCATCAGCGACAATGTGACCTTCTTGCCGGCGTTGTCCGCGTTCTGACGCAGGTACGGTTCAGCGATCTTGTCGGCGAACGTCTTGAGCGACAGCATGACGGTGCCGGACTCCGGCGCCTTCCACGCCATGGCCGTGGGCAGGCCGTCGCCGGGCTTGTCGATCAGCAGGCCGTGCGTCTGCTTGCGGTCGCCGGAGAGTTCGGCGAGGGTGCCGTTGACGCCGACACCGTAGTACTGGTCGTACACGGTGTTCGGCCACGAGCCGTCGTATGCGGAGATGGTGGTCCACTCGCCGCCGGCGGACGTGCGGCGCTGCGCCTTCCAGTCGAAGTCGGCGACGCCTTGCTCGTAGTCCGCGACCCAATCCCACGTGATGCGCTGGCGGATCGTGTACTCGTCGGTCTCGTCCGTGCCTTCGGCGGAGAAGCGCAGGATGTCGCCATCGCGGACCGGTTCGGAGTCGGCGAGCTTCGTCTCGTCGTCCTTGGCGTTCCGGTCGGAGCCTGGGAGCAGGGAGAGCAGGCGGTCGAGCATGTTCGGTTCGGACTCGGCGGACCTGGCGTCGGCGGACTTGCCGGACTTGGCGTCGGCGACTCGGTACACGGCCTTGTCCACGCCCTTGTCGGCGGACACGTTGGAGAGCAGTTCCTTGACGGTCACCGGGTTCTTGTCGGTGAAGGTCACGTGGATGACCTTGGTCTTGTCACCGGTCCCGGAATCGGTTTCGGTTCCGGTCTCGTACTTGGAGGAGGCCATCGTGACGGACACCACGTCGCTTTCCACGGCGCCCAGATCGGGCCTGCCCTTGACTGCGTTGCCGAGGAAGTCGTTCTCCACCGCGTAGTCGTTGAGGTCGGAGACGACCTTGCCGGCGTTGATCGCCTTCGAGCCCGCGACCGGACGGTAGCCGTCGAACGCGGCTTTCTCGCCGGTGCGCGCATGCTCGGCGCCGCTCTTGAGGGCGGATGTCGGAGCCGAACCGGCGCCCGCAAGCACTGCGGACACGTCGTCGGCCTCGATGGCGTTGGCGTCGGAGGTGGGCTTGTTCGCGTAGTTGACGTACATGTTGTTGTCGTACGTCTGGCCGCCGTTCTGGCTGCCGCGGTTCCAGGTCTCCGTCTTCTTCGTGTTGGTCGCGTTGATGAAGATGTTGTTCTCGAACAGGGACTGCGAGTTGGAACGCTTAGTCAGCACCTGGCTGTCGGCGTCCACGTAGACGGTGTTGTTGTAGATGTGGTTGCCGGGGCCGTTCGACGGCAGGTCGAACACGCCCTGACGGTCGTTCTGCGAGATATTGTATCGGAACGTGGTGTTAACCGCGTACCAGTTGCAGATCATCAGCGAGGCGAAGCTGTTGCCGTACGAGTAGTTGTACTGGTACAGCGTGCCGTCGCCGTAGTCGGCGTCCCACGCCTGGCCGTCGCCGTTGCCGTGCTCGGCGTTGAGGTTGTTGTACATCTCGTTGTACTGGAACACTGGATCCTTGCAACGCCACGGCCAGATGCCGGCCGCCACGCGTCCGCCGTAGGAGCCGGGCTGCGTGTAGTCCTGCGTGTTGATGTGCTTCGAGACGCTGTCGCCCACATTGTGTTCGATGACCGGGCGGTCGCAGTACATCAGGGTGATGGCGTCGCCGCCGGCGCCCTTGACGTAGTTGTTCTCGATGCGCACGTTGGTGGAACCGTACTTCGCGATGAGGGCGTCGTCGATGGAGCCGTCGCCGTAGTTCGCGTCGATGTAGTTGAGGTAGGCGGTGTAGCCGACGGCGATGCCCCAACGATCCACGTCCTTGACGGTGCTGTTTCTGATGGTGACGTGGTCGAAGCGTGAGACGTGCTCCCTGAGCCAGACGTCGGTTTCGGCGCTCGTGTTCTCCATGGGGTAGTGGGCCATGAAGTAGATGCCGCCGTTGGCCATGTGCTTGTTGTAGATGTTGCCGTCCACGTCGTGGATGTAAAGGTTGTCGAGCGTCACGTTGCTCATCGTCGCGCCGTTCTCGGCGATGCCGGCCACGCCGGTGCGGTCCATGCGCGAGGCGCTGCGGTCGAGTTTTGTGCCGTCGGAATCAGGGGTGTCGGTCCACTTCCACGTGTCGATCGGATCGTAGACGTCCGCGTCGTCGTTGGTGATCTCCAGGTTGGAGACGGTGATGTACGACACGTCCTTGAGTAGCAGCGTGGTTGAGACGGTGCCCTTGTTCTTGTGGTTGCCGACGTTGGCACGGTAGTCCTGCTCCCACTGGCTGCCTTTGACGCCGTTCGACGCGATGACCGGCTTGCCTTCGTCGGCGTCGCCGTAGGCGGAGATCGTGATCGGCGCGTCGGCGTTGCCGGCGGTGTCCTTGATGTGCAGGTACTGGTCGTTGAATTCGGAGCCGTATTCCAGCAGCACCGAATCGCCCGGACCGAGGTCCGAGGCGATGTCGTTGACCTTGGTCAGGGACTTCCAGGGCGCGTTTTCGCTGGTGCCCGCGTTGGCGTCGTCGCCGTGTGCCGACGACACGTAGTAGGTGGTGCCTGATGACGTGGTCGTAGCGGTCTCCTTTCCTTGCGTTGCTGACTGCGCGAACGCAGCGGTCGGCAACGCCAGCGCGACGGCCACGCCCATTGCGGCCGTCGCGGCTATGGCTTGTCTGCCCTGACGGGATGTCATGCCGCTTTCCTTCCTTTCGATTGTGGCGCACCGGCGTGCCGGTGGGGTGCCGGGCGTGTCCGATATGTCCTCGGTCCGTTTCCGGTATGGCCTTCGGCGTGGTTTCGGTGTGGAACCGGAGCGGTCGCCGGTGCGCTTCGGTGTGCGTTCCGGTGTGCTTCCGACGTGCTTATGGTTGCCGGTGTTTTGTATGGGTTGTTGCTGTTTTCCGTGTTCTGTTGTTTTCTGTTGTTTTTCTTTTATTCCGGCTGTTCGCCGTGGGTTGATGGTGGGTTGATGGTGTGGTCCGGCCTCTCTGCCGGACGTTTCTGTAAACAAGGTTTACAAATCAATGAGTGTATCCGACATCGCGCATAACGGCAAAGCCGTACGGTGTGGCGCGGCGTTGCGGAGGCGTGGCGTGCGGTGATGGGGGCGTGGCGGCGCGGTGTGGTGCGACGGCGCGCGTCGCGCGACTCGCCTACGATACCGTTCATGGTCACTCCCAGAATCAGCTATGCGCACCTGCTCGCCGAGCCGAACCCGAAGCATGTCGAGAGCCTTCTGAAGTTCTTCGAGGCGGGGCGCTCCAAGCGCGGCACCGGTGGTTTAGGTGTCGAGATTGAGCATCTGCCGGTGCATGACGCCGACGACACGGCCGTAAGCTACTACGAGCCGAACGGCATCGAAGCGTTCCTCAAACGGCTCGCTCCGTATTATGACGAAAGCAAGGAATACTGGGAGAACGGCCATCTGGTCGGACTCGCGCGCGAAGGCGTTGCGGTGTCGCTCGAACCGGGCGGCCAGGTGGAGGCTTCCATCGGCGTGCTTCATGAGCCGGGCGACCTCAACGGCCTGTACGCCGACTTCCGGTGTGAGGCGGACCCGATCCTCGAGGAGCTGGGCTTCCGTTTCGTCAACTACGGATACCAGCCGAAGTCGAGTTTCGTCGACGTGCCGGTCAATCCGAAAGGCCGCTATGACGCGATGACCGACTTCCTTGGCCGCGTCGGCCAGTTCGGTCCGTGCATGATGCGCTGCTCCGCCTCCACCCAGGTGAGCATCGACTATGTCGACGAGAAGGATTCGATCGATAAGATGCGCGTCGGCACCGCCATCGGGCCGATTCTCGCATGGTTCTTCCGCAACACCCCCTACTTCGAGGGCCGTCTCAACCCGTATCCGCTGCTGCGCCAGCGCATGTGGGACTACCTCGACTTCCAGCGCACCAACGTGACCCCCGGCCTGTTCGACCAGCGTTTCGGCTGGGAGGACTACGCGCGTGACGTGCTGTCCACGCCGCTGATGTTCGCCGACCTGACGCACACGCCCGAAGCGGTGGAATCGGGGCTGAGCCGCAAGGAGCTGCATCGCGCCGCCTTCCGTGAGAACGCTGGCGAGGTCTACCCGGACCGCGAGCTCAACGCGTACGAAATCAACCACATCATCTCCACGCATTTCAACGACGTGCGTCTCAAGAACTTCATCGAGTTCCGCCACTGGGATTCGCTGCCGATCGAACGCGTCGAACGGCTCACCGAGATCATCGCGTCCCTGTACTACGTGCCGTCCAACCGCATCCGTCTCGAAAGCTACTTCGACGGGCTCACCGAGGAAGACGTGTTCGAAGCCAAGGCGAACATCCAGGCGCACGGCCGCGAATCCAACCCGTATGGCCAGCCGCTCGACTTCTGGCGTGAGTTCCTCGGCCTCGAGGGCCTGCTCGACGATATTCCCGGAGATCCGAAGCACCCCGACGTGTTCCAGCGCTGACCGGGTTCCATGTCGGCCGTGATTCGGGCCGGAGCGTCCTGGCGGGCGTTCTGGCCCTTGTCGTACCGGCCGCGGCCTGCCAGGTGCCGGGTGTGTTTGGTCTAGGATTACGAAAACCCCGGTCGGTGGTCGGCTGGCCGGGGTCGCGCCAGAACTCCCTGTTCACCATCACCGCCGACACGCACGAGGTGCGCCACAACCCCGAATACTACGTGATGCGCCACTTCTCCAAGTACGTGCGCCCCGGCGCGAAGGTGCTCGGCACCACCAGCCACTTCAACTCCATGGCCATCGCCTTCCGCAACCCGGACGGCACCATCGTGGTCGTGACCCAGAACGCGCTGGAGGACGAACGCCCGTTCGAGTTCGCCGACCCGGCCGACGCCTCCCGTGGCTTCAAGGCCACGCTCGCCCCGCGCTCCTTCAACACCTTCGTCATCGAGTGACCGCACGGAACCCAGAAAGGCGAACACAACCATGACCGCGACCACACCGGAAACCACAGTCGAAACGCTGCCCTACAAGAACCCCGACCTGCCCGCCTCCGAGCGCATCGCCGACCTGCTCTCCCGCATGACCCTCGAAGAGAAGGTCGGCCAGATGATGCAGCTCGACGCCCGCGGTGGCGACCTCGACGAGCTCATCGTGAACAAGCACGTCGGCTCCATCCTGCACACCAGCCCCGAGGACCTGCCGCGCGCCGTCGAAACCGTGAACACCAAGACCCGTCTCGGCATCCCACTCGTCATCGGCGACGACTGCATCCACGGCTACTCCTTCTGGCCCGGCGCCACGATCTTCCCCTCCCAGCTCGGCATGGCGTTGAGCTGGGACCCGAAGGCCGTCGAAGCGGCCGGCCGTGCCACCGCCGAAGAAGTCTCCTCGACCGGCGTGCACTGGACGTTCTCCCCGGTGCTGTGCATCGCGCGCGACACCCGCTGGGGTCGCGTGGACGAGACCTTCGGCGAGGACCCCATGCTCATCGGTGAGATGGCCTCCGCCATGGTCAAGGGCTATCAGGGCGGTGCCCAGGCCGGCGAGACGCTGCCGAAGGACGCGATCCTCGCCTGCGCCAAGCACTTCGCCGGATACTCCGAGACCCAGGGCGGCCGTGACGCCTCCGAAGCGGACCTGAGCCACCGCAAGCTTGAATCCTGGTTCCTGCCGCCGTTCGAACGCATCGCCAAGGAGGGCTGCGGCACGTTCATGCTCGGCTACGAGTCCATCGAAGGCGTACCGGTCACGTTCAACAAGTGGCTGCTCACCGACAAGCTGCGCGGCGCATGGAAGTACAACGGCACCCTCATCACCGACTGGGACAACGTGGGCCGTTCCGTATGGGAGCAGAAGGTCAAGCCCGACTACGTGCACGCCGCCGCCGACGCGGTCAAGGCCGGCAACGATCTGGTCATGACCACGCCGGGGTTCTACGACGGCGCCATCGAGGCCGTGCACACCGGTCTGCTCGACGAGTCGCTCATCGACGAGGCTGTCGCGCGCATCCTTGCGCTCAAGTTCCGCCTCGGCCTGTTCGAGGACCCGCGTCTGCCGGACGAGAAGCGCATCAAGGCCGTCATCGGCTCCGAGGATCACCGCCGCGTGAACCTCGAGCTCGCTCGCGAGGCCGTTGCCCTGCTGCGCAACGACGGCGGACTGCCGTTCGACGCGGCGCCGGCCGAAGCGATCCCCGGCTCCGGTGACGCGCCCGCGCGCAAGCGCATCGCCGTGGTCGGCCCGCTCGCCGACGACGCCCAGAACCAGCTCGGCGACTGGGCCGGCAGCTCCGGCCAAGTCGGCTGGATGCCCGACGGTCATCCGCGCGGCATGATCACCACCGTGCTCGACGGCTTCCGTGCGCTCACCGGCGACGGATGCGAGGTTACCTACGCCCGCGGTGCCAACGTCATCGACCTCGTGCCCGACCCGGAGGGTGAGTTCTACCCGGACGGCCAGCCGCGCCCGAAGATCGGAGTGAGCGCGCCCGTTGACCGGGCCCTGCTCGACGAGGCCGTCGCCGCCGCGCGCGAGGCCGACCTCATCGTCGCCGTCGTGGGCGATGTGGTGCAGCTGGTCGGCGAGACCTGTTCCACCGCCACGCTTGAACTGCTCGGCGGCCAGAACGCGCTGCTCGACGCACTCGCCGACGTCTCCCGCGAGACCGGCAAGCCGATGGTCACCGTGCTGGTGAGCTCCAAGCCACAGGTGCTGCCGCGTTCCATCGTGGGCGATTCCGGCGTGCTCGCCGGCCGTTGCAACGATCCGAAGTCCGGCGCCGGATCCATCCTGTGGGCGCCGAACCCGGGCATGGAGGGCGGACAGGCCATCGCCGAGATCATCCTCGGCGAGGTGAACCCGTCCGGCAGGCTCCCGATCACCTTCCCGTGCCACGCGGGCCAGCTGCCGGTCTACTACAACCAGATCCGCGGCCAGCACGGCAACCGCTACGCCGACCTTACGCAGGACCCGGCGTTCGCGTTCGGCGAGGGCGAAGGCTACACGACGTTCGCGTACGGTGAGCCGACGATCGTCGGCGGGGCCTCGAACGCGGACGGCACGTTCGCGCAGACCGACACCGTGCACGCCGAGATCGCCCTCACCAACACGGGGCGCCGCGCGGGCACCGAGGTCGTGCAGGCGTACGTGGGCGACGTCGTCACCTCATACAGCTGGGCCGACCGCGAACTCAAGGCGTTCCGCCGCGTCACGCTCGAACCGGGCGAGACCGCGACCGTCGTGTTCGACATTCCGGTCTGCGACTGCACCATCGCCGACGCCGATGCGAACCGCATCGTCGAACCCGGCGAGTTCGAGCTGCTCATCGGCCACTCGTCGCGCCGCGACGACCTCAAGCGCACCACCTTCACCGTCGCGTGAATCTGCTCTGCGTGAGATGCTCTCGCGTGAGCCGGTCCCGTGTGAATCGGTTTCGTGTGGGCCTCATATGTTTCCGCCCGCTCCGGTCGTATGCTGGAGCGGGCGGTGTCGTTTGTGCGGAACGGAGCAATGATGCGGAATACTGATGAGAGGGCCATGCCGGAAGACGATGGGCGAATCAACGGAGTGAACCTCGGCGGCTGGCTGGTATTGGAACGGTGGATGACGCCCGGCCTGTTCCGTGCGAGCGGCGAGGAGGACGAGATCTGGCTGCACCGGTCCACGGACCCGGCCGAACTGGAGCGCCTGCTGCGCCGTCACCGCGACACGTACATCACTGAGGACGACTTCCGCGCCATCTCCGCGCACGGGCTGAACCTTGTGCGCATCCCCGTGCCGTTTTTCATCTTCGGTGACGTGCCCGGGCATCCCGGATGCGTCGAATACCTCGACCGTGCGTTCGACTGGGCGGAGAGGGCCGGGCTTAAGGTGCTCATCGACCTGCACACCGTGCCCGGGTCGCAGAACGGGTTCGACAATGGCGGCCTGACCGGCGTGGTCCGCTGGCATACGACGCCGCGGCAGGTTGCGTTCGCACTGGACGTGCTCGAGCGTCTCGCGCGACGTTACCGCGACCGCCCTGCGTTGTACGGCATCGAAGTGCTCAACGAGCCGGTCGACCGTCTCACTTATCTCATGTCGCCGTCGAGCTCCCGGGCGAAGGATCCGGGGGGGCGCGGGGGAGCGGCCACGTTCCGATGCGCTTCCTCAAACGGTTCTATCGGGCGGCATACCGATGGCTGCGCCCGGTGCTGGGCGACGGGCCGGTCATCGTGTTCCATGACGGATTCCGCCTGAACCGCTGGCGCGGCTGGTTCGTACGTGAGGGCATGCGCGGCGTCATCATCGACACGCACGCGTATCTCGTCATGTCGGAACGGCCCGAGGTGCTGTTCCGCATATTGCCGGACGCATGGCTTATGCGCTGGTACCGGCTGTTCGCGGCGTGGGGCGCGCGCCGCATCCGCCGTGCCGCGCGCTTTACGCCGGTCATGGTGGGGGAGTGGTGCGTGGCGAACGGGCTTGCGGCGCGCATGGGGGAGTGCGGGGCGCAAGGTGAGGTCGCGTCCGTTGATGCGTCTGGTGGTGCGTTCGACGGATATGGTGCGTTCGGTGACGGCGGTGCGGATGTTGGAGACGGCGCATCCGGTGACGTCGGTTCGCGCGCGGGCGACGCCGGGGACGGCGTCCCGTCGCCCGCCGCGCGCCGCCGCGCCGTCTACCTCCGCGTCGCCGCCATGCAGCTCGACGCGTGGAACGTCTCCGCCGGTCAGGTCTACTGGAGCTATCGACTGCGCGGCGGTCGCGGCGAGTTTGACCGTCTCGCGCCTCCCGCGCCCGGTATGGGTGACGGGGACGCCGCCGTGATGGACGACACGCGCCTCGACCCTTGGGATCTGCGGCATGTCTGGCATGCGGGATGGATGGGGTGATGGTTCGGGATGACGGTGATTGATGACGCGGTGGCGGAGGTGATGTGCGAGACGCGCGATTTACGGAAGGGTCAGCGGTATCCGTCCCATAAGGGGGAGGGGAACAGCACATCCTCGCAGTCGACCCACATGGCGTTGAGATCGCGACCGGGAGAGCGCAGCCAGCGCAGCTGAATGCCGTCCATCATCGACAGGCCTGCCTGAAGCACGTGCTCCACGTTCGCGCCGTCGGGTACTGACCAGTTGATGTTGAGCGCGTTCGTCACGCTGCGGCGCTCGCGGTCCGCGAAATAGTCGTGCGCCGGATGCTTTGAATCGAGGGCTTCGATCGCGAAACCCTCGACATGCCCGCCAAGCAGATCGCCCTGCTCGAACAGGTCGCCGCCGCGAACCAGAACGTCGTGGTCGTGCTGTCCAACGGCTCCGTGGTCTCCGTGGCCCCGTGGGCCAAGAACGCCAAGGGCATCCTCGAATCCTGGCTGCTCGGCCAGTCCGGTGGCCCGGCGCTCGCCGATGTGATCTTCGGCCAGGTCAGCCCGTCCGGCAAGCTCGCCCAGTCGATTCCGCTGGACATCAGCGATGACCCGAGCATGCTGAACTGGCCGGGCGAGGAAGGCCACGTCGACTACGGCGAGGGCGTGTTCGTCGGCTATCGCTACTACGACACCTACGGCAAGGTTGTGGACTACCCGTTCGGCTACGGCCTGAGCTACGCCACATTCGAGATTGCTGACGTCGCCGCCGCCAAGACCGGCGCGAACACCGCCACCGTGACCGCCACCGTGACCAACACCTCCGATGTGGATGCCGCCGAAACCGTGCAGGTGTACGTGGCTCCGGGCAAGGCCGACGTGGCCCGCCCGAAGCACGAGCTCAAGGGCTTCACCAAGGTGTTCCTCAAGGCCGGCGAATCCAAGACCGTGACCATTGACCTCGACGAGCGCGCGTTCGCCTACTGGTCCGAAAAATACAACGACTGGCACGTGGAGGCCGGCGAATATGCCATCGAAGTGGGCGTGAGCTCCCGCGACATTGCCGACACCGTTGCCGTGGCCCTCGATGGCGACGGCAAGACCCAGCCGCTCACCGAATGGTCCACCTACGGCGAGTGGGAGGCCGATCCGTTCGGCGCCAAGATCGTGGCCGCCGTGGCCGCCGCCGGCGAGGCCGGCGAGCTGACGAAGCTGCCCGACAACGCCATGATGCGCATGTTCCTCAACCCCATGCCGATCAATTCGCTGCCCACCCTGCTGGGCGAAGGAGGCAAGAAGATCGCCCAGTTCATGGTTGACGAGTACGCCAAGCTCGCGAAGTAAGGGCTGAAGCGAGGCAATCGCACGGCGTAATACAGCTGGCTTCCCTCTCCTGAGGGGGGGCAGCTTTGTTTAGGCTCAACAGTTGTTTGGAGATACTACAACACGCCGATTGTTGTATGTGCAACTGTTGTATATGGGTCTCTTTATCATGAATTGTTGCGTATACAACAATGTGGGGTGAAGGTACAAACGCACACGGCCCCGCATGGTACGGAGGACAATGGATCAGCATATTCTCAGCATCGAAATGCGCGCGGTAACCAAAGCCGTCGACCGCTATTTGGGCGAGAGCATGCCGCAAACCGCTAGGGAAACCACCGGCGGCAACGCGCATATCATCATGTTCCTGGCGCGCAACCGCGGTCGTGAGATCTACCAGCACACCATCGAACAGAAATTCTGCATCACCCGGTCCACCGCCTCGCGTGTGCTGGCCCTGATGGAGAAGAAGGGCCTGATCGCCCGTGAATCGGTGGAGCATGACGCGCGCTGCAAGCGCATCGTCCTGACCGACAAGGCGGACGCGATCGTCGCCGATCTCAAGGCGAACGGCGATCGGGTCGAACGGTTGCTGGTCGGCGGCTTCTCCGATGGCGAGAAGGCCGCTCTGCGCGACTACGTCGCACGCATGCGTGCGAACATCGAGCGCGCACAACGCGAATTTGAACATCAAACACTCCCTCAGTCACCTGTGGTGATGGCTCCCGATCAAGACGGAGCAGAGGTTGCTAACACGAAGGAGGAGAACGAATGAGCGATACCGCAGAGGCAATCGCGCAGGCGCGCAAAGCCGTCGAACCGGACAAGCCCAAACATGTACTGCGCACGCTGGGCCATTCGATTCGTGAATACAAGAAAGCCAGCATCCTGGCTCCGGTGTTCGTGACGGTCGAAGGCATCCTGGAGATCCTGATCCCGACCATCATGGCTTCGCTGATCGATGAGGGTATCACCGGTGGCAGCATGCCGGCCACCGTCAAGTTCGGCGTGATTCTGCTGGTGTGCTCGATGGTTTCGCTGGGTGCCGGCTTCCTGTCCGGAAAGTACGCGGCCGTGGCCGGCGCGGGCTTCGCCAAGAACCTGCGCAAGGACCAGTTCGAGAAGGTGCAGGGCTTCAGCTTCACCAATATTGACCGGTTCTCCACCGGTTCGATTGTGACCCGACTGACCACCGACGTGACGAACCTGCAGAACGCCTACATGATGATCATTCGTCTGGGCGTGCGTGCCCCGATTATGGTGGTCGTATCCTGGCTGTTCTCGTTCCGTATCTCCCCGTCGATTTCCATGGTGTTCCTGGCCTGCATCCCGATTCTGGCCATCGGCCTGTGCGGTCTGGCCGTGCTCGTGCATCCGGTGTTCGAGCGCGTGTTTCACACCTACGATGCGTTGAACAACGTGGTCGACGAGAACCTGCAGGGCATCCGCGTGGTCAAGTCCTATAACCGCGAATCCTTCGAGGTCTCCAAGTTCGGCCGCATCTCCCAGCGCATCTTCAAGGACTTCACCAAGGCCGAACGCATCATGAGCTTCAACAGCCCGCTGATGATGATCTGCATCTACGGTTCGATGATCCTCATCGCATGGATGGGAGCACAGCAGATCGTCGCCTCCGGCAACAACCCCGCCGTGGGCCTGACCACCGGCGACCTGACCGCACTGGTCACCTACGCCATGCAGATCCTTATGGCCATGATGATGCTGTCCATGATCTTCGTCATGGTGATTATTTCTCAGGCTTCTGCCGAGCGTATCTGCCAGGTGCTGCAGGAGGAAAGCACGGTGCAGAACCCGGCACAGCCGGTGACTGACATGGCCGACGGCTCCATCGAATTCGACCACGTCACCTTCCGCTACTCCGACAGTTCCGAAAAGCCCGTGCTTGACGACATCAACCTGAAGATCCGCTCCGGCATGACCGTCGGCATCGTCGGCGGTACTGGTTCGGCAAAGTCGTCTCTGGTACAGCTCGTGCCGCGACTGTACGACGTGAGCTCCGGTTCGCTGAAGGTCGGCGGCGTGGATGTACGCGACTACGATCTCGAGGCGCTGCGCGATCAGGTGGCCATGGTGTTGCAGAAGAACGTGCTGTTCTCCGGCACTATTGCCGAAAACCTCAGGTGGGGCAACCCGAACGCCACCGATGAAGAGATTCGCCATGCTGCGCAGCTCGCGCAGGCCGATGGATTCGTTCAGGAATTCCCCGATAAGTACGACACGTACATCGAGCAGGGCGGTACCAATGTGTCCGGCGGACAGCGCCAGCGCCTGTGCATCGCCCGTGCGCTGCTGAAGAAGCCGAAGATTCTGATTCTCGACGATTCGACCAGCGCCGTCGATACCAAGACGGACAAGCTGATCCGTTCCGCGTTCCACAACGAGATTCCGGACACCACGAAGATCATCATCGCCCAGCGCGTGGCCTCCGTGCAGGAATCCGACATGATTCTGGTGATGGATTCCGGCCGCATCATGGCGTCCGGCACACACGACGAACTGCTCGCCACCTGCGATGAATACCGTTCCATCTACGAATCCCAGACCAAGAACCAGGCCCAGCCCGAAGAACTGGCCGCTGCCGAACAGGCTGCTGAGTCATCTACCGCTGAGCCGTCCGAAACCGTGACGGTGACAGTGACCATGCCCACGGCCGATACCAGCGCAGCTGATGCCAATGCAGCCGATACCAAGGAAGGAGAAGCACGATGAGCAACGACCAGAGTTTCAAGAACCGCAAGCCCGCCATGGGCAAAGCCGAGCCTGGCACCATCAAGCGCATCTTCAGCTACATCTTCCAGTACAAGTGGCGTGTCATCGCCATCGTGGTGTGCATCTTGGTCGGTGCCGCCGCGCAGGCCGGTTCCGCGCTGTTCCTCCAGTCGCTCATCGACACGTACATCCTGCCGATGGTGGGGGAGTCGAACTCCGACTGGGCCCCGCTGCTGCGGGCCATCAGCCTGATGGCGGGCCTGTATGTGGCCGGCATCGTGGCGTCCTGGCTGTGGCAGTGGCTGATCGTCACCGTCGAGCAGGGCACGCTCAAGAAGATTCGTGACGACATGTTCGCCCACCAGCAGAAGCTGCCGATCCGCTACTTCGACAGCCACGAGCACGGCGACATCATGAGCCACTACACCAACGACACCGATACGCTGCGCCAGGCCATCTCGCAGTCGTTCCCGCAGATGTTCTCCTCGATTATCTCCGCGGTCGCGGCGCTGCTGTCCATGCTGTGGCTGTCCATTCCATTCACCGCGTTCGTAATCGTGTTCACCGTTCTGCTCTACTTCATCGTGCGCAAGATCGTGAGCCGCTCCGGCCGCTACTTTGTCAAGCAGCAGCAGTGGATCGGCGACGTGAACGCCTTCGTGGAGGAATCCGTCAACGGCCAGAAGGTCATCAAGGTCTTCAACCATGAAGACGCCACCCAGAAGACCTTCGACGAGAAGAACGAGGAACTCTTCGAGGCGTCCGCCGAAGCGAACACCTGGGGCAACGTCACCATGCCGGTCGTCGGCAACATGGGCTACCTGCTCTACATCCTGCTTGCCATCGTCGGCGCCGCCGTCTCGCTGGCCGGCGTCAACGACATCGGTCTGACCGGCGTCAAGCCGCTCACCCTCGGCACGCTCGTCTCCCTGCTGACCCTGTCCCGCTCGTTCATCAACCCGATCGGTCAGGTCTCTCAGCAGCTGACCATGGTGATGATGGCGCTCGCCGGTGCCTCCCGTATCTTCAAGCTGATGGATGAGCCCATCGAGGAAGACAAGGGCACCGTGACGCTCGTGAACGTGGAACTTGGCGAGGATGGCCGCACCATGACCGAAGTCGACCACGAGACCGGCCACTGGGCATGGAAGCGCGAGGTCGGCGACGACGGTACGAGGTCTCTGAAGGCCGCAGAAAAGCTCAAGGGCTCGGCCCGCGAGGTGGCGATGAAGGCCAAGGAGCAGGCGATCACCTCGCCCGACGGCCGACTGACCCTGCTGCGCGGCGACGTGCGCTTCACCAACGTGACCTTCGGCTACAACCCGGACAAGCCGGTGCTGCACGACATCACCTGGTTCGCCAAGCCCGGCCAGAAGATCGCGCTCGTCGGCGCCACCGGTGCCGGCAAGACCACCGTGACCAACCTCATCAACCGGTTCTACGACATCCAGCACGGCCAGATTCTGTATGATGGCATCTCCGTGGCCGGCATCAAGAAGCCTGACCTGCGCAGGTCTTTGGGCATCGTGCTGCAGGACGTGAACCTGTTCACCGGCACCGTGATGGACAACATTCGTTATGGCCGTCTGAACGCCACTGATGAGGAATGCATCGAGGCCGCGCGTCTGGTCAATGCGGACAGCTTCATCCGCATGCTGCCCAAGGGCTACGACACAGTGCTCGAAGGCGACGGTTCCGGCCTGTCCCAGGGCCAGCGCCAGCTGATTTCCATTGCCCGTGCGGCGGTGGCCGATCCGCCCGCGCTGATCCTTGACGAGGCCACGTCCTCGATTGATACGCGCACTGAAGAGGTTGTGCAAGCTGGTATGGATAACCTGATGAAGGGACGTACGGTCTTCGTCATCGCCCACCGCCTGTCCACCGTGCGCAACTCCGATGTGATCATGGTGCTCGACCATGGCAACATCATCGAGCGTGGCTCGCATGACGAGCTGATCGCGCAGAAGGGCGAGTACTACCAGCTGTACACCGGCGCGGTGGAACTGGAGTAGCCGGTACGCCTGCAAAAACCGCACCTCGATTATCGGGTTGAAGCAATTCTCATCCGGTGGTTGAGGTGCGGTTTTCTATGTTGAGAGCCGTGTGTTAGCGCAGGATTACGAATATTGGCGGTGAAAAGGGTACATTTGAATTGTTGTTTTGACGATGTATCGGCCGCAAGGAGGGGACTATGGCGTTCGTGACGTTGAAGGATGTCGCTCAACGTGCCGGTGTGTCGGCTGCTGCCGTCTCCCAAATACTTCACAATAAAGGCCGCTTTTCTAGCGATACGCGACAGTTGGTGCTGAAAACTGTTGAGGAAATGGGGTATGTGCCCGATCAACGTGCTCGCTCCATGCGCTCGTCGGATACTAAGACTGTTGGTTTGCTGGTTCCTGATTTGCGCAATCCGTATTTCGCCGATTTGGTCTCGTCAATGGAGGATGAGTTGTATGCCCGGGGCTATTCCACGCTGATTGGTACTTCAGCAGAAACAGTGGAACGCCAGGATGCGTTTATTGACAATCTGCTTGGGCAACGTATTGATGGTGCGATCGTGGTGCCGCAAGGTGTCAATTCGCCTGGTATGCAGTCGCTTATCGCGCGCGAGCTACCACTGGTGTTCGTGGATCGTTTGGTATCGGGAGTAAATTCGGTGCCATTCGTAGTGTCCGACCCATACCCAGGTGTTTGCGAGGCGGTTGCCGAACTTGTGCGCTTAGGGCATCGTCACATTGGATTTGTGTCACACTCGTCACTGGGCTCGTCCAATATAAATGAGCGTGAAGCGGCATTCCGTTCTGCTGTGGCACAGGTGACGCAGTTGGGGGAGGGAACTGCGGCGGTTGTCGACTGTGATTCTACATATGTTTCGCGCGAAGCAGGACTAAATGAACTTGTAAGAGCAGGTGTTACGGCGATTATTTGCGCTTACTCGCCTGACATGATCACGATGATTGGTTTGCTGCATGACCGCGGCATTGATATTGGTAGTGAAATGTCAGTGATTTCATTCGATGACATTGCCGTATTCCGTCTGCTGACTCCGCAAGTCGCGATTATTTCGCAGCAAGCTGAGGATATGGGTCGCCAGGGCGTGGATATGTTGCTCGACATGATTATAAATAATGATTGCAGTCGTGGTGAATCGCGCTATGTCCCGTCATCGTTTGTACTGCGTGATTCGGTTGGGGCTCCTATGTGGCGTGTTCCCTGATATTGCAGCGTTTATCAGGTGCATGAAGGCTGGGTTTATGCGCTGAACAGTGCTGACGTGCCGACATCGTTGACAACATTGGTAAAAGGTTATATCATAATTTTCATTAGTTGATTAAACGTTTTATCAATGGCGATGATCAACGATGATCGGTTTGGAGGAAACTCACAGAGGAGGTGAGCGGGCAATGTGCATATCGATTCAGCAAGACGCGCTGACAGCCGAACTGTACGTCAGCGTTCGCGACGCTGTGGGTTTCTACCATTACGACCGCGAAGACGCGCGTATGGCGCTGGATGGTGGGCTGTATTCCGTGGTTGCCTACGTTGATGGTCAGGTGGCCGGAATTGGTCGTGTGGTCGGCGATGGACGTATCGCATTCTTCATCAAAGATCTCGTGGTATTACCGCAATACCAAGGGGATGGAGTCGGTACGGCGGTGCTGCGCGCACTTATCACACGCATTCGAGAACACTGCTGCAACCATGCGTACATTGGCCTGATGGCAACACCTGGCAAGGAATCGTTCTACGAAGAGCATGGGTTCCTGCGCCGGCCGGCACCGGGTTATGGCAGCGGATTAGTCCAATTCGTTGATCCCGCTCCGCTCAGCGCAGCTGAATCCACCGCCACAAGCGGAATCAAGTAATCGGCTCGCCGAGCACTACGCATAACACGTATATCAACACACCACGAAAGGAACCGAACAAGCAATGAAGCAGATCCCTCTGATTATCGACACTGACCCCGGCATCGATGACGCCGTCGCCATCGCACTGGCAGTGTTCAACCCGCGCTTCGACGTGCGGCTGATTACTACGGTTGCTGGCAATGTCAGCATTGAAGCGACAACGACGAACGCGCTCAAGCTGATGGCCTACTACGGTAAGGATGTACCGGTCGCTCGTGGCGCTGCTGAACCGCTGATCCGTCAGCTTGATGATGCAAGCGATATCCACGGTAAAACCGGTATGGAGGGATTCGATTTCCCTGAGCCCAAAACTGAACTTCTGCTGGATAAGCATGCTGTCGAAGCAATGCACGACGAGATCATGGCTTCTGCTGAACCCGTCACCGTCATGCCAATCGGTCCGCTGACCAACATCGCACTGTTGCTAAAAACTTTTCCGGAAGTCAAGTCGCGTATTGAGCGCATTGTGCTCATGGGTGGTTCGGTCACTCGCGGCAACAAGGGTGTTATGGCCGAATTCAATATTTTCGTTGACCCTGAAGCCGCCAAGATTGTGCTCACTTCTGGTCTTGACATTACTATGGCCACACTGGACGCCGGCTTGGGAACTGTGATTCCGCCGGAGAAAACCGCTCAGCTTAAGGATATGGGCAAGGTCGGTCTGATGGCTCATGACCTGTTCCAGCGCTACCGCAAGCGCAGCTTCGGCACCGGTCTCAAAATGTATGACGCTTGCGCAGTCGCATGCTTGCTGGAGCCTGACCTATTCGACATGACTAAGGCATTTGTGGACGTAGAAATCGCTGGCGAACTCACTGCAGGGTGTACGGTCGTTGATCTTAAGGGCTACCTTAAGCGCGAACCGAATGCCACCGTCACCACCGGCGTTCACGCAGATCGATTCTGCGACTGGTTCATGGACGGCATCGCCCATTGTGCATAGTCCCTTGTCTCTTCGACGCCGCTAACACCGGCGCCCCTGAGCGCATCAGTATTCGTGAATTCAACAACAGAGAATAAGAGAACAAAGAAAGGACCAGACCGATGGAACTGGTGATTATGTACCTCGTGGCAATTGCCGCGGTTGGCATTGTGGGCTTTATGCTCGTGAAGAAAATGGACATCAAGATTTCCCTGTTCCTCATCGGCATTGTGCTGATGTACATCGCATTGCTGATGGGCAAGGACATCTCATTCACCGACTTCGTTTCCAGTGGTGTCACTTGGCTTGATCCGTTCAAGGTTGTAGGCGATCAGTTCGTGAGCACGCTCACTTCTGCTGGCTTCATCATCCTCATCCTTGGTGGCTACACCGGCTACATGTCCCATATCGGAGCCAATGAAGTCACGGTAAGTGTGCTCGCCAAGCCGATTGCGCACATCAAGTCCCCGTATATACTCGTGCCGATTACCTTCTTGTTGGGCAACCTGTTGTCTCTGGTCATTCCGAGTGCTTCCAACCTGGCTATCATCCTTATGGCAACGCTGTACCCGGTGCTTCGCCAAGCTGGTATGAGCCTGCTGAGCGCAGCTGCAGTCATTGCCACTACTGCAACGATTATGCCGACCCCGCTTGGCTCCGACAATGTTGCCATCGCCGCTGAACTCGCTAAGACCGACATGTTCTCCGGCCTGACCGCCAGCGATTACGTCTTCCGTTATCACGTGCTCGTTTCCATCCCGACCTTGCTCGTCATGGCACTGGCACACTACTTCTGGCAGAAGTTCATGGACAAGCGCGCTGGCTCGGATTTGACCGACGGTGATGTTGACCTGGCTGAGGTTAAGGCTGTCGAAGGTAGCGCTCTCTACCGCACTGTGTATGCGATTTTGCCGCTGCTGCCGATCGTCATGCTTCTCATCGTGTTCGCCATCACTTCCACCACCGGCGCAAAGATCGACCTGAGTGTTGAACTCGCTTCCATTCTCTCCTTCGTGATCGCCATTATCTGCGAGCTCATCCGCACTCGCAAGGGCAAGGAAACCCTCGCTGGCACCGAGTCCTTCTTCAAGGGCATGGGTGGCGCAATGCCGATTGTGGCACTGTTGGTCGCTGCTTCTGTGTTCGTCGTTGGTCTTAAGTCCATTGGTCTGATCACCGAACTGCAGAACGCAATGACCGGCCTGTCCGGCTCTGGTATGGGCTTCGTGCTGCCGCTTGTCCTTGTCGGCCTCACTGCGCTCATCGTGCTACTCTCCGGTTCCGGTACCGCACTGTTCTTCGCGATGGTTCCGCTCATGGTTCCGCTGGCCGCTGCTGCTGGTATCAATGTGCTCGCTGTGTCCATCCCGATGGGTCTCGCTGGCAATCTGCTGCGCGCTGTCTCGCCGGTCTCCGCTGTGGTGATGATCGTCGCCGGCTCCATCAAGAAGAGCCCAATCGACATTGTGCGCCGTACCAGTGTGCCGATGATCGCTGGCGTAATCGTCATGTTCATCCTGTCCATGGCAATCTTCCTGCCGATGGGTGCGTGATGCTGATATAACCATCACAATCCGCTAGGCGTCAGTCGTCAGCAGAACATATCAATCGCGCAGACGATTTGGCCCCGAATACGTGCAATGCCCGGGATTTGACTTCAGACTCCGGGCATTCGCATACCCGCACGATTGTGTTTCCATCGTGATTTTGCTGAAACGTAGAACAAGCGCAGAACATAGAAGACAGGCCGAAACAAGAAGGCCGAAAGGAAATGCATCATGTCAGCATCATGTCTTGACTTGCTCGACCACCTGCACGGCAGTGTGTCCGTGGTCGGATCAATGAATGTTGATTACACGGTCGTTACTGAGCGGTTGCCGAAACCGGGAGAGACCGTCAACGGTGGCCCGCTGACCTTATTGCCGGGAGGCAAATCAGCGAATCAGGCATCGGCGGCTGCGCGAATTGGAGCGCAGGTGCGGATGTTTGGTGCAGTCGGGGAAGATGCCAATGCGGATTTTCTGCTGGAGCATTTGCGCGATGCTGGTGTGGATACTTCGCATATCGCTGCCGTTGCAGGTCCCAGTGGCACTACGGTAATTACCGTGGACGCGAATGGCGAGAACACCATCGTATATTCGGCTGGTTCCAATGGTGAGGTGTCTGTCGACTATGTGCGCCAGTCATCTGACGCATTGGTTGCCGCCGATGTACTGGGACTGTGTTTGGAGAGTCCGATGGAAACGGTCACGGCATGCGCTCGCCTCTGCCATGATGCCGGGCTCAAGGTATTGCTCAACGATTCGCCATTCGTTGCTGAACTACCCGCTGAGCTTATTGAGGCTTCGGACATTCTGTTGGTCAATGAGCATGAAATGGCGCAGCTGCTGGACATCGCCGAGCCTGACGATGACGATTGGGATGGACTGGACTGGTCTGATGTGGCGCGGCAGATGCATGACTTCGGCTTTAATCAGGCGGTAATTACGCTTGGCGGGGATGGGTCGGTGGTCATCGATGGTGATGATATCTATCGTATTGCGCCAGTTGCGGTTGCGGCCATCGACACTACCGGGTGCGGAGATGCCTTTATGGGCACGGTTCTGGCCGGACTTGCCTCGGGTCATGCGTTGGAGGACAGTGCGCAGTTGGCCTCGTACGTTTCCGCGTACGCCGCGACTGGGGTCGGTGCGCAAGCCTCTTATGGTACTGCTGCTCAGATTCGTGAGCGGTTTGGTACGAATTGATTACTGAGAAGTGTGGAGTATTGCCGGCCGTGAATTGGTGCAGACCTAACACGTTCATTTAGGCGCTATGCAGTGTCGAATGTTCTCGGCGCGGATTTTACGAAGTATTGTCAGCAAATGCATCAAGGCAATGGCGGCGGTCTGGGCGGGACTACGGCCGCGCATAACAGTATCGAGTACTCGAATGAGTCCTATGACGCGAAAACTCGGACCGTGACGATGCATGCCGTTATCGACTGGAGTGATCCGTACCGATTCGGGGATTCGACCGGCAGTTTTACTGCGCCGGACATCACCGTTGTCTTTGACAAGTCCGGGAAAATCCAGCGCATTGACTCCACGGTCTGGGGATTCCCGCCTGCCCGATAATTATCGGAGGGCCTGAAACATGCACGTTCTCATCAGCGCTGCGGATCGACGATGCTGCAACCATACGGCGTGCCGGATTCAATTTGTAAGCGCAACGCTTGTGTTCGGGCTGGCTGCCTTCGATTGTAGCTTGGCGATCTCCTCGTCCCATACCTCGTTGGGCGTTTTGTAGCCGAGGAGCTTCATCGGGGTGTCGTT
>SKET01000080.1_pt1 | contig 88975 bp, 48 predicted proteins | sample 4841461 | NCBI WGS metagenome assembly SKET01 (sample SAMN11008802, study PRJNA524170) | human gut metagenome | biome: Human fecal sample; material: Feces; isolation source: fecal sample from pouch patient p5 | host: Homo sapiens | place: Israel: Tel-Aviv | collected 2014-02-13
GCCGCACGCTGAATGGTGATCAGCGTGCGGCACTGCGCGAAACGCGTGAAATCCGCAGAACGCACGAAACTCACGAAACAGATAAAACGTACAAAACGCAAGCAAGGCGAAGCAACGAACAGACAGAGACAGACAGACTACAGGTCAGAACGCCAGCGAACGCACGTAGGAACCAACTTGCGGGCGGAACAGCTACCGGGGATTGTTCGTTTGCGATGTTCGCATTCATGGCAGGTTTCTCCATACGATTCGGGCGGTCGGTTCAGGAGGTTGGTTGGCGGAGGCAGGTTCGGTTTCAGCGTCGGTCCAGGGCCACCCAGAGCACGCCGTGCGGCGGAATCGTGCCGGTGATGACGCGGTCGGCACCCACGCCTTCAAGACGCACGTCGGCGGGCTCGCCCGGCGCGTCGGCATACAGATCGGCGAGTGTCCAATCGTCATTGCGGGCGTCAAGCCCCACGATGGATTGGAGCTGGATGTTGCGGCCGATCTCGTATGTGTCGCTGCCGGTCCAGAACAGCGCGGCGTAATGGCCGCCGTGATGCGCGGAACGTGTGCCATCGGCCCAATCGGCTGCGTCGGCGGACCAGACGATGAACTCGCCACGGTAGGTGCTCTCATCCCACCATTTGCCAAAAATCCGTTCGCGCACGGTCTCGCGGTTATTGGTGGAGCCGGCAAGCACCTCACGCAACGCGGGATTCTGCAGCAGCGCGATGGCGTCGCTGTTGCTGGTGGGCAGATCGCCGCCGACCATAAGCGGGCTACGCCCCATGCACCATAGGGCCAGCAGTGTCTTCTGCTCGTCCAGCGTAAGGCGGGATTGGCGGTCGTCGCCGCGTTCGGCGCGCAGGCCTATGTGCCCGAACGGCACCATGTCGGCGTCGGCCCAGTGGCCGGTGGTCTGGAACGGCGCCCAGCGGGCCAGGCGGGCGAACTGCTGGTAGATGTCTTCCCAACGGTCCCACAGATCGTCGGAAATACGCCACATTTGGGCGTTCTCGCGCAGGAAGTCGACGTAGCTCGTCGCCACCCAGCCGCCGGGCGAGAGAGACAGGTCAATCGAACGGCCGTATTTGGCTTCGGCTTTGGCGATGGCGCGATGATAGGCGGCGATTTCGTCGGAGTGGAACGGGGTCTGCATGTCGTCGACCTTGAGGAAGTCGAGGCCCCAGGAGGCGAACAGGTCGAGCTGCGCGTCATACCAGGCCTGCGCGCCCGGGTGGGATTGGTTCAGGCCGTAGTTGTCCGGATTCCACTTGCACACGTGGTCGAGGTCGGCCACGTCCTTGGCGGTGTAGTTGGTGCCGTATACGGGCAGGTTCTTGTCCACGGCGATACGCGGGATGCCGCGCATCATGTGCATGCCAAGCTTCAAGCCCAGTTCGTGGACGGCGGCGGCGAGCGGGCCGAATCCCTTGCCGCCGGCAGCACTCGGGAAACGCACCGGGTCAGGCAGCTGACGGCCGTATTCGTCGAGAATCAGCGGCGCGTTGTCGTTGTAACCATGTGCGCGGGCGGTCGGGTCGTACCAGTCGATGTCGATGACCAGCGTATCCCAGCCGGCGTTTTTCAGGTGTTCAGCCATGAACCGCGCGTTGGCCAGCAGCTCGTCTTCGGTGAGGGTCGTGCCATAGGAATCCCAGCTGTTCCAGCCCATCGGCGGACGCCATGCCTGAGGAAGGCTCTGCGGAAGATCCGTCATCGTATCCTGCTTTCGTTGATATTCGCATAAGTTGCCCTACGGCGGTATGCCAGCCGCAAACCAATCGGCATCGCGCACGTACGGATAGGTGAAGAGTGACGCCACTCCCCCGGAGAGTCCCATCCCAACGTACGACGAACTTCATGGCCTCTTGGCACACCGACGTATGTACCGTTACATATTCTTCCACCGGAACGATATCAAGCAAGCGCATGTTACGCTCGGCGCGTCATCGCCTAAGCGCAGCATTTTCAGCGATTCCGGCACACAGCCACCATTTGCCAAAACACGATGTTGTGAATACCGTTACAACCATTGGAAGCATTACGGGCATGATCCAATGCCCATCACAGGCGAAACATGAGGTGACGTTATGCCGAGCGGCAAACCAACATTGCGCGACGTAGCGAAAGCCGCCGGGGTCTCCCCCATGACCGCCTCGAATGCGCTGCACGGCAAGCCGGGTGTTAAGGATTCCACGCGCGCCAAGGTGCTGGCGGTGGCCGAAAAGCTTGATTACCGCATCAATCTGACGGCCAGCATGCTGAAGTCCGGCCGCAGCAACATCATCCACATCATCGTCAACGAATTCGATTCGCCGTTCTACTCCAAACTCGTCGAATCGCTCGTCACCGAAACCACCGAGCGCGGGCTGACGCCGTTCGTGGAGCAAACCCGGTACTCTCCGGATGCCGCCAAACACGCGCTGGCCAACAACCCGTTCTCCGGGCAGTTGTTCGACGGCGAGATTATCCACGCTTCGGGCCTGAATGCCGGTGTGCCGCTTTCCGCGATCAACCACGGCCGACCGCTGGTTCTGATTGACGCCTGCGAGGAAACGCCCACGTTCGATACAGTGAATTTCCCGAACGAAGACGGCGCGCGGGCGGCAGTGCAGCATCTCATCGAATGCGGATGCCACCGCATCGCCATTGTCGGCGACGGGTATTCGCCACGAACCGAACTGGCGCACGTGGAAAGTTCCAGCGGTTTGCGTCTACGCGGGGCCAGCGGCGCACTGCTTGACGCCGGGCTGCCGTATGACGAATCGACGAACTTCATTGGTTACGGTAGCGACAGCGGCATCGAAGCCGGTCATGCCATCGCCGAGGCGATGCTCGAGGCTCGTGCGCAATCGGCTGATGACACTGCTGAGTCCCGTTCCCCGGGCACCACGCGGGCAACGGGAAGCACCCCGGCCATCGATGGCATCTTCTGCATTAACGACTATGCCGCATTCGGAGTAATCCGAGGCCTTGCCGACTACGGCATCCGCGTGCCCGACGATGTGAGAGTCATCGGCTTCGACGGCGCCACGGCCGGCTCGTACACCACACCGACGCTGAGCACCGTCCAAGTGGATCTCGATCAGCTCGCCCAATTCGCGCTTGATATGATCACCCGCCGCGTGGAGCAGCGCGACCAGGGCGACGGCAGGTCCGACGAATCCGCTGGCATGCCGGCCACGCGCGCCACCATTGGATACACACTGGTTCCGCGCGAGTCCACTGTCGGTTCGGCAAACAGGTAACGCTGAAACGCCGAAATAGGGCGGCGATTCCCGACTGCCGCGCCCACTGCCCAAGTGCCGTGCGGCGTGACGTGCGAGGTTTCGGCATGCGTCAAACCGTTCCCAGCGCTCCCACGTGGTAGTGGCGCCCATGCGCACTTTTCCTAGGGTTAGGACCATGACCTTCCCTAATCACACGGTGTTGTAGAGGCGGGCGGGGAAAGCGTCGCGGTATTGGCCGGGGGTCAGGCCAGTGCGGCGCTTGAAGACGCGCATGAAGTACTTGGGATCGGCGTAGCCCACTTCTCGCGCAATATCCGCCACGCTGGAAGCGGTAGAACTCAGCAGTTCGCGCGCACGGTCGATGCGATATTCGATGATCTGCTCGGCCACACCCACGCCGAACACGCGCCGGTACATCGCGGTCAGATAGCTGGGTGAATAGTGGAAGCGCGCGGCCACTTTGGCCACGGTGATGTCGTCGAAGGCATTGGCCATAATCCACGAGCGGATGGCCAGCATCGGCGCCAGGCCGGACGAATCGCCAGCGGCACCGGCCGAATCGACATGCATGGCCCATTCCTGTTGCTGCCAGACGCGGTCGGCACTGGTGATGGGCTTGCCGTCGCCCCGGTAGCCGGCGAGCGTACGATGGGTGGCGAAGTCCGCCTTCAGCCGCTCCTGCGCGCTGACCTCCAGCAGCAGGCCGGTGGCGAAGTAATCGCAGTAAGCGTTGGAATACGGGCCGAATCGCGCATAGATGTCGATGAGCTGCCCACACATCACCGCCAGCCGGTCGGGGTCAGGCAGGGTGCGTTCATCGGGCAGCAGCAGGCAATGGTCATCCTGCGGCAGACCCGCGTCATCGGGGAGCATGCGCGCATCCGGCAATTTGAAATGCATCCAGTAGAAGTCCACGTCAGACGTGATGATGTCGGCGCCCGCATGCTCCACATTCGGCGGCAAGAGTGCGATTTGGCCGGCCTCGATATGCAGGGTCTGCTCCCCCACCCGCATCGGCAGGACGCCCCGACGCACGAACATCAGCTCGAAGGTGTCGATGGTGCGCCGCAGATGGCGCCAGCCCGGTCCGGACACAAACTGCCCGACCGAGTAAAAGTCCACCGGCCCTTCGAGCCGACATGTCGTGATGCCCATGGCTACCAGAGTAGCCGAGAGCAAATATCAGCCGCGCAGCCAGACGGTCATTTCGTTTTCGCCGCGGTTGGCCCAGGCGAAGTACGGGATGAGCGTGGCGGTGGTGGGCTCGCGCTTGACCGGCGCGTACACGGCGTAGAGCGGCGCGAACGCCGGAACCTCGGCCGCGCCCTCACCCGCGGCGGCCACAGCAGCCGGCAACGGCTCGCGCCAAGCCGGCACCTCAAGCTTCACCATGCGGCGGGTCACGTCTTCCACCTCGCCCTGGCCCTTGTCGTCGATGCCCTTGGCGCCGGCGTGGAAGTCGAACTCCTCGACCTTGGCCGCGCTCGGGTCGGCCAGCAGTGCCTCCACATCCGCGTGCAGCAGGTGCAGGTTCGCACCATTATCCTTTTCTTCAGCGCAGAAAGTAATCGGGCCGCGCACGAACGCCACCTTGCCGGCGTCCTCGCGCACCAGCGGGTTGGCGGCCAGCATACGTACCGGCATCGGGAAGTCGAACGTCACGGTGTCGCCGTCGCGCCATTCGCCGGTCAGGTACAGGTAGCCGTCGCGGATTTCGCGGGTCACGCGGGAACTATCGGCCCCAGACTCAGACTCGCCCGTGGCCGTAATCGCGGCGGCAGCAGCGGACTCATCGCCCACCCAACCGGGCAGACGGAAGGCCAGCGTAAAGCGAGCAGGAGCCTGAGCCGAGGTGCCAGCAGCGTCACCGCCCAAGCGCACGACAGCCTTGCCATCGCCCTGCCACGGCAGGTTCGCCGTAACATCCAGCTCCACAGCCGTACCATTCAACTCAGCTTTGGCCACGCCGCCCATATACAAGTGCGTGAACAGCGTACCGCCATCCTCGGCAACCGTGTAGGCATATTCCTGCACCGACTCAACGATGCGGGCGATGTTCGGCGGGCAGCATGCGCAGCCGAACCACTTCTGACGCACCGGCTTGACGTGGCGCAGGCGGCTGTCTTTATGGCAGGCATACGGATTGACTTCCAGCGGGTTCACGTAGAAGAAGCTCTTGCCGTCCAGCGCCATGCCGGCCAGCGTGGTGTTGTACAGCGCCGACTCCATAACGTCCGCGTACTCGGCCTTTGGCGCGAGCTCGAGCATGCGACGGGCGAAGAACGCCAGCGAAATCGCGGCGCAGGTCTCGGAGTAGGCGGAGTCGTTGGGCAGGTCGTAGTTGTAGGAGAATGCCTCGCCGTCCACCGTGCCGCCGATGCCGCCGGTAACGTACAGTTTCTTATCGACGATATTGCGCCAGAGCCGCTCGGCCGCATCGGCGAGGTCCTGGTCGTCGGCCAGTCGGGCCACGTCCGCCAGACCGGAGTAGAAGTAGCCGGCGCGCACGGCATGGCCTACGGCTTCGTCTTGTTCGGTGACCGGCTTGTTCGCCTGGTGATAGGCGTACCGGTTGGGGTCCGTGTTGGGTTTGTAGTTGGCGTCGGCGTCGCGCTTTGCGTTCTCGTCTGCCTGAATATCGAAGATGTACGGCTGCCGGCCTCGCTCGGTCACGAAATATTCGGCCAGATCAAGGTACTGTTGCTCACCGGTGACCTCGTACAGCCTCACCAAAGCCATCTCGGCAATCTCGTGACCGGGGTAACCACGCAGCTGGCCCGGCTTGCGACCGAAGCGCTCGTCTACGTAATCGGCGAAACGGCAGGCAGCCTTGAGTAGCTTGTCTTTGCCGGTGCCCTGGTAGTAGGCCACCGCACCTTCAACGAGGTGGCCGAGGCAGTACAGTTCGTGATGATCACGCAGATTGGTGAACGCGCGATCCATGTCGTTCAGAATGTAGCAGGTGTCCAGATAGCCGTTGTCGAGTTGGGCGGCACACACGATGTCGATGGCTTGGTCGGCGGTCTGTTCCAGTGCGGGGTCCGGGTGATGGGCGAGGGAATAGCCGACTGCCTCCACCCACTTGGAGAAGTCGGTGTCTTGGAACACGAAGCCGTAGAACTTGTCTGGGTCGGGATTGGCCGGGTCTTCGGGGAGCGCCTCAAATCCGCGGAACGTGTACTTCGGCGGCACGAACGCGTTGCCCTGGGTATCCTTGCGCTTGTTTTGCGCGGCAGCGGCCTTGAAGTTGTGCATGCAGTAGCTGGGGGCCGCACCGGGGACGTTATCGTTCAGGGCGTTCCACTGATAGGGAATCACAGCCGTGCGCACGAGTTCCTGCTCGGCGCGCCAGAATGAATCGGTGACGGTGACGTTTTTCAGGGCCAGCGGCTTGCTATGCAGCGAAGTCATGACGTACTCCTTTGGACTATGCGACATTCGTCAACAATATGTATCGGTACATATGTTACGTGCGCCCGCGCGATCCGCAGGTGGACAAATCGTTGGCGGGGTGGAATCGCCGGCGCATATCCGCCCGTACGATTTCGCCCGGTGAATCGCCCGACGAATACACGGCGACTTATACTACCGACGGACCACAAACGTCGCCTACATGAATGGAAGATCAATCATCATGACAGCAAACGCCAGCGCACGGGCCATCAAACCCGAACTTCTGCGTACGTACACCGAAGACTTCAACAAAGACCGCGCCAACCTAATCGCGGCAGACGCGGCGGTTTCGGCCGGCGTGCTCAAGGCGGCCACCGACTATCGCGGCGTACGTGCGCTGCCGCGCGACTTCTCCATCGAACTCAAGCAGGGTTCGATCACCAATCAGGAGCGTTCCGGCCGTTGCTGGATGTTCGCCTCCCTGAACACGCTGCGTTACGAACTCATGCATCGCTGGAATCTTGAGGATTTCGAGTTCTCCGAGACCTACCTGTTCTTCTGGGACGCGATGGAGAAGTCGAACACTTATCTGGAGAACGTGCTGCGCACGCTCGACGAGGCGACCGATTCGCGTCTGTTCGAGGCCATCAATGAGTCGCCTGCAGACGATGGTGGCTGGTGGCAGATGTTCGCCGCACTGGTGAACAAGTACGGCCTAGTGCCCAAGAGCGCCTACCCGGAGTCTGAGAACTCCCGTAATTCCGACGATTTCAAGCAGTACCTCAACTCCAAGCTGCGCGAGTTCGCGGCCGAGCTGCGCCGCCGTTCGGCTGCCGGGGCGTCTGAGGACGAGCTGCGTGCGTTGAAGGACGAGTACATGGGCACCGTGTACCGCATCTGCGCCGTGGCGCTCGGCGAACCGCCGGAGAAGTTCGACTTCTTCGCGCGCCCCAAGGATGATGATGAGGATAAGAAGGGCTCGGCTTGCAAGTGCAAGGCCGAGGCCGACGCAGACGGCAAGGCCGAATCCTGCAAGTGCGGCGAATCCTGCAAGTGCGAGGGCAAATCCGACGCCAAGGCCTGCAAGTGCGATAAGGACAAGTCCGACAAGCCGAAAACCGGCAAGGACGAGCGCCCGCAGATTCGCGAGATCGGCATCACCCCGCTTGAGTTCTACAAGAAGTACGTGCCGGTGGACGTCAACGATTTCGTGACGCTGGCCAACGCCCCGCTCAAGAACCGCCCGTTCAACCAGCGCTACCGCATCCGCTTCAGCGCGAACGTGGCCGAGGCTGGCGATATGGAATTCGTCAACGTGCCGCTGGACGTGTTCAAGAAGGCCGCGCTTGACCAGCTCACCGCCGGCCACCCGATCTGGTTCGCCTGCGACTGCACGCAGTTCGCCCTGCGCAAGGACGGTTTCTTCGACCAGTCCGTGGTGCGCGTCGACCAGCTGTTCGGCACCGAATTCACCGGCGACAAGGCCCACGGCCTCGAATACGGCGACAGCCCGAGCAACCACGCTATGACCTTCACCGGCGTGAACCTCGGCGAGGACGGCAAGCCGAACCGCTGGAAGGTGGAGAACAGCTGGGGCAAGGACGCCGGCAAGGACGGCTACTACGTCATGTCCGACGCCTGGTTCGACCGCTACGTTACCGAGCTCATCATCCGCAAGGAATACCTCGACGACGCCACCCGCGCCCTGCTCACCACCGAACCAGTCGAGCTCGATCCCTGGCAGCCCCTCACCCGTCGCTGCCGCTGATATATTCCGTCTATTGGCCGCGGCTGAAGTGCTCCTATGTTTTGCCGACTCCTCACAGAGTGAGCAAAACATAGGAGCACTTTAGTTATCCACAGAGTTATCCACATCCTCAGCAAGCTAGAACCACATACCCCGTTTTTCATGGCGAACACGCGACCGCTACGCTACGGTGGCGTTATGAACAGCGGATTTCCCACCCCGCCACCCGGCGTATTCGACGATGAACCACCCGGCTGGACCAACAATGCCGCGGCACCGAGTGCTGCGTCCACGCACGCCGTCAAGCCCGAGCCATACTCACCACCGCGTATGGCAACCCCCACTGCGCCCGCTATGAGCGAAACCCTCACCCAACGTAAGCGGGAAATGCTTAAACGATGCACGGACGCCGCGCAACAGCTCGGAAAGCCGGTGCTCTTCGGCATGACCACATCGCTGATACTGCAATCCGTGCCGCTTCCCAAGGATTGCGATCTCAATGCCACCGAGCTCCATACCGTCTCCGACTCGCATCGCACCCGGATACGCGCCGTCGTTCCGCCAACAACACCGCACATCTGGAAACCGCTAAGCGCCGCGCACAATGCACGTATCAACAAGCATGTGCACGCGCTGAATCTGGTACATACTTGGGCGCAGCTCGCCGCTCACATGTCATTGGAATCATTGGTCATACTTGGCGACGCAACCCTTACGGCAATAGCGCGCAAGCCGAGCCTATCGGGCGGCCGCACCGCCGACGAAATTTATCAGGACTTTGTGCGGCAGGTCAGCGAACTTCCGAAATTCAACGCGAAAGCCACATGCATGATCGCACTTGAATTTATTGCACCGCGCGTGGATTCTCCGATGGAATCAGAGACCCGTATCACAACCACGCAATACGGGCTTCCACGAGCCGTGACAAATTACACAGTGCCCGGCGCGACGTTCAGCAATGGTGAGCCGATAACACTCGATCTCGCTTGGCCCGAATTCCGCGTCGCCATCGAATATGACGGCGATCATCATCGCACAGACAAGGCCCAGTGGCGGCGAGACAACGACAAGCGCGAACTGTTACGGCATCATCATTGGATCGCCCTCATCGCCACCGCCGCGAATATGGCTGATGAACCGTCTCAAGCCGAACTCGCCTACCGAGCCGGGCGACAGCTGGCGTTGCGAGGCGCCATATTCGATTTCACCTTGACAGCGACGCCGCTCAATGAACTTGCCCGGCGGAAACGACGGAAATCCACCGGGGCGCACTGAGCTGACATCGATACGATTGCGCGCGCTTGCTGCAACGCATATGCCATTCATCGCACCCCATTTGGTCGCGTGGCCCCGACCGCATGGCACTGTTGTGTGTCACACGCCATGTTACGTCCGGCGAATCCGCACATCATCTGCGTTGCGTACTGCCATATTATGCGGTTCGCGATATACGTCACGGTGTCCGATGTCCTGGTAACGACGTCAATCGATTTATGTGTGTACCGGGCCAGATTTTGTTGTCCCGGTTCTCCATTTCGCCTCTTTTTGAGCAACCGGGACAGAAACACCCTCGAAAAATCGCCAATTCGGCCCTACCGCACAATATCCGCCATCACACATCGGCGGAATTCCGGGCTTCTGGATTTGCATACATTGAGCGCTCACGGGATGGTCTGTCCCGGTTCCCAAAAAGAGGCCAAAATCACGAACCGGGACAACGAAATCTGGCCCGGTTCGCACGTCAATCGGTTGCCGTCACCACCGGGACACCGACTGCGCATAGATAAGATGCTTCAATGCTTAACAGGCATGCGACCATACCGCGATAGCAACGTTTCGCTGGAAGTAGAGGAATCAAGCAGCACCCCCCAAACCGGAAGCATGGAGGAATCCTGCAATGCTCCGAATCACCGCGCCCCGTGCTTGGTGTGGCGGATCACGGCTTCGAACGGCGTGGATGTAGCTGGACAGCAGCGTAACTTGCGTTGCATGATGCGGCCCAAAACGAAGAAACCCGGCGGAGGGGGCCGCCGGGTGAGAGAGAAGAGAGAAGAAGGGTTCAGTTATGGGGTTCGGAAGAACCTCGCCACCGGTATGAACTTCATTCCGTTGACATCTTCTATATAACCGCTCCATGCTTGGCGAATTGATGTGCTTGTCTGGGAAAAGTCTTGGCGGAGTGTGACGAATTTGTGACGCCCGCCGACAACCGGCCTCGCATTGTCGGGGCTTGACCGCACATACGGCAACGGGCCACCCCGCAACACTTCATGTGCGAGGTGGCCCGTCAGCTTCGAGCTAGCAATGCCGAATCACTCGGCGGCGAGCTTGGCCTTCTCGGCGGCCAGACGTTCGGCTTCGGCGGCACGGCGAGCAGCCAACGCTTCATCGAAGCGAGCCAGCTCCTCTTCCACGGCCTCGGTCGGAATCTTGGCGAAGATCGGTGCGGGCTTAGGCACCATGGCGCCGACCTCGATTGCCTCGCTCTTCCACGGGTGCACGTTCACACCGAGCTCGTAATCGCCGGTGATGATCGGGTACGTGAAGCCGGGCTTGTCGAGATCCTCGACTTCCTTGAGCTCAGGCAGCGGCGAGAAGGTGCCGGTGCCGCCGAGCGCCTCCCACACCTTCTGTGCGGAGTGCGGCAGGAACGGCGCGAGCAGGTGGTTCGCGTCAGACACGGCCTGAGCGGCCACGTGCAGCACGGTGCCGAGACGAGCCTGGTCGTCCTTAATCTTCCACGGTTCGGTGGCGGAAATGTACTTGTTGATGTCGCCGACCACACGCATCGCCTCGGACAGGGCGTGCTTCTGGTGGTGGGTTTCGATGGAGGAGCCGACCACGTCGAACGCGGCGGAAGCCTCTTCCAGAAGGCCACGGTCTTCGTTGGTCATCGAATCCTCGTCCAGCGGCGGAATCTCGCCGAAGTTCTTGTTGATGAGGTTGGCCACGCGGTTCACCAGGTTGCCCCACGAGGAGGCGAGCTCCTCGTTGTTGTGGCGCACGAACTCGGCCCACGTGAAGTCGGAATCCGAGGATTCGGGGCCGGCCACGGAAATGTAGTAGCGCACGGCATCCACGGGGTAGCGGGCAAGGATGTCCTTGACGTAGATCACGATGCCGCGGGAGGAGCTGAACTTCTTGCCTTCCATGGTCATGAACTCGCTGGCCACCACCTGCTCAGGCAGGTTGAGCGGACCCATCGGGCCGGTTTCGCCGCCCTTGGAGCCCTTGCCGTTGTACGCCAGCATTTCGGACGGCCAGATCTGGGAGTGGAAGGTGATGTTGTCCTTTCCCATGAAGTAGTAGGCCGGGCAGCTCGGGTCGTTCCACCATTCGCGCCACTTCTCCGGGTCGCCCTGGCGGCGGGCCCATTCGATGGAGGCCGACAGGTAGCCGATCACGGCGTCGAACCACACGTACAGCTTCTTGTTCGGGTTGTCAATCCAGCCCTTCACCGGCACCGGGATACCCCAGTCGATGTCACGGGTGATGGCGCGCGGCTTGACTTCCTTGAACAGGCCGAGCGAGAAGTTGATGACGTTGGTACGCCAGCCCTTGCGGGTCTCCAGCCATGCCTTGTTGGCTTCGGCGAGCGCCGGCAGGTCGAGGAAGTAGTGCTCGGTCTGCTCGAAGCGCGGGGTTTCGCCGTTAATCTTGGAGACGGGGTTGATGAGCTCGTCCGGGTCGAGCTCGTTGCCGCAGGCGTCGCACTGGTCGCCACGCGCACCTTCGGCGTGGCAAATCGGGCACTCGCCCTCGATGTAGCGGTCGGGCAGGGTGCGGCCGGTGGACGGGCTAATCGCCACCTGCTGGGTGCCCTTGTAGATGTAGCCGTTCTCCAAGCACTGCTTGAACATCTCCTGCACCACGTGCTCGTGGTTACCGGTGGTGGTGCGGGTGAACAGGTCGTAGCTCAGGCCGAGGTCGCACAGATCCTTGGCGATCACGCGGTTGTAACGGTTGGCCAGTTCCTGGGCAGTGAGACCTTCCTTCTCCGCCTCGACGAGAATCGGGGTGCCGTGCTCGTCGGTGCCGGACACCATGAGCACATCATTGCCCTTCATGCGCTCGTAGCGCGCGTAGACGTCGGAGGGCACACCAAATCCCGCGACGTGGCCGATATGACGGGGGCCGTTTGCATACGGCCAAGCAACATTCACCAAAACATGACTCATAAGGCTTGATTATCCGGCGCGGCGGGGACACGCCCGGATAGCTGCCGCGCCGCCATCCTCATCCCACTCACCTATCCACCCGCAACTTCCCCACATACTTATCCGTACACCTCTTGCGCGCTTATCCACATACGCATTCGCACACGTATCCGCGCACCCATCCGTACGCACGCCCACGCACATCCGCACACACTTCCGCCTGCCAATATCCACCGAGTTATCCACATCATTTGCACACCTAGTAAAGTTATGCACTTATCCACCGTTTTCGCCTATCCGGTGGCGCGCAAGCCGCATTTCTGCATATTGTTCGGTCATGGATATCACAGCAGGTCCGATGACGGACATCACAACAGTCGCCTCGCCGGCAACCGCGCAGCCTGCGGTGCCGCCGATACTGTTTACCAAGGATCTGCCGGGACCGCTCAGCCTTAACCGTCTGGCCGCCTTCGGCACGTTACGTAAGCTCGACGATTCCGCCGGCTACTGGATCGAGCATTCGGGCACACTGTATGGTCGCGCGAAAATCGTCGCGGAGGTCGCCCCGTTTGGCACTGTGGTGTGTTCGATGACCGCCGCTTGGGTATGGCTGGGAGGCCCCGACTTTCCGAGTACCATAGACGTGATTTCCACATCGCACTTCCGCTCGGCATCCGTCAGCCGCCGTATCCGCGTATTCAAAAGATTGACGTTGCCGGAGCAAATCATCAAGCTCGGCGGGCTGCCTGTCACCACGCCAGCCCGTACGGCTTGCGACCTGGTGATGAGTCCTGAAGACATCCCCGATCCTTCCACCGTCAACGCACTGGTGTGTCAGCTGATGTCCACGTACCAGTTTCGGCCAAACGACTGTCTGCAAATCGTCAAGGAGCATCGGCATCACAAGTACGCCGGACGCGCACGCATGTTTTTTGAATCGGTGCAGCAGGAGATGGACGAACCGGCTTTGGAGCAATGCGCATGACGAGGGGGTTCATTGTCAGAGGCCATCGCAGAGGCCGCCATGCCGCTCACCGTTTACGGCATTTGCGGCAGGCGCAACGGTTGCCTCGCCACGCGGCGGCGGCACACTCATCCGAATCCGCATCGCGCGCAATCTCGGATATGACCGCGCCGCCTGAACCGCCCATCAGACTTACGCCCGCGGTGGCATGTTCGCCCGATACGGATGTTGCCGTGCTCTGGCACATCGCATATCACGTGCCCGAACTGCGTAAATGGCTGGTTGCCAATCCCAAAGCCGACGCACCTTTGCTGGAATTGGTCTCGCAGCGTGGTGGGCCCGGGGTCCGGCAGGCGTTGGAAATATTGTTCGAGTCGATGGAAACGTAACGGGGAGATAATCGCCGGCTGCTGCGCTATCCCTTGATCTTCAGCACAGCCGCATACACCTGCTTGCGATTGGCCAACGATCCGTCAGCCAGTGGATGCTCCTGCACCACTTGCGCGATGGCGTCCTTGATACGCAGGCCGTCCTCCAAAGCACGGTCGATGGAGAGCACGGCCATGTCATCCACGCTCAACGTGCTGGGCGCGGCCGCTTCGGCCTCCTCGTTGGACGCGCCGCCGATGACCAGCACTATCTCGCCACGGGGCGGATCATCAATCACACTTTGGTGAATCTCGTCAATCGGGCCGCGACGAATCTGCTCATAATCCTTGGTGAGTTCGCGGCACAGGGCCATCGGGCGATTCGGGCCGAACGCGTCCAGCAGATCGTCCATCGAATCGGCAATGCGATGAGGCGTCTCGTAGAACACGATGGTGCGGCGTTCGGGCAACAGCGTGCGCAGATACTGCACGCGCTCGGAATGCTTTCGCGGTAGGAAGCCTTCGTAGCAGAAGCGGTCGGTGGGCAGGCCGGAGAGGGCGAGCGCGTCGAGCACAGCGGAGGGGCCGGGCGCGCAGGTGACGGGCAGACCGCGTTCAATGGCACGGCGCACGATGGCCAAGCCGGGGTCGTTGATGGTGGGCATGCCGGCGTCGGATACGACGAGCACGGTGGCGCCGGTTTCGACCTGGTCGAGCAGGCCGTCGGCCTTGTCGCGCTCGTTGTGGTCGTGATAGGCGATGACGCGACCGTTCACATAGACGCCGAGGCGACGGGCGAGATCGTAGAGGCGGCGCGTGTCTTCGGCGGCCACGATATCGGCCCGTTCCAAGAGGGCCACCAGACGGGCTGAAGCGTCGCCGACATTGCCGATCGGGGTGGCGGCGAGCACCACGGTGCCGGCGGGGATGGTCACGGCCGATTCGCGGGATTGGGCGACGGCGGATTCGCCGGCATGAACTTCATCATTGCGTTCAGGCACTTGCGTCACGCTACCGTCAGCGTCATACTGCTCATTCAACTCATCTGCGCTTGTCATACTCCCAGTATTGCCCATGCCACAGAGCAATCCACGACAATCCATGGCGAAATCGAGGCATTCTCCCTTTGCAGGGGCTGATTTCACATGTTCCGGAGGTCTACTTCCGTTTCAAGGGGCTCCTCATCCGGTGAAGCACCGATACAAACGGCTTTGACGCAACGCTATTCCGCCATTTTGGCGGCGTATCTACTTGACCATCAGCCCCTCGAAACGCAAGTAGACCTCCGGCAAACCCCAAATCAGCCCCTTGAAACGCGAGATGGCAGAATTTCAACGAAAACAAATGAAAAGACCCTCTGCGGTGGAATGAATGCAGAGGGTCTCGTGGAGCTGACGGTAGTCGAAATAAAGACTGATATTTCACCATTATTTTACACTTTTACTATCTGTGTACTTAAATGTGTACTCAATTTACAGCCCGTTGAAAATATGTGACGCCCAACTGTATACTTATAGAACAAATGTTCGAACGAAAGGATTTGATTGAATAAAGAACATCAACTGCTTGAGGTGGTCCAATTTTCCGCGTTGAGCTGTCTGTCCGTCGGATTAATCGCTTGCACGTCAGATGCAACCGCCTTTGATCTCGCATTCATAAAAGCATTTCGCGAATGCAGCCTGACCGAAGATTACCCCCTCAGCAAATTGACATTGACACCTAGCAAACCCGGGGAGCGCTCCCCTAGCAACGTGATTGAGCGCGCCGCCAATGGCCGTGCTTACACTTATGCACGGCCATCCTGGGGATACACAAGGGTCAAGAACGGCCGCATTTGGCTTACACCCACTGAATTCCATGATGATGATTGGCTGAAGAGCTATATGCAATCCAACGATAGCCGGCTTTGGGTGGAAGAATGGATCTCCTCTGGCTCCAACGGAAACGAGTTAGAAACCTTTTACCGATGGCAAAGCTTCGGGACCTGCTTCAGCAACTACCTTGACGAGGAAGATCGAATAAGGCGAAGCTGACTCCGCTACTAAACTTCGTACATGGATAAGGGCGCTCACAGAATCACTAGTGGAATCTGTTCGCAGCGCCCGACTATCCTAATGACTATGACAAAGACCATCGCGGAAATTCGCAACGAGGCTGCGGCGTCGCTTTCGCCGGAGCGGCAGCAGCAGTGGGAACAGTTTTTGACTCCCATGCCCGTTGCCGAGCAAGCAATGAGTCTGTTTACTTCGACTGATAAGCCGGTGCGGATTCTTGATCTTGGTTCCGGCTCAGGCATTCTGAGCGCGGTAACGGCCAAGCAGTCCGCACGTGGCAGCAGCGTTGTCGCCATCGAACAGGATGCCGATCTTGCTCGGGCTTCTGAGGCGTCGTTACGTCAGGTTTGTGACAACGTTGAGGTCATCAACAAGTCAGTCTTTGACGTGCTGCTGGATGCCCAGTTTGATCGCGTGATTCTTAACCCGCCGTATAAGAAGATCAGCCCGACCGTGATCGCCACAAGCAGCGGCGGCGTGAAAGTCACGAACCTGTACACGGCGTTTCTGGCGACGGCCATTCAAGCATTGGATGAGGGCGGCGAATGCGTTGCCATCATCCCGCGCTCGTGGATGAACGGCGACTATTTCAAGGACTTCCGCAAGTGGATGCTCAACGAGTGCAGTCTTGACGCGCTGGCCGTGTACGGGTCGCGGCAGGAACATTTCAAAGACATGAACATTCTGCAGGAAATCATGCTGGTGAAGGTGTCCAAGCGTTCGCAAGTCAAAAAGGTCACAGTGTATGCTGATGCCTCGCCGGTTGAGCCGCTGGAACAGCAGCCGCATGAATCGGTGGCGCTTAAGGCGCTGCTGATGGGGCGTGACCGTATCGTGCGTATTCAGCAGCAGGACCCACGTTTGTCGGGCTTTAAGACGATGGCCGATCAGGGGTTGTGGGTGTCCACTGGCAAGCTGGTGTGGTTCCGCAATCGTGACGTGCTGTCAAACGTCGAGAAGCCGGACGGACACCCGTTGTACTGGTCTGACAACCAGAACGGTATGGTGACGGTGCACCCGGTCAAGTGCGACCGTGAACAATGGGTGATCGATAAGGCCGACACACGTAATGTTGTGCTCCCGGCTGGCAGTTACTGCTTGGTGAACCGTTTCTCTGCTAAAGAGCAGCATCACCGTATCTACGCGTCGTACCTGCATAGTGGTGTGGAATTTGTAGCCGACAACAAACTGAACTATGTTCATCAAGGAACATCGCGGCAAACGATACCTTTGGACGATAAAGCTGCACGTGGTCTAACGCTGTGGTTGTCGTCTTCGATCGTTGATGAATGGTACCGGCAGGTGTCCGGCAGTACGCAGGTCAACGCGACCGATTTGCGACAGATGCCATGCCCGTCCAAAACCCAGCTGAGCGCGTTGGCTGATAGTCTGCCTGTGAGCAACGACGTGAGCCAGAGCCGCATTGATGAGACTATTGGAAGGCTATTTTCATGGGTGCAAGCAAGCTGATTGATGAAGCGCTTGAAGCGCTGCGTGATTTCGAGGTCGGCAAAGATCAATTGAACGAGCGCAGCGCCATGATCTTGTTGGCTTTGCTGCAGCTCAAAGATGGCGATTCATGGGAACAGGCCACGAACCCGATGCTGGGCACCCGCGCCATCATGGACTGGATTCGTGACCAGTTTGACGTGCCTTATAAGCCAAACACACGTGAGACGATTCGTCGATTTTCGTTACATCAATTTATCATTGCTGGATTTGTCGAAGAAAATGCAGATAAGCCAGACCGCGCAACCAATTCCCCGAAATGGAATTATCGCGTTACAAATGAAGCTCTTAAAGTATTCCAAAATCGCGGAAAATCCGTTTTTGAACCCTTATTGGAAAAGTTCTTGCGCAAGCATCCCTCTTATGCCTCTTTGAGCGAAGAACGTAGGAATATGCCCAAAACTCCGGTCACATTGCCATCAGGCGTAGCTCTTAATTTATCGCCCAGTGGTCAATCTGTGCTTATTAAAGCAATGGTCGAAGAAATGCTGCCACGGTTTGCACCAGGCTGTCAGGTTGCTTATATCGATGACACCGACCATAAGCACGGCACGATAGATGCCGAGCTTATGAACAAACTTGGCATTAGTCTTAAAGCCCGTGAGAAGGCTCCCGACGTGATTGCATGGGACGCAAGGCGCGGCTGGCTGTTCCTCATGGAAGCAGCCAGCACCCACGGCCCGGTTGATGTAACTCGCAAAGTTGAATTGCATGACCTATTTACTGATCAGTGGGACAAAGTCGTGCTTGTCTCCTGCTTCCCAGACCGTAAAACCATGCAGAAGTATCTTGCCCTGCTCGCGTGGGAAACGGAAGCATGGTGTGCCGATACTCCCGACCACATGATGCACTTCAACGGCTCCCGCTTCATGGGGCCATACGATAGTTGATGTGTGAGGTACAAGTTCTATTGGAATTTCTATTTCAATAAGTTTAAGAGTTGTCTGAGCGTTCCGGTTCTAGTAAAAGTGACTTATCCCATTTATTTTCAATAATCATTAAATTGATTGTTTCTTCATCAACTCCTATATTCCATAGGTACTGCACTTGTTTTTCTTGAAGTTCTATCTCTAGATAATGTGCTGTTTGTTTTGAAAAATCGTCTTCTCGTTTTGAGAATATTGCTATTGCTTGTTGCAAATCTTCACAGTCGATTTCAAAAGCTTTTTCTTCTTCGTTTTCACGTTGCTTTTCTTTATTGTCTTTTATGAACCAAGGCTCGGTTTCAAGATCATCGCCCAAAATAAAGTCTATATCAACTCCGGCGGTGGCGAGGATCTCTTTGGCTTCCGCGTAATATGCGTAGGTTTTGGGGCTTGCAGTAAGCCCGTCTGCTGATAAAGACATTATTTCTGAATAGAGATGAGGCCAGAATCTTGCGTTAATGAAGTTATTGCGCGTTAGGTCTTCTTTGATTTTTTCTTGAGATAATTTGGCGAGTTTTTTACAATGTCGGACAAATTTACGAGCTTGTTTTTCGGCTTTTCTAACTTCATTAAATCCTCTGAATTCTTGTGTTGCAGTTCCTTCGTATTGTGCTATTTCAAAAATAGTTTTTGAAGAATCAAACGGTGAGGTGGCATGTGGGGTGTCGTAGTCCATGATTAACGCTAAAAGGGGGACTTCTAAAACTTCCGCGATTTGATAGAGCTCTACCGCAGTGGGTTCGGTGTGATGGCTCCCTTGAGATTCAAGATTTTTGAATGTTTCCTTCTTTAATAAGCGTGGCGATGCCGCTTCGCCAAACCGTTCTTTTATCACTTGTAAAATGCTGGTCCCTCTTTTTGGGTTTTCGGTAATTGTCCAGCCTCTTTCTTTGCGATATTTATGAATCAATGCCCCGGTAGGGTAATAGTAGGTTGTTTTCGTCAAATCATTCATGGTGCAAATTTTACACCATAAAAAAGAAGCGAAGCGTTGAGATGAGCCGCATTATGTCTGTCAGCGGCGCTTGAGATACGAGTTGCTTAGCTAAGGAGGTTGCCCATGAGGCTTCCCTACATGCGTGGTTTGTTGGAAATACAGACCACACGAGATTTAACGCCGGATATGGAACCGGCTACGGATCGGGAAGGAGTGGTTCGTATGGACGAACACAACAACCCGCTACATCGCGCTAAGGTCATCGCCAACGAACCGGGTAATGATTTCGACGTGACTGTGTCACTATGGATTCGCAAGCCACCGTCTCGAGCCATTCCTCGTGGCGCTATGGTGCAGCCGGAGGGCAATGTCACCATTACGCCGTGGGTGGATGATCGTACGCATCGCCTCGCGTACAGCATCACTGCCGACACCATCGTGCCGGTTCAGACGATGGCTGGCCGTCATCAGGAGGGTACAGATGAGTGATGACATCATGCTGACGCTCCGTCTCGTCCCGGGTTGGTGTTGGCTGACGCTGATCGTGGTTATCATCACTGCTCTTTATGCAGTGCACTGGGCGTCGGTTCGAGAAAGCCGGCGCAAAGCGGTCCCGCCAATCGTGCAGGGCACGAACCGCATCCAGCGATCTGATGACGATGATTGGCAGCGCATACGTGTGTTTCGCTGGTGGGGTCACGTATGGGTGTGGGTACCGCTCGACGCTTGCACGGGCCTTACAGACCGAACTGTAGATGGGGGCGATGCAGCTGACGCGATTGCGTCACTCTGGCGCGGACGCGCCGCCGGTGAACCCACGCGACATGACCTTTTCGGCGGGTGGCGGGTGTTTCATATCCTGCGAGGCGGCCGACGATGACACCACCGTCTGAGTCGGTATGTCTAGGGAGAGCGCTCAAGCGACGCTCTCCCGTCCTCTTGCGGAGCGGTGTGCACACGCTCATTACCGGTCTGACTGGATCGGGTAAAGGCTCCATTACTGCAAACTGGTTGAAAGCAACTGTTCCGTTTGTTCGCGATGGCATTGTTGAGAACGATGCAATCGACCTCAAAGGCGGCATGGAGTTCGGCATAGTTGATCCGGCTCTAATCAGTCGTCACGCGTGGTGCATATCGGACGCACTCACGCTGCTCAAAGAACTAGATCAAGAGGTTCACGATCGCACCGAATGGGCGAGAGGGAAAACCCGACGAATTGACCCGAGTAAGGAGTTTCCTCGAATCAATCTGTTCATTGATGAAGCGGCCGAACTCTGTACGGCACCGACTCGTGAACTGCGCAAGATGACGGATGAAGCGACCGGTTATCTCGATTCCATCATGCGGTTGAGCCGTGCGGTTGGCGTGGTAGTGATTGCAGCCACACAAGACCCAAGACAACAGTCGATGCCACTTCGCCCACGGTTTCCTCAGCGAATTGCGCTTCGGCTCAACACTGAGAGTGAATCCGAGATGGCGCTTGGCGAAGAGGCACTGAAGCTCGGTGCTCGCCCTCACCGTATTTCAGTTGATCGGCCGGGTGAAGCCTACTTCTATGACTCGGAGCTGCGACTTGTCCAGCATTTCCGCGCCCCCTATGTAACCGATGACGAACTCAGACATTTGTCTACGATCGTCGCCGCAAAGCGCTAAGCGGCGCGGCGAAACGATCGTAGTCGCCGCGAATGCGGCGGGGTGGGCGGTAGTGTTACCGCCCACCTCTGTAGCAGAAAGGAGGAAAACCATGGCAGAAGATCAGGAAAGCCGAGATTGGATGTTGACTATACGGGCCGAAGGTCATACGTCAGACGACGTGAAAGACCTGTTTGAGCAAATCGGAAGTGGCGCAGTCTTTCAGAAGGAAAGGGGCGGTAAGACCGACTACGAGCATTATCAGTGTTTCCTCCAAATGGAAACGCCTATGCGGTGGTCAACGCTGAAGAATCATCTATCTAAGGCTGGTTTCAACGATGCGCATATTGAGACCAGAAAGGGGACCGTCTCTGATTGTCTCAAGTACTGCACGAAAGATGAAAGCCGGATCAGCGATCCTGTCTATGTCGGCAAGATTAAGTTGAAGGACCAGAAAGGTGCTCGTAACGATCTTGCCGAACTGCGTGAGAAGATTCTTGGCGGGGCGTCGGTCGCTGACGTTCTGCTCGATGACGAAGAGTCCAAGGCCGCGCGTTACACGAAATGGCTCGGTGAACTCGCAGCAGCTCGTGATCAGCGTGAGTATGGGCAGAAGATGCGCGATATTGAAGTGCATTATTTGTATGGTCGTCCGGGCGTAGGCAAGACTCGATATGTCTATGATCGCTATCCAGTCAGAGACATCTACCGGGTGACGGATTACCGTCACCCATTCGATGAGTACGACCGTCAATCGGTGCTTGTTCTGGATGAATATGACAGTCAGTTCGACTGGGAGAAGTTGCTTTGCTATCTCGATCGGTATCCGCTTATGCTACCGGCAAGGTATCACAATCATCAGGCTTGTTATACCGTCGTTTGGATACTCAGCAATCGCCCTCTTGCAGATCAGTACCCCTTTGTCCAAGGCGATCGTCGTAACGCACTCATGCGTCGAATCGTAGAGATTCTACGCATGGATGAAAGTGGAAAGCTCATTTACGAGAAAGGACACGAGAACGATGAACAGGATACCTGAGACGTTGACCGTGCCCGAAGCCATGCAAAAGTTGCATTGCTCTAAAAGCTTCCTCTACGGTCTGATTCGCGAGGGGAGGCTAAGAAGTTACGTGATAGGCAACAAGAGGCTTATCGACGCCGATTCTCTGGCTCGCCTGTTTCGCTGAACGAGGCTAGCTCTGCTTCGAGCTGGGCTAGCCTTTCCCGCGTCCGGGCAAGCTCACGCTCCACATCCCCACGGGTACGGTGCTGTGGCAGCAAAGATGCTGCCACACTGTTCGACAATTCTCGCAGTCGCTCCGAACTGGCTCGTTGATACCGCTCTACGGACGTCTTTTCATCATCATGCCGCCCCAACGCCATCGTCTCGCGCAACGTCGCGCCCTGATGCATCGCTGCATCAATGGCCGTGGCCCGCAGCGTGTGAAAGTGCAGGTCGGAGCGTCCCGCGTTGGCTGCGGCGCGGTTGAATAAGCGTCTAAGCGCCGGGTCGCTCATTATGCCGCCACTTACAGGTGACGCAATTAGCATGCTGTCGCCGTCCCGTTTGTTAATCTGCTTCTTAATCATGGGAATCAGCGCATCAGGAATGTTCAAATCGGCCGTGCTGGAAGCTGTCTTTGTATCCTTCAGCCGCCTGTAACCCTTATCGCCTTCGCCCTTGCCGACGCTATGACGGACATGCAGCACCTTGTGTCTGAGATCGAAGTCTTTCACCTGCAATGCGCACACTTCATTGATGCGCAAATCGAAGCACGCGCCCAGATATACGGCGATACGGCAATATTCCGGCATGCCGTTATAGATGGCTTCCAGCTCTTGCCATGTTGCCACAGGAATCTGAGCCTGTTTACTTTTTGGCAGCTTGGGATTGCACATAGTTACCGGCGATTTCTCGATAAGCCCGTTTTGCTGAGCCTTTTTCATCACGTCTTTAAGCAACTGGAATGCGCGTAACCTTGGATGTGGAGGCATTGGCGATTCAAGCCACTTGTGGATATCCGCCTCTGTAATTGAAGCAACAGCCTTGTTGACAAAATCTGCTTTGAGCAGATAAGCTAAATATTCCCGATGCTTGCGCTTGGTCGCTTCTTCAAATGGTCGCCCATCTTTGCGTCGCCAATTCTCCACGTACTCTATTGCGTAGTCTTTGAATACTATGTTTGCACGTTCATTTTTTGCACGTTGCTCAGCCTCTCGCTCGCTTGGATGCGTCCAAGTATCTAAACCAGCCTTGTCTGCTTCCACGAGTTGTTTTTCTTTGGCAAGCCATCCTTGCGCTGTCAATTTGTCGGAGAACACCCTTTGCACGACATTTCCGGGTTTATGAGGGTTCTGGTAACGCGCCCTGTAAGCGTGTCGCGTTTTGTCGTAAATGACGCTTCCCCAGCTGTTCTTCGTTCGCATACCTCCATCATGCCACTTCTGTGTACCCGCTGGTGTACCTATAACGTGTACTTAGACGTACCCCAGCTTACGCAAACGCACATTAAACCAATACGGGAAAACGGCACAATACCAACGAAGATAAAGAAAAAGACCCTCTGCGGTGGAATGAATGCAGAGGGTCTCGTGGAGCTGACGGTAGTCGAAACCGCGACCTCTTCGATGCGAACGAAGCGCTCTACCAACTGAGCTACAGCCCCTTGGATGTTACTTTGCTCCGCAAAGCAACTCGCAACAATATAGTACGGAGTGCGGTCAAACGCAATTTGACGCCGAAGTGTCGCACGCGTGTCGACACGGTAACGTTTCGGTGTCGCCGGTTGGGCCGCCGCAAGCGCAGCATCGTCCCAGCCGTCTGCCGGCGCAATAGCTCGAACTAAGATCACCACTCCGCCTGGATACCAGGGATACCGCGGCGGCTTGTTCAGTGTCGCAGACGGGGCAAGTCACCCACACCGCTCCGTATGGATACCGCGGCGGCACCCGGCAACGCCATCACGTCTCCAGCACGCCCAACACCTTCTTCTCGTTGTAGAACGCGAACACGATGCCGCCCAAGCCGCACAGCACGGCCGCGCACACGGCGGCGATGCGGTAGCCCGCGCCGGACGCCATGCCGATGGTGGAGACGCCGGTGAACAGCAGCATGGCCACGGACTGGCCCATCTTCATCGCAAAGGTGCGGGCCGCGTAGAACATGCCCTGACGGTCCTGGCCGGTGGTCTTGGAACTGGCGTCGGCGATATTCGCCACGATGGCCTGCGGCAGGATGCCGAACGCGGCCATCGGAATCGCGCCGACCACCGAGAGCACCAAACCCTGGGCCATCGCCGGAATGAAGCCGAGCACGGCCGAACCAAGGGCGCCGGCAAATGCGAACGCACAGGTGAAGATCACGAAGGCAACCAGCAGCAGCCTCTTCTTGCCGACCTTATTGGCCAGAATATTGACCGGCAGATAGAACAGCACAGAGACGCCGGTCATGAGCACGAAGTAGATGGTCGTGGTGGTTTCCGGCAGCTTGAGCAGGCTGGTCACGAAGAACGGCAGACCGGTCTGGAAGGTGGTGATGGCCACCCAGTAGACCACGTCGGAGCATACGAACTTGCGGAATTCGCCGTCGCCGAACGTCTGCTTCAGGGATTCGATGGTCGATTCGGAGGTGGGATGGGAGTTGACGTAGTCCTTCTCGCGGATGGCCAGCGGCGGCACCAGCATGCACACGAATGCCACGGCGGCCATGATGGTGAAGGTCACGCGGATGGCGGTGATGCGGCCCATCATCGGCACGAACGCGCCCCAAATCACCGGCGCCACGTACGCGATGGCCGTGCCGGCCACCCAAGTGAAGGAGATGGCGGTGGAGATGGTGAGTTGCTGCTTGGAGTCGTGGCCGAGTTCGGCGATGAGCGCGTTGTACGGCGTGCAGTAGAACGTGAGGGCGATGTAGTAGCCGATCACGGTGACGAACAGGAACGCCGCGTTCACCCAGCTGGTGCCGTTGATCGGGCTCCAGAACACGAGCACGGTGACCACCGCGAGCGGCAGGGCGGCGAATTTCAGGAACGGCATACGGCGGCCGGATTTGGCGTCGCAACGGTCGGAGAGAGACGCCACGGCCGGGTCCACGAACGCGTCGAAGAATCGGGCGAAGGCGGTGATGCCGCCCACCACGGTCACGATGCCGAGAACGACCAGGCCCTGCGGCACGAATACGGTCTGACCTTGGGAGATGGTCTCCTGGTCAGGTTGGTAGAAATACACGAGCCAGTTGGAGATGATGCCGGAAAGCAGCGCCCACCCGAACTGGCCGACCGCAAACGCCCACACTTTGGCGATGGGGAGATCTCTGATGGCTGACTTCGCCGGTGCAACTTGCACACCCGTTACACTTGCTGTAGTCGCATTGCCCATTCTCACAACCTCCGAATCAACATTGACACAGTGTCAAAATCCAGTATACACCGGCACACCATGCGCTCTACGATAGTGGGCATGACAAGTCTGACCGAGCAACTGCCATACGTATACGCTTTTCCTGATGCGTTGGGGACCGGATTACTGGTGCACACCGAGAGCGTATTGGACGATGAGATACGCGATCGTATTGGCTCGTTCATCCATGAATATGAGGTTGTATTATCTCGATTCCGCGATGATTCCATCGTCGGCCGGATGCGCACGGCCGCACATGGCGGCACGTTCGATTTTCCCGACTGGGCATCGGGTCTGTTTGGCCTGTACGACCGCCTGTTTGCGGCAACCGATGGGGCGACCGACCCGTGCGTGGGCGAGGATTTGATTCGGCTTGGCTATGACGAGTCGTATTCGTTTACGCCTGCGCCAGATGCCGCTGAACATGCAGGCGCGATCCACGGACGAGCCATTTGGTCAGCCGACGTTGAGCGGCATGGCACAACACTGGTGACGCGCGGACCGGTCGCGCTCGATTTCGGCGCGTGCGGTAAGGGGTATTTGGTGGATTTGCTTGCGGGGATGTTGGGTGATGGCGCGGGTCACCCTCAACCCATTCAATACGTCATCGACGCCGGGGGTGATTTGCTAGTGCACACGGACGAACCAATCACCATCGCCCTTGAAGATCCTGCCGATCCGGCCAACGCCGTAGGTACGGTCGAAATCAGCCACGGCGCATTCTGCGCGAGCTCCCCCAGCCGCCGCCACTGGTCTGACGCCGCAGGTCACCAACTTCACCATCTGCTCAACGCCATCGACGGACTACCGGTTGACGATGTAGCCGCCACATGGGTGGCCGTCACGCCGCCATCGAGCGCCATAACCACGAAGACATCGACGCATGGCAGCAATGCCTCGACAACGGCAAACCGCGATACCGACGATTCGTCGAACACCGTTGCGGCACACGTCCCTGTCACACTGGCCGACGGCCTCGCCACCGCCCTGTTCACCACCCCGGCCACCCAGCTGCGCGCTCACTTCCCCTTCGAATGCGCCATTCTCAACGCCAACCGCACCGCCGCCCAATCCCCCAATTTTCCCGGCGGCTTTTTCACACACTAATGTACGAAATCATCAGTATCACATCCAGTGGAGCATTCCCTCGGGTGGACCGATGGGTTGCTCCCCTCAGTCAGCTACGCTGACGGCTCCCCTCGGAGAGGGGAGCCGAGTATAGCTAATCCGCTAACGCAGGAAACAATCCGTCAGTCAGCGAGTGCGAACTGGCTGTTGTACAGGTCGGCGTAGAAGCCGCCCGCCGCCAGCAGCTCGTCGTGCGTGCCGCGCTCGATCACGTCGCCGTGGTTCATGACGAGAATCATGTCGGCGTCGCGAATCGTGGAGAGGCGGTGCGCGATCACAAAGCTCGTACGCCCCACGGTCAGCGCGTCCATGGCCTTCTGGATCAGCTCTTCGGTGCGGGTATCGACCGATGAGGTGGCCTCGTCGAGAATCAGAATCGGCGCGTCCTGCACCATCGCACGGGCGATGGTGAGCAGCTGCTTCTGGCCCTGGGAGAGCGACGACTTGTCGTCGAGCACGGTGTCATAGCCGTCCGGCAGCGAGCGGATGAAGTGGTCGAGGCCCACGGCCTTGCACGCATCCTCGATCTGCTTGTCGGTCACGCCGGGCTTGGAGTAGGCGATGTTCTCGCGCACAGTGCCGCGGAACACCCACGTATCCTGCAGCACCATGGAGAACTGGTCGTGCACGTTCCAGCGCGGCACGGACTTGGTGTCCACGCCGTCAATCGCGATCGAGCCGCCGGAAATCTCATAGAAGCGCATGAGCAGGTTGACCATGGTGGTCTTGCCGGCACCGGTCGGGCCGACGATGGCGACCTTCTGCCCGGCCTTGACGGAGGCGGAGAAGTCGTGGATGATCGGCTTGCCCGGCTCGTAGCCGAACTGCACGTGGCTGAATTCCACGTCGCCCTTCACTTCGTGGCCGTTGGTCCCAAGCAAAGCGGACTTGCCGGATTCGTCTTCCATCTCCGGCTCTTCAAGGAAGCCGAACACGCGCTCGGCGGCGGCCGCGCAGCGCTGCAGGTTCTGGAAGGCCTGCGCAAACTGCGAAAGCGGCTGAGTGAACAGGCGGACATACATCATGAACGCCACGATCACGCCGAACTCGATCTGCCCGTCGAGCGCGAGCGCCGCGCCCACCACGCACACCACCACGTAGCCGAAGTTGCCCACGAAATTCATGAGCGGCATCATCAGGCCGGAGAGGAACTGCGACTTCCAGCCGGACTCGTAGAGGTCCGAGTTGTACTTCTCGAAGCGACGAATCGAATCGGCCTCGCCGTTGTATGCCTTGACGATGAGGTGACCGGCGTACATCTCCTCCACGTGGCCGTTGACGTCACCCAGCGCCATCTGCTGCCGGGCGAAGTACTTCTGGGAGGACTTCATGATGGCCATCATGATGATCAGGCCGATGAGGCTGGCACCGATGGCGCACAGGGTCATGATCACGTTGTTGTAGAACATCATCACCAGCGCGCCCACGAACAGCGTCACCGAGGTAATCAGCGAGCCGAGCGACTGGCCCAGCGTCTGGCCGATGGCGTCCACATCGTTGGTTATGCGCGACAGCACGTCGCCGTAGCTAACCTTGTCGAAGTATTTGAGCGGCAGTTTGTTGATTTTGACCGAGATGGACTCGCGCAGTCGCTGGGCGGTGCGCTGGGTGACGTTGGCCATCATCCAGCTTTGCACGTAGCCGAGCACGGCGTAGCCCACGTACAGGGCCACCAAAGTCCAGGCGATGTGGCCCACCGTGCCGAAATCTACCGAGTTCATCACCGGTCTGCCGTTAACGATGGCGGGCAGACCTTTGACGATCTCGTTGGTCATGTCCTTGAGCTTGTCCGGGCCGACGATCTGGCAGACGGTGCCGGCCGCGCCCAGGATGAGCGCGATGATGATGACGGGAAGATAGTTGCGGCAGTAGTTCACGAGTTTGCCCATGACTTTGCCGAAATCATGGGGCTCTTCGACGGCACGCCTGCCGCCCATTGGTCCTCTTGGCATTTGTTTTACTCCTTAAAAGTCCGTATTGACCTCCCTCTGATGAAGGAGGTGGCGCGAAGCGCCGGAGGGAGAGAAGCCGTACGCGACTACCCCTCAGTCAGCTGTGCTGTTTTATTCGCTCGCTTATCAGCTCGTCTTCGCCTGGGAACAGCCCACTGGGCTGTTCCCTTTACGGCTCAGCCCCTGACATGGGGAGCTACCGCTGCCGCCCCCCTACGCCGTAAGCTCCGACTGGCTGAGCTGGGATTCGGCGATCTGGCGGTATACGTCGCAGTTGTCGAGCAGTTCCTTGTGCGTGCCCTGACCCACGACCTTGCCGTCGTCGAGCACGACGATGCGGTCGGCGTTCATGATGGTGCCGATGCGCTGGGCCACGATGAGCTTGGTGGAATCCTTGGCCTCGCGGGCGAGCGCGTCGCGCACTTCGCGGTCGGTCTTGAAGTCGAGCGCGGAGAACGAGTCGTCGAAAATCAGGATTTCCGGGTGACGGTACACCGCGCGCGCAATCGACAGGCGCTGCTTCTGGCCGCCGGACACGTTCGATCCGCCTTGGGCGATCGCGGCGGAATACCCGCCGTCCATGCGCGCCACGAACTCGCTGGCCTGCGCCACGTCGGCGGCGGCCCTGACGCGATTCAGCTGCTCGGCCGGTATATCGGCACCTTCCGCGGCCTCGCCAGCGGCGATCAACGCGGCCTCGCGCTTGCGCCCGGCCGGGGTGGAGGTATCGGCCATCTCGACCTCCGCCGGGTCGCCCGGCTGATCGCCGTAGCTCACGTTGGAGGCCACGGTGCCCCTGAACAGCACGGACTGCTGCGGCACGTAGCCGATCTTGTCGCGCAGGGCCTTCAGGTCGTAGTCGCGCACGTCCACGCCGTCGACCAACACCTGGCCTTGGCTGGTGTCATAGAAGCGCGGCACGAGATTGATAAGAGACGACTTGCCGGAGCCGGTGGAACCGATGAACGCCACCGTCTGGCCCTGCTCGGCGGTGAAGTTGATGCCTTCCAGCATCGCCTCGCGCGAATCCGGGTAGGTGAAGCTGACGTTGCGGAATTCCACGGTGCCCCTCTGGCCGGTTTTGGCCACGTCGGCGGCGGTTTTGGTGCCGTTCTCGACGATTGGCTCAGTGTCGAGCACCTCCATGATGCGCTGCGCGGACACGTCGGCGCGCGGCCAGAGCACGAACACCATGCTCATGAGCAGGAAGCTCATGATGACCTGCACGGAGTAGTTGGAGAACACGACCATGTTGGAGAACACGGTGAGCTTGTCCTTGAGCCCGGCGGCGTCGATGAGGTAAGCGCCGATCCAGTAGACGGCGAGCATCAGGCCGTTCAGGACGGTGTTCATCAACGGCATCATGAACGCCATGACGCGGTTGGTGAACAGCTGGGTCTCGGTGAGGTCCTTGTTGGCCTTGGTGAATTTGGCTTCCTGGTAGTCCTCGGCATTGTAGGCGCGCACCACGCGCAGGCCGGTGAGGTTCTCGCGGGCCACGAGGTTGATGTTGTCGGTCAGGGTCTGCATGACCTTGAACTTCGGCATGACCATGGCCATCATGACGGTGATGGACACCAGCAGGACCGCCACGGCGATGCCGGTGGCGAGCGTCCATTCGAAGCCTTCGCCGGCGATCTTGCACACGGCCCATACGGCCATGATCGGCGACTTGACGATGAGCTGCAGGCCCATGGTGATGAACATCTGCACCTGCGTGACGTCGTTGGTGGAACGGGTGATGAGGCTGGCGGTGGAGAACTTGCTCATCTCGGCTGGGCCGAAGGACTCGACCTTGCGGAATTCGAGCGAGCGCAGACGCTGGGTGAACGAGGCGGCCACGCGCGCAGCGATGTAGCCGGTGATGATGGCACACGCCACGGATCCGAGCGAGATGAGCAGCATCTTGCCGCCCGCGATCCAGATGTCCTTCATGTCGCTGCCCGGCGTCTCGACCAGCGTGGTGATGTCTGACATATAGTCGGGCAGTTTCAGGTCGAAGTAGACCTGCCCGACGATGGTCACCAGGGCGATGAGCATCTGACCGATCTCCGCTTTGGAGAGGTATTTCATGATGCGAAGCATTGGTTTCCCCTTGTGTTGGTTGGGTTGGTTATTGGTTATTGGCGATTGGTTCTTAAGTTGGCTGGGTTATCGGTGATTATCGGTTCACGATGTCTTAATAGTTTCTATTGTTTGATTACTTACACTGTGAGATATTACGCGCACTTCTGCATGTTCGCTGTGAGCGTCCTCAATTAGCCTTGCCGATTAGTTCTCCGCGCGCTTAGCTGCCATGTGTTCAGCCACGCGCTTGCCCCGCTCCACGAATGCCTCACGCACCTGTTCAGCAGTCGGCCGAGGCTGTCCCGGATGGCAAATCGACATATATGTGGTGAACTCAGACACCAGGTCAACGAATTCGCGCGTGCGCCGCTCCCCCATTTGCGAGAAAATCCAGCAAATCGCGGAACGCATTTCCTCTATCATCCGATGAGACTGCTCGCGCCCGGAATCAGTGAGATTCACGCGAATAATGCGCCGATCCTTGGAATCAATGTCACGCGTGACCCAGCCTTTTTTCTCCAGAGACGACAGCACAGTGGAGATGCGGCCGGAACTGGCCTGCAGCGCCGATGCCAATTGCGATGGCGTTTGCGTCCCCTTCATGGACAGCTCCCGAAGCACGAACTGCTCACCATGGGCTCCACGAGTGAATTCCCTCTGCATCGTCGAACGATTGCCCCACACGCTGGCATACAGTTCACTAACTGCTTCCTGCTCAAATCCCATAAGAGCACCATCCATTCCCATTCGCCACACGGCAGAGCGCCGCAAACACCCCAAGAATATCTCACACCGTAAACAATTCATTACTAGAAACTATTTTTGGAACGCACAATGCACACACTCCACGCTCTTTGATATTCTGAAAGCCGCATAGATATTCACTTCGGGGCGTCGTCTAAGAATATTTGCTGGGCCAACGGTAGCGACGTTGGCATTGTGCTCCATGAGGTATCTGGTCGAAAAGGCGGACGAAGACAGACCAGTTGGGCGGAGCGCGCCCATGCCTCAAACCCATTGCAATTATTGGCTTTGACCATTTTCGTGGAGTCACGAAAATGGTCATGAAAAACATAAGGACACACCCATGAACCGCGACGAAATCACACGCAAAACCAGCGAACTCAGCACTCCCGATACGCCTGCTATCTCATTGCTCAAAACGGTGATCCAAAGAAAGAAGAAGTGGCACTTCTCCAGAGCTATTTTGCCGTTCAGACTCGCAAAACGGAAATCATTGAGCAACGCATGGGAGAAATCAGCCGGCTCGCCGGCCGAGAGGCCCTTGCCACTGCAGAGAAGAAACTCTATCCGTATACCCAAATCACACACAACAAAACCGCACAAGTGCACATGTACACGCCCAACCACGCCGCAGAACGCCGGCAAGGATGTGATACAGGCCACAGAAAGCGTTGTACCGCCTAGGCAATGCAACAATTGTCCGCTATGCTCTGAAGGCAGATGGCGGCACGGATGCCATCCCAAAGAGGGGGTATGACCATGATTCGGGGTATGAACCTATGCAGCATCGCCGGCTGCACGCACGAAGCAGAAGAAGCGGGCATGTGCAACATGCATTTCACATCGGCGCTGGTTCACGGAGCGCTGCACTACACTGCGGGCGGACGTCCGTCGCACTGCTGAGCGCAACAACAAAGCAAAACAACCAGTAACGCTCAACGGCTTCCACATGTTCATGCTCTAATTGCATGTACTTGCAGACACAATGGCCGGTCTGAGCCAGCTGCCCTCGCATGGAGCAGCTGGCTCAGACCGGCCATTATTGTTGCTTTGTACTGTTTGCACTGTATTGCGCCTGCATTGCGCAAGCTCGGGCGCACTCGGGTGCACTCGCTGAGTGGCGTGAATCGCAGATTGCTCAATAGCAACGCAATCCACGCCACTCAGCAGTTGCCATGGTTATGCGCGGCGTTTGCGGATGACGAGCAAGGCACCAGCCGCAGCTGTCAGCACCACAACCACGACCGCAATGGCAGCCACGGCAACACCCGTATTCGAAAGGGGCGCAGCGCCATTAGCAGCCGGCTTATTCGTGGCAGTGTTACCGGGCTTAGCAGTGTTGCCAGGATTGTTGGTATCGCCGGGCTTCTGCTCTCCAGGGCCGGGAGTGACCTCCGTGGCCGTGACCGTGACTTCGAACGTCGCGTTCACGCCACGATAAGAGACGGTGATGGTCTTCGTGCCTGCGGTGGCAGAATCAAAGCCAGTGAACTTCAGATCACCATCAGTTGGATCAATCAGCTTGCGCAGCGTTTCGGTATCGCCGACTTTGTAAATGGCGGATACCTTCACATCGGCAGCGTTGAACTTATCGCCTACCTGATAGGAATCCTTGGTCGCTTCCACAGCAAGCTCGGCCAACTGAGGCAGTTCGCCGAATGTCACTGTGTAGGTTTCCGCCGTGCCATCCTCAGCAGTTACAGTCACCGTGGCCACGCCGCTGTTCTCGGTCGAAGCCTGCTCCACCTGCACCGTAGCCTTCGCGTCAGCAGCAGTCGCCTCCACCGTCGGGTAAGAAGCAGCGTCTCCGGCCAGCGCACCGGCATATTCGGTGATATCCGCGGAGAATCCGTCAACCGTCTTGCCATCCACAGTCAGATCAGCAAGATTGGCGTTACTAGACGGCTGCGGCTTTGGCGTTGCTTCACCTTCGGCGATGCGTACTTCAGCGATCTTGGCATAGTCATTGCCATCGGCGTAGGTGAAGTTGAGGCGAATGCCCTTGGTGGCGGGCAGAGCGCTCACATCGGCTTCCGTCACGGCTCCAGCAGCACCATTCACAGTGACTGCCGGCAGCGTGGCATCAGTCCACGTGGCGCTGTCTTCAGCTAGGTACGATACAGTGAAGCTCTTCGGAGCGGCCTCGCCCTTGGCCTTATCCACCGCAACGCTGAGCTTGCCCAGCTGATATGCCTTATCGAAGGTGTAGCTGAGCCACGGCGAGGTGTCGCCGGTGCCCCAGTTCGACCAGTTGGTGCTCAGGTTGTTGTCGCAAGTCAGGTCGGCCGTAGAAGCGGAGGCCCAGCTACTGGCCGGCTCATACTTCGAGGCCGCAGCGGACGAGCAGAACAACCGGGCAAGGTTGCTTTCCACAGTCACGGTGAACGTGGCGGTTACTGAAGAATCAGCGACAAGACGCACCGTCACGGTTTGCTCGCCCAATTTGGTGGTGTCGAAGCCTTCCAGCGTGTATTCGCTTGGCTCCAGCACACGCGTTTTGCCATTGGTGAGCGTGGCGGTAACCGTCACGTCCCGAAGCGCGAGCATCTGCCCCTTGGCGATAGTGGCTTCAGGGTCCTTAGCCGCGATGGACTCCACAGCAGCAGTCTGCGAACCGAACGCAGTGCCGTTGAAGGCCACGGTGAATGCGCCGGCATTGCTGTTCGACGTGGCGAAGACACCGGCATCGAGCCCGGTTGCGTCCGCACCGGTCAGCGTTACCGTAGCGACATCCTGCCATTCATCGTTCGCGGAAGCACGCCAGTAGCCTTTCAGGGTATCGGTTGCGGCGCGCTCCAGCTTGAGTTGCACTTGGTCGCCGAAGCCGGCACCAACATGCGATGTTTCCTTATCGATGTAGCCATCGGCATTGGAATCGTACTGCATGTAAATGCCGCTTGGGCTGGCAAGTAACGTGGCATATCCCTTGCCGCCGTTAGCGTCAGCAAGACCGTTACGAACCACCAGGCCGGCACGCGGATCGCCATTACCGCCCAAGTCGAGCGGCTTGACCGTGGTTTCCAACGTTTCGTTCACGTCCAGAGCATCAGGCTGGTACACCGCGCTGCCCTCGTTGCGATCCGTCCAGACACCACGATTGGCGTTGTCCGTAACGGTGAAGTCATAGGTACCGCCGGATGCGGCGACCTGGCACGCGCTGCCGCCCTTCCAATGGGCTTCCTTCCAACTTCCGGAAATCGGGTTGGAGCAGGAAACGTCGATGGTTCTGCGGAATGTGCGGCCCGGGTTGAAGTTGCTGCTCTCGGCAAGAGTGCCTGTAATGGTGTAGGTTCCCGGCACATTGAATGCGTAGGTGCTGCCGGCAGCCTTGGTCGACTTGCTGACTGCCGTACCGCCTTCCACATTCCATGTCACCTTGGTAGCAATGGTATCGTCGCCTTCCTTGACGTTGACAGTGTCCGGCAGAGTAACGGTTCCGCCCGTGTTCACGGTCTTCGGGAGATCATCGCCGGTTTCCACAGTCCAGTTGACCAGCTTGCCCTTGGCGCTACCATGGTTGTCCCAATAGTTCAGATCCCAGCCGTCGGGCTCGCCTTCTTGAGCAGGATTATGCATTTCGATGGTGCCGTTCTCACCGATGGTCAGCGGCAGCCAAACATAGGTGGAATCGGCTTTACCGGAATCCCAACGGTCACCAAGGTAGATGAAGTGACCTTTCTCCTGGTCTACTGCGAGCACACTAGCCGACTGCGAACCGAATGTGGTGCCGCGGGTATCGCCCACAGACAACAGACCATCCGCGCCTTCCGGCATGTTGTTGTACCACGTGTTCTCGTTGGCATCGTCCTTTTCCACGCCACGGGTCCAGCTTCCCAGCATGGAGTCGGCGGTGTAGTAGGTCTGCTTGTTCGGGTCCCAGCCGGTTGCACCAGATGCGATGATGTTGTAACGCCCGTCATATTGGAATACGGCAGGAGCTTCCAGCGAACCATTTTGTTTGACGATTTGGAAATCTTCGCCACGCACCGGGGCATCCGTAGTACCGTCTGCAAGAATGTATGGGTACTGCCCGTCAGCAGAGTACTGCTTTTGTCCCTCGGACTGGTCCACATTCGTGGTCTTGACTACATTGGTGTAATCATCGTTGAGCTTGGCGATGTACAGCGTGGCATTGGCTTCGGAAGAATACAGTACATAGGCACTGTCGTCCTTCGGATCCACGAACACAGTCATATCGCGGCTGTCACCGTTCTCACCCCAGCTGGGGTTACCTGCGGCTTCTTTCCAATTGTTCTGGTTAGGCAAACGATAGGCACCCACCATAGTGAACGGGCCCGCCGGATTGTCGGAAACAGCCACGCCCGCAAGTGCACGTGCATAGTTGGAACCGCCCGGCGTGGTGCTTCCATCGGAATGCCACCACAGCACGTATTGCTTGTTCTTCTTGTTGTAGATGATCTTCGGACGCTCGAAAATGCCCTGTACGGAATCAACCGCGCCATCACCATCCTGATCGGGGTTGGTGTTGAGGTACGGGAAGATTGCGTCGGCCTTGGCAGCGTCCACACTGCCGTCGGACTTGGTCAGGTTGTAGGCCTTGTCGAAGTAGGCGTAATCGGCATTGCTCTTATCCGTCAACTGAGATTTGCTGGTCACCGCACGCAGCGCCACACCAAGATCGGTCCAGTTGTATAGATCTGTCGACATATAAGCATGAACACCGGGGCTGTTGTCGTAACCGTTAGAACGGTCTTCGCCATACCAGTAGTAGGCGTCGCCAACCTTGACCACTTGGCCACCGTGCGCTTGGATGTGTGTGCCGCCATCATCATTGGCGTTCTTGGCATACCAATATGGCTGGAAGTAATCGCTAGCGTTCTTGCCCGGATCGGCTGTGGGCTGGAACTTGGTGTATGTCGGCACTTGGCCGATGGTAGGCAGGTAATCCACACCTGCCGCACTGGCACTTGCAGCGGCCAGCCCGCATGACAATAGCGTTGCCGCGGCGGTAATTGCCGCGATAAGAGCGCCCTTGCCCTTATTGTTTATCTTCATTGATTTGGTTCCTTGATTGATGATAACGGTTTTTTGAACAAACAGTTATGTCGCTATCCGCGAAGTCAGAAAAGGGCCGACAAATCAATATACCGATACTGAAAACTCAGTATTCAACTTGTCGGACCAATTATGCTCAAAGAGCGGAGGAACCGGCCGGCAATAGTCAATATTGCCGGCTTGTTCCTTCCCCCATTACTGTGCGAGGGTGCTATGCACGCTTGCGCAGCATGAACAATGCACCCGCGGCAGCGGCCAGCAGAGCGACAGCGCCAGCGATGGCGGCAACATTGGAACCGGTGTTGGCCACCGTGTTCTTGTTGCCGTTGCCGGTGGCACCGGGCTTGTTGGTGCTGCCGGGCTTCTGTTCTTCAGGGCCAGGGGCGACTGCGTTGGCCTTGACCGTGACGTTGAAGGTCGCGGTCACACCACGGTAGGAGACGGTAATCGCCTTCTTGCCTGCGGTGGTGGAGTCGAACGAGCCAATCGCAAGCTGCGGGTCGTCAAGAGCGACCGGCACTTCCTTGGTCTTGTCGCCACTCTGATAGACGGCAGTAACCTTCAGACCGGCGGTATCGAGCTTGTCGCCGATGGCGTACTCGATCTTCGTGGGTCCGGTCACCTTGAGCGAAGCCAAAGTGAAGGCTTTGAAGGTCACCGTGTAGGTCTTCGTCTCAGACTCGTCGGCTGAGGTCACCGTAATGGTGGCCTTGCCGCCAAGCTTGCCGTTCTCAACCGCGTCGCCAGTCACCTTGACGGCGGCGGCATTGTCGGTGGCGAAGGCCTGCAGCACCGGGTTTGCCTCGGCGTCGACCGGCAGATCAACCGTGTAGTCGGTCTTGGCCGGGTCGAAGCCTTCAACGGTTTCGCCGTCAAGACGCAGGTCGCCCAGCGTGGCATCGGATGCTGGCTGCGGGGTGAGTACCGTGCTGTCTTGTGCGAACACCTGGATCTCAGCCACGTTGATGTACACCTTGGTGTCCTGCAATGTGTTAGTCAGGCGGATGGCCTTGGCCTTTACCGGGGTGCCGAGCACGAAGTCAACGGTCGGGGTGTCGGCGGCGGTGATGCCGTCGGAGCCAGAGCCGGCATCGCCGGCCTGTATCTTCCAGCCATCCTTGGTACCGACTCCATGCCATTCGCCAGCCTCATCCTGGTATTCCAGCGTCTGGCTCTTCGGCCAAGACGCACGACCATCGTAGTAGAAGAAGGTCTTCACTTCGGTGATGGTCTGAGCTTCGTCGAAGGTGAACGTGGCGACCGGGTCCACCGTCGAGGCGGTGGAAGCCCAAGTGGACCAACCCTTTGACGTAGTGTCACCATCGATGGCCTTGGAAGCGGAGGCACCCTCCTGGAAGTTCACCGAGAAGTTCGTGCCAGAGGCCGCGGCGATGTTCTTCGCAGCACCCTGAACCGGCGTCACGAATGCCTGAATTTCGGTGGCGTTCATGTAGTCGTTGTTCACGGTGTTCACAATGCGCACCTTCGTGGCATTCACTGTGCCCTTATCGGCCTTGAACGTCACCGTCTGGCCTGCGGCAGGCTTAACATCGCTACCGAATTGCATCCACGTCTCGCCATCAGTGGTGTACTCGGCCTTGGCGGAAGCCGGAGCCTTGTCACCATACGTAATGGTCACGCTGCTAAGCTCACACTCAGAGCCGAAGTCAATCGTGGCGGTCGGGCTGGCGGAATAGTCACCAGCAGAGTTCCACGTCACCCAGGCTTCAGCTGACGTGTCACCATCGGTGAGCTTCTTCCACTGATCGCCCTTGCTGTATTCCGTCTGCTGGTTGGTCACGGTCAGGCTGGAAGCAGTGTCGGCCACATTCTCAGGCGTGGCGGCGGTGACATAGATCGTGCCCTTCAGCGCAATCGTGGTCGCGTCGTCCAGCTGGTACGTACCGGTCACGGCAATGTTGTCGCCAGCCTTGGCATCGGCGAGCTTGGTATCAAGCCCATCGAAGTTCCACGTAACCTTAGCCGCATCGCCCTCGAATGCAGGCGATGCCTTGACGTGCAGATACACCGGCGCAGCCTCAAGCGCGGCCTTCGCCTCGCTCGCACTGGTGCCGGCCAGCACTGTAGCCGATACCGGATCGGAAACGGTGAGCGCGCCAACGTAGACCGTAGCGGCGACATTGAACTCGTTGCCGTACACATCGGTGGCGGTAGCGGTGGCTTCGTAGGTGCCTTCCTTGGCCACATCGACCTTGGAAGTATCCCAGTTGGCAACCGTGGCCTTGCCTTCGCCCCAGGTGTAGTAGAGCGTGACTTCGGTCGGCAGCGCGGCCTTCTCGTTAACGGCGGTCTGCACGTTCACGGTCTTCTGGCTGGTCGGCGTTACATTGCGTAGAGTCCATGTCTGGTTGGCGGACGGCGAAGTGCCGCTCGGTGACTGCCACAAGCCAACCTTCGTGCCGACTGTGGTACCAGAGTTATCCACATCGAGGTTCGTCTTAGTCGCGGCATTGAGCAGCTGGTAGGTCGAACCATCGGAAGTGTTGAGAATCCACTTGGCAGCCGGGTCGGACTTAGCGGCCTCAACCGTTTCGTTGGAAAGCGCGTTCGTGCCATCCTTGGACACCAGCACCTTGCCTTCGGCGTTAGTAATCACATAAGCCTTGAGATCAGGGCGCTCGGAGTCGGCGGGCTGCTCGATCTGGGTAAAGGTCCAAGTCTGCTTCTTGGCGTTCTCGGCATCGGAAGCGACGTTGGCCAGGGACAGCGCGGAATCACCAGAAGTGGTATCAGCCACGGCCTTGCCGGACTGCTTACCAACGAGCTGGTAAGTATCGCCGGTCTCGACGGCAGCATCCTTAGCGTAGCCGGTCACGCCAGTGAGCTGGATGGAGGCGATAGAACGGGCGGGCACAGTGACCGTAGCGGTCTTGGCAGCCTTGTCAATCACCACAGAGCCTTCAGCTTGCTTGACGTTGCTGGTCTTGGCGAAGACTTCCGGAGTGGCGGAATCGACACCCACGTTCTTGTCTTCGGCAGAGGTTTCGGTGGTCAGATAGAGCTCACCGTAAGCGTTGTCGGCAATCTCGCCGTACTTCGACAGGTCGATGACGAAGGTCTGGTCAGAGGTGCCGGAGTTGCGGTGGATGACGGTCTGCGTCTTGCCATCGGCGGAGGTGGCAGTCATGTTGTTGTCTTCATCGTTGTTGGCGATGACCTTGTCGCCCGCGTGGATGAAGTGGGTGATGGCCTTGACGCCGTTGTACTTGGCGTTGGCAATAACCGTGCACGGTTCAAGTCCATCGGCGGTACCGCCGTTGTTGTTCACGCGACGCTCGGAGTAGAGCTTGCCGTCCTTACCGGCCACGGTGCAGTCGAAGTCAATCAGCACGGTGCCCCAGTTGGTGTTCTCGCCGGCCGGATTCACATTCGAGCCCATCTGCATGTTGTAGAGGTCCTCGACCACCTGCCAGAAGGTGAAGTCCTTGGACTGCAGGCGGGTGACGTTGGAGCTGATCTTGCTCATCATGCCCAGCGCGTTGTCGAAACCGTACGGGTTGTAGGAGCCAGACTGCCAGGAGCCGTCCACCTCGCTCATCGACAGCTTCTTGCCGTCTGCCTGAGCGATATCGCGCGACTGCATCTGGTTGCTGTCGGAGTAGGCGTGAACGTTGTACTGGCCGATAAGGTCCTTGATCGCCTGCGGGTACTGGTTGTACGACTTGACGAAGTCGGCGGAGTTCGTGGCATCGGTGGCTGCGATGATGGTGTCATCATTGTCCTTGAGCGCCTCAGCGAGTGCGGTAATCGTCTGCTGCTGCTGGGCGTTGCTGACATGCATACCCTCCTGCGGCTTCTTCAGCGCGTTGGAGTATGGGGTGACGGACCTATCTTTGTCGGAGTAGTACTTATCCCAGTAGTTGTTAATGAGCTTGGTGTTGTCATCGCTCTCATCGGTGTACTTCGAAGCCATGTCGCCCGGAGTGCCCCAGTAACTGGTCTCGGACTCGTTGAACGGCTCGACCGTGTCAACGTTTGCGCCAAGGCTTTCGAGGTGCTCGACGTTCTTGGCCATGTACTGAGCGAATTTCTCAGGGTTTGCAAGATTATTGCTACCGGAGTTGCGTCCACCAGTGGCGTAACCGCTGTTGGTCAGGAACCACGGAGCGGAGTTGGCGAAGGCCTCTACGTCGGTGATGTCAGGGTTATCGCCGGTGGCACCGCGCTCAATCCACCAGTCTTGGGCGGCGGACTTGGAGAAGTCATACTGGTTGTCGTCAGTCGGGTCGAATGCCGCAGCCAGCTTGTCTTTGTCGGCCTGCTTGGTGGTTACGCCATTGCCATACGTGCCGGAGCCGGTGGCGTCATCTTTCCACGTGCCAGGCACGGCAGCGCCTTGGCGCATGAATGGGTAGCCGTAGGCAACATCGGAGGCATTGCCGCCGCCCACGTTGTAGCGGGCCATGTTCAGGTCCAGTCCTTCATCACCGAAGATGGACTGGTAGAACTGCTCGCGCAGCTGTTTACCGTATTCCACAGCCTTAGCCTTGGAAGCGTCATCGCCGAGATTGGTGGTGATGGCCGATTCCTCGCCGAGGCTGCCGGTGGCGTTGGCGAACCAAGCCAGTGAGGTGCCCCAGCCATCGAAACTGTTGGCATACCACGGGTTCGGGGTCACGGTAATGGCATCGTTATCAGCCGCATACGCAGTGCCGGCAACCGCAAACGCCCCTCCTCCCACTAGTGTTGCCGCCGCAACCATTGCAGCAAGCGATTTGCTCAGTACCTTCATTGGTCTCCTTAGTGTTCCTGCTGTCCGCCTTATACCGGAAAAATCGGCCTTTGCTTCACTGAGCCGGCCTCTTTGCCTGATACATAACCTACGTCGACTCCTTCTTTCGGCGCAGCCAAAATGTTTACGCAAACATTTTGATATGAGCGATTTTATCACAAAACCGTCACCCAGCAAACAACTTCAGAGACCACAAACGACGCACAAAGTCATGAGCCATTCGAATTGCGCTGGCCCAATCGCTACGAATCATATTTGCCGTAGCCCTTAAGTGAATCCCACTGCATCGAGATATCGCGCCCGCTATCCCTTCCGATAACGCCGACCACGCGTGTTGCCTTCAGCAATCAGCTTTCCTTGCGCAACTAAACCGTTTAGGAATTTGCGGACTGTTCTGTTATCGAGCTCTGTTATCTTGGCGAGTTCAGGTACAGTCACATAGTCAACCTCTGTCAAGCGTCGATTCATCGCCGACAGCATCGCTGCCCGCGAATCAATTTCACCCGATGCGGTTGCATCTGCTTTCTTACCATCCACACGTTCCCCGCCAATGAGCCTCGCACCCTCTTCGGCATCTTTCTCAACTACAGATCTCACGCTAGCAAAACCAGAACCATCCACGGTCTTCAGCGCAGGAACAATAGGAATCGTCGCCTCGAATATGTCACCATCGCGGAACTCAGGCTCTCGCTCAGTATATTGCCGGGACGCTCTTATCAGATTCCGCAGTCCGCTACCCAGCTGCTCGGCTATGCCGGTCTGCACAAACACATTAGCGATAATCGGATTCTTTGGCATTGGCGTGAACTCGCCCAGCTTCATTCGACCTTCAAAGAATGAGCGCGAAGCATTAACCGTCCGGATGGATTCATTATCAATGGTGACACGCGCCACCACCGGACTGGAATACTCCCGATGCATGAGGCTGTTTGCCACCAATTCACGGGCGATCATCGTACGCGGGCTCACTCGCTTATCGCCCTTTAACACAAAGCGGTCAGGCAGATTCCGCTCAGTAAATTCACGGAGTTGCTCGTACGAATCGAACAAGTTGGTCCGCACCATAAGTCGGTCATCGTATCGGTCAATATTGTCTCGCCGAACCACGGCATCAGTAATATACGCTGGGCAAACCGAGGAAATGACTTCATCCTTGCCCAAGAGCAGCACTGCAGCAAGATTAAAGCCCTCTTCGCCGGTCGTGTAATCACGATCGTATAGCTTGGCGCTGCGGAACAGTTCTTCGTCAGACATAGTTCCCCAAGGGTGCCCAGCTCGCTGAGCGACCGCCAGCTGCCGCATTCGCGCAATCAGCTCAGGACGCAAATCAAACGGAGTCACGTAACGGAAAATTCGCCGTTCGGAATAGTAGTTCTGCTTGCGAATATACATTTGACTAATCTGGATATCGCTTTCGATGTGTGTATCCACATCAGCAATGCGATCAAACACTGCGCCCTTGAACCGCACAACCGAAGAACTCGGAGCTACCCAAATACGAACAATAATCCGTTCGTCGTACTCGATATGTTCCGTTTCCACCATTGGAGCCGGTTCGAACATCTTACGATTAGACACTACGTTGACAACGTTGCGCTCTATCTCACTAACGCGCTTAGAATCGACGCCGAGCACTTGACCGTCATCGTCAACGCCAAGATAAATGCTGCCACCAGAACGATTGGCGAATGAGCATACAGTCTCAAAAGTATCCGTATGAGGCAATTCGCTGCAGCGCTTGAACTCGACCATAGATGATTCACCGGCCTGCAGCACTTGCATAAGTTCATCCTGCGTCATCGCATTCCGCCCTTCATAGCGATAATTCATACATTAGGACATGGCACTTATCGTATTTTAGCATCTAATTAGTACATTAGGACATTGTTTTATGTCCTAATGTACTAATTAGGCGGCTAATTGTACTAATAATTGCACACTGATATACTAATCCGATGATCGAATGCACTAATTGTCCGCACAAATGCACTAATCGGATGACCGAATGTATCAATGAGACCTATAGGCAGCCGATTGGCTGACGATCAGCCCAGTCATTGGCTATCGGCCGCTAGCCAGTCAGCCGCCAACAGCCAACAGCCACCCAACCAATAGCCGCCAGCCAATCAGCCCGTCCAATCACTCCTTGTGTTCCAGTGCGGCCTTCAAATCGCGGCTACGGTAGCGTTCGCGCAGCATAGAGAATCCACCGAAGCCCACAAGCCACACCAGGCCGGCAATCGCGGAATTGCGCGTATCGTCCGCAAGGAACAACGTCAGGTAGATGAACACGAAGAACACGATTGCCACCGTATTGAGCACCTTCCACGCGGGCATGACGAACCCGTCCGGAATGAAATCAGCGGAACGGCGGTACCTGCGATGCGCCAGCAGCGTCAGGATGTAGATGAACAGGAACACCGCGGAGCTGGCGGACGAGAACAGCACGAACGCTCCGGACACACCGGGGATGGCGTTGACGATCGGCGACAGCAGTATCAGCGCCGCGGACACCAGGATGGCGCGGGCCGGCACCTTGCGATCGGACACCTTGCCGAGCTTGTTCAGCATCGGGTTCGGCGACACCTCGGACAGCTGGTACAGGTGGCGGCCAGCCGAGTACAGCAGCGAGTTCAGCGCGGAAGATGCGGCGGTGATCACCACGAAGAACACCAGCGCGGACGCCCAATTCAGCCCGGCGTACTGGAACACCATAATGAACGGGGAGGCAAAGGAGCCGTCCTCGTTCGGCTTGAACGAGGTCCACGGCACGATGCACATGATGGCCACCAGTGCGCCCACATAGAAGATGAGCACGCGCACGATAATCTCGTTGATGGCCTTGGGCAGCACCTTGCGCGGATTCTTGGTCTCGGAGACGGTGACGCCCACGAATTCAATCATCTCGTAGGCGAAGAACACCATCTGGAAGCTCATGAGGAAGGCCATCCAACCGTTCGGCGCGAACGAGAAGTTGGCGAACAGGTTGTCGAATCCGGCGTGGCCGGCCGGGCTCACGTGGTCCACGCCGTGAATCTGCACGGCTGGGTAATGGTAGCCGATCACGATCATGACCACGGCGGTGGCGATCATCGCGCAAATCAGCGTGATCTTGATCATCGAGAACCAGAATTCCACCTCGCCGAACACCTTGACGGCAATCAGGTTGATGGAGACCAGCGACACCAGGAAACACAGCTCGATCAGCCATTTCCAATGGGTCAGGTCGATGCCGAACGTGTCGAAGAAGGTGATGAAGTACGTGGAGACGGCCGTGATCTCGGTCATGCCCAGCAGCACGAGCGCGGCCCAATACGTCCAGCCGGCGAAATGCCCCCACCCGTTGCCAAGGTAACGGGTGATGAAATTGATGAAGGTGTGCTGGCTGGGGTCACGGTACATCATTTCGCCGATGGCGCGCATCAGGAAGAACATGATGACACCGACCAGAATGTACACGAAGATGATCGAGGGGCCGGTTAGCGAGATTGACTTGCCCGAGCCCAGGAACAGGCCGGTGCCGATGGTGCCGCCAATGGCGATGAACTGCACGTGGCGATTGCTCAGGCCACGCTCCATCTCGTTGGTCTGGTCCAGGCTTTCGACAGACTTGAGTTTGCCCGTAGCCTGCTGTGTACCACCATTCACATTCGTATCGGCCATACTGATTTCATTTCTCTTCTCTGCCGCCCGATTGTTACGCACCAGACGCGATACTCGTTCAAAACAAGTTCAAACTGTATCACCGAAATATGTCACGAAAACCGCTCAGCTCAAGAATACATGCGATGATACTGTAAATATTCCGCCAAAAAGTTCAATTCATCAACACCAAATTGAACTTCTACCTCTATTCCACGGACTTGAGCGAGCTGACCGGGTCTACGCGATCGAGCACTGGGTTGGTGAACAGCTGCACCAGCAGCGCGAACGCCAGCGTCGCCACCACGGCAATCGCATAGCTGTACCAGTGCACTTCCACTTCGAAATACAGCGACGGCATATTCAACGCAGCAGTCAGTAATCCGCCTATCCACCTGCCAAGCGGCAGACCAACCACCACACCCATACCGGTCAATATCATCATCTCGCGGTTCACGTAGTTGTGCACCTCGCGGTCATAGAAGCCCAGCACCTTCAGTGTGGCCATCTCGCGGATGCGTTCGGACACGTTCGTATTGGCCAACGTAAACAGCACCACCAGCGCCAGGCCGCCGGCGAGCCCCACAATCAGCGCCACCACGGCACCCATCAAATCGAACTTAAACGTGGCGGCCAGATGCGCACAGCTCACGGCCTTGAGCACCGACGATTCCTCGCCCAACCGATCCGCATATTCGGCCTGTTCGGTCTCGGAACCTTTCAGCTTGGCGAGCATCGCGTTCCACGTCAAGGTCGAGGCAGTGCCATCTCCCGAAGCCGAAGACGTCACACCGTCGGCCGCAAACTTCTGGTCGTACAGTCGCTCACTGATGTACACATCAGAGCCGATGAGGTTGCGCGTCACCGCCGCAACCTTCACCTTGGCCCGCCCGCTGCCGCCATTGCTCAACGTGACGGTGTCGCCCGCATGAATATCCAACGAATTGGCTGCGGACTTCGCCACAATCACACCACTATCGTCCAGCGCTACAGTGCCGCCACCCGCTTTGCCGAAGATATTGGGCAGCTCGAACCACCCATCGTCACCGGCCTCTTCCAGCGTGACCATGTCGTTCAGTTTGTTCAACGAATTGTTGGGCACCGTCATCAGCTGCACGGTTTCGCTTTCCTGCGCCGCATTGCTCATCTCGCCGCTATCCACGCGCAGATTCAGCGTTTCGGTGGCCCGGCCATCTTGTGCCACCTGCTTGCGCATCGCGGTGGCGTCATCGTCATTGGCCACGACCATCAGGTCGTACTGGTAGATCTGCTCGTATTGTTTGACGCCAATCGTGTCGACGGTGTCATTAATCGCAAATCCGCAGATAATCAACGCTGTGCAACCGGCCACGCCGCCCACGGTCATAATCAAGCGCGACTTGAATCGGAAGATATTGCGCGCGGTGACTTTGCCGAGGAAGTTCAGCCGGCTCCATACCGGGCGAATCCGCTCCAGCAATATGCGAGCGCCCGCTTTCGGTGCCTTCGGCCGCATCAGCGCGGCGGGCGTGTGCCGTATCTCCTCGCGACAGGCGAGCGCGGTGGCCACGCCCACGCCGACCACGAACAGCACGATGCCGGCCGAACCGCACAGCCAGTCGTATTCGAGTCGCACACCGGGCAATATATACAGTCCCTCAATCACCACCAGCAGGAATGCCGGGATGCCAAGGAATCCGACCAGCAGACCGATGCCGCCGCCGACCAAGCAGGCGAGCAACGCGAACAGCAGATACCGGCTGGACACGGCGAGTCCGCCATAGCCGAGTCCAAGGTAGGTGCCGATAAGTCCGCGGTCTTCCTCGACCATGCGGGTCATGGTGGTCAGGCTCATGAGCACGGCGACCAGCAGGAACACAATCGGGAATGCGCGGCCGATGGATTCGATGGAACTGACGTCTGATTTGAGCGAGCTGAATCCGTCGATCGAAGCGCGCGTCTGCACATACCAACGTGCGTTGGCCACATCGTCGATGCGCCGTTGCTGCTTGGCGAATTCGCTTTCCGCTTCGCTTCGCTTCGCATCGAGTTCAGACTGCGCATCATCCAGTTTCGCCTTGCCGTCCGCGAGCTGTTGTTCGCCTTCTTCCAGCTGCCGCTCGCCTTCTTCGAGCTGCTGCTTGCCGCTGGCCAGTTGGGCGGCCTGCGCTTCAAGTTGCGCCGACTGGGTTTCGAGGGTTGCGGCATTCGCTTCGAGTTCCGCGGATTTGGTATTGAGCTGTGCCTCTCCTGCAGCCGCTTCCTGTTCCTTGGCGGTCAGTTGCGCGTTCTGCTGGTCCAAGGTGGATTGTGCGGGGGCAATGGTTTCGTTTAATGTGCGCTGCAAATCGGCTTTCTGCTGGGTCAGACTGTCTCGCTGCGTTTGCAGTTCCGTTTGCTTGGCGGCCAGCTGTTGCCGCAGCTCACTGATTGACGGCACTTCAGGCAGGGTAATGCCAAGGCGCGCGAGCAGTTGCTTGATGGCCTGCCATGTGGGTGAGTTGAAGTCGATATTCGGGTCAAGTTGCGCCAGTAGATTGTTGGCCTGTTGAATCATGGGCAGCATCTGATCAATTTGTGCCACGCCTTGGTCGATTTGGGTAATGCCCTGTTCGATTTTCGTGCGATTGGCAGTCAGTTCCGTTTGCGCCGCATCGAGCTGTTTGCGAGCCGAGGTGAGCTGCGCTTTGCCCGATTCGAGCTGGGTGCGCGCTTCGGCTATCTGCTGGCGACCTTGCGCGATCTGTTGACGGGCCGATGCAATCTGCGCACGTCCATCGGCGAGCTGCCGTTCGCCATCGGTAATGGTTGTCCTGTTGTTCTCCAATTCGGTACGGCTATCTTGCAATGTCGTTTCGTTGGCTTCCAGCTCGGCCCAGTTGTCGTCGATCTGCTTCTGGGCTTCGTCCAGCTGCTCGTTGGCCTCGTCTTGGGCATCGTCCAGTTTGCGCTGCGCGCTGGAGACGATCTGTTGACGACGGGCTTTCTGGCGTGTGGTCTGTATCTGATGTTCGATACGGTCGGCCACGGTTTTGACGGCTTCATCGTAGGCATCGGAAAACGTGTCAAAATCGGACGCACCAGTGACGGCAACCGATATCGCAGTGTATATATTGCCGGTCACGCCGTCGCTGGGTGCAAAGAACGTATAGTCCTCGGATGAGGTGGACCGGAAGGAGGTCATGCCCGAATAGCCGTCTGGATTGTTGAGGTCGCGCGGGTCAAGTACGACGCCGGTGATGGTGAGTTTCGTGGGGAACTGCGGGGATTGCTCGGCGTCGGCGTCCGTATTGGCGGCGGACTTCGCATCGGATGCCGAGGCATTGGCGGCGACACCTACCGTATCGGCATTATTGGAATCGTCAGTCTCCGTGGCCGCTACCGATATGACGGATGAAGAGGTGTCTTGTGGCGTCACAGTAATGGTGCCGCCAATCTTGAGTCCGCTATCGTTCAGGAATTGCTGCGTAACCGCCACTTCGCCGGCCTTGTTCGGCAGTTTGCCTTGTTGCAGGTACGGCTGATCAAGCCCTTCGGTACCGATTTCCTGCATGGTCACGGTTTTCTTGGTGCCGTCCACCAACGTGGTCACCGTCTGAGAACGTTCGGGCTGCACGGTTTGCACACCGTCGATTCGGCGCAGTGCCGTTGCATCATCATCGGTCAGGCCGTATGTGGATAGCACCTGCAGGTCATGCAGTCCCTGCTGATCGTAAAAACGACCGGCCGCCAGAAAAGCATCGCGGCATCCGGCGTAGATGCCGGTCAGCACGGCCACGCCAAGCAGCGTGATGACGGCGATCGAGACGAACCTCTTCCAGCTGCGCAGCCAGCAACGCAACGTATCTTTGGCAAATACCGCAGAAACGCCCGCTCCTCGACCGCCGCTATCGTCGAGGTTCCGCCGTTTCACAGAATGTTTCACAGGTTGTTTCACGAATCGCCTCGCTTGCTTCACGGGGCGTTTCACAGAGTGTCTTGCAGTGAGCATCGCCAATCACCTACCATTCGATATCGGCGATGGGCTGCGGCGTTGCGTTGATCTCCTCGCTGGTCACCTTGCCGGAGCGGAAGCGAATCACTTTGTGAGCCATCGGTGCAAGCGCGGAATTATGCGTAATGATCATTACGGTCATGCCTTGTGTTTGGCAAATATCCTGCAGCAGCTGCAGCACTTCCTTGCCGGTCTCGTAATCGAGCGCACCGGTCGGCTCATCGCACAACAACAGCTTCGGCTTTTTGGCAATCGCGCGGGCGATGGATACACGCTGTTGTTCGCCGCCGGACAGTTGCGCGGGGAAGTTGTCCATCCTCTCCCCCAGTCCGACTTTGCGCAGCGTTTCCTCTGGATCGAAATGGTCAGGGCAGATTTGCGAGGCGAGCTCCACGTTTTCGAGCGCGGTAAGGTTAGGCACCAGATTGTAGAACTGGAAGACGAAGCCGATATCGTTGCGCCGGTAGGTCACCAGTTCCTTTTTCCGCAGACCCGTAATATCGCGTCCGCCGACCACTACGCGGCCGGTTGTGGCGGTATCCATGCCGCCTAGAATGTTCAATGCCGTGGTTTTGCCGGCACCGGACTGTCCCAGAATCACGCTTAATTCGCCTTGTTCGGCGGTAAAGCTGGCCTCGTCGAGCGCGCGAATCACACTGCTACCAGAAGGATATTCCTTGACCACATGGTCGAATTCGATATACGCCATCGCACACCTCCAACGCGCTCGTGGCAGCCACCTAGCCCCATAGGCCCCGCCAAAACTTCCTGCTATACTCAAGTAAAACAACACTGTGTCGGTTCTGCAACCAACAGTTGGATTGTGGGTTGTCGGAATTTGGGGAGAAGGCCATGGCCAAAGAATTGACGGAAAGCCGCCGCACCCGCTACACGAGACGTGCCATGCAGGACGCGCTTATCGAGTTGCTGCGCAATCAGCCGCTCGGCTCCATCACCGTTAAAGCGTTGTGCGAGCGGGCGGACGTGAACCGTTCCACGTTCTATGCGCATTACACAAGCATTGAAGATCTACTGCACGATATCGAAGACGAGACCATGGCCTGGGTTACTGCCGCGCTCGACCAGTTGCTCGCGCAGCCTGATTCAGCCGGCATCGAGCACGTCATCGAACGTATCTGCCAATACATCGCCGACAATCGCAAGCATCTGCAGGTATTGATGAGCCCGAAAGCAGATATCGGCTTCCAACAGCAGCTACTGGGACTTATTTACAGCCGGCAGACAGTCGCCGAGCAGCTGCAGCCCGCCGCCAACGACCCGGTCGAGGCCCAAATGCGCATGCGCTTCGCCGTATCCGGCAGCATCGGCCTACTGCAATACTGGCTCGCCACCGACCTCGCAGCATCTCCGGAATCAGTGGCCCACACCATTTTCACCATGGGCATGCCCGTCTCGCAGTGAATTGGTGGGGATGGTTTGATAGGCCACTGCCGACTTTAGCTGTTTCGATCAAACGCGAATACCGGTATGGGCTGGCATCGGCATTCTTTGGCATTACGGCATGCCGCGCCTTACAATGACGAGCGTTGCGCATGGCGACCTCCCGCCGGTCATGCTAAAAATCAAAGAGACTCGAGAGAAGAGCACAATGAGTACTACTGACGCACCTAAGAAGTCGCGCGAAACCGACGATGTGCCGGTGCCGGCCACGCTGCGCAAGTCACTGAAGAACCGTCACATCCAGCTGATTGCACTGGGCGGCGCTATCGGAACCGGCCTGTTCTATGGTTCCAGCGAATCCATCGCGCTGGCCGGCCCCTCGATTCTGCTGGCCTACCTGATCGGCGGCCTCGCGATCTTCATGATCGTGCGCGCGCTGAGCGAGATGTCCGTCGAGGATCCGAAGGCGGGCGCGTTCAGCTACTATGCCACTCGCTACTGGTCCAAGCGCGCCGGCTTCATCTCCGGCTGGAACTACTGGTTCAACTACATCCTCGTCTCGATGGTGGAGCTGTCCGTGGTGGGCAAATTCGTAAACTACTGGTTCCCGGCGATTCCGACCTGGGTGTCGGCAGCCGTATTCCTAGTGGTCATCTGCGCCGCCAATCTGCTGGGCGTCTCCAAGTTCGGAGAGTTCGAGTTCTGGTTCGCCATCATCAAGATTGTGGCCGTGATTGCCATGATCGTCGGCGGCCTGGCCGTCATCATCTTCGCTCTGCCCACCGCATCCGGCATCAAAGCGAGCTTTGCCAACTGGTTCACCTTGGAAGGGGGCTTCTTCCCGAACGGTCTCATGGAGCAGACCAAAGACGGCACCTGGACCGGCCTGTTGATGGCGCTTGTCGTGGTGATGTTCAGCTTCGGCGGCACCGAGCTCATCGGCATCACCGCCGGCGAAACCGAGGACCCTCGTCGTACGATTCCCCGCGCCACCAATGACATTATCTGGCGAATTCTCGTGTTCTACATTGGCGCGCTCGGCGTAATCATGGCCGTAATACCGTGGAACACCATCGGCGGAGACGATGTTCCCAGCCCGTTCGTGCAAATCTTCGATTCCGTGGGCATCCACGCGGCCGCCGGCATCCTCAACTTCGTGTGCCTGACCGCTGTGATGAGCGTCTACAACTCCGGCCTGTACGCCAACTCCCGCATGCTGTATTCGCTGGCCAAACAAGGCAATGCACCCGCGTATCTGGGCAAGCTCAGCGCTAAGGGCGTGCCGGTGGCCGGCGTGCTGACGTCCGCCGTGATCACCGCCATCGCCGTGGTCGTGGTGTTCGTGTGGCCTGAGTTCGCGTTCAACTATCTGATGTCGATTGCCACCATCGCCGGCATCATCAACTGGACGATGATCATGTTCACCGAAATGAAGTTCCGTAAGGTGGTCGCCGCGGGCGGCGCTCCCGAGGATTCCGAACTGGCCGGCAAGTCCGGCAAGGAAGCGCTCGACGCGATTCACTTCAAGCTGCCGTTCGCCAAAGTAACCCCGTGGGTGGTATTGGCGTTCCTGGCACTGGTCGTGGTGCTGATGTGCTTCTCCGCCAGCTACCGCGTCGCCGTCATCGCCGGCGTGATTTGGCTCGCCATCCTCTTCGCCGCCTACCAGATCACTCAGGCGAAGAGATAAGCCCCCCCTATTGCAAAAAACTCTCACTGACTCAACGTCAGTGAGAGTTTTTTGCAAATGAGGGGTCAGATACGGCGCTTGCGCCAGATGGTCAGGGCGATACCGGCGGCGGCGAGGACCACCACGGTACCAGCCACGCCGAAGACGGCGGCACCAGTGTCGGAGATGACGGCACCCGGCTTCTTGCCATCAGCGGAGACCTTCACGAGGGCCTTGCGGGCCTCGGTCAGGTGACGAATCGCATCCTGGACCTCGGTGGAGGTGGCGTTCTCCTTGGCGAGCACCTTCTTCGCTTGGGCCAGCGCATTGGCGTAGGCCTTCCACGAATCGGCGGTGTAATCGTCCTGGTTCAGCTTCTCGGCTTCGGCCTTGGCAATGGCGTCTTCGAGCTGCTTGAGCTCTTCCTCAGTGGCCAGATCGGGATCCGGAGTCGGCGTCTCGTCGGCAACGACCTTCACGGTGAACGTGGCGGTCTTGGTCGAATCGGCCACAGACTGCACGGTCACGGTCACCTTGTCGGAGGCCTTCGAGGAGTCGAAGCCGAGCAGCTCGTACTCATCGGCGGCGAGCTCACGGGTGGTGGAGCCGCCGTTGCCATCGGCCACGGTCGCGGTGACGACCAGACCGGCAACGTCGAGCGCTTCACCAACCTTGTACTCGGCCTTGGCGGGCTGCGCGGTCACGGCGATGGAGAGGATCGTGCCTGCGGCCGGGTGCTCCGGCTCGGGCTGGCTCTCCTCCAACGCATTCTGCGCGTCGGTCAGGGCCTTGGCGGCGGCATCGACATCAGCCTGAGACAGGCCGGAGTCAAGGAAGGTCTGCTTGGCCGTCTTGGCTGCGGCGAGCGCATCCTCGAATGCCTTCCAGCTGGCCTCGGTGTAAGCAGAGCCATCGGTGCCGAGCTTGTCGGCCGCTTCAATCGCGCCATCAAGCGCCGTCGTATCGGCCATCTCAATGGACACGCCTTCGTCGGTCGGGTGAATGGTCTGCATCAGGCCGTCCGCGTCGAAGGTGATCTCGTCGATGGCGGTTTCACGGTGGTAGCCGAGGCCGGAGGTGAACACGCCGAGCGGCGTGTAGTGGCGATGGTAGGCCATGAGCCAACGGTCGTTGCCGTCCGCGTCGGTCACATGCACGTCGGACTGGTGCGCGGTACCTTGCAGGTTCTTGGAGGAATCCTTCTGCAGCAGCACACCCTTGTAGGTGATGGTGCCGTCGATGGAATCGGAGACGCCGTACCTCACATGGTAGTTCGGGGAGTTGGCGTCGTCGCACGACCAGGTCCAGTGGTACTTGCCGTCGCGGTAGGCGACGACCACGGACTCGCGGAAGCCGTTCAGACCGTTGAGCTTCTTCACCGTACCGGCCTTGATGCTCACCATGTCGTCGTTGAGTTCGGCGATGGCGGGCGAACCGTTGCCGTACAGGATGTACGACTTGCCGGTGTTCGGGTCGGTGAAGATGGACGGGTCGATGGCCTGTCCAACGGTGACGCCTTCCATCGTGCGAGTGACCAGCGGTTGGTCGGCGGCCTTGTACGGGCCGGCCGGGTTGTCGGCCACGGCGACGCCGATGGCGGATGTACCGTTCGGCAACTTCGCGCAGTAGTAGAAGTAGTACTTGCCGTTCTTCTTCTCGATGGTCGGCGCCCACGCGGAGCCCACGGACCACGGGGAGATGGCGGTGTTCTCATCGCCATCGGTGGTCGGCTGGTGGTCCTTATTGACATCGAGGATCACGCCCTCGTCGGTCCAGTTCACCAAGTCGGTGGAGCTGAACGCATGGAAGTAGTTGCCGCTCCAGCCGGAGAAGCCGTCGGTGGTCGGGTAGATCCAGAACTTGCCGTCGAAGTAGTCGATGTCCGGGTCGGCGTACTGGCCGGGCAGTACCGGGTTGTTGCCCACGGTGACCTTCTTCAGCGTCCAGGTTTCCGTATTACCGTCACCCAAATCGACAACCAAAGTACGGTCCTTAGTCAGGTCGGCCGTACCACCATTGGTGAACGCCTGACCATCAAGGGTGAGCTTGATGGAGTCGTAGCCACGGTTGACGGTCACCTTGACGGGCACCTTGGCCGCGTCGCCACGGCGGTTGAGCACGGTGGTGACGGTCTTCGCGGACCAGTCGAGGGTGGAACGCACCTGAGAGTGGTCGTCAGTGCCACGCAGCGAGTTCGGGTCAGACGGCACAGTGCCCACAGAAATACCCTGCAGAGCAATCAGGCTGGTCTTCTCGACCTCCTGAGCAGTGAGCGCGCGGTTCCACACGTTCACATTGTCGAACGAACCCTTGAAGTATGGGTCGTTGTAGAAGGACTTGCCCAAGTAGGCCAGCAGATCGTTACCCAAATCGGTGACCTTGTTCTTGGTCGCCTTGTTCTGAGCCACCTGCGCACCGTCAGAGTACACGGTCATCACGTTGTCGTCCAACGTGACCGTGACACGATGCCATGCGCCGTTGCCAGACAACGTAGCGTTAGCCGCGTCCTCCGCACCATACGAGTTGGTGGTGATGCGGCTGGCGAGCTCGCCGGAGTTGTTGTACTTCAGGAAGTAGTACTTGGTGGAGTTCTGGCCGAAAGCGAACGTGAACTGGTTTTTATTGATCTCCGACTTGACATCCATCTGCACAGTCAGCTTGTTACGGCCATCGAACAGGCCCTTCGGGAACTCGGCGTAGGTGCCGTCAGAGCCGTCGAGCTTAAGCACCTTGCCCTTTTCGGCATCCTCGGAGACCTTGGCGTTGCCGTTGAAGGTCAAGTCGTTGCTGTTCTCAGTGGTGTCGGTACCCTTGCTGTCTTCGAAGTCATACTCGGCAATCGGACCGGAGCCGTCTTCATCGGGTGTGACTGGCTCGGTGTCCTTGTTCTTATCGAATGCCTTCAGGATTGCGTTGTACTCGGTTTCAGTGACAGGCAGGATGGTGCCGTGACGCTTCTTGAGCGAACCGAAGTTCACATCAGAGGCAAAGCCCCAATCAGCCTTATCAGTGCTGCCTAAATCGGCAGAACGGTATGGGGTGTAACCCTTACCGGCTGAGTACTGGTCCCACATCAGACCGTAGAGCATCTTCTTGCCCGCATCACTGGTCTGCACGTCATCTTCATTGTAGAAGAACAGCTCCGGGCCTTCCAGCTGCGCACCGGTCAGACCGGTACCAGTCAGGTCACCGAATGTACCGACAAGCGTCCACTGGTTCGGATCACTGTCAGTGTTGTAGTAACCATTCGCAATTGTGTCACCAGTGGTGAGCGTTGTGGCATACGGATCCTTGCTACGCTCAACACCGAGGTACGTGTCACCGGACACACGATAGTAATAGCCGTCATCGGCCTTAATCATCGTGGTATCGATAACGGACTTGACTCGGTCGATCCACTTGACAGGCGTCGTGAAGTTCACGAAATCACGCGTGGTGGAGTAGTACATATTGGTGCGATCGCCGGACTTGTTGTCCGCGTCGGAAGCAGTGGCCCAGTACACCATGTACTGCTTGTTCACATCATCCCAGTAGGCTTCCGGAGCCCAAGCCATGCCGGCTCCCGGAATCTGAGAGGCAACGTCAACGGCGCGCGGTTCGCTCCAGTTGACGAAGTCATGCGACTCCCACACGATTAGGTTGGTGCTGCCATTGGTGGTAGCGGTGGCCGCGCCCCAACCGCCACGGTTATGGATGCTCAGCTCGGTAGCGATGAGGTAGACGGTGTCGCCTTCCGGAGAGCGGACCAGATACGGGTCGCGCACGCCGTTGTCCTTACCACGAGAGTTGCCGGTCTGGCTGTTGTTCCAGCTGAGTACCGGATCGCCGGACTCGCGGGTGTCATGCCAGCTCAGGCCATCCTTGCTGGTGGCGAAGTACATCTGCTCGTCGGTAGCGCTACCTTCGGTGCCGGTGAAGTGCGCAAACAGATAGTCCGTGGTCTTCGGCTGTTCGACGGCGGCCTTGACGGTCAGCTCGAATTCCTTGGTTTCCGTGTTGCCGTCAGCATCGGTAATGGTGGCAGTGAGCGTCACCTTGGCGTCGGCCTTCTGGCGAGTGACGACGCCGGCTGCGATGTCGCCATCTGCAGCATCAGTAATGACCTTGGCGTCGCTGGACTTCCATGTAATCGCGGAACCATTAACCGAACCCTTGGCTGGAAGTGTGATGTCGGAATACGCATCGGTGCTGCCGTTGTTGATGGTCAGCGCGTTAGCGTCGGCCTTGGCGGCATCGGACTTCGTGGAATCGTAGGCTTCCTTGATTTGCTCCGCAGTGTGCGCGGAGCCGTAAATATTCAGGTTGTCGAGTGCGCCGGTGTAGTACTCGCCGTTCACCCAGTTGGCCTTGCCGATCTGCAGCACGCCGCCGTCTGCGCCGAGAATATCGGTGAGCTGAGCGAAGCTCGCGCCATCAGCCGGGGCTACGGTTGCGGCCTGCTCACCGTCAATGTACAGCGTGGAAGCGGCCTTGTCGATGACCAAATCGACGTGACGCCACTGGCTGGCGAGACCATCCTTGCTCACATTGCCGGTGGTGTCGCGCTTACCAGCGTTGTTGTAACGCTCAACGTTCACCGAAGTGGTGCGATCCATCACGCCGAGGTAATGCTCTTGCTGATAGGTCTGCGCATTCGTATTCGGTGCCGCAAATACCGACCAGCCCTGATTGGTGCTGGCGGACTTGGAATCGTACGAAATCGTGACCGCATCCAGGCCCTTGAGCACGGCAGAATCGTCCGACTTAGTCACATTCAGCCAGAATCCAGAACCGAGCCGAACTGCAGCAGTGCCGTCCTTGCTGGTAGCCACTGCGGCAGCACCGTTGATGGTCGCCTTGGTGCCGGTGGTGTCATCGACAATAGTGCCAGTAGCGCCTGCAGCGACGTTGTCGAAATCAAGACTGGCGAGCAGATCGCTGTCTGCCGCTGCCTTGGCATTTGATTTCAGGGCTGCTGCCAGCGCCCGCTGTGCGGCCGATGAATCGGTGGTATCCGATTCAACCGCATTTGCTGCTGGCGCCAGCGCCATCAGCATCGGGACAGCTGCAAGAGCTGCCACCGCTTTCTTCCACTTACCCATATGTCTCCTCTGATTGTGGGTTTTGGTTTTGTGTTCAGTTATGGATTGAAGATTGAAGTTATGGTGATACTAGGTGCTCCCTCTCCGTCCGCCAGAAGCCGACTGAGAGGGAGCATTTGGATCCGCTCAGGCGCGACGCTTGCGCCAGATAGTGAGAGAGATGCCGGCAACGGCGAGCACAACCACGGCACCACCAAGGCCGAGCACGGCGGCACCAGAGGACGGCAGACCGGAGTCCGCCCCCGTACCAGCGTTACCGTTATCGCTGCCTGCACCATCGCCGGAACCGTCGCCCGAACCGGGCTTACCGGGCTCGGTCTTGGCACTCACGGTCACCACGAACGACGTGGTGAGCTGATCGTTGGCCTTGAGCGTGACGGTGACGGTCTTGGTGCCCACAGCGGACATGTCCACGTCGCCGACCGTGTAGTCGGCGGCATCGAGCGTCTTCACCGTGCCGTCCGACATCGTCGCCTCGATCACAAGACCATCGGCGGAGAACTGCTCGCCCACCGTGTACTTGGTCTTTGTCGGCTCGCTCTTGACGCGGATGCCGGTGATGGACGGCTCAACCGGCGTATCAGGCTCGCCGACGGTCACCGTAATGGTCACCGTGCGGTTGGCCGGAGCAACCTCCTGATCCTTGGTCAGCGACATGTCGAGCATGCCGTTGGCGCGCACGTTCACGGCCTTGACCCACGTATTGCGGTCCTGATCGAACAGGCCACCCGCCGCGGAACCGGAGTGAATTTCCGGGTAGGGGCGTGCGTGGTAGGCCATGACGATGTTGCCGGCCTCATCATGTGCAAGCGAGATGTGGCCGGGGCCGGCCTGCTTGCGCTCGTACGAGGCCTCATCCGCACCGTAGGCACCGGTGTAGGTGTCGTTGGTGTCGAACGACGGGAAGTCGGCCGTGGTCCAGCTCGACAGATCCTGCAGGTCGGCATTCTTGGCGGCACGCATCACGTTGGTGTTGTAATACTTATCCACCGTGGCCCCCGCATAGGCAATGTAGACGTAGTCGCCATGCTCGAACATGAACGGTGCCTCTACGATTGCCTGATCAGAACCTTCAGAGTTGTCTTCGGGGGTAGGCGCATACTTGCCGTACTCGAACTGCTGGCTGACCTGATAGATGTGCTCAAGGCTGCCATCCACCAGCGGAGTGACGCCATCGCCCATCTTTGCCTTGGCAAGGTACAGGCCTGCGCTCTTCGGGAAGAGCCAGTAGCCCTGGGCCTTGCCGTTCTCCTCGCGCTCGAAGTACGTCACGTCGAATGCGGCGCCTTCCAGCACGGTCGGCTCGCCCCAGTTCTCGGCCTCGAGGAATCCGCCATCCTTGATGGACTGCTCGTCGCCGGTGTACGGGATGAGGATGGTGTTGTTGCACCAGCCACCGTTCGCGGACGAGGCACCCTTGTGGAAGCCGGCCACAATCCACCACTTGCCGTTGATCTTGTGGAACTCCTGGGCCCAAATGAACGCGCTCCAACCGTAGAACGAGTTGGGGTACTGGTCTTCGTGGCCCGGAGTGCCGTTCTCCGGCTTGATGATGATGTGTTCCTCAGCATCCTTCAGACCGTTGATGGTCTTGGCGCGCTTGAGGCCGATGGAACGGTAGCTGTCCTTCTGGTTGTTGGTCGAATCAGTGGACTTTACCTCATAGGTGGAACCGGTGAGGTAGTAGTAGCCATCGTCTTCGTTGTAGAAGATGTCCGGATCGGCGCGAGCGTCGTTGTACATGGCCTCGGTGGTCTGCTGAACAGTGCCCTTGACCTCATGCGTGCCGGCCTTTGAGGTGTCCACGGCGGCCAGATCATCGGCGTTCCAGTCGACGTTGAAGGTCTTCGTGGAGCCGTCGTTGTAGGTCATTGTGGCCTGCGTTCCGGAAACCGCTGCGGTGACGTCCTCGGCGGAAGCACCGTTCTCCACGGTTGCGCCGCCCAGAGCTTTAACGCCGGTGTTCTGCAGATCGACATAGTTCTTGTAGAACGCATCGAATTCAGAGGAGCTCACAGCGAATGCGCGGATCTGGCCTTCGCCGGCCCATGCGGGCAGACCTTCGGTCACGTCGCCCACACCCATCGCAACCGCGTCGGCCTTGAGCGTCTCGCCGACCGTTGCCTTGGCAGTCAGGTCGGAGAGCGTGGCCATACGGCCTTCGCCGCTCAGGCCATCGGCCCAGAAGACCTTGTAGCCCTTGGAGGCGGCATCATAGACGATGCGCGGGTTGGTGACGATGGAGCTGTCGGTCACGGTGATAGCGCGCTCGTTGGTGAACGTGGCACCGTCGCCCTTGCCATCCCACACGTAAATCGCACCGGTGGCGTTGTTCTGCGAGGAAACCACACCAAGGGTACCGTCCTCCGCACGGAAGAAAGCGGGTGAGCCCATCTGCGCATTCAGCTTGGCAGACTGCGAGCCGTCCCACTTGACCGACAGAATCGACTGCGAACGGTTCAGGGGCTCCCATTTGCTGCCATCGGCGGCCTTGGCGGCCACGTACAGCGAGTCGGCGCGACGATCGTCGTTGTAGGCGAGCGGGTCGTACTTGGCACCGTTCTGGTCGGAGCGATCGACATCCTTGACGTAGGAAGCGATTTCGCCGCCGTTGTTGAGGATTTCGGATTCGGCGGTGATAGCTTTATCCACGCCGTCGATGGTGGCGGTGAGCTTGACCTTTACGGCCTTCTCGCCGGACTTCGGCTGCGTGACCTTGCCGTCTGCGGCTACGAGCTTCGCACCGTCGCCGGTCGCGGACCAAGTAACCGTCTTGCCCAGCACAGTGCTCGGCAGGTCGCCGGTGATTTGCGCCGGGATGGCGAGCGCGGCGGCGTAGTCGGTCTTCGCGCTTTCCACGCCAAGCTCGTCGTCGCTCAGGGCCTTGCCCCAGATCTTGAGGTTGTCGAGCAGACCGGAGAAGTACTCGCCGTTGCTCCAGTTGGCCTTGCCGATCTGCAGCACGCCGCCATCAGCACCGAGGATGTCGGTGAGCTTCTGGCCGTTGTTGTTCACGGCTACCAGCTTGGAGTCGATGTACAGCTTAGCGGTTGCGCCGGAAATCACGATATCGACGTGCTTCCAGTCGGCGTTCGTCTTGGTGTATGAGACGTTGCCGGAGGAATCGCGCTTGCCATCGTTGTTGTTGTAGCGTTCGACGGTAATACCGGTGGTCTTGTCGAGCACGCCGACGTAGTGCTCCTGGCCGTACTCTTGCTTGGTGGCGTTGGAGGCGGCGAAGAAGGTCCAGCCGGTGTTGCCGGAGACGTCAGGCTTGACATCGTAGCTGATGGTCACGTCGTTCTTGCCCTTGAGCAGAGCGTCGCCGTTCTTGGCGGTGACGTTGAGCCAGAAGTTCTTGCTGAGCTTCGCGGCCTTGCCGTCCTTGCTGTCGGCGAGCGTGGCGGTGCCCTGAGTGGCACCCGTCGCATTGCCGCCGTCAAAGGTCTTATCGCCATCATCGAACGTGAAGTCGGCGAGCAAATCCGGGTCGGTCGGCTCGGTTTCGCCGGTCACGGTCACCTTGGCGGTCACAGTGATGGCGGTGGAGCTGTATAGCGTGCGGTTCTTGTTGGCGGTTTCGTTGTCGACAAAGCCACCGGTCTGTTTCCAGTTGTTGTTCGCGTTCGCACCGGAGTTGATGAGGTCGTCCTCGTCGGTCTTCGACTCGCCGGCGGCGTTCGTCCACTTCCAGTGGTTCTTGTTCGCGCCGATGGTGTCGACCGTGCCGGTGACGGTGTACTCGCCGGGCTTGGAGGTGTCGACGTTGGAAACGTCCCACATCACGTCGCGCTTGGCAGTGCCGTAACCGTTGGCAAGAGTGACCTGCTGCGTCTTCGGCAGCTTGGCAGTGATGTCCATATCGGCAGAACCCTTATCCACCGTCACATCCTCGGCCTTCAGGTCGGCGTTGTCGGAAGCCTTGGCATCAGCCGCGCGAATCGCGTCGTACTGGGCCTTGGTGAGCGAAACAATGCCACCGTGCTTGGTGTTGGCGGTGAGGAAGTAGTCGTCGGCCTTCAGGACGCTCCACGGATTCTCGGAATCGAGGTTGTCGGCTTCGAGTAGGTTGTAGCCGTAGCGGGCACCGGAAGCGACAGATCCATAGTTGTCAACGAACATGTACCACTTGTTCTCACCGTTGACCTTGAAACCGTTGGCACCTTCCTGCGCGCTGCCGAGCGTGTGTCCGATGTTGGTCTGGCGCAACACCCAGCCCTTGGCCGGGTCGGTCGCGTACTGGCCCTGATCGTTGGCACGCCACCAATCGGCACGATCGGTGTATTCCATGAAGATCACGCCGGAGCCGGTGGTGCGGTATGTGCGGGAACTGTTCTGCAGCATCGTGGTGTCGATGGTGTTGCCACGGTTGTACTTGCTGTTAGGCACGAAGACGCCGCCAAACATGTAAGTCTCGTTGGTGAAGTCCTTGGTGGCCGCCCACAACACGTGAGTCACCTTCTTGCCGGGCTGACTGTTCTCGCCATCGTATTTGGCGGAGACAGACCAATACACAACGAATGCGCCGCCCTGCTGGTTCTTCGGGTTGTCCTTATCGGAACCGTTGAGCTGGCCGTCGTCGTTGAGATCATAGAAGTTCGGCACCCACGTAGCCTCAGGAGCCCATGCCATGCCGATCTCGGAGATGGTCTTGCCGGTCACGGAATCGGTGAGCGTCTGGCTCTTGTTCGGATTGGCAGTGTACTTGTCGGCGGTGGCGGTCTCCAGTTCCGTCATGTCGTTGAAGTGAATGAGATCTTTGGACGACCACACATGCAACTTGGTGCTGTAACCTGTAGCCCACGTGCCCCAACCGGCATTATCGCCGCCGAACACACGCAAATCGGTGGCCAGCACGTAGTAGGTCTTCGACTCGGGGTTGTAGGCGATGAACGGATCGCGCACGCCGGTGGTGGATTCGTTACTCACCAGAATCGGCTCGCCGCCGTTGAGCGTATCCCACTGGGTGGCGTCATCGCCGCGCGAGATGTCGAGGTAGATCTTCTCGGCGTAGCCCTTGTTGTTTTCGATGAAGTGGACCATCACGTAGCCGTAGGCGTCATCGGCCTTGACCTCGGTGACGGTGACCTTGAGCTCGGCGGTCTTGGCGGCGTCAGCTTCGGAAGCCGCTGTAATGGTGGCGGTGCCGGCCTTCACGCCGGTGACCTTGCCGTTGGTATCCACAGTAGCCACAGCCGGATTATTGGATTCCCATGTCACCGTAGGCTCAGCGCCTTCAGGGGTGACGGTTGCGGACAGGGATGCGGAGTTGCCTTCCTTGAGACTCAGCTTGCCGTCCTTCACATTGGAACCGGAGATCTCGATTGCAGTAGGCGATGCGATGCCGAGATCGGCCGCGGAAAGCGCGGAGCCATAAATCGTGAGATTGTCGAGCAAACCGGTGAAGTATTCACCGTTGCCCCAGTTGCCTTTGCCGATTTGCAGCACGCCACCTGAGCCGCCAAGAATGCTCTTGAGATCCTCGCCGTTCACGTTGCTCGCCACGAACTTCTTATCGACATAGAGCTTCGCGGTCTTGCCGGAGATGACGAGATCGACATGCTTCCAAGCATCCTTCGTACCGGTGTTCTTGTCGATGGTGGCGATGTCGGATGCGCGGCCGTTGAGATAGCGTTCCACGCGGGTCTTGTCGGTGCGGTCGAGCACACCGACGTAGGTGGGGGCGCTGCCGTTCACCGCACCGGCGGTCGGCGCGGCAAACACAGTCCACTGGCCACCGGTCGCAGCCGCCTTGCTGTCGTAGCTGATCGTCACATCATCAAGACCGTTGAGCAGTGCACTGCCATCGGACTTGGTCACGTTCAGCCAGAAACCGCTGCCGAGCTGGGCGGCCTTGCCGTTGTCGTCATCTTTTCCGTTGACGAGATCCACCGTGCCTTGCACGGTGGCCTTAGCGTCACCCTGAGCACTGGCGAATGCACCATCGTCCGGGTCGCTATTGAAATCGAAGCTGGCAATCGGGTCAGCCGTCGCTGTATTGGCCGCCGCCCTGACGTTCGCACTGGTCGTGGTCGTCTGCACCGCAGGCGTCGCGTCGTCGGCCACGGCGGTGATCGGCATGATCAACCCCGCGCCCAACGTCGACACCGCCGTCAGGCAGGCCGCCAATCGTGTAACTCTCCTCACTGAGTTTCCTTCCTTGGGTCCTTGCTTCTTTGCAATACTGTGATGGATCATCGTTGCGCCATCGCAATATTTGTTATCGAATTGTTATCGAGTGACACCCGGTCGCTCCTTTATCGACCGCTTCTCGCTCCTGCTTCCGCTTCGCCGGAGCCTCTTCGTTCGCCAGCGCGACCCACTTCCGCCCGAACGACGGCCACCGGAAATCCCTACGAACGACACCGTTCGTGAACAGGAGCACCGATGTGCAATCGCACAGGTTTCTGTAAGCACTCACAATTCTAATGTGAGCGTTCACCTAAATTTGAGCACGCTTTGAGCGACGACGCGAAAGCGGTAACGCACATGCTGATTCCTTGCCATACCTGAAATACCCGGCACCCCTCTTAAAACCGGTTTCATCTCCCCGAATGAACATTTACCCCTTCTCAGCACCCCACAACAAACAAAATCGCACATCATCTGTGTGCAATATTGGCTTGTTGAGCCGCGTGGCCTGCATGTCCGCGTTATCCAGTTCACGGGATCACGCTGGTAAATCCCGTGAACTGAAGACATGTGCAATCGCACACGCAAAAGATTGGAATCAAGCCGAACTCGATGGCCGGCCATGTGCATTTCTGTAAGTTTCTGGTTCACGGGATTTTCAGCCGAAATCCCGTGAACCAGAAACGGCTCCGTACCGAGCGTATTTCCGAGTTGTAGGGCACGCGCCCGGGTACTCGCCACTCCCAGAGCCGATCAACCACCCGAAAATGGCGGAATACCAACGGGCTCTCATCGGCCGCAACGGCCAATACTTCAGCCATTGCCCTACAACTCGGAAATACACCTCCACACGGGCCGATTTCGCGATTGGAGGCTTACGCCGCTCAGGCCTGGCGCTTGCGCTGGAGGGTCAGGGCGATGCCGGCGGCAGCGAGCGCCACGGCCACGCCGCTGAGGCCGAGTACGGCGGCACCGGTCTTAGACAGACCGAGCTTGTTGCCCGTCTTATCACCAGTAGCACCAGCGTCAATGCTCGAGCCGTCGCCCGGCTTAGTCGAATCGCTCGAGCCATCGCCCGAATCGGAACCGTCGACCTTCACCAACGCGGCCTGCGCCTTGTTCAACGCGGCGGTTGCGTCGTCGACGTCCTTCTGCGAAGCGTTCTCGTCGGCATAAACCTTCTCGGCGGAGGCCAACGCTGCGGCGAACGCCTTCCACGAGGCGGCGGTGTAGTCGGACTCGCGCAGCTGCTTGGCGGACGCGAGCGCCTTGGACAAGTCGGTCTTGTCGACCGTAACCGTGTCGTCGACCACCTTCACTGTCACGGAAACGGTCTTGGAGGCCAGCTCCTCGGAAGAGCTCATGTCGAACACCGGCATGCCGTCGGCGGCCCAGTGCACACGGCGCACGAACATGTCGCGGCCGGCAGCATTCACGGATCCGAGATTCTTCGTGGCATAGGCGTGGAACACGTAGATCTGGTTGCCATCTTCGTCCTCGCTCCACATGCCGTGACCGGTGCCGAGCTGCATCTCACCGTTGAACGGACCGGACTTCTGAATCGGGTAGTTGAGCACCGTCCAACTGGCCGGGTCGGTCAGGTCAGTACCGGAGGCATCCGCTACGGCCAGCCCAGTGGTGTATGTCTTACCCACGCCGGAACCGGAGAACATGAGGTACAGCTTGCCGTCGCGCAGGGTCACGTTCGGACCTTCGGCTATGGCGGCGTTCCACGCATACTCCGGGGTGACGATGCGCACCGGGGAGCTGGTCACATGGGCCGGGTCCTTCGGATCCATCGTGGCGATGTAGGTGGCGCCGAGCTGCTGCCAGGCGTAGTAGGACCTGCCGTCGGCATCCTGGAAATAGGTCATGTCGAGCGACATGCCCACTCCGCCGGACGCTGTGGCTGCGAGCTGCTTGTTACCGTTGAGCAGCGAGGCGTCATTGCGGTAGATCGGTGTCGGCACAGTCCAGTTATCGGGGTCGGCCGGGTCGAGGTCGTGACCGTCGGCATCCTGCTTGAGCTGCATGTACACCGACTTGCCGTTGGACCATGTGTTGCCGTATCCGGCCATGAACAGAATCGTGAGCCTACCATCAATCTCATGAATTTCTGGAGCCCAGAAGCTGTGCATGATGGCATTACCCTCGGAGTCCTTGTCGCCAGCCTTGAGCAGCGACACCTCCTTGTTGTTGTAGCCGTTCGACTGAATCAGGGCATTCGGGTTGCCCGGCTCGTCGGCGAGACCGGAAATCGTGTCGGCCATGCGGAACGGCATGTGGGGCGAACCATGCTGCCAAGTGACGTCACCTTGGATGTCATTGGAAGCGATCATCAGGAACTTGGTTTCGGTGATTTCCTTGCCGTCGGCCTCATGCGTCCACTGCCACTTATACACCGATGGATCGGCGCGGTCCTCAGCGAACGGAATCTGGTATTCGGTCTGCTTGACGGTGCCGGTGACAGTGTAATCACCCACCTTCGTCAGATCTATGCCCTCAGTGTTCCATGAGGAAATCGGCAGGGAGCCGGTAGAACCGTCGGAGTAAGTGAGGTCCACGTTCTTCGGCAGTTGCGCGGTCACCTCATCGATTGAGGCGCCCTTCTTGACGGTGATGTCAGTGAGATTGCTCGTGCCGGTGTTCTCAGAGCGGCCGTAACGGGTGTTGAGCGCCTTCACCGTGGCCTCGTCCACCGCGATGGTGGCACCGGAGCGGAAGTTCGCGATGCCCTGTACACCGTCGGCGGCGAGTACGCCGGACTTGGCGACGGAACCGTACAGTACGCTGCCGTGCTTGGATGTGGAGCCCTTGAGCGAATCGAACGTGGTGTACTTGGCCACGCCGTTGTCATCGGCCCAGCCGACAACATACTGCTTGCTGGCGGTGTCGTACACGGCGTACGGAGCGTTGACGCCGTTGGTCTCGCCAAGGTCGACGATGGAACCGGAGTTCTCCTGTTCGCTATAGGTGAGCAGGTCTTCGGAGGTGGCGATGAGCACGCTGGACTTCGCGGTGGAGTCACCGGTGGCGGTGCCGCGGTTGGTACGCACGGAAATCACGCCATAGGTGCCGTCGGCCATGCGGAACAGGCTCGGATCCTTGAGACTGCGATAGTCATTGCCGTCGAGGTTCTCGTTGAGCTTCTGCGCCTTCGGCGAGCGTGCGAAGAAAATGCCGTAATTCTCGTTGTACGGGGTGTACGAGCCGTCGGCGTTCTGCAGCGCGAGGTGCATGCTGTAGGCGACGTCGCCGTTGTTGGCCTCATTCTCGCCGGTGGCGTTGCGATCGTAGGCGGCGATGGTCGCGGACTTCGCGGCGGGCAGCACCTTTACGGTGAAGGCCTTGGTAATGGGCTCGATGCCGGCGAGACCGTTCTTGGAGAACTCGACGGTGATGGTACCGGTCGTGGCCTCGTCGCCATCGATGGTGATCTTGCCATCCTCGACGGCTACGTCCTTAGTGGACGTAACCGTGGCGGTAGTGCCATTCACAGCCGCCGGGAGGGCGTCTCCGGAACGCACGACGGACGGAATCACGTAGCCGGCCGCGACTTCCTTGAGCTGTTCAGCGGCAGTTTTCGTGGTCGGGTTGACCGTGACCGTGAATTCCTTCGTAGCGGTCTGGCCACGGACCGTGACGGCGGCGGTCAGCGTGACAGTCTTGGCTGCCTCGCCCTTGGCGGGCTGGTTGACCGTGCCGTCAGTCGCGATGACGCTGCTATCGGAGGACGCCCACGTCACGCCGTTCGCAGTGGGCAGCGAAATGAACGGATCGTCGACCGTCGTGGGGATGATGATGCCGTTCAGCACGGAACCGGTGAGTTCACCGGCATGAATTGAGGCATCGGCAGTGCTGATCGCGGCGACCTGATCGGCGGTGAGCGCGGCATCGTATACGCGGAAGTTCGAGACCGCGCCCTTGAACAGGTTGTCGGGCCACGGCGAACGGCCGATGGTGTTGAGCGACTGGTCCTTGACGCTGGACAGTTTGGCCGGCACGGTGCCGGATGCCACCTGCGTGCCGTCGATGTACAGTTTCGCGGCGGTGCCATCAATGGTGGCGGTCACCGACAACCATTGGTCGGCCTTGGCCACGCAGGAGCTGGACTGCACGAGCGTCTCCGTACCGCCCGATTTCAGGCCGACGAGCGGGTTACGCGAACTGCCGCAGTTGAGCGTGGCGAAGAAATACTCCGTATCGGAGCTGTCGTTACCGATGTTCCACAGGAAATGGAAAGCATTGAGCATGCTGGAATCCGCTTTGACCTCCAACTGCACCGTGGCGGCGTCCTTGCCGGACAGCAGATTCGAGGGCAGCTTGACCCAGTCGCCGGTGCCGGTCTTGGCACCGCCGGAAAGGGTGAGGGCATCATCGGCCCAAAGCGAGTCGGCGGAGTTCTGTACTTCGGCCGCGCCAAGCGTAGCGTTCGGCGCACTGTTGGCCACGGTCTTGCCGTCACTTGGCTTCGTGGTGAAGTCGTAGGCGGCGATGAGATTATTGGTCGGAACGGTATCGGCCGCGACCGCCGTGGTCGCGCCGATTCCCATGCCGGCGAGCGCCATCGGCACTGCCAGCATCGCGCCGAGCAGGCGTTTGCCTATCGATGGTTTGGTTGTCATTGGTTTCCTCCTTGCGCGCGGTGATACTGCTTGTCGCGCAGCAGATCTAGATGTTGAGTGGTGAAGTTCGGTAATGGCTATTGGAGCTATGGGGCTATAGAGCCTATGCGTCCGACAGCGTCGTCGGACGAACGTGCGATACGCCCCTCTGATGGGGCCGCGCCATGAAGCAAACAATCCAGTAGGCTGCTTGCTTCACAGCTCGACTCATCCAGAAGGGGCTTGGTCTACGCTGCAAACAGTTCAGGCGCGGCGCTTGCGGAAGGCGTAGGCGGCGCCGGCGGCGGCGAGCAGTATGACCGCGGTGATACCCACACCGAACACCGAGGCGCCGGTGTTGGACAGAGCGCTGCCCGGCTTGGCGGCGGGCTTTTGCGTGCCGTCATCCTTGCCATCGGTCTTGCCGGAATCGCCGGACTTCTTGACCAGCTTGTCGACGGCGGACTGGAGCCGAGACAGCGCCTTGTCCACTTCCTGCTGGTCGGTGGAGTTCTGCAACACCTGCTGCGCGTCGGCGAGCGCGACGGCGAAAGCATCCCAACCAGACTGGTAATCAGCCTTGTTATAGCCCTTCACCTTATCGACAAGCGCCTGCAACTTGGACTTGTCCAGCGTGGAGCCGGGCTCGGCGGCCTTGATGGTGAACGTTGCCGAGACAGTACCGGAGTACTTGCCAGCGCCGGTTACGGTCACTGTGGCAGTGCCAGGTTCGACGTTGTTCGTATAGGCCACCGTGTAGTCGGCGCCTTCCTTGAGCGTCGCGCCATCGAGTACAACGGTCACGGCTGGTTCCTTGGCAGCGCCGTCTGCGGTGAACTCGTTGGGTTCGACGGTGACGGTCGCCTTGGAGAGGTCGATGCCGTTCACAATGACGGTAGCCTCAACCGGCATACGGGAATCGTCTTGGGTGATGCCCTTGACGGTGAAAGTGCCGGTCTTGGCATAGGAAGCTGCGTCAATGGCATCCCACTCAACTGCAACGTCAGAAACGGAACCGTCCGCATGAGTCAGATGCGCGGTTTCCGGCAGCGTCGGCGCCACACCAACCGTCGTCTCGGCAGACAGCGCGTCAACGGACTTCACAGCCACAGCCGGAGCGTACGCCTCCAGCACCTTCTGATACTGGGCGCGGGTCACGGGCAGCACAGTGCCGTGGCGCGGCTTGCCGCCATCGGAATTGGTCGGGAAGTTCACCTCAGGCATCTTATTGCCGATAACGGTCCACTGACCGCTGGCGATATCCTCAGTCGCCATCGGCACATAGTGGTTTGGACCTTGATGATAGCTCGGCTGGTCGGCGAACAGGTAGTACTGGTAGCCGTTCACGTCGCCATCGTTGGCCTTGAATAGCGATGGACCTTCGCCGGAAGTGAAGGTTTTACCGTAACCGTTAGCCTGGCCTTTACCGATGTTCGTGGCAACTTCGCTCCATGCACTACCCTTAAGCGCATCGGCGTAGTTCTTCACGCCGGCACCACCAATTGCGGCAGTCAAATCTGTGGACTTCTCCTGACGCAAAGACATCGTGTTTTCATCTTTGTAGATGCGGTAGTAGGTATCCCCTACCTTTTGCACGGTCACATCGATGGATCCACTGCCTGCACCACCTCGGCGATCAACGTCAATCCACACTGTCGGGTCGGAGAAGTTGACGAAGTCATCGGTGGTGACGTACACCATGCGGTTGTAGGTCAGCTGCTTGCGGCTGTTCTCGTCGGTGTTGTCGTACAGGTTCGAGGCCCAATAGACCACGTACTTGCCGATTTCCTCGTCGTAGTAGGCCTCAGGCGCCCAAGTGTTGCCTGCGTAATCAGAGCTCACCTTGACGTGGCTTTGCTTGGACCAGTTGACCAGATCGTCGGACTTCCAAATCTCAATGTACTTGGAACCGTTAGCCTGTGCACCAGCAAAGCCATTCAGCCCGTTGAGGGGAGCACGACCGTCAATCTTCAGATCGGTAGCAAGCATGTAGAACTTGTCACCATCCTTGGACTTCATGATGAACGGATCGCGCAAACCCTTCTCGCCAAACTCGGAAGTGAACAGCGGAGTGCCATTGTTCAGCGTGTTCCAGTCGAGCGCATCGTTGCCCTTGGAAGCCGCGAGGCTGATTTTCTCGCCGCCCACGCCCTCGCCGGTGAAGAACGCCCACACGTAGGCCTCGTCCTTCTCTTCGGCGGCAGGCATCGGCTGAATGGTGACGGTGAAGGTCTTCGTTTCGGTGGCGGTACCGTACTTGGCAATGGCTTTGAGCGTCACAGTGACGGCATCGCTACCGGCGGCAGGGCGCTTAACAGTGACCGTTCGAGATTTGTCGTTCACGCCTTCGCCTAGTGTGGCGATATCCTTGCCACCGGTCACTTCCCACGAGATGGTCGAACCATTGTTGCCCTTGGTGGGCACGGAGAAGTTGCTACGGATGTCGTCGGAGTCCTCGATGGTGACGACGTCAAGGTCGGCCTTGGCTTGCTCGGCATCGGAGAGCTGCTTCGGCACGAGGACCGTGTAGTCGGCGGTTTTGGCGTTGTTGCCAAACGTGGCGGTGAGGATCACCTCGGCATCAGCTGCGGTTGAGGCCGGACGAGTGACTGTGGCCTTGCCGGTAGCGTTGTCAACGGCAATGGCTGCGTTGTCCGACTTCCACGCGATGCTCACGCCAGCGGCGCTGGTCGGCAGCGCGAAGTCCTCGGTAGCGGATGCGGGCACAGCGGCCTTGACAGCGGCCTCGGCCTTGTCGAGCACCTGAGCGTCATACAGCTTGGTCACGTCTGCGGCGCTGATGGCAGTGTCGTATACGGCGTAATCGTCCACGTCGAGCTTGGAGTTCGGGTCAGCGTAGGAGGACTTGCCAATGTAGGCGACGAGGTCGCCGTAATTGGTCAGGCCACCGGCCGGAATGGTGTAGGTGACGTCTCCAACCTGCTTGCCGTTGAGGTAGAAGCTCATGGTGCTGTTGGTGCCGCTGATGACGGTGGTGTACAGAGCCAAATCGCTGGTGGCCTTGGTGCCGGTGGTGGCGGCGTTCGTCGATCCAGGGCCGACTTCGGTGCCCCACGGGCTGTTATTCGGGTCGGCCGCAGTGGCATTGGTCATTACGGATTTCGCGTAGCCACTCGGGTTGGCCGGGTTGAGCAGCCAGTAGCCGTTGGCCGGATAATTGCCGGTCTTGGCCGCGCCGATGTACGCGGCGGCGGTATTGCCGTTGCCGTAATTGTTCTTGAGCCAGATGGAGACGGTAACGTCCCTCTTACCGGCGATGGCCGTGGTCGGCACGCTAATGGTTTGCGAGCCGGTCAGGTTGATCTGGCCATTGGCCACCGTGGCGTCGCCGGATAGGGTGGCATCGCTGTTGGCCGCGCTGCCCTCGTTAGCGATGGTCTTGGACGTCAGTGCGTTATCGAATGAATAGTGGATGATCGGACTGGCATCGATTGGCGATGCGCTCTCGGCACTGGCCGTCATCGGCAGCAACAGACCAGCGAGCAGTGTTGCCATGCCGACCGTGAGTCCGGTTGCCTTTCGTATCAGCTTTCCCATGTTTCTCCTCATTGATAGGGTTGATTGTGGTTGCGCCTTCAGTTATGGAGCGAAGTTTTGTGGCCGCCCTCTGATGAGCTGAGCCGTGAAGAAAACGCCAGAGTCGTTTTTAGGCGAAGGCGAACGACAGTGAGCAAATATGAAGCCAGCTGAAAGCTGGTCCTTAATTGCGTTCGAGGTGGCCGCCGTTAGGCAGTCGGGGGAGAGACCTGCGGCGGCAGCCGCGGGATACAGAATCGGCCGAAGGCCATGCCGTTCTTTCGGTGGCTTCGCCGCGGTCTCTCCCCCAGTCAGCCTTCGGCTGACAGCCCCCCCTCGTCAGAGGGGGGCTTGGTTGCCGTAGCAGCTCAGGCGCGACGCTTGCGCCAGAGGGTTAGGGAGATGCCGGCGATGGCGAGTGCTACCACGGCACCACCCAGGCCGAGCACGACCGTACCGGTATTGCTCAGCGCGCTGCCGGGCTTGTTGACGTTGGTCTTGTCGCCGGTGGTCGGGGTAGTCGGCTTATTGCCGTCGCCCTTATCTCCGTCACCTTCGCCCGGATTGGTCGGAGCCTTCTGCAGGGCTTCGATTGCGGTCTTAAGGTCGGCTGCGGCGGTATCGACCTCGCCCTGATTCTCAGCGGCGAGCGCGGCCTTGGCAGTCTTCAGCGCGGCGGCAAGCTTGGCCCAGGAATCGGCCGTGTAGTCGGATTCCTTGAGCGCTTCGGCAGCGGCGATCTGCTTGTTGAGCTCAGCCAAATCGACCTTGCCCTGTTCAATGCCGTCAACCGTAGTATCGGATGGATTGACCAAACCATCGGTGTAGCCGTCGTAAGCAACCGCAACAGTGCCAGAGACGCTGGCCGGGAGGGTCACAGTGGCCTTGCCTTCGGCGTCGAGCTTCACGGTCTTGGACCAGTCGCCAGCAGAGAACTTCACCGAACCGGCGAGCGTGCCCTTATCGGCGGAGGTCACCGTGGCGGTGAGCTCGCGGGTGCCGGCGTTGTACACGGCCTTGGTGGTGGAGTCAACAGCCTCGATGTGCGTCGGGTTGGCAGCGGTCCAGGACTTCGTCACCTTGAGCACAGACTCAGGCACGTTCACGAACGCACCGTGACGCACCTTGTCCGGCAGACCGCCGTTAGCACCCTGAGTGATGTAGCCCTGAGCGCCCGGCTCGGCTTTGACCGGCTTCTTTTCGTTGTTGAAGTCCGGGTAACGCTTGGTCATCGGGTTGTCCCACGTGGTCTTGGAAAGCTCGGCACCCGTGGTCATAAATGCACGGTAGGCGAAGTTGTCGGACAGCAGAATGTAGCCGTCGTCGTCCTTCGTGTTGAGTTCGTCATCCTTGTTGAGCTTGATGGTCTCTGGTCCTTCGAACGGCAGCAACGCCTGCTCGAGCAGCTGCCAACCGGTGTTCGGGTCCTGACCCGGAGATGCCTCGGTGGTCGGTGCAGTCAGCACCTTGGAACGCTCAAGGAAGATGCTCTTACCAGTGGTGATGTAATCGCCAGCGGCACCGCCCTGCTCATTCTTGGTGAATCGGTAGTAGTAGCCACCGATCTTACGCACGGTGGAATCAATGCGCGAGTAGCCGGTGTCCTGCCACATCTGCGGCTCGGTGAAGTTCACGAAGTCGCGGGTGATGGCGTAACGCACCTGAGCATAGGAGCTATTGCCGGTTTTGTCGTTCTTGACCGGAGTGGTACGGGTGTCATCAGTGAACATGCGGGAAGAGAAGAACACCACGTAAGCGTTCAGGTCATCATCCCAGTAAGCTTCCGGCGCCCAGGTCATACCGGCGTTCGGCGTGTTGATGGTGATGCCGCCGTTGCCGTCGCCGTTGGTACGGGTCCAGTTCATCATATCGGTGGACTCGTAGACCTCAACTTTCCGAGAACCGTTAACCTGGTTCTGGCTCCAGCCCATTGACGAGACCTTGAGATCAGTGGCAATCAGGTAGTACTTGTCGCCTTCGTGGGAACGCAGCACGAACATGTCACGCAAGCCACCCGTGTCTGCATCATTGGTAAGTACCGCCTGGCCATTGTTGCGAGTCTTAAACGTGAAGAAATCGTTCTTCTCAGTGGAAGCCACCCAGGCCTTTTCTCCACCGTTGCTGTCGCTCTCAAAAGTGACGGCCGCATAGCCGGTGTCAGGCGCGATGCGGGTCTTCTCCTTGACAGTGACCTCGATGGTCTTGGTGACCTTCTCACCGCCGTTGTAGGAAGCGGTGGCGGTCAGCGTAACCGGCTTGGAATCACCGTCGCCGTAGGCCGGACGATTGATGATGCCAGCACCACGATACGGGTCATCGGCACCAGTGGTCCTGTTTTCGTACTTCTCGTTAGTGGACGTAATGAGCTTCTCGTCCGAGGACTTCCACGTAATCGCCGAGCCGTTCTTGGTGCCCTTGGCGACTAGCGGCAGATTCTCGGCCGCCGGAACTTTCAGCGCAGCAATCGCGGCATCGAGGTCGGCTGCGGCGGCGTTCTGGGCGTTCATCGGCTCAACGGTGACGGGCAGTTCGGCCTTCACACCACCCAGCTCAGTGGTGGCGGTGATGGTGGCAGTACCAGCCTTGACGCCGGTTACAGTACCGTCTGCGGCGACCTTGGCCACGGACTCATCGGAGGAGGACCAGGTGACGTTCTTGCTCACGGCGTCGTCCGGAGTGACGGTGGCGGTGAGCTTGGTGGAGTCCTTCTCAATCAGGGTGAGCTTGTTGTTCACCACACCGGTACCGGAAATCGCAACGGCGGTCGGCATGGTCAGGTCAGTGCCCCTGTAGACCTTGATATCATCCATTGCACCATTCCAGTACTCATCGACGGAGTAGAACGACTTGCCGATGTAGGCGGTGGTCGCACCGAGATCGCTCATCTTGATGCCGGTGTTGGCCTTGAAAATGATCAGGGCATTGTTGCGGAACACGGCAAGGTTGGTGCCGTCCACGACAATCTTGTAATCGGCCCAGCTGTTGTCGTTGCCGGAAACGGTGACCTTGGATCCCTGTTCGTTACCCCAGTTGTTGTTGGAGATAACGCCCTTGATGGCGGTCTTGCTGTTGTAGAACATCAGGTACTTGTTGGCGTTGGCCTGATCGGTGGTGTTGGCGTCGTTCGAGCCGTCCTTGCCGACGATGAACGAGAAGAACTTGCCGCTGTCGTCGTGACGAGTCTTGGACGCGAACTCCAGAGTGAAGGAGTCGCCGGCGTCCTTGAACAGCTGGTCATCGATCTGGGCGTACTGGCCATCGCCGCGCAGTGAGAGCGCCTCGTTGTTGCTGCGGTCACCGTACTGTTCGATCTTGGCGCCGTCCTTCAGCGTCAGGTTGTACTTGCCGGTCGAATCGGCAATCGCGCTGTTCGTGGTGCCGTTTTTGCCCGTGAAGTCCCAGCTGGCGAGCAGCGTCGGTTCAGCAGCCTTAGTAGTCTGCACTGTCGCGGTATCGGTTGTCTGTGGTTGGGAATCTTCCGATTCCATGGCATACGTCGTCGGAACTACTGCCACCATCGTTGATATTGCAATCAACGATGCTGCCATCTTCTTCCAATGCTTCACCGCATCTCTCCTTGTCCTTTGCCTCGACCCACTTGTCGGGTGTCTCGTTCGCCTCTACGTGAACGCAAACATTATTTGCGATGATACCATTACGGCACTGAGACTCAGTGTGCCAGATTCCTTATGTATATAAGCACTTACGGGGGGCAACCGCCCAGCCCGAACACTCCCCGTATGCCAAAAGCCCCCTTCCAAGCCAATCACTAATACCCCTCAATCGGCACCCCGCTCCGCCAGCCGCCCCAAACTGTTATCAATTTGTTATCTTTACCGCGCTTGCGTGGACAGAGAACGCTCAGACCTCGAAGATCGCCGCATATTCGCGAGAGAACCCGCCTAGTCAATGAGATATGGATTGAAAACACGCTCGGTAACGGGGATATGGAGCATCAGCATGGTGCCGTAACCAAGGATCACCAGGAGGAACAGTCCACCGGGCATGTGGAACCAGCTGGCCGCCAGCAGTGCCACGAACACGGCATCCACGATGACCAGGGCCACGGTCATCGCGATGTGGGAGATGCCGAAGATGAAGGCGTTCTTCAAGGTGCCGGCCACGGTGTTCTCGAAGCGTGCCTGAAGCGCGAACACCCATTCGAAACCGATAAGCCAGAGGATGGTCAGCGCGAATTTGATGATGAGCAGCGGCGTGATCTGCAGGACGATCCATGACCAGACCAGTGCAATCAGCACCACCAAGAACGGCAGCCACAGCAGTGTGGCTTTGATGAAGTTGGCTTTGAATGACTTGAAGTAGTTGGCGGTTACGCCTTTGCCCTCGCCCTCGATGGAGCGGCGGCAAGCATCATGGCCGGCGGTCAGGGCCGCACCGATGGTGATGATCGGAATCGAAGTGACCAGCATCAGAATGTTGATCCATACGCCGTCAACAAGATTGCTCCACGCGCGCATGAATTTCGAGTCCGGTGCCAGCCAGTTCATCAACTACTCCTTGTACAGCTTTTGGCTCCCCTCAGGGAGGGGAGCCAAATTGTCGGGCTCAACCCTTGACCGCTCCGCCTTCGGCCCTGCAATTACGGACTCGCCTACGACGAGGCTCATCATTAGCTTCGCCGCTGTCGCGGCTCAGCCTGGAGCCTGCTGGAAGCCCACTGGGCTTCCAGCCATGGGCTGACGACGCGAGTCGTCAGCCCTTGACGGCTCCCGCCATGACACCAGAGACTATATACTTCTGGCATACCAAGTAGAAGACGATGATGGGGATGATGGCCAGCACCAGGCAGGCCATCATGGCGCCCATATCCACGGAACCGTAGCCGCCCTTGAGGTATTGCACGGCGACCGAGACGGTCTTGTACTTGCCGAGGTCGAGCGTCAGGTACGGCAGCAGGTAGTCGTTCCAGATCCACATGGCTTCGAGGATGGCCACCGAGACGATCGACGGCTTCATAATCGGCACCACGATCTGGAAGAAGATGCGCGGCACTGACGCGCCGTCGATCATGGCGGACTCCTCAAGCTCCTGCGGGATGCCCTTGATCACGCCAGTGAAGATGAACACGGCCAGACCGGCACCGAAACCGAGGTACACGATGCACAGGCCCCACGGGGTATTGAGCTTCAGCATGTCGGCGATCTTGGAGAGGGTGAACATCACCATCTGGAACGGCACGATCATATTGAACAGGAACAGGGTGTAGAGCAGCTTCGCGGCCCAGTTGTTCACGCGCACGATCCACCATGCGCACATCGAGGTGCACACCAGAATCAGCGCCACCGAGCCGACGGTGATAAGCAGCGTCCAGCCGAAGGAGGCGAAGAACTGCGTGGTCTCGATGCCGCGCACATAGTTCTCAAGTCCCACGAACGCCTTGCCGGCAGGCAGGGAGAACGCGTTCTTGGAGATGTACGCCTTCTGCTTGAAGGAGTTGATCAGCACCAGGACGATCGGGAAAATCCAGAACAGGGAGACAACGGCAAACAGCACGGTCCATAATGCGCCATGCTTCACAGGCTTGTTCTCGTTCATCAGGCTGCCACCTCCTTGCTCGTGGTGAGCTTGTTCTGAATCAGGGCGATGACCGCGACCAGGATGAAGAACAGCACGGCCTTCGCCTGGCCGACGCCTTCCCAGCCCATACGGCCGTAGAAGGTGCGGGTGATGTTCAGCGCCAGACCTTCAGACATGTTGCTCGGCGCACCGTTGGTCAATGCGAGGTTCTGATCGTAGAGCTTGAAACCGTTGGTCACGGTCAGGAAGGAGCACACGGTGATGGACGGCATCATCAGCGGGATGATGATGCGGAACATGGTCTGCCGTCCGTTGGCGCCGTCCACGGCCGCAGCCTCCAGCACGTCGGTGGGCAGGGCCTGCAGGCCGGCGATGTAGATGATCATCATGTAGCCGATCTGCTGCCAGCACACCAGGATGACCAAGCCCCAGAACCCGTAGGACGCCTTATAGGTCAGGGCGCGGCCCCAGTGGGCCAGCACGCCGTTCAGGAGCAGCAGCCAGATGTAGCCCAGGATGATGCCGCCGATAAGGTTCGGCATGAAGAATACCGAGCGGAACAGCGTGGAGCCCTTGATCGCCTTGGTCAGCATGTAGGCGATGGCGAAGGCGATCACGTTGATCACGATGGTGGTCACGATGGTGAACGCGGTGGAGAAGCCGAGCGCGTGCAGGAATTCCTTGTCTTTCAACGCTTTGCCATAGTTCTTAAGCCCCACCCATTCACCGTCGGTAACGGTGGTGAATTCGCAGAAGCTTAAGTAGACGCCCATGATGAAGGGCACCAGGAACCCGATGATGAATGCGGCGAATGTGGGAAGCGCGAACAGCGCCCACCATCTGCGTATCGCCTTGCCAGCCATGCTGATCATGACTTTTCCTCCTCCTTGAGTCCGCTGCGTTGTGACACTGCATCGTGCGCCGGCTGCGGAGTTCAACTCAATGCGAGCTTGCCGATCGAGAACCGCATGCACGGCCTGTTCTCGTTCAAGCCTATGTTCATAGTAAACGTCGAATCATTATATGTCAAACGTTGTCATTTTAGGCGTTTCAAGTTCGAGCACACTCCGGCTCCAGCAATCTTCTTTCACCTAAGATAATGGCTATATAAAGCCAATCTAACGCCGACATAGACACTTTGCAAACGTTTGTAATACAATCGTTGTCATCGCCGCAGATCAATCAATCAGCATGTACACTGGAGTCAGTTGTGCATGTGTATTGCGATTTTCCATTCAACGCAAGGGGGCTGCAATGGCTACGAGCATTCAGGATGTCGCCCGCGAGGCCGGCGTCTCCATCTCCACCGTCTCACGTTCCTTCACCAGGCCGGATCTGGTGTCGGCCAAGACCCGCGAGCGCGTGCTCGCCATCGCCGACAAACTCAATTTCTCACTCTCCCGCTCGGCTGCGGCCCTGAAATCCGGCCGCTCCCTGCGCATCGCAGTACTGATGAGCGGCCATATCCGCCTGTGGTTCACCGCCTCGGTCATCGAGGGGCTCAACGAGGTGCTGCACACGCAGGGCTACGATATTTCGGTATTCCAGATTTCCAGCATCGAGGAGCGCAAGGAATTCTTCGAGATGTTGCCGGTACGCCGTAACGCCGATGCCGTGATTGTGGCGTCTTTCGATATCGACAACAACGAAATCGCGCAACTGGCTTCGGTCGGCGTGCCGATCGTCGGCATCAATTCAGTCGAACCCGGAGCCCGCGGCTTTACCGCCGCCGTCAATATCGACGATGTGCAGGGCTCCACGCTGGCCGCCCGCCATCTTATCAATCTCGGACATCGCCGCATCACCTACATCAGCACCAATCGCGAGGTGTCGCTGAGCTTCTCCGTGCAAAGCCGATTCGACTCATTCACCGCCTGCTGCCGCAGGGAAGGCATCGAGCCGCAGGTTATCGTCTGCAAGGTCGATGACGATGGACGTTATGAAATCAGCGACGTGGTCAACCAACTCATAAGCCAAGACGAGATGCCCACCGCCATCGCATGCCAAGAGGATGGCATTGCTTTGCCGCTTATGTTCCAGCTGGAGCGCAATGGATTCTCCGTGCCCGGCGACGTCTCGTTGATCGGCTACGACGATAGTTTCTACACCGGCGATATCGGCCTGACCACCATCCGCCAGGATCCGGTGGAAATGGCCCGCGTGGCAGCCCGCATGACGCTCGATCTCATTGACGAAAAGCCGATTGAGCAACCCTACATCGTGTTCCCGGCCCAGCTGAAGGTCCGCTCCTCCACCTCCCGCGTTAAGTAGGCTCACACAACAAAGCCCACCATAGAAAAAGTGTGAGGCAACCGCACAATAACGCTCAATCGCACATTGTGGAGAATGGCGAAAAATCGCCGATTCATGGCCCCACAGCGTGCGATTGAGCGGGTGCGTGCCTCACACTTTTCTGCGGCGGACGATTTTGTGCGAGACTCAGCAATACAAAGCGGCGCCCCCGGAGAAGGAAATGGCAGGGGCGCCGCGGATTGTTGCTTATCGGCTATGGGACTCTATGAGACTCAGTGCGAAGCCTCGTATTCGGAAGCCCAACCGTCCACGAAGGCGGTCTTGACGGCATCCCACTTGCCGGTGCCCTGCGCGTACTCGAGCAGTGCCTGGCCGACCTTGTTCTTCCACTCTTCGGACGGCATCATGGTGAAGTTCCAAGAAACCTGGGTCTTGCCGGACTTCTGATCCTCAACAGCGGCTTCAGTCAGCGGGTTGTCAAACTTGACATCATCGAAGGTCTTGAACGGGGTGGTGAAGCCCATGTCCTGAGAGATGGCCTTCTTGCCGGTGTCGGAGGTGATCACCCAAGACAGGAAGTCCTCGGTGGCCTTCTTGTCGGCGTCGGAGGCCTTGTCGTTGATGCACCAGTAGTTCTCGGAACCAGTGGCCAAGCCCTGCTTCTCTTCACCCTTGACACCGGTGTAGATTGGCATCATGCCCACGGATTCGGCCTTCATGCCGGCCTTCTGCAGGTCGGTCCAGGCCCAGGTACCGTTCTGGTAGAAGGCGGCCTCGCCGAGCGCGAACTCGGAGTTCGCATCATCTCCGGTCTTGGCGCTCAGCTGGGTGGGGTCGGTGGTGGAGTCGGCGATGTACAGGTCGAAGATCTTCTTGTAGTTCGGCAGGTAGGTGCCCTTGATCTTGGCCGGCTGCTCGGTGACGTTGTCATCCTTGAACTCGTAGTAAAGCGGCAGATTGGCCAGGTGGGTCTTGAAGCGCCAGTCGGAGCTGGAGTCGAAGCCGGCGGAGGTGAACGCGCCCTTGATGCCGAGCTCGTCCTTGCGGGCCTGCATGTCGTCGGCCACGGCCTTCAGGGTGTCGAAGTTGTCGATTTCGTCCATGGACGTGGCCTTGGCGCCATCCAGCGCGAAGTACTTGTTGAGGATGTCCTTGTTGTAGATCAGGCCGTAGGTTTCCATCACGTACGGCACGCCGACCACCTTGTCGCCATCCTCCAGGGCCACATCCTGGTTGGCGAGCTCCTTGTACACATCCGTATTGGACATATCGGCGGTGTACTTCTTCCAGTTCTGGTAGCCGACCGGGCCGTTGACCTGGAACAAGGTCGGGGCTTCGGTTTTGGCGATTTCGGACTTCAGGGTCTGCTCGTAGGTACCGGAGGCCGCGGTCTGCACCTTGACCTCAACGCCCTTTTCCTTGGTGTATTCCTTGGCCAGAGCGGTCCACTGATCAGCCGCTTCCGGCTTGAAATTCAGGTAGTAGACCTTGCCCTTGGCGTCATCGCCGGAGGTCGAGCTTCCGCAGGCCGCCAAAGCGCCGAGGGACATCGCAGCGACAGCCGCCATCGCGACTGCTGACTTGACTGTACGATTCATCATCGAACCTTTCTCTTTCATCATCGACCCGGCCGTCCCCGGTCAGGACAGGTACGCTAGCACGCACCTTTACGACTATCGACATGCACTATTGTGCAACGGTTTGCTTCTTTTTGCAAACGATAGCAATATCAGCGCGTCATAAATCATCATTTTCAGGCCATTGTCAACAAATATCCCATTAATTCAGTCATTTTTGCCTCATTATCGCAATGCAAGCGTTCGCAATCATGAGAGCGCTAACATATCTTTCATGGCAATCGATTGCCACTTATACCCATCAAAAAAAAACAACACGCCGACGCTATCGTTTGCAAATCATTTATCGACATACCGCAATTCCCGCCACAAACAATAAAGGCCCGCCCGCAGTAGCGGGCAGGCCAGCGCAATCGCAGCGCAACCGGGGCTAGGCGTTCCACCGTTCGATGACGTTATCTCCCTTATAGACGCTGAGCACCGAGTAGTGCGCCGTATCCAAACGCAGCAACCGTGCGAAATGCGGGTCCACGCCCAGCCATTGCGAGGTGAGGATGCGCAGGATGTGCGCATGAGCCACCAACAGCACATTATGGCCGTCTTTCAGCAGCGGCGTAATCTCGTCGATGGCGCTCTTGGCGCGTGCCGCCGCTTCTTCCAGCGTCTCGCCAGGCCCGGCATGGACCGGCACCTGTTCGCCCGAAGGCAAGGTCTCGACCCAGTCGCCCTCCAGCGTGGGCGTCAGCGAGCGCGGCCCGTCACGCCACACATCCCATTCAAAACCGCTGGCCTCACTCACCTGCTGGCGCGTACGCCCCTCGGCTCGGCCGTAATCCCATTCAGCGATGCCGTCCAACACACCGTGGTCCGCAAAACCAGCCAATTCAGCGGTTTGGCACGCCCGCTTCAGCGGACTGGAAAACACACAGCTCTGGCTGAATCCTTCGGGGAAGGCCTCGCGCAGGCGCCTTCCGGCATCCGCTGCCTGCTGCTCGCCGACCGCGGTCAACGGGATGTCCGTGCGCCCGGTATGCTGCCCGGATTCGCTCCACACGGTCTGGCCGTGGCGCAGCAACACCAAAAATCCATTGCCGCCACGAGAGTTCTCGACGGCAACGGTGCCGTTCACGTTCTGTTCGCTCATGCCTCCACTCTAGTCTGCGCTCGTTCATGACTCCACCATTAACGCCCATCTTTTGCGCTGAGATGATTGAGATGCTATTAGACTGAGAGTCATGAGCGACGAAACGAACACCGACTTCCCCTCCAGCGCCGACCGCGCGGTCGACAGCCTGCACCGCATCGACGAGAAGGTCAACAGGCTGCGCGAGGACCGGCTCAACGACCCTGATTCTCTGGGCGACAAGCTCATCAAGTCGGCAGTCCCAGCGCTGGCAGGCTTGGTTGCCGGCAAAGCATTCCAGATGATATGGGACAAGGGCACAAGCAAACGCAATCTGCGCAAGGGACTGGCGGCAGACGCGCCGCAAAGTCTGGCAATGAGTCTGGCATTCGCCGCCGTTTCGGCCGCACTCGGCGCAGTGGTTTCGCAGCTGTCGGATCGGGGCTCCAAGGCGTTCGTCGACCACCGCCATCGCAAGCCCAGCCGCTAATCCCCCGGTTGGATGATGGTTTCTGTTGGCTGACTGATGACTCATCGCTGGAATTTCGTCAAGGAACCATCAGTCAATCGACAGGAACCATCAGTCCAGCACAGTTCCGCCACACAATATCGGCATTTCACTGTGAGGTAATCCACCGTGGCGTCCGGCGTCTGCCGTGCGACAATAAAGCCATGGTTACCAACGCAACAATCGAGGCTCTTCTGGGCCGCCGCTCCATCCGTAAGTTCAAGGACGAGGCCATCGACGACGATACCCGCGCCACGCTCGAAACCGTCGCCCAACATGCCGCGTCCAGCCAGTTCCTTAACGACTGGTCCGCCATCCGCATCACCGATCCGGCCATCAAAGCCAAGCTCGCCGAATTCGGCCATCAGCCGTATATCGCCACCGCGCCGTTGCTGTACGTGTTCGTCATCGACGAGCACCGCAACGCACGCATCGCCGAACGCAAGGGTATCGATCCCGCTTCCGACGAATTCCATCTCAAGTACAGCTATCGCTTCACCCAAGCTCAGAACGACGCCGTGCTGGCCCTGCACGCCATGGAGACCGCCGCCTATTCGCTGGGACTGGGCTGCGTGATTCTCGGCTCTCTGCTCAACAACATCCCCGGCCTTATCGACGTGCTGAATCTGCCGGAATACACGTATCCGGTGCTGGGTCTGGCCATCGGCAAGCCCGATCAGAACCCGACCGTCAAGCCGCGCATGCCGCGCACGATGCAGTTCTTCGAGAACACCTACCCGGCTGACGCCGATGGCGTACTCGACCAGCTGCCCGCCTTCGACGAGGAAGTTCACCGGTACTACGATCTGCGCCAAGCCGACCGTCCGGTGGACGCCTTCAGCGATCAGGTCGCCACGATCAGTCGGCAGGATGTCAGCCATCAGACACTGCTCGACAAGGCCGCCGCTCAGGGCTTCCGTCTGGATCAGTGAGACCAGAACCAACGAGATAGCCTCGGATAGGCTCGTCACTGAGTCGTCTCGGTCTCAGCACTGCGACGACTCAGTTCCAACACCTCAACATTTCATCACCGGATACCGGCAAAATTGCACAACCATCCCGCCGGTGTCGCACCATCAACAAACGTTCACATATCAGTCCCATTATGCGGACAACCAACGGCCAGTTTTGCAAGAAAACCCGCCAAACCAGCAGTATTCGCACCAGTGGTGGGAATAGACTGCATGTGGCCGCAATGACTACGAACCGGAAAAGAGGGACTGGATGCGGACAGTTTGGCAAGTCTTTCTACGCGATTGCAGACGTATCTTACGCAATCCCGTTGCCGTTGTGGTGACGCTCGGCGTAGCAATGCTGCCCTCGCTGTACGCATGGTTCAACATTCTCGCCAACTGGGATCCCTATTCAGCCACCGGCAATCTGCAAGTGGCCGTAGCCAATGAAGACCAAGGCACCACCAACGATCTGGTCGGCCATCTCGATGCGGGCCGGCAGGTCGTCAAGAAACTCAAGCAGAACGACGAACTCGGCTGGCGCTTCGTAGACAATGAGGAACAGGCCGTCCACGGCGTGGAGACCGGCGGATACTATGCAGCCATCGTGCTGCCCAAGGATTTCAGCGCCAGCTTGGTCGAATCGGTGACCGGAACCTCCAAACAGCCGAAAATCAAGTATTACGTCAACGAGAAGAAGAACGCGATCGCGCCGAAAATCACCGACACCGGCGCCACCACCATCGATGAGCAGATCAACTCCGCCTTCGTCACCACGGTAGCCACCACCGTTGCCTCGGCCGTTTCCGAAGCGGGAGACGATCTCGACCAAGTCACCGGCAAAGTCCAGCACGATACGATCGATGATCTCAATACGGTGATGTCCACGCTGAACACCGTTCAGGATTCACTCACCGACTTACAGGACACGCTGGCCCAATCAGACACGATTCTCGCCGACGCCAAACAGACCACCGCCTCACTCAAGCAGACCGTCGCGGCCGCGCAGAATGCCTCCCGCCAGTCCGGCACACTGTTGGCGGAAACACAGGCCGGGTCACAAGCCTTCTCCACCACACTGGTCGGCGCGCTCGACAGCAGTTCAGCACAACTCTCCGGACTGGCCGTCCACGTCAACAACGCCGCCGGCAGCATCACCGGTTCCTTCAACAGCGCGCAGAACTCCGTCGACACCATCACCAACACACTTTCGGCCCCACTGAACGCCACCCAAACGTCAATCAGCGATCTGAAAGACGCGCTGACCAAAGCCGGCATCGGCAAAGACACCACCGACCCGGTCGGCCAGAACATCTGGAAACAAATCGATGCGCTCGACTCATTGATCAGCAAACAGCAGACACAGCTCAACACCTTCCATACCGACACCACACAGTTCATCAACTCCGGCAAAGACGCCACCACGAACCTTTCCGGAGCCATGACCAACACCACCACCGGCGGCATCGCGGCGCTGAATACCGCGCGCGGCTCGCTGACCGGCACCGTGATGCCGTCGCTCACCTCATCATTGAACAGTTTCGCCGCCCTGAACGGCACGCTGGATGGCACGTTGACTTCGTTGTCCGGCACCTTGGATCAGGCCGACGGGCTGTTCGACCAGCTTGTCGATACCCTGAACCAAACAAAAACCACCATCAGCAGCACGCAGGATTCGCTGCGCCAGGTGGCCAGCGATGTCGCCACCGTACGCACCGATATCGCCACGCTCGATAGTTCCGCCGCTTACCAGAAAATCCGGGATACGCTGCATCTGGATGACAAGGGATTCGGCGACTTCATGGGCAATCCCGTCACCCTGACCACGAAAGTCGTGTATGCCACCGACAATTACGGGTCCGCAGTCACCCCGTTCTACACGAATCTGGCACTGTGGGTAGGCGGTTTCGTGCTAATCGCCATCTACAAGCTTGAGGTCGACCGCGAGGGCATTCGCCGTATCACCGCTACGCAAGCATATCTTGGCCGCTGGCTGCTGCTGGTCACCATCGGATTCCTGCAAGCCGTCATCGCCACCATCGGCGATCTGGTGCTTGGCATCCAATGCGAGCATCCGCTGCTGTTCATCTTGGCCGGGATCTTCTGTTCGTTCGTATACATCAACATTATTTACGCACTGGCCGTGGCGTTCCGCCATATCGGCAAAGCCATCGCCGTAATTCTGGTCATTGTGCAGATACCCGGTGCCTCCGGCCTGTATCCGATTGAAATGATGCCGAACTTCTTCCGCGAACTGCACCCATGGCTGCCCTTTACCTACGGCATCAACGCGATGCGCGGCCCGATCGCCGGCCTGTACGCGAACCATTACTGGCTCGACATGCTGCACCTGTTCTGGTATCTGCCGGCGGCGCTTTTCGTGGGACTTGTCGTACGCCGGTATGCGATGAACCTGAACGCGCTGTTCGACCATCGTTTGGGAGGTACCGACCTGATGATCACCGAGCACAACAGCATGGTGAACGAACAGGTGAGCTTGAACTCCGTATTCCGCACGGTGTCCGACAGCAAGGAACTGCGCGATATCATCGCCCATCGCGCGCACCGGTTCTTCGCGCGGTACCCAAAGATGATCGTTGCCGGTCTGACATTGCTGACCGTACTCCCGTTCGTATTCCTGGTGCTGCTGTTCGTCACCCAAGAGAAAATCGCCATGCTGACCTCCTGGATTCTGTCGATTATTCTTATCGACGCCTATCTCATTGTGGTTGAATACGCACGCGAAACCTACGCCATGCAGCTTGGCGTCAGTGCCATGAGTGCCGACGAGTTCCGCAATGTGATGCTCAACGGATATGCGTGGCGGCGTTTCCACGGCCACGGACGTCACGAAGCGGCGATGGGCAGCAATCCGGATATCGGCGAAACCACTGAACGACTCACACCGTTCAGTGATCAGGCCGCCGAGCCGACTGCGCACACCGCACAGTTCGAGCAGTCCGGTCAGTCTGGGCAGTCTGGGCAAGGAGGCGCACGATGAAGCTTATCTGGAAAATATTCGTACGTGACGTGCGCCAAGCCACCCGCAATGTGATCGCCGTAATCGTGGCTATGGGATTGGTGATTGTGCCGGCACTGTACGCCTGGTACAACATCGCCGCCAGCTGGGACCCGTACGGCAACACCAAGGCCTTGAAGGTCGCCGTGGCAAACGTGGATAAGGGCTATAAGTCCGATCTGATGCCGATCACCATCAACGTCGGCGAAACCGTGACCAATACGCTCAGGGCCAATCATGACCTTGACTGGCAGTTTGTGGATCGTGCTAAGGCCATCGATGGCGTGAACTCAGGCGAATACTATGCCGCGCTGATTATTCCAAAGAGCTTCAGCTCCGATATGATGACGCTGTTTTCACCGAAGATCAAGCACGCCAAGCTCGAATACTATCTCAATGAGAAAATCAATCCGATCGCTCCGCATATCACCGACCAGGGTGCTACCACCGTGGCCACGACCATCGACCAGACATTTGTGAAGACCTTGGCGAGCGTGGCGCTGGATTTGGTTTCCAACGTGGCCGATTACGCGCAAAGCCCGCAAATGGAGCAGTACGTCAACAACGCCTCCAGTCATATTGCCACCATGTCGTCTCGTTTGACCGGCACTGCGTCGCAGATGGATTCCTATGCCAATCTGCTCGGGGCCGCCAACAGCATCATTGATTCCACCGATAAGCTGCTGGGATCAACAGGCTCAGCTGCGGCCACAACCAAAAAGGCGTTGAAACAGACCCGCAACGGCGTCTCCAGCCTCGACAAGGCATTGTCCGGAGCCACCGATGGCGTCGGTACGGCATTGCAGCAGGCCGGTTCATCCTACGACACCATTGCCAAGCAAATCGATGCCGCTTTTGCCGATGTGGGCTCACAATCCTCACAGATATCAAACAAGCTAACCGATATGCAATCCAAAGTGGAGGCTCAGGCCGACAGCTTTGGAAAGTATGCCGCCGCTTTACGAGATCTCGCCAAACAAGCGGCTTCACTGCCCGTGGGCGGAGATACCGTTGCCGCTCAACTGAACGCGGCTGCAGACCAAGCCACAAAGGCGCAGCAGAGCATGCAGCAAGCCGCCACCGCGTTGGGCGATGCGGCCACGCACATAGCAAACGGTACTGCCGATGCCGATACAGCGCGTCGAGATCTGAAATCACAAATCGCTGCCGCCAAACAATCGATTACTCAGGCTTCAGACACGTACAAGAGCACGCTGAAACCGCAACTGAACAATCTGACCTCGTCCATGGACGAAGTGACCACGCAGGCAAGTTCCGTAATCGACGGGCTTGCATCGACCGTAAGCAGCGTGTCAGGTCTTTCTGGCGGCGTTTCAGACAGCCTGACGGACATCCAGTCGGCCTTGACTGACGCAGCTAGCGCTTTGACCCGTTCGGCGAAGAAACTCGACAACTTGTCTTCCCAACTCGCCTCTATCACCAATGGCGGCACCATCGACCTGTCTGTGATTTCCTCTGCGAAGCCCGATGCCATTGCTTCCATGCTGGCGGCACCCGTAGCGGTCGACCGCATCGCGCTCTATCCCGTTGCCAACTATGGTTCCGCGATGGCTCCGTTCTACACGATTTTGTCTATTTGGGTCGGTGCGATCATTCTGGTCGCCATGTTGAAAGTATCGATTTCCGACCATGAGAAGGCTTGTATCTTAGGGTTGGGCAATGATCTGCCGCTCGGTTCGGAAGTGGGTCTTCGCGAGGCCATGATTGCCGGGCGGATTGCCGGACCGGCCGCCGCGTTGGATGTGCTGAAGAAGCCGCGTGCCGAGGCTCCCGGCAATGCGCGGCAGTTCGGTTTACGCTTGCACCACGAATATTTCGGCCGATACATGATTTTCGGTTTCCTTGCTTTGCTGCAAGGTACGCTGGTGTGCCTGGGCGATATGTTCTATCTCGGCGTGCAGTGTGAGCATCCGATTCAGTTCTTGATGGTCGGGTGGTTGTCTGCACTGGTGTTCTCGAATATTGTGTATACGCTGACCCTGTCGTTCGGTGATATCGGCAAAGCCATTGCCGTAGTACTGCTGGTTATGCAGGTAGCCGGTTCCGGCGGCACATTCCCCATTGAAACACTGCCGACGTTCTTCCAGGTCGTTTCTAAATGGCTACTGTTCCCCTATGCGGTGGATGCGATGCATTCGGCCATGGCAGGCTCATTCGGCATGGAATACTGGGTTTCCATGGGCAAACTGGCACTGTTCCTTGTCCCCTCATTGCTGTTGGGACTTATGTTGCGCAAGCCGGTAATTCGCTTCAACGATTGGGTTATCCGCAACCTTGAAAACACCAAGGTGATGTAAGTGTTGGACGAAGTGTGTCCGAGCGCCCTGAACGCTTAGCAGCCTACGACCTGACGTGTTTGGACCGTAACCTGTCTCAGACACGGCGTTGGCGAGGTCTGTGGAGCTTCTGACGCTAACGTCTACGTGGCTTGTAGCCCTTTTTACGACTGTGTGGCTTGAGTTGCTGGTTCAGCGGTACATGCCGGTAACTGGATTGCGGATCGCGATGCGTGAGATGCCAGCATCCGCAAAATTCGCAACGGTACACCCATAGCTCAACTCCGCGCTCGATTAGGCTTTGATCAGCGGCACGCTGAACCTGCGCCTTATCGTGATACATGATTTTATTCGACGTAGCGCAACGTTTAGGGGTGAAGTAATGCATAGCAGAAGCCAGTGTAGAGCGACCCCATAACCAAGCCAGTTTCTGGCTCCCCTCAGGGGGGGGGGAGCCGTCCGCACAGCAGACCGGGGGGAGGAGGCCCGGGCGTCGGGATTCCACGGTCACGGACGTGCTGTTTTCCGGATTTCCTGCGGAAATGGGAACGCGCCGCGCCGTCTCTCTTCGGCCCCGACGGCGGGGCCGGCCGGGAATGGTCCCGGACGTGGGTCTCATGAGTGCGAGAAGCCCCGGGTGTTTTTGTGGGGGTGTGTGGGTTTGGGTCGTGAGTGTTTCGGGTATGCGAAAGCCCCTTGGGG
>SKET01000106.1_pt1 | contig 80000 bp, 59 predicted proteins | sample 4841461 | NCBI WGS metagenome assembly SKET01 (sample SAMN11008802, study PRJNA524170) | human gut metagenome | biome: Human fecal sample; material: Feces; isolation source: fecal sample from pouch patient p5 | host: Homo sapiens | place: Israel: Tel-Aviv | collected 2014-02-13
GGTTCCGGAAAAGGTTATCTACCTGCGGGAACGATAGGCAACCGGACACACATTCTGTCCGAGCGGTTAAAAGCGGGCACGGAATTTAAACGGCTGAAAAAGGGGCATCGACCTGCGCCGATGCCCCCAACGTGGACACACATTTTGTCCTATAAGCCAAAACCGCGGCGCCGCCCGGCGCCCGTCCAACGGCGTCTCGGACAACATGGATTCGATCATGGTGTCGGTTTTTAGTGTCACACTTGGTGTCAAAAAGAAAAAGGCCAGAGACTTAATACCTCTGACCTTTGCTTTTGATGGTGGGCGATACAAGATTCGAACTTGTGACCCCATCCGTGTGAAGGATATGCTCTACCCCTGAGCCAATCGCCCGTCGCCTTTTGGCAAAAGAGATACTATCATAGCCGCGCGTGGTTTACCAAGAACTTTTTGCCCTCGATTTTAAATTCGTGGGCTTTGGCTGCTCTGGCGCAGTCCAAATAAACAGCAAACCCGCAGCTCAACGAGCCTTTACCGCTTGATCCACGAGGTCTCGGGGCGGCAGATGAGTCGTGCGTTGTTGTAGGCCATATCGAGCGTGAGACAGGTGCTCGCAGCGTAGAAGCCGTCCTCGCGCTGGATGGTCAGCGCCAGCTCGGGCTTGTCGCCGGTCAGGCACAGCGGCAGCAGCAGCTGGATTCGGCCTCCATAGAACTGCGGCACGGCGAGCGTGTAGTTGGCGGCGGCGCGACGGGCGGCCTCGACGACGGCGCCCTCAAAGGCACGGCGCAGCAGCAGCGAGTTGCCCTCCCCCATCAGGCTGGCGGGGATGCGCATGAGGTTTTCCTCGTCGCCCAGAATGTGGTCGATGTTGGAGCGGATCGGCAAGCGGTAGTCAAAGACCAGCTCGGAGGGGTCCTCGGCAAAGCGCACGCGGCACGGCAGGTACTCAAACGAGACCAGCATGGGGTCGCTCTCCTTAAAGAAGCCCTTCAAAAACCAATGCTGGCGCGCGTCGGGCTTGGAATTGGGCTCAAACAAGCCGTAGATGGTCTCGTAGCGGCGCGTGTACAGGCCGGTGTTGAACAGGCAACGGTCGTCGTCGAACACCAGCGGCAGGTTGGACGGCGCGGTCTGGTCTACGTCGCGCTCGGTCAGAAACACCGCGCGGCTAAACGAGAACGACAGGTAGTTTTTGAGGATACGGTTGTTGGGACCCCAGTCCTAGGGATCGGCGAGGTCTACCAGGCGGTCGTAACAGGGCTCGGGGCAAAACGCAAAGTCGTAGATATTACTGCACAGGGTGCTGGGGATCTCCATGTGGTGTCCAATCCAATTGATAACCTTCGTGCGGATGCTTTGATTCTATACGTATGACACGTCGCCGATACGCGCAACGCGATTGCATCGAGGTTTTTTGGCGAGTCAGGCCATCGCCGGCGCGATGAGGCCGGCCGCGCCGGCAAAGCACCCGCCCAGCAAAACGCATAGGCAGACCAAAGCAGTAAACAGGATGTAGTGTCGGCTGGTGTGGAACGCGGCAGCAAGCATGACCGCTCCGACCTTCGCAAGAGCCAATGGAAACTGCGCCAATAAATTGCCTGGCAGCAGTAGTTATTGGTGAAGCGAGATCAAAATATGCGAGCTTCGCAATCAAAAAGAATGACCTCGATGAGTTCCTCATCCCATTTACGCCGCTTCATAGAGACGCACCTCATCCTTTTCAATGCTCTTGCGGAATGCAGGACGCATATGCTCGGGAGGGTTGGTGACAATCTCAACATCTCGCACGAGCTCTTCTTCGAGCTCAAGGGAGAGTTCGAATAGCGTGCCGAACGTCATTGTTTCACCGCAGACTAGACGCAAATCAATATCGCTATCTGGCGTTTGCTCGCCACGGGCGAAGGAGCCAGATGGGTATGCCTCGCGGACGTCGTAACGAGACAGCGCACGAGAAACAGCAGCGGATATGTCGACAAGAGTAATCAAGTCTTAATTTTACTTACCGATTGAATGGAAGGCAATCGCCATCCGCCCGTTCCGCAGGCCGGTGATTAGAGAGGGGCTGTATCCGGCAGCATGCGGCAAAATCTGAAGATGCCATACGTAAGGGAGATTGGCAAAGTCTCTAACCGCGGTTTTATTGACAAAAATCGGGTTGTGCTCAGGGATTGCTTATTTTTCCTCGCGCTTCCGAAATATAGGCATTTTGGCAGCGATCTGAGGTGCCTTTGAGCGCCATGCTGATGTCGCCGAGCCAAGAGCAATTGGTTAACGGACAAGCTGGGGCACGCGTTCTAGTATTTCAATAGCCAATGCCGAGGGGACACGTTAAGATGTTGTCAGTAAACCCGCCTGGCCTCTGCTTAGCATGCACACTGGCGGGTCTTTTTTAAGTCCTTGGAGCCGAGACGAAGTACGAGAAGCCATTCCTCACCTACGACGAACAGGCGGACCTGCTGATCTCGCGCGGCCTCATGGCAGACCGAGAAGAACCCGTCGGCAAACTCGAGCACGTGGGATAATAGCGGGCACGCTCGGAGTCAGCGCCAAGGTGGCCGAGTTCTGCCTCGTGGCGCTCAACATCGTGAGGAACTACTGCTGCGTCCACCATGGCCGCCTCTGGAACAAGACGCTTGGCACCAAACCCATGATCCCAAGGGATGACACCGCCTGGCACGAGCCCCACGAGGAATGGCGAGCCGTGGGCTTCGGAGAGGGGTTGATTTCCGATCTCAGCCGAACACATTGATCGGATAGGCCGTTTCCGCAGCCAGCCGAACGCCCCCGAGTCCCCTCCCGGGACTCGGGGGCGGCATTTTCCCAGTTGAAGGAACGGTGGAGATGTTTTTCGATGGGTCCGGTGGCCATGCCCCGCCCTCCGCCCGGCACCTCTTCCCAGACTCAGCCGGACGGTCGGCCCGCCTATTACATTTTCCCCTTCAGGCCAGGACAGCGGGGCATCGCCCCTCTATGCGTGCGCCCGCCCTATCAGCCCCGGCGTCAGGTCGAGCTCGCTGAGCGGCACGTCCTCCACGCCGTAGGCCCCCCGGCAGCTCCCGGCCGTCCCGTGGACACTCCAGCCCTTGATGTATTCGTTGATGTACTACAGAATTCGTCCGATGTCTTCAGACATCGGCTGCTCCCTCCTAGTAGCCAGAGTCGTAGCGCTGCGCAGCGATGACCTTCTCGATCTCGGCGAGGCCGAGGAAGCGGTCGCCGAGCATATGCTTGCGCCAGAGGGGCTTGAAGCAGTGAAGCATGCGGCGGTACATCTCGAGGCGGGGACCATGCGAGTTCCCGCCATCCGAGTACTTCCTCAGAGGCTCCGCGAGCTCCTCATAGCGCTTGTCCGCAAAGAGGTGCTTCACGTAGCCGGCGAGACGCCCCTCCTCCATGTCGTTGTAGTCGAAGCCTTGAGGCGAGATGTCGCGCTCGTCCACCTCGGCCTTCTCATCTTCAGGCAGGTCCTCGTATGAGGCCCTGAGGACGCGGAACATGTCGAGGATGTCGTACAGCTCCTCGCAGCGTGAGTTGGGAATCTCCGGTCGAAGCACGGCGAATGCCTCCGGGTACTCGCGCACGTAGCCCTTCTCGAATATCTGTGCATTGCGCTTGTGGTAAGCGGCATCCTCCTCGTCCTCCGAGAGGGCGGCAAGGATGAGCTCCTGGTCGCGGAGGATGAGGCGGTTGACCGGCGCTATGGTCAGCGGGGCCATCTCCTCGGGGTAATCAGTGCGGGGGCTACCCACCATTGATCCGAGGGCTTCGGTGACCACTCCTGAGATGGTGCCACCCGATTCGTGGGCCAATCCCTCGAGTTTGGCCTTGAGGTCATCACTGACTCGGATAGAGATGGTTGCCATTGTCTACCTCCTTAATGGTGTCCTACTGTCATGTATTATTGTATTACACTTACACGGTGACGTCAAATAGTCGGAGCCTGCCGGTTTGTGACCGGCCTGGAGAATGCTCGCAGCGGCAATCGTTGCGGGCATTTATCTTGCCCGCACGGGATGCGGGAGGTTCAGACGTGGAGTCCTCCAATCTCCCGGGGCCGGCTGATCCGGCCCTCAGGGCATCGGATTCACACATTCATCGGTACACTCACGGATGAATGTGGGAGGTGTTCGGATGAAGTTGATATTCAAGGGGCTTCGGAGACAGTTGGGAGAAGTGCCCTGTCTGGTTAAAGCGGCTAATCAACGAAAAGGCCAATGAATGCTTCAACGAAGAGATCCAGCAGAACGAAGGGCAGCAGGACTAGACAAAGGGGCGCGGCCAGCAGCGTGGTCATGCCCAATGGCAGCGCTTGTTGCGGCTGCTCGCGCGTTATGCCAGGATTTCGTGCACGCGCTTCTGCACCGTCGAGTAAAGGCTACGAACGAGCTGGGGCACGCTATGGCTGCCATATCTTGAGCAATTAAAACTGTCCGTTCAACAGTAGGGGCGCGCCGGCGTCAGCCGGTGTGCCCCTACTTTGGGAAACGTAAAACTCGCTTTTTGTCGGTTGCCTCTCCCCTCTTCCAGCCCAAACGGGTGCCTCAGCAGCGGCGTGCGGCACCTAAAAGCGCTGTCCCCAGCAGGAATAGCGCCAAGGAGGCGGCGATCCAGTTGCTGTCGGCGGTCTTGGGGAGAGTGGCGGTGGCAGCGCTGGCGGTCTTGGCCTTGAATGGTGTGGACGCCGCGGTCTTGGTCACTGTCGTTTTGGTCGTCTTGGTTGTCGTGGCTGTCTTTGGCGTCGTGGTCGCGGGCTTAAGGACGGGATCCGTCGCGGGCCCGGCACCGGGCTGCTCATCGGTAGGACCGGCACCACCAGCCGGCTCGCCCGCGCCACCGGGCACCTCGCGCCCGTCGGTCTCCCCCGCCGGCGCCGTGGCGCCCTGGGGCTCGATCACCACATGCGGCGCCATGGCCCCGGAGGCATCCACCACGCCGCCGGCACCGAAGGCCCCGCCCACGGGCGTCACGAACCGCGCGGACACGAGCGACCCACCCGTGCAAGCAACGCCGCCATCGGCACCGGCCGCGTCGAGCCACGAGGCGGCGACCGAAAGCCCGCACCCGGCCGAGCCGTCGCCAGCGTCCTGCAGGTACAAACCGTAAGCGTACACGCCGGCGGCGGGCGCGGCACCGAAGGCGACGACGCGCCCGCCGCCGCGCACGGCCATGTCGCCGGCGATCACGCCGGCCACGGCCTCGCCCGTGACGTTCGCCCCGTCCGCCCGGGCATCGACGGTGCAGCCGTCCACAACGAGCGCTCGCGAGACGTGGATCGCGCACTGCGAGCCCGATGCCGCCAGGGACCCGGTGCCGCTAAGCGTCAGGTCGCCCCACACCTCCATGCCGCACTGCGAGATGTCCGCATCGGGCGCCTGCGACTCGACCACCGAGTTCTGCCCCACAAGCGTCACGACCCGGGCGCCGTCGGCGCCGATGGCGTCGCCCGCGTAGCCGTCGAGCTCCAGATGGCCGGCATCGGTCCAGGCCCAACCGGGGCCCGAAACGCCCGGCTCGCAGTACGTCGCGCCCGCGATGAACAGGCTCTCCGCGCCCGCGGCATAGGAAGGCCCGCCCAGCAAGACGCATAGGCAGGCCATGGCAGCGATCGCGATGTGATGACGGCTGGTGTGGGACTCGGCGGCAAACATACCCGCTCCGATCTTCGCAGGAGCCAATAGGATGTGCACCAGAAAATGCCCTGGTGGCAGCACTTATCAGTTTAGCGAGATCGATGCGGGGGCAAAGAGAAATCGCGTGGGCGAAGTCCACAATTAGGTGTAAATCGTTTTGTCAGTCGGTGAAAGGAAGAATCGACTTACAACCTCCGTTTCGATTCTTTAAAAGCAGGTAGCATCCTTCAAATTGACAGCATGATACTCCGAAGTGAATCTGAACTTGCGTCATGACATCTCAAGCAATCTGGATTTGGTAATGTAGATGCGATGCAATAAGAATGTATATTCGTTAAATTTGGGTGTGGATGATGGAGGACGGCGTCGTGATTGAACTGCTCTTTCGGGCCTTCTCCACGAATTCGCTGATCCAGGATCTTGTTGTGTTCTTGAGGATCCGGATGTTTTCGGTCGCTTCAATGTCGATTTCCACCTTTGCCTTGTCGGCGATGTCGTCCGGCAATGTCGGCAAACCCTTGAGATCAGTCTCCCTGTACTTCTTGGCAAACATGGAGACGTATCTTTCGACAAAGAGCTTTTTGTCGCTTATGCTTAGCTTGGAGAAGAGGCTCATCAAACTGAAGCGGGAGAGGAGTTCCGCCGGGAAAGTTTCATCGATCTTCCCGAGGGGGCAGTTTGTCGTGAACACGATGATAAACCCGCGGAGATCATGCTCCATCCCTTGGGAGTCCGTGAACGATCCTGTCTCGAGGAGATCGAGGAAGAAGTTCCAGACGGCGGGTTCAGCTTTCTCGAACTCGTCCACCAGGAGAATTCCGGCATCGGATGAGTCGATCTTCTTTCCCAGCTCGCCTTCTTCGCTTCCCATGTATCCTCTCGGGCTGCCGATCAGGGAGTTGAGAGAGTCCTTACTGCTGTAGTTCCCGAGATTGACCTTAGGGAGGGGCTGGCATGGCGCGATTGCCTCGCAGAGGATCTTGGCAACTTCTGTTTTCCCGACACCCGAAGGGCCAAGAAGGAGCAGCGAGAATACTGGCTGCTCGCCGAGCGCATTGAAGAGCCTGAAGCTGCGCGATCGGGATTCGAAGGAGCGTTTGAATTCGATCTGGCCTATGAGCTCGCTTTCGAGGGTGGTGAGGACTTGCATGAATTCGAGTTCGTCGAGGGATACGAGTGTTCTCTTTCCTCTTTTGTCCTTCTGGGTGCCCTCATCGACCTCGATGTCGCAGTCTATTATGTCGTCGAACATGGTTCTCAATTGGTATGCTCCTTCGTTCACGGTTTTATCGTCTCCGATGAAGAGGGTGCCAAAGGGTAGCTGGTGGACGAGGAGCTCGAATTTCGATGCCAGCTGGAGATCACCCGATAGTAAGCCCATGAATGATGAAACGTCCACGACGAGCTTTTTCTCGGAAAGGAGCTCGGAGATTTGGTCGCTTCCGTGTAGTTCGAGAAGTGACATCAACTTGAAGCCGTCTACTCCGAGCTGGTCGATCAGGGCTTTATACTGGGATTTGTTGTATGTGACGAGTTTGCGCATGGCATTGCCTATCAAGCCTCGAAGGACACTGCCTGAATGACAGCAAGGATGTCTATGTAATAGCCCTGTTCTGCCCGATTGCCGCCGACGGTCATGGCAGTGGGTGACGGGTTCTTTCCGCATATAACAATGTCGTTCTGCGGCGTGCGTTTTGGGTCGCCTGGCTGCTGGAAGTAATCAAAGGGGCTCTTCATCTGGGCCGGGGTGATTTTCCCTTTGCATATCCCGACGATGCCGACCTTTCCGATGAGCAGGTCGTCGATTGTGTACCCGCTTTCGAACATCTCTTCTCCGTCGAGGGGAATCTTCGCGTACAGCGGCGTTCTTCTTCTTGCGCGGTTTCCTCTGAGCTTGAAGGCTGCGCCGTCTCCTATGAAGGATTGCATCATGTGGCCGATGTCGAGGTCTCCGGCATCGGGGACGGTGATTCCGTCAAAGGTCCCGCTCATGATCGCCATGATGCCTCGAATCTCATCCTCATTGATGAGCTTCAGCGAGACATCGCCAATATATGCGAGGTCGCCTTCTGCAAGCGTTGTTCCGCTTTCGGGGGCTTTGCAGTGCTCCATTATGTCGGCGAGCATCCGGCTATTTGTGTTCACGTATTCGAGGGTGTCCACGATCTTCTCTTGTTTTTCGTGCCTGACGCTTCCTTCGAGTTTTGCCCTGAGTTTCGTCAGGAAGGGAGGGTTGAGCTCCGCTTCGGCGTTCAATGATGCTCTCTTTGTCGTCCCGTTCTGGTTTTCCTTGGAGCTTGTAGTCTTGAGCTTGTTGTCCAGGAGCATCCTCGTCTCGAACACCTTCTGCTGATTCATGTAGTAGACGGTGAAGAGGCCTGGTATTTTATTTTCTGGCATAGTTCCTCCGCTCCTTTCCTTTAGCGTGGGGCTGTCGTTGTTTTCGCCCCTCGTTATCCGCGTACCATCCGTTTCACACCATACGTATCATTGCCACTCCGAAAAAGCAATCGAACTCACCATGCAGCAGAGACGGATAGAAGACCATGGTCACAGCGAAGAAGGCGCGACCGGCTCATACTTCGATCTATGCAACAAATGAAATCAAGCCGGCACCGTGCAAGCGCAAACCAAGACCGCTGGCGCTAAAGCGCACGGCAAGCGGAGTATCGGTGCTACTTCTGTACGGGTTACCTAAATCGGTTCTCAAGCTCCTCCAAATTTCTCAAGAACCAGCGCCTTCTAATCGCTCCAGTTTTCGTTTCAATGTTCGTTTCTTCCAGTGCATTTTTTATCTGATGTATCCATTCAACTAAAGCCGCCGATGGCACTCCGTCCGGATTCCGAACGTTATGAAGATGCACAAAGAACTCACGAAGCGCCTCTTGATTCGACGCATCTTCTCTGCAAAATGTCTTGACAATGACCCTCGGACTAGCATTAACCAACACTTTGACATCGCGTTTCGCAGCATCGTTGAGACGACGAGCAAGCTCCCTGCCCGTCAGTCCCTGCGCTCCTACAGATATCATCAACTGACTCGTCATTCTTTTATTCAACTCTGCCCAAGCATAACGCTTGAGATCTTCAGCGAGCGCCCGTCTCTCCCGCCTCTCGTCTGCACAAAATACTGGTCCAGAAAGGTACTCAGAAGCTTTTTCTGGATCAGCATCGATCACTTTCTTGCAATATTCGATAAAGTCATTTTGCGAAAAAGGACATTCCCATTCGAGATCAGATAACAGGTAATAAACCTCGAGCACGTCGTGCAAACAATCGACTGAATAATGTGCCCCGGAAACTAAAGCAAAATAACGCTTCGCGAGGACATCCACCTTCTCGTCATCAAGAGCGTACGCGTGCCTCATCTCAGCAGCGATCTCTCTAACATCGAGGGTATCGATGTTATTCGGATACCTTTTTCCAATGTACGCTTTAAACCCTTGCTCAAGATCATCCTTTGTTACTTCGCCTGAAAGTTCGAATGCTTTACCTATCACGGAGAAATCAGAGTATTGCTCGTAAAGAGACACGCTACGATCGTATTCCAGGGCCTCCGGACTGAGCAAATTCTCTCGCCTTCCGTTTTGTGGCATGGAAGGCGCGCTCCCCATGGAGGTCAACAAAGCAAAATGGACTGCGTCCCGTAGAGCGTTAAACCGATTTTGGGGTGCAATTCCTGTATCTTGAACCGCCTCAAGACTGCAAATTCTTCCGATTAGCTCATGAGCACGAATCATTGCCCGAGCATTTACGCATCCGCTGGCCTCAACCCCCGCAAGTATGGCACCATGTATATCAAGGTCTTCCGATGGGCGACAATCTCCCATGAGAATTTCTTCGGCCAATGCCGACGGGCACGGCCTGAATGGATAGACTTTCCAAATTAGTTTTTCGCGTACGTCCCTATCGAACTCTCGCATCGATTGCACATCACTGCCTCCCCAGGCATTTGAAACCAGCATGACCTTCAACCCAAGTCTTTCGACAAGATCGTTCATCGTTCCGAATAGCGCCAAATCGTCGCTATCTTTAGAACGCCTCTCCACATCATCGAATACAAGAAAGTGCTTCTTTCTGAGCATTAGGCAGGCAACGGATTGTATCCCGACGGAGAGATTCACGGATAATCCCGTTCTTTTAATTAAAGCCCCCGAAATACCGTTGAGGGCGCCCCCTATCGTTTTGGCAGCAGCTTGCGACCTCATGTCTTTATCGCTAAGGTGTACGAGCGCCATCACAATGCGTTCGTATAAATCTTCAGCAGTAGCAATCCCGAACATAGAAACGCGGACAAGGTCGTATTCGCCCTCTTCGAGATGCTTGGCGAGCTTCTCTTCAATGAATCGGGTCTTTCCCGACCCCCAATCTCCCTCAAGTGCAATTGCATATTGATTGTCCTTATCCTTGAGATAGGAATCGATATGACCGATGAGCTGATCAGCAGGTTCTTTTGACCGGCATGTCTCCATTATTCCCTCCAGCATCAACTTAGGGCGAAAGATTTCTTTCGCTGCGATAGATCAACCCGCAACTGAGGCCGCCCCGTCCACAACAATGATGGCATAAACTCGATTGAAAGCTGGCGGTTAGACCATGCTCAAGCTTTACTGTTACCTACAGCGCCTAAACCAGTATCAGCCCCTACCCGTTGCCTTGTTAATTTTCCTATACATCTTGGAAACATGACCACTAATGGGGTCATTCGGAAACGCCTTCTGAGCTCTTGCAACATATGAAAGATAGTTTCCATGGCGGCTTGGGTCCGAAGCGCTTCGCTTGTCACTCGATCTGTTCCCCTTCGGAGAGTAATGCTCGTACAATGCGCTTACGCGCTTCTTACTCGGATGCTTGTCCGGATTATCAGCCAGCCTGCCGATTGATTTAGCAGCACGATAAAACCTATTGTAAAACCTTCCGACCGTAGATTGGCGAATTCGAACATCGTTACCGTCAAAATCAAATCCCAAAAACGAAACATGATTTCCAGCATGATGCGCGGTTCGCACAACTTCCATTTCTCCTGCGAGCAATGCACCAAATGAAAGTTGCTCGACCTTTCCATCGTTTATACGGTGGATTTTGGTTTTTTCATCTTGTAGTTCAACTGCAGGAACTCCCTGTGCCAAAGCAAGAGCTTTACTTGCTGTTTTGAGATCCTTGGCAGGGACGACAATGATGAAGTCGTCGCAATATCGTATATACCTGCCATTCACGCTGGCAACACACGCGTTAATCTGGGCATCGGTATCAAACATATACATATTCGCCAACACGCCACTTGTTGCCAGTCCTTGGGGAATGCCCCTCGCATCATGCCTTTCTTTCCAGGGCACAACAATCGAAGAATCCTTGTAAGCCGTAAACTCCGCAGGTGTCAAGATGCGCGGTAGCCTGTTAAGGCTCCTTAACGCCTTGGATCGAACTTTGGACGCAGAATTGCCAAACGTGAACGGGTCGTCTGGCTGAAGATCAATCCAGCAAAGCCCGTTCCTTCTCGCCAAATCGCCAACAGGCCAATAGCAGTAATGCAATATGTTTTTCAGGACTTGGTAATGGTCCGGTGGAAGCATGCCCTCGTTAAAGAACCCTCTAACGGCCTTGCGTAAGTAACTATGATCGAGGTTATCGAAAAAATGGGTGAAGTCTCCCGTGATAACTAGCGAATCCCCCTGCCTGCGAATGGCATCGATTGCATCTGCAGCAACAGAGTAATTAGTGAGGTGAAATCCGCTTCGATAAGCTGCAGCAACGCCGCCGATGCCCGTTTCTAAGGCACGACGGTCATATAACTTGCCCCATTGCAGCGCATAATACTGAAAAATCCTGTGATCCAAGTGAGATGCATATGCGATATCTCTCGTCTTCAGGGTTTTCTTGCCGTCCCTGAATCTCACATGGCAAAGCTTATTCGCAATTAAGGGAAGAAATGCGTGACGCTGAATAAAATCTGCATCACAAACCCTCGCCTCGACATCCTTGAATGCAACACGGTAATCGAAATGCGCGTAGCTCTTCTTTGTCGCATACCCTGGAATACGAGACGGGTCGAAATCGTTCACGGGCTCACCGCCTTTAATCAACCTGCTCGGTATATAGGAGCGGCTCACCCAAACCGAGCAGGCTAACATGAGGTGAAGCGAGTTCACCAACGCAATGCGGCCGCCCATTCCAATGCTTGCCTATGGCATACTAGATGGAGATGCGGAGATAACCGATATGATCATCAGCGCCCTTGCCCAGCTATGCGCAGGCAACGTCGGCATCAATAGTGCGAACGTCGGAATTTCGTCGTTTGCGCTATTGACGGCGATAACGCACCTTTACGCCAATGCGTAAAGCAGTTCTGTTGTACCCGAAATCCTATCTTGAAACACACGATCGTATCGGATTAGAGATATATAACCTACCTGAACCTACCTGAAGGAGAGTTATCGAATCTGCATTGGCATCAGATTCGTGAGGCCTCAGCGTCAACAAATGCAGAGTCTGCGCTTTAAGATAAACGGAAGACTGCTTCGGTTTTTAAATCTATTCTCAACCTGCCGCCCACAGGAGCTCCAACGGAAACACTGTCAGTTCAAGTCATGAACGCGTTAACCCCACAGCACCACTGGATAACCGTTTGATTCGGCGTGGGCTATTCGACTTGAGCTTCAGTTCCGCTTTTAACAATTTTTGCATGCTGCTTAGCTATGAATTTCTCTGACCATGCTTGGAAATCCTTCGACGCCTCACCCTCCATTCGCGAGGTCAGCGACTGCTGAATGCTCTGAAATTCGTTTGCAGCACCTTCGTTTGCGGCATCACGCAGTTTGTAAAGCAGATCGTTGCAATCGACGCAGAGAGTCAGCTTCTTATCTCCGTTGTCTACTGAGGCGAATGCCTCTAGTAGTTTTTTCTTTCTGCCGCAGCAATCACACTTCAATTTCTCTATCCCCCTCTTTTAGTATTTCGACCAAGTTTTCAGTCAGCGTTTTCATATCGCGCTCCGTGACCCTCTTGCGAGATCTCATGGCTTTTTCAAATAGAGGCTGCAGGTAATCTCTGATTTCCTTCTCCTGCTCTTTCGAGCTCACTAGTTTTTCTTGGAGCTTTCTCAGGCTCTTTTTATCGGAGTCAAGTTGGGATATGACAGCATCCTGCTCTTCTGCAGTTAGGAGATACTCTATTTCCATATTGACGAAGATAGCGTTGAACATTCGAGTCGTCCATAGCGCGTCGTCCTCTCGGATTATGTCTCCGACGGCCTTTGTCGCCGCCCCCGCGATGCCCCCTATCAGCAGGCCTCCGCTCATCCCGATGACCTGCACTGCTTTTTTGCCGACTTTGTCGGTGAGCTTTTTCCCCGCGATAGCGCCTGTCGCCGCCGTCCCGGCAATCGTGCTTCCGAACGACACGAGCAGGGACGTTATGTTCTTCGTATACTGAGCCCCTGACAGCCTTCCTTCAATCAGCCCGTACGTATCCGGTACGGTAAAGACCACGAACATAGCCCCCTGGGTAATTAGGTTCGATCCAAGAAACTTCGCGAAGCTCTTCTGTGCCGCGGCGCCGTATATGGCCTTCTTCCCTGCCATCGCCCGAAATGCGTTTACTATTTCCTGTGCCGCTTTGGATCCTATCCTCTTGGTGATACGCGTAGCCAATGGGTTTATTGCGTTCATCAAGCTGGTCCTGGACAGCTGGGAGGCAATGACGCTTCCGGCGAAGCTGAGCCCGTAGACCCTGATGCCCGTAACGATTGCGTACTTTGCCGCCTCTTTTGGACTTCGGGTGCTCCACAGTGCTTGGGCAAATGCGCAGACGGCGGAAATGCCCAGGGCGGAAGTGCATGTTATCGAGGACTCGGCGAAGTCGTAGACGAGCGATTCCACTGTTCCCGGCTTGGCAAGGTTGCGAACCTGCTGGTATGAAAGGTTGCTCTTGCGGATGATATCAAGCGCCGCCTCCGGATCGTTGACGCCTTTAACGGTTCCTTGCTCGATACGCGTTTTCATATAGGCGACAGCATCCGCGTACTGGTCCTTCGGAACTTCAATCTTCATCGGGTTGTCGTTGAGATCATAGTATCTGAATTCCTTGGCGCCAGCTGGCGTTTTCTTGAAGCAGGCTTCTACGGTTTGGTATGCCGTTTTGCAGAACTTGCACTGCACCGGGGATGCCCCAACAATTTTGTCGGGTCCGTTCTTGGCGTTATCTCTTCCGACTACCGTTGACTTCTCGCCGTGAATCCAATCAAGCTTCGCGCCGGCTTCCTCCGCGTAGATTCCATGGCCCGTCTTCGTCTGTCCTGCGCCATAGGCTGCATTGAACATAATGCCCCCGACGCTGAAGGAGTTCAGGGCGCTGATCGTCGACCTCTCGGCCAATTCCTCCGCTTCTTTTCTTTGCCTTATCGCATCGGAGCGGTACTCTCTGAACGCTTCGTACATAGCTTTGCTCTCGAATACAGCGAGGGTCTCGTCTTTGCCTTTGAGCGCATATCTTCGATTTCCTTTATCCTTGCGCTCCAGGATGTCGTAATCCTCGGGATCGAAGAAATCCCATGGGATGATGCGGTAGATAGCATTAAGCTTATGGGCCTTCTCACCGGTTTCCTTCGCTTTTGCTTTGGCTTCTTTGTTGGCGGCCTTCACATCTTTCTTGGGGGCTTTGGATATGAATGCGCGATCGGTGAGGGCGATTCCGGCAGGGTATCCTCCATATGAGATCATGTCTGCCCAGAGAATGACGTGGTCGTTGGGGACGGGCAGACACCTTTGGATCTTCTGAACCTCTTCATGGGCGGGTTTACCGCATACGCCTTGCAGCTCTTCGATCATCGCTTGTAATTTCTGGTCCATGGCGGCTCCGTAACCCTATCCTTTCGTCGAATTATCCCACATTCAGATTAAGTAAAAAATTCTATGCCTTTCATCGGTAGTAGAAATGGCTACTGGGAAGCTCTTCTTGCCTTCGAAGCATTCAGTAAGAACGGGGCCTCTACCAAAGTTGCTCTATCAATCAAAAAGTCCCGCCACATTGGAAAGCGTGGCGGGACACGAAAAGCATTTATCCAACCTTGAACTAGCCGGGATGACGCCGGGCTGCAAGCGCTGCCTGCACGTCTTCTGCGATACCCGCGCCGCGCAGCCGAAGCCGGAATAGGCTAAGACGCGGCGACAGAGCCCCAAAACGCAACAGGCCCGGCGGCGAATCGAATCGCCGCCGGGTCTGGAAGCATCTGCAGGGCTCGCAATTAGCCTGGCGACCGCTGCCGCTCTTACCGGCACAGAGCTATACGCTAGTCACAAGAAAGGCCGCCGTTAAGGAACAGCGGACTTGACTCTCGCATATTCAAGGGCGACTAGAGTGTCTTGAGGTACTCCCCCAGCTCTTCCTCCCAGTCGGGCATGTGGAAGCCTGCCGACTCCAGCTTGGACAGGTCGAGCGCGGAGTGGACCGGGCGCGGGGCGATGGGGCCTGCGGCGCTGGCGTAGTAGTCGGCGGTGCTGACCGGGACCACTTTGTCCCCGTTGCCGTTGGCAGCCTCGAAGACGGCGCGGGCGATGTCGGCCCAGCTCCTCACGGCGCCCGAGCCGGTGCAGCCGTAGGTGCCGTAGGGGGCCTTAGCGTCCAGCACGTGGAAGATGGCGGCGGCCATGTCGCGCGTGAAGGTCAGGCGGCCCAGCTGGTCGTCCACGACGGTGACCTTGTCCAGATTGTCGTCCGGGTCGGCGACGCGGTCTGAGAGGCCCTTCATGGTGTTTACGAAGTTGTGCCCCTCGCCGATGACCCAAGAGCTGCGCATGATGTAGTGGCACGGGCACCCGGCCACGGCGATGTCCCCCGCCGCCTTGGTCTGGCCGTAGACGGACAGCGGACTGAAGGGCTCGCCCTCGTCGTGGACCTCGGCGGTGCCGTCGAAGACGTAGTCGGAGCTCACGTGGACCAGCGTGATCCCGTGCTCGGCGCAGGTGCGGGCGAGAAGGGCCGGACCGGTGGCGTTGGCCCTCCATGCGGCCACGCGGCCCTCGGGGGTCTCGGCCCTGTCCACCGCGGTGTAGGCCCCGCAGTTGATGACCGTGCCGTAGAGCGACCAGTCGTAGCGCGAATACGCGGCCGGGTCGGACATGTCGAACGTGTCGATGTCGCAGTAGTCGAAGCTGCCGGCGAGGCCGCGCTCCTCGGCGAGCGCGCGGACCGCATGGCCCAGCTGACCGTTGCAGCCGGTGACGAGGGTGCGCTTCGGCGCCATGGGGACGACGTCCTTCAGCATCGGGTGGTTGAGGTCGGCCTCGGAGACGGTGGCCTGATCCAGCGGGATCGGCCACTGGATGGCGAGCTCGGGGTCGGCGAGGTTCACGAAGGTGTAGGTCTTCTTCAACTCAAGGGACCAGTGCGCGTCCACCAGGTAGGTGTAGGCGGTGCCGTCCTCCAGGGCCTGGAAGGAGTTGCCCACGCCGCGGGGCACGTAGATGGCCTTGGAGGGGTCCAGGACGGTCGTGTAGACCTTGCCGTAGGTGTCACTGCCCTCGCGCAGGTCCACCCAGGCGCCGAAGACCGAGCCTCGGGCCACCGAGATGAACTTGTCCCAGGGCTCGGCGTGGATGCCGCGGGTGACGCCGCGGCTGTCGTTGTAGGAGATGTTGTTCTGGACGACCCTGAGGTCCGGGATGCCCAGGGCGGTCATCTTGGCGCGCTGCCAGTTCTCCTTGAACCAGCCGCGCGAGTCGCCGTGGACGGCGAGGTCGACGACCATGAGGCCCCCGATGCCGGTCTCGGTGACGGAGAGGTCCTTCTCGAATGCGATGTCTGCCATGTCTCTGCTCTCCTTACTGGCCCTGTGCGCGGTAGCGGGCCTCGGTGGCCTCCTTGGCCGGGCGCCACCAGGACTCGTTGGCGACGTACCAGTCGATGGTCCGCTTGAGCCCCTCGGCGAAGTCGGTGTGGGCCGGCCTCCAGCCGAGCTCGCGCTGGAGCTTGGTGGAGTCGATGGCGTAGCGGCGGTCGTGGCCGGGGCGGTCGGCGACCCAGTCGAAGTCCTCGGGGTCGCGGCCCATCGCCTCCAGGATCATGCGCAGGACCGTGATGTTGTTCCTCTCGCCGTCGGCGCCGATGAGGTAGGTCTCCCCCATGCGGCCCTTGGTGAGGATGTCCCAGACGGCCGAGGAGTGGTCCTCGGTGTGGATCCAGTCGCGGACGTTCTCGCCGCGGCCGTAGAGCTTGGGGCGGACGCCGTCGACGATGTTCGTGATCTGCCTGGGGATGAACTTCTCCACGTGCTGGTAGGGGCCGTAGTTGTTGGAGCAGTTGGAGATCGTGGTGCGCAGGCCGTAGGTGCGGGTCCAGGCGCGCACGAGCATGTCGGAGCTCGCCTTAGTGCTCGAGTACGGGCTGCTCGGGTGGTACGGCGTCTCCTCGGTGAACTTCGCCGGGTCGTCGAGCGCCAGGTCGCCGTAGACCTCGTCGGTGGAGACGTGGTGGTAGCGGACGCCGTATTTGCGGACGGCCTCTAGCAGGCGGAAGGTGCCCTCCACGTTGGTGCGCAAGAACGGCTCCGGGTCGGCGATGGAGTTGTCGTTGTGGCTCTCGGCGGCGTAGTGCACGATGGCGTCGTGGCCCGGGACGATGCGGTCCAGCAGCTCTGCGTCGCAGATGTCGCCCACGACGAGCTCCACGCGGTCGGAGGGCAGCCCGGCGATGTTCTCGGGGTTGCCGGCGTAGGTCAGCTTGTCCAGGACGGTCACGTGCACACCGGGATGGTTGTCCACGACGTAGTGCACGAAGTTGCTGCCGATGAAGCCGCAGCCGCCCGTGACGATGATGTTCCTGGGGGAGAAGGTCTCCTCTGCCATGTTCGTATCTCCTCGGTTCCTAGTACTCGCGCGGGCTGTTGACGATCTCGCCGGCGGCGACCTTCTTCAGGTGCTGGCCGTAGACCGACTTGCCGTAGGCCGCAGCCGCCTCCTCCAGTCGCGCCGTGTCGATCCAGCCGTTCTCCCAGGCGATCTCCTCGGGCACCGAGACCGGCAGGTCCTGGGAGTGCTCGACGGCGCGGACGAACTCCGCGGCCTCGTGGAGCGACTCCATGGTGCCGGTGTCCAGCCAAGCGTAGCCGCGGCCGAGGGTCACCACGGAGAGCGTCCCCTCCTCCAGGTACATCTGGTTGAGCGTGGTGATCTCGAGCTCGCCTCGTGCAGAGGGCCTTACCTCGGCGGCGCGGGAGGCCACGTCGCCCGGGTAGAAGTACAGGCCGGTCACGGCGTAGGAGCTCTTAGGGTGGGCGGGCTTCTCCTCGATGGAGACGGCCCTCCCCTCGCGGTCGAACTCCACGACGCCGAAGCGCTCGGGGTCGTCCACGTGGTAGCCGAAGACCGTGGCGCGGCCCGACTCGGCGTTCTGGACGGCCCGCGCCAGGTGGCGCGAGAGGCCGTTGCCGTAGAAGATGTTGTCGCCCAGCACGAGGGCGCAGGGCTCGCCGGCGATGAACTCCTCGCCGATGGTGAATGCCTGCGCGAGGCCGTCTGGCGAGGGCTGTTCCGCATAGGAGAGGCTGACGCCGAAGCGGGAGCCGTCGCCGAGCAGGCGCTCGAAGTTGGGCAGGTCGGTCGGCGTGGAGATGACCAGGATGTCCTTGATGCCCGCCAGCATGAGCGTGGACAGCGGGTAGTAGATCATGGGCTTGTCGTAGACCGGCAGCAGCTGCTTGCTGGTGACGAGCGTGAGCGGGTACAGGCGCGTGCCGGAACCTCCGGCGAGGATGATGCCTTTCATATAATCTGTCCTCTACAATCGAAATGCGCTTTAGATCGAGTGATAAATAAGACTTGGGTATCCTATTTTGCTAAACCCCCTCATTCTTAACGAAATAGGCAAGGTAATGACTGCGGAATATGGCTACCTGAATTGCCCCTTCCATTTTTCGATGCTCGACCAAGGGAGATTGATTCCGGTTATTTCAGGTTGGTTAATCCAATCAGCCATTTTGAGTAAAAAGTCATCTTCTCGTTCGAAAACAGGAAGTCCGGTATCTTCACCGATGATCGCGTGCCAAATGTTGGTAATGGACTCACTTTGCTTCAACGCTATGAAAAGCGCCAGTATCGAAAATCAATTTATAATCCCACAATGATGTGAATTCGTTCGGGCAAATAACGACCGCAAAGTGATACAAGCGAATAAGATCCGGCAAGAGTTAGCGCCCAAACAGCAAATGTCGAAACACCAAGTGGAATGACGAATAATCCAAGCAGTTTCCAAACGGCCTTGAGAACAAGTATATGGCAGAGGTAGATTCCAAAAGAGGCGTTCCCAAGGTCAACAAGCAAAGTAGAAGATAATCGCGACTTGAATGATCCCGGAACCGCCATAAGAAGCGCGATCACAGCTAAAGAGGTCGCGGCAGAACCGAGCTTAAGCTGAGTTGTGGCCATATTGAAATCGCCAGTCAAATACCACCAGAAGCCTGCGACCTCCTGAATTATTAAAAATATAAAGAGCACTGCAACAAGCTGAGTGGTTCGTCCTTCAATGAGCGCAGCCCAACGCCTCCAGTCGAGACCGAAAACATAAAAGATGAGCCACATGGGGCAGAAAACCTGTATTAGAGGCAATGCGATACCGGCAACGGCAGCGAGCTCCCTTAGAAGCAAGCAAGCCGGTGTCACACAATAGACAAAGAACCTATACCGTGAAAGGAGCCTGAACAGTACCGGAGTAAGCAGCACAAGCTGTGAATAGACCAATAGATAGTACATCTGAGCCGATACGGAGCCCACGGCGAACGCCAGAAACCCAGACGCCCATGAAGGGCGGGAAACGCCGCAAGATAGATAACGCTCCAGAACGCATAAGGTCCGGCAACCTTGCTAATGCGGCGTCGAAGACCCCCCCCGCATTAAATTTGCGCTCGTCGGTAAGAACACCGGATAAAAACAAGAACAACGCAACAGAAAAGTTGAGGAATGGGCGAATGGCGACCGACGCGGCACATTGAGGAAGACAGTGGATAAGCACCACTGCGGAAATCGCAAGCCCACGAAGAGCTTGAAAGTAGCGATCCTTGGCCATCTAGGCTCTCCTTCCAACGAGTCTCTTTAGTCGTCGTTTAATACCACCAAGCTTGCCGCGGACACGCTGCCAGAGAGTGGGACGGAAATCCCACTTGTCCATGAGATCTGGGATGGAAAGCCCGGCAGACACGTCGTTCAAGAACTCGTCGCGCTTTGGATAAGGCGTGACAGAATGGACGAGGCTAGGGTTGCCCGCGATTACCCCATCAAGCGTCGCCGGACCGTTTGCAGTAAGCCCAGAAATAGCCTCGAATGCCCGCACGCCCTTCTCGGTATTGCATAGGACGGCAGATACGCCCTTGGAGTTGTCGACCTCGGGATGGGTATTCTGGAACCCCCAGAAATCACCGAGCGTGATATCGGCGCCGCTGGAGCGCTTTGCTGGACATGCCAGACAGGACGAACGAAGGCTCGCATTGGCCAGAAACGCTTTCATGTACCAGTCTTTGCCGAATATCTGGGACTCGGTGTCCCCGGTGTTGTCTTTCTCCGCTATGTGCTTGTACATAGCGGAGTAAGACAACCATCCGGTTGTCTTACTCCGCATATTGACGTCGCAGACGTCCGACCCGAAGGCCTCACCACGGTAGTCGACCCAGCGCGACCAGAGCTCTGGAGACGGAACACCGTGGCAGATGACGTCGACGCCGAGGAAGAGGTCAGAGTCGGCGAGTTTCCCCAGGTATGAGCGCATGCCAGCCACCTGGCATGCAGTACCGGCAAAGAGCGCCGGCCTGCCTTCACGCAGGGCAGCGCGGACGCCCTCGAAGACGCCGCGGCCAACCGCGCTCTGAACGTATTTCGAGCGCATAACGGCGCCGAGCGCCGGCCTGTCCTCCACGAGCACGTGACGAAGCTCGCGGCAACCGTCCGTCCACGCGGCGCCCGCCACAACACCGCCGCGCGAGAGAGCGTCACCGGCGAGTAGACCGAACACGCCGCCCGACGACGATCTATCGAGTAAGCCGACGTCATGAGCCTTCGCCCAGAGGGCGAACTCGCACCCGTCCTCCCCAGGGGCGTTGAGCGCCGGGCATACGGCGTCGCACGCCCCGCAGCCTACGCACCCGGAGGCGTCGGCGGTGGGGTGTAGGAAGCCACAATCATCGGGTTCCATGGAGATGCATGACTTGGGGCAGCGGGCAGCGCACGCGCCGCAGCCGCAGCAACGGTCGCCAAGCGAGACGACCCTCGGGGATTTCTCGGAATCATTCATGATGGACCCTATCTAAGGAACGGGAGACGAGAGACGACCGCGATACGTTCGTCCTTCGTTAGGACGGCGAGCCAAAGGGCTATGGCGAAAAGCGCGCTGTAAACGGCGCCCCACTCGAGGAACGCGGGCCATCCGTTGACGGGCAGGACCGCCGTGCCAGCGAGGCAGGCGACGGTGACGGCAGCCCAGGCGAGCAGCACCGGCAGGTTCCGCTTCCAGAAAAAGAGCATGTCGAGACCGACCCGCTTCTGGTAGTACCAGTTCATCCACAGTCCGTTGCCGAGCACGATGCTGACGACATAGGCGATCGCGGGGGCCCACGGCCCCAGCGCCGGGGCGGCCGCGGCGGTGAAGGCAACGTTCCCGACCGCCATCGCAAGGTAGACGAGACTCCTGGCGTGGTGCATGTTCTTGGCCCTCTGGATCTCGATGCCGACGTTCTGACAGAGGGGCACCATGACGGGTAGCGTCATGGCGAGCACGAGCCAGTAGGCCTCGGCGAAGCCCGGGCCCGCCCACCTCGTCACGAAAAACTTCCCGAGAATAGCGAAACCTCCGTACACCCAGCAAAACAGTACCATCTGGTAGCGGCCCACGCGCGTCATAAGGCGAGTGAGCTCGGCGTTGTCGTCCGAGGTGGCGACGATGCGGTTGACCTTCGGAATGAAGACGTTCGACATCGTGGTGGAGAGCGAGTAGAAGACCTGGCGGATGTTCACGGCCACCGCGAACAGAGATACCGCAGTCGCGCCCGAGATGGCCCCCAGCATGATGTTGGGCACGCTCTGATTGACCATCTCGCAGACCTGGTTACCGAAGATCCAGGCACTGAAGGCGGCGATGCCGCGCATGACGCCCCAGTCGGCACCCCTGAGCTCGAAGCGCATGCCCAGCACGACGATGGCGTAGCGCGCGTTGAGGGCGAGCAGGACGAGGTTCACCGCGAGCTGTGCTAGGGCAACGCCCACGGGCCCCATACCGGCGGCCAGCAGGGCCCAGGCGCACAGCGGCGTCGCAAGCGTGGTGACGAGCTGCCTGGTCTGCTGGTAGACGAAGCGCTCGTGCGCCGTGATGTAGGAATTGAACACGACGGTGAACAACGTCGAGGCGACGTTGAGCGTCATGATGGCGAGCAGCTCCCGGGCGAGCGAGACCTGCGCCTCGGTGAACCCGGCCGAGAACACCGCGCCGGCGTTTGCGGAGAAGCCCATGCCGAGGGCGACCGCCGCGGCTGTGACGGCGACGTAAAGCGTGAGGTACATGCCGTTCAGGTGCCGGATGTCGCGCTCGCCGCCGTGCGCCACCGTCTGCGTGTAGAAGCGCACGTAGGCCTCGGAGAAGCCGAAGGACAGGAGCGTCAACGAGAAGACAAAGGAGTTCGAGCTCTGGAAGACGCCGTAGTCCGCCTGCCCCACGTAGGACAGTAGCATCGGCGTGTAGACGAGGTTGACGAGGTTCTTTGCGAGGATGTTGGCGTAGCCTAGGAGGGCGCCCGCCTTACGCTGGCTAGCCACGGGCGGCCTCCGAGGGAATGCTCAATCCACATCTATCGAGGAATTCAACAACGATCTTCCTCTGAGCTGCCAACCTGTCATACGCCTTTGAATAGTCACTCTCGAGCAGTTCCGAATTACATACGGAAAGAATTGACCGCTCAACGAAAGAAACACCCAGCTCGCTGGCTAGCGTGTCGAATCGGCTGCTCATGTCTGGACCAGTGGACTCACGAGGGCAATAAATCAGCGGCTTCCCGAACAAGATCGAGAAAATTGATCCGTGATATGAATCTGTCGCTACAAGCTTTGCGTGACGGACGGCATAGAGGAACTCTGAAGGCCCGAGGGCGTAGTAGCGCGCATCCCCTAGTAAATCGACCCTCTTGCAGCTAAGTGAATCACAGATTTCGGCAACCCTCTCTTCGTAAGCTGCACTCCCGAGGAAGTACGTCAATACATAATCATTTGGAAGCCCGCAGTGCGGCTCTTTTTCATACCTTTCCCACCAGGAGCCGTCAAACATCAGTGTTGGGTCAATCAACACCTCGGCCTTTAAGCCGTACAGACTGTTTATAAGCTCGGCGCTCTTCTGCTCACGAACGGACAGCCTATCAAATCCGTCGAAATAGCCGTGGAACAGCTCACGCTTCTCCTCGGGAATCGTCGGAGCTGCCAAGCTTGGCGAAAAAGCAATGCGCTTTTCTCTTGGCGAAAACGTGAGAAACATAGTGGAGTTAGCGTCAGGGGAATACGGAGACCAAACTTGGTCGCTCCCAGCAACGAAAAAGTCATAGGATTTAATGTCACGTGGAGGGTTGGAATCAGATATAACCTCCCGGCTAAAGGAAATGTTACGGGAATTGAAATCCTCAAACGAACGATGCCTCTGGATGTGGGCAACGGCAAGCCCCTTTGGAATGAGCGAAGCCAAAGACTTGAGCTTGTATTTGGCAGATCTCGAGTCCTTCTGTCTGAACGTAAGGACATCTGCACCCGAGAGTTTGAGAGTTTCTTGGACAGCAAGGTTCTGGAGCCTCTGCCCATAGTTGTCCCCATGCGTAAATGTGGAAATGCCTATTTTCATGTTCAAACCTGTTCTTCGTCTCTATCAATAATCAAATAGTCTGCAGCCGAGGAATTCCACGACCAAGCCAGCGCTCCACAGAGCAGCAGTAGGCACAAGCAGCAGTTCACCCTTGTAAAGCACTGCGTATACAGAAAGGTAATAAGAATTGTTAGCAAAAGGAGCAAACGAACAATCCGGCCATTAGATCCTTTTTCCTGCTCCATAAACTCACTAACCACGGAGTGGAAAAACGCTACATACGCTGCCGTCTCCCAAACCCCCATGAGAATCAAGAAAGACCCCATATCCGCTTGACCAAAGTGGTTAAACGACATGAACCCGGACGCGTAGAAGCTTGAGGCTCCAAGACCCTCTCCGAGACTCCATGTAGCCGGTCTCAAGAGAGCGAAGCCGATGATAGCAATCCTCTCGTTACTGCCGTCGGCAGCAGTACCGACGGAAGCTGAACTGCCAACCATATCGAACAGACCAAACACTTGCGTATCCACGAGGATCTGGAACGCAGGCACCAAGGCGTATGCAATTGTCAGGATAAAATACAAGGCGACAAGCCAAAAGAAGGGACCCGAAACATCCGCTTCTCCTCTCATGACTGAAATAAGCCAGAACATCACTAAAACGAGAGGAAGGATTATGAAGAGCGCCTTATTATCGTTGAGTGTCGCAAGATAGAAGGACAGGACGATAAGGCAGACGTTGTAAGCGATGGCAAGGGATGGCCAGAGAGGACCCCGAAGCCTCCTAATCCAGACGAAGTTGTAGAGCACGACGAATGAAGTGTAAAGGGCCACCGCATGGACGGACGCATAAGAGAACAGGCCGGAGATATTGTCCTCGAAGTAACTGATGTCGTTCGTTGTCGCAGCGATCATCCCATGGGTAGAGTACTGGATAAACATGATCGCCATATTGAGAAGCAATATGGCGTTGAAGACCGGAAAACCTGCATCAAAGAGTCCAAGAAGAAAATCCCTCTTGTTAGTGACCAAAAGAAAGAAGTAAAGCGTATAGACAAACGGGTAGAGGAGCAGCAAAATATTCGCCCTAAACGTTTCCATATTGCCACCCAAGAGGGCACCAGACAGCCACCCTGCAACGGTAATCAGCCCAAGTAGTAGCGCTCTACCGCTATATTTCCATCCGGAGAAGAGCGCCCTCACGCAAATCATGCCGGTAATTACCCAGTTGAGGTATCGCCCCAGACCATAGTACTCAAGGAAGAAAACCTGCGCCAAGATACCTATAACGATCGTCGCATCCGCCAGGTCACCCATGCAAACGGTTAGAACGCCTTGCTTATTAGGGAGATACCAACGACCTCTTCGACCAGCCCGCTCCTCCGCTTTATTTATAACGAGCCTCGCATGCCTATGATCTTGCATTGAGTACCTCCAGCAGCACACGTTCAATCAGCCTCGTGTGCATGTGAACTCCCGTGTTGAGACCTACCGAGGAGCATGGAAGCAGGTCTACGATCTCATCTGAATCGACAAGATCGAGCGGACCAGGCTTTCCGCTCCTGAAACGATTGACCTCCCTGATAAGCCGGCTCTTATCCCTAAACAGCCCGATTAGCTCCTCCTCGTTATTCAGCACCAAACCGGACCCATGCTCAACGACAAAGTCGACGACATTGCCTGCACATGCACTCGAAATCGTATAAGCGTTTGCGGAGTAAGATTCCATACAGGTGTAGCTATAGGTCTCTGGACAAGATGGCCACATGACAACGATGGCAATCTCGCACTCCCTGAGAGAGTCGGTCATGGCATTTGGGTGCTTCTCATCAAATTCGACAAACCGCTTGTTCATCCCTGGATACATATCGTTCGAGCTGTTGAAGACGAAGAACTCGTACTCTTGTTCATCGACCGCAGATACGAGGCGAAGCCAGGTCTCCCAGCCCTTTGTCTTCCTCGGCATCCCCAGAAAGGCAACCCTGATGCGCTCCCCTGCGTTCAGAGGACGTCTGTTGCCCAGATACTCTCCAAGCAGCTTTTGGTGCGGTATTACATCAACAAGGCCCTCGTATTGGGGCCTGAATGAGAGAAACCGATTCTTCGTATAGGTCGAAGGTGCAACAAAACGGAGATTTTTGATGGAGTCAAACAGCCCTTGGATCTTCGACTCCACACGAAGGCTGTTACTGAAGTGGGGGCATTTCTCGCAGGGAGCGTCGCCGAGCCTTGAGCTGTCACAAAAGCCGCTCCTATTTTGGAGGTTATAGCTTGTACAACACAGGTAATAGTCGTGGAGAAAGGCCCTGACCGGTGTTTTGCCTGTAACTTTTAGCAGTTCGGAGACTTTCTCAAGGCTCACGTACAGAAGGTGGTGGATATGAAGCTCAAGAAGGCTGAAGCCGCTTTTTTGCCAGCTGCAAAGGGCCTCGCACACCTGGGCAATACTGAAAACACCAGCCTCCACCCCGTCGACCGTAACCCCGAATTCGCAAAATAGCATCTGGTCGTCCCTGAACAGGGTCTTCTTAACCGAGTGGAGATAGACGTAACTTATGCCGTGCGACGCCATGGCCTGCTGACTCGCCATAATAGCCTTTGGGGTGCCGGTCTTGTCCTTGAGATAGTCGCAAAAGGCAAGCGCTAGGACGTACCCACTATTGTGCGGTTTGGGGATGCTTTTACTCATATCATCGCTTCCCAAACAAGAGGAGAGATCTATTGAAAAGGCCCTCTTGTAGACTGCCGAAATTCAGCCTCGAAGAGAAAGAAACCCTGCACCTAGCCATGAAAGAAGCGTCCATTTTCGATACCAACTCTCCAAGAGCACGCTCTGGAGGAAGAATGCAGTCGGAATAAGTTGAAAGAAGTCCAGTAACTTGCTTTGCAAGAGTAATCTCTCGCGGATGACAAAAACTATTGATTTTCTCAATCACTTTAGATGGTAAATCAGTACTCACACCGACCACATTACGACCATGCTGGCGATATCCCATATGAGGAGAAGCATCGAAAACAATCCGATAACCCAGCAGCACGCATAGATTAGCTATCAGCTTATCATGCATGATGACGGGATGGGGCAGCTCATGCAAGCAAACAACTTCCCAAATACGCCTATCAAATACTTGCGTACATCCCATAGGTGACCCAATGCAAAGCTGGTTGAGAGGGTCGTTATCTCGATAAGATATGCACCTTTGTTGCCCATAGGTTAACCGGCCCATCTCATTACCAGCTGAATCTACAAGTCTTGAATTGCAATGATAAAGAGCCAAATTCTCCTGCTTCTTAAGCTGTTTAATCGCAGTTATCAGTTTATCGCTATCCCAAATATCATCTTGGTCGGAAAACGCATAGTAATCAGCTTCGGGAGCATTCCGCAACAACGTCAAAAACCCTAAAGCAGGTCCTAGGTTTTCTCCTGTTAACAAAGTCAGACTGCCCTCATCTGCATAGCGCTGCAGAAGATCACGAGTACCATCAGATGACCCGTCATCACGGACAAAAAGACGTACGTCAACTTCAGCCTGCGAGAGAATGCTGTCAATTTGTTCTGAAATAAATGGGATGCCGTTGTATGACGCCATTAATACGACGCACTTTGGCACCTTGGAATTACTCAACATATGGATTACCTTATCATTAATGCCTAAAGCAAACGCTCTCGATGTGTTAACCCCTGAGCAAACCCAGTGCAAGCAGTATATCCTTGACCAAGTACTTGGCGCAGTCTTTTGGCCTCGCCCTGAGAACGAGTCGGTTAACCCGTACCCCGTTACGAAAGCCGTCCATAAAGGTATTTCTTTCTATAGGCTTCGTCGAAGGACGTTGAAGCTGTTCATTGTTGGCCACAGCTAGACCAGGATCAACCGGCAAAAGCTCAAGGTCCGTCATTTCTAACAGTTCTCGACCCTTGTCTGTCTGCACAAGTGCGAGGGATATCCCGTTCGCGACCTCATCAGAAAGCTCGCTACCCCATGAATCGCCAAGCGTAATATCGGAGACACGATCACCCTTGGCGTAGCGGCAGGAGTAGCAGCCTTCCGTATACGGTAAACCCGAGAGGAAAGCAATCGAGTAGCGATCGCGGACACCCGTCCTACCCACAGTTTCAGCTCCGCGATAGCGGAGCTGAAACTGGACTTTCTTTCGAAAGTCCAGTATCAGCTCATTAGACAGGTTGTTACCTGTCTCTTCCAAGAATCGGCTCAGGACCTTGGGGGACGGTGAACCATGACAGATAAGGTCGATGGTGTAAAGGGAATCGGCTAAACGGCTTCCAACGAAGTTACGCATCGCAGCAACCTGACAAGGAAGACCGATAAAGAGAACCCTTTGACCACCTTGCAGGGCCTCCCTAACCTCGCGGTACGCACCAAGCGGATTGCTTTTGACGTATTTGGAGCCTTGGGCCCTCCTCAAGTAATCCGCATCAGAAGTGAGGTGGAACCGGAACTCACCGCCCTCCTGTGCACATGAACACACTAATCCATTTGACGCCACAAACGCCTCCGAGATGGCCGTAGCCAGACCCCCGGACGAAGATGACATTCTGAGCGATGTATCTTTCGCCCACCCCTGTAGCCACTCGAGAGGACGCAACGAAGATGGGGATACCATCTGGGGACACGTTTTCTCGCACAGTCCACATCCCACGCACCTTGTAGGATCAATACGGGCGTTATACGCCTCAATCGTATCCTCAATGGCAATCGCTCCATGTCGGCATGAATCGACGCAGGCCATACAGCCAGCGCACATATCCTTCTTGCATACCGTCCTAGTGCCAACGTTTGACAATGCCCTACTCCTCAATCATGCTCTTGAGCTGCGCTAGGGACTTCTCCCTCTCCGCACCCATCACGTCGTTGACCCGACCAAAGTCAATCTGCTTGGATGCTAACTCGACATCATCTAGATTCTGAAGCACTCTGTCCGTGAGGTCCGTGAGTCGCAGAATACTCACGTTCCTGCTCGAGGTTCCGTTCTTGGGCAGCACTTCTACCAGCGGCGTATTGAGATTTATGGCAAAAGCCGTACCGTGGAACGAGTCCGTGACTAGGCATGCTGCGTTGTCGACATACGAGAGAAACTCAGCAAGCGTCGGCAGCCACTTGAACTTGCCCTCGCGTGAGGCCTGGTGCAGGCTTGCGGAGATCCGTATCAGGGGCAAGCCAAGCTTTTTGGCAACCTTCACGGCGTACTGCCCCACCGTCGGGTCGCTGTGAATCTGGTAGACGAGGATGTATTCGCCCTTCGGGGCAGGTGCCGCCATCCTTCTCCACGCCTCGCCATCAAGCAGCAGCGTGGGATCGACAACCTGTCCGGCCTCTATGCCCCACGAGGCAAGCTGCTCGCGCGCGGCATCCTCGCGTACGAACACGGCCTCATATGCTCGAAGGTCCTCGAGAAACCTGGGGCGCACGCTATCCGGGATATTCTTCTTACCAAAGCTTGCCGCATATGAGATGCGCCTTGCGCCCTCGGGAGCAAACTCAAGCGCGTATGACAGGTCGTATGCGCCCGAGCTGATGGGACCCCACACCTGATCGCTTCCAGTCATATAGACATCGGCCTTGGGCGGATTAGCCTTCAGCTCCTCCAGGGATGCATAGTGAGGGCTCATCTTAAGCAGCTGGGAACGCTCACGCGCAAACCGCTTGCCCGCCACCCTTGTCTCAGGCTCCATCAGAAGTCTGTAGACAGACTTCTTCAACGGGTTCCCGTTCCAGGACGGCTTTGTCGAAAGAAGCGTCCTCACCTGCTGGGATACGTCCTCACAAGCAGGTACATAGTCCATAATCTCGAACTCATGCCCCAAGCTCTCTACCGCTCGTTGTGTCGCATATGCCTGGAGCAGGGAGCCATAATTAGAGATTGCGTGCCTGGTTATGCAGGATACTTTCACGTGTTTCCTCCGATTGATATCGAGCAACCGCTATTTCTGAATTTTTGCATTCGATTTTTCCACCCGGCTGCACTACAGCGCCTCCTCAGTCTCGTACACGTGCGCGTCGGCTCGGCTTGCGTCGGAAAGGCCGTCGTTGATCGCGGCGTGCATGTCGCAGGTGGAAAGAGCGTCCAGCTCCTCCTTCGTCACCTTGCCCGACTCGTAGTCGCGCACGATGGGGAGCTCGTGCATGTCGAACTTCTTGCCGGGCTTGAGCTTGTGCGCCAGCACCCACGACGCGGGTTTCCAGATGTACTTGTGCATGGCAGGAGACACGGAGCCGATCATCCAGCAGTTGCGGTCGCAGTGGCGCACGCAGCCGCGCACTTTCTCGGCCTGGGCGCTCTCCCACAGCTCATCCCAAGACTCGTCGTTAAGGTTGCCCATAACGAGCTTCTCCTTGGTGCCGTTGCAGGGCATGACGTCGCCGTAGGGGTCGATGAAGAACGTGTCGAACGCCATATCGCACGGGAGCAGGCGCTTCTGCCCATAGATGTAGTTGATGAGGCCCATGTTGAAGTACGCGCGGAACCACTTCTTGGGCTCGTTGGACTTGAGGAGCTCGTTTACCAGGTCCTCGAAGTTCTGGGCCACCATGGGACGGTCCTTGATGATGTTCTTCGCCTCGACAAAGTAGAAGCTGTTGTGCAGGCTGGCGGTGGCGAACTCCATGCCGAGCTCGTCGGAAAGCTTGTACAGCGGCACCAAGTCCGCAGCGTTGCGATCCTGCACCGTCATGCCAAAGCCCACGTCCGGGTGCTTCATTTCCACGAGCTTCTTGAGCGTCTCGTAGCCGCGGTTGAAGCCGTTCTGGAGACCGCGGATCTCATCGTTGGTCTGCTGCAGACCCTCGATGGAGATGCGGATTCCCACCTGGGGGAATTCCTCGGCAAGGGCGATGATGCGGTCGGTGAAGAAGCCGTTGGTGGAGATGACGATGCGGTCGGACTTCTTGTACAGCTCGCGCACGATATCCGCAAGGTCGGTCCTGATGAAGGGCTCGCCACCGGTGATGTTGGTGAAGTACATGCGCGGGAGCTTCTTGATCACGTCGAGGGAGAGCTCCTCCTCCGGACGGCTGGGAGCCTTGTAGCGGTTGCACATGGTGCAGCGCGCGTTGCAGCGGTACGTTACGATTACGGTTCCGTTGAGTTTCTTCTCGGCCATGGGTTAGGCCACCACCTTCCGGTCAATTAGTTCTTGATACAGGGAGACGAGATTCCGGATGTATTCCTCTTGATTACAGTTCTCTGCCACGAATGAACGGCAATGCGCGCTCATCGCGGCGTAAGCCGCAGGATCGGCGGCCACCGCCGCACCCCTACGGATTGCATCTGCGAGTCCTGCCTCATCGTGGGCTTCAGCCAGGAAGCCCGTTTCACCCTCACGTACCAGCTCGGGTATTCCGCCCATGTTCGTACCGATAACGGGCTTGCCCGCGGCGAGTGCCTCGAGAACCGCATATGGCGCGTTCTCGAGCCACTCTGACGGCGCAGCCGCCAGAGTGGCTCGATTCACAAGTCCACGCAGGGCGTCACCGGTTTTATATCCAACCAGCTCAATCCTCGAGCTTATTTCGTTTGGCATTGCGGAAACTTTGACCTTCACAGCATCACATTCAGGGCCATCGCCTGCAATAACAAGACGCCAATCAGGGATCACCGGTGCCGCCTTCTCAAAAGCATGCACGAGCGTTAACACGCCTTTCTCGCGAGAAAGGCGTCCCAGATACAGCATGTAGGGATCTTCATTATTTTGGTTGGCAACTTCCCGTGACATCGAATCGGGATTCAGGAAATTCCGCATGAGGACAAGCTGACGCTCGGGAAGCCCCGCTTCAATAAACTTGTTCCGCATGAACTCACTCGGGCAGATGATGCGATCGAGACGTGAATAGGTTTTGTGCCGTTTAAGCCACTCCGCCTCAGCCACCGCTAACGCGCTTTTTGCGATCGAACCCTTTACGCACTTCTTCTTAAGGCAATTGCCAAAATGACCCCCGAGACACGAATCGCAAACGTTGCCCTCGGAATCAAGCATAAGATAGCTCGGGCAAGCAAGAATCAAGTCGTGCGAGGTATACACAACCGGCGTTGGATGCTGCTTTAGCCAAGGAGCGTCCAAGATGGAAAACGTAATCTGCCTATGAGTGAGATTGAGATGGATTACATCGGGCTGGAATTCACGGCACAGCGCATCGAACTTCTCGCGCGCCTCTTTGGAATACACAAGTGCCTGCGCGGCCTTCGCCTTATCGACAATAGAGCTCGGTCCGTTATAGTCGCGATTCGTTACAAAGTAACGCGACCACTCAGTCGGCTCATTACGCTCATCCTCCATGCTGAAGAAGGCAACTTCATGCCCAAGAGCGCGAAGACCATCGGCAAGAGCAAAGTAGTACGTCTCGCTTCCACCCTTGCGCCAATGAAACTTATTTACAAGAAGGATCTTCATTACGCAACACCCTCATACAAAGCAAGCGTCCTTTGGACGACGCTGTTCCAGTCATAGCCATTAATCGCGCGGTCACGTGCCATGGCGCCCAGCCTCTCCGCTTGGGCAGAATCCGCTATCAGGCCTTCAAGCACGTCGCGCAGCGCCCCCGCGTCTCCGTGTGGGAACGTGAGCCCGCAACCCTGCAGAACATCCGCGCACTCGGGAATATCCGAGGTAACGCATGCCGCACCGTGAGACATGGCCTCCAGCAAGCTCATGGGCAGGCCCTCAACGTCGGAGGGGAGCGCGTAGCAATACGCGTTGGAGTACAGCTCGGAGAGCAGGTTGCCCTCAACGTGGCCGGTAAAGAGCACGCGGGGGTCGGACGCGGCAGCCTCTTTGAGCGCCACGGCGTAGTCGTCCGTATCGGAGGAGTCGCCCGCGATAACCAGGCGCTTATCCGTCTTTACCTGCTTGTACGCCTCCACCAACAGTTCCGGTCGCTTCTCGGGCACAATGCGACCGAGGTAGAGGACATAGGAGCCCTGGGTGAGCCCCAAGCGCTCGGAGATCTCCTTCGCGGGAAGATCCGCCTCGGGAGTGATGCCGTTGGGAATGAGCGTAGCCTCGCGGCCGTAAGCCTCCTTGAAGTACTCCTGATTGCCCCGGGAAAGCACGATGAGCGCATCCGCGCACTTGGCCGCCGTCGCCTCGCCGAACTTGATGTACTTGGAAGCCAAGCCGCCCCATTTTGCACGCTGCCAGTCCAGGCCGTGGATCGTTGCCACGGTCCTGATGTCCGCGGAACGCGCAAAACGAAGGGGGACGCACGGCCCCTCTGCGTGATAGTGAATTACGTCTGTCCCGTCTTTGATGGCGGCCCTTGTTGCGGCAAAGCTGCTCGTGAGCGCAGAGAGCCCCTTGATGTCCAGAGCCTTTACGGGAACGATGCGGTAGCCATCCTTCTCGTAGGGCTCGGAAGGAGCTCCTTCGCCCATACGGTCGTAGCAGGTTACTTGGTGACCAAGGTCTGCCATACGGCGAGCAAGCTCGCCTACCACCACTTCTACGCCGCCCTCGCGCGAACCCGTTCTCTTTTGGCCTATCATGGCGATGCGCATGCTACACGGCACCTTCCCCAGAGAACATCGTCTTCAGCGTGCCGAATATCAACCGCAGGTCCTGGCGCAGGCTGCGATTCTCTATATAGTGAAGATCCAGCTCAACCATTTCGTTGAAGCCCAGGTGGCTGCGGCCCATTACCTGCCAAGGACCGCTGCAGCCGGGTTTTACCGCCAGGCGCTTCATGTCGTGCTCGCTGTACAGGGCAACCTCGCGCGGCAGGCCGGGGCGCGGGCCAATGAGGTTCATTTGGCCCAAGAACACGTTGATGAGCTGGGGCAGCTCGTCGATGCTGTGCTTGCGAATGAAGTTACCCACACCGGGAATAATGCGCGGGTCGTGCTTCATTTTAAACATGGGGCCAGTGGCCTCGTTTTGGGCCTGCAAGTCCTTGAGCATTTGGTCTGCGTTGGGAACCATGCTGCGGAACTTGTAGATCTTAAACAGGTAGAACGTGCCGTCTTTGCGCACGCGGCCCACGCGCCACTGTGAATATAGGGGGCTGGCGCCCGGGCTCTTTATGCAAATGACCACGCTCAGAATTACCCCGGGAATAAAGAGCAACACCAGGGCTCCGCCGGCGGCGACAATGTCCACCGTACGCTTAACAACGCGGTAGAGCCTGTGCCCAAGCTCGCGCTTCACGCCGGAGTTGGCACCGCGCAGCATCTTGTACGCTTCTTCGTTTGTAAGGTAATCCCCCGCAGCACCGGCTGCGGCAGTGACGGAATTCGCCGTGGCGGCCGTGCGCGTCTCCCGCGCGCCCTGTGCCATGGTCATCATCGTAGGCTCCAAGAGCCCCTCCCCCGATACTTTTTGCCTTCGGTCGTCCGCTTGCGAGCTTGCAGCTAGGCGATCGCTCTTCTGTGATTGCGCATAACGCGCTGCTCTTTTGAAAGCACCGCGAGGCCAACGCGGGTGGTTACGCGTCGGCCGCACAAGTCGAGCTCCAAAAAGGCAGTGCTCTTGCGTCTGTTAATGGTTTTTATTAGGCCTTCGTGGCCCAGCAGCGGACCAGCCGTCACTACAACCTGGTCGCCGTCCTTTAAGGCCTCGCTCATGGGCACTACCCTGTCTCCCTTATGGGTAAAGCGGCCAATGAGCTGGACCTCTTCTTTTGCCAGCGGCACAAACTGACCGTCCTGAGATAACACCCGGGCAAAGTCGTCCATGCGCAGCAGATACTGTTGCACGGTGCGGGGATCTGCCGTATCGCAGATAAGATAACCGGGAAAGAGCGGCTTGGTCGTATCGACCCATTCGCCGTGTACCTTGATCTCGGTTTGAAATTGGGGATAAAAGAGCTCCAGCATGGCGCTCGCCGGCACCAAATGCTCGATGCGCTCGCGCATTACGTCTTCGCGACCGCTAATGACCTGGATCACATACCACACGAGCACCACCCCCTTGCTGTCTTACGTGTGGCTCACGGGGTTTGGGTATGGCTTCGCCAGGGCGCTTGTGCGCGAAGGCGCTCCATATTCAAACCCTGAGCCCAGTCAGACAAGCACGTGGCTCTGCCCCACCGTGAACGGTATGTACAAATGCAGTTGCTAGAGTCGCGGACGTGTATCGCAAAAAGACCGCGTCTCCAGCTGGCTGCATACGGGCCAGTCAAGCGGGTACAAAACTGGACCGTACGCAAACAGCTAAAAGACTGCTACGTTTGAGTATGCAAACAGTAAATATTTACATCTACAAATTACTTCGATGCAAATAAATAAAGTCGCATGACTTCTTTATTGGAGCTCGTGGTGTTTCTGGCACCGCCGTTACGGCCGGATACTGATCGACCCTGCGCTTTGTGACTTGCTGGAGCCGCGAGCACAGTTGAACTCATGTAACGTTAGGTATCCTAGCACAAGCTGGCAGCAAAACTGATTTGGCTAATGGCGGACAACATATCGTTCATTAAGTGTGCTTAAGAGGGTTCTTTTGGGATGTTGTTCACGTTGGTGCAGGTTAATGGGATGACAACGATGATTAGGGGCGTTCCTGAAGCCCAAATGGAGCAGCGTGCTGCACTGGTATTTACGCTTGTCTAACAAACTATGTACAGAGATGGGAAATAAATTGTGCAACTTTTTGTTGGCGTAGGTGGGGTTTGTGGCGCGAGGTATTTTGGCATGAAAAAAGGCCTTCGGTATCCCGAAGGCCTTTACATTCACGATGGTGGAGACGAGGGGGATCGAACCCCTGACCTCTTGACTGCCAGTCAAGCGCTCTCCCAGCTGAGCTACGCCCCCGTGACGTGGAGATACTATAGGGGAAGTTGGCGCGGCGCGCAAGGACTTTTTTGGGTCAGATTCTAAATGCCTATTGATATAGGTAAGCGATAGCGGTGCCGGTGTGGACTTGGATCGTGGCTGTTGACCTGACGACGTTGCTGATGCCCGTGTCGGCTAACAAGCCCAGGGGGGTGTGATCTAGCTCCCACTCTAGGCCGTGTTCGCTTACCTCTGTATTGGGGGCAATGGCGATGATAGAGAACGTCTTGTTCTCGGCGCCCTCGATGGTCCACGATTCGCCTGCGCGAAGGATGCGTGCGACCACCTGGTCCTCGGCAATCCAGACTGGGGCGTCATCGTAGCCCGCGAGCAGCCCCAGTACGGAAAGCGCCATATCCGGACGTCCGCCGGCGGCGCAGGTCGCAACCACTTCAGCACCCGGCCAGCGACGGCGGACGGAATCTAGCGCCAGCGCCAGATCGGTGCAGTCCTTGTAGGGGTCGTGGCGCTCAACTTTAAAATCGGTGGCGGCATCGACTAGCGCGCGACCCGCGTCGCTCACCGTGTCGGCATCCCCCACATACACGTCGCAGCCCAGTCCCGCACCCAGCAGCGCATCGAGTCCGCGGTCCACGGCGACAACGTGGTCGCACTCCCCTGCTAGCCTACGTAACAGATCCGCGCTCGCCACCACGGGTGAGCCGCAGACCACTAATACCTTGCAACCCACAGCCCTCGCCTATCCCTCAAACGCCAGCACGCGGGCGAGATCCAGGTCCTCATAGCTGTCGATAAAGATATCGCAGTTGGCACGCACGTCGTCGCGCTTCATGCGGCCGTGTGGGTCATAGATGCCCACGCGCTTAAAGCCGGCGACCCCAGAGCTCTTTAGACCAAAGACGGCGTCCTCAAACACCCAAGCGCGCTCAAACTTGTGCCCATGGCGCTCCTCCAGGCGACGCAGCGCCAGCTCGTACACATCGGGGAACTGTTTAGAGCGTCCCGACTCGCCCGTCGTGGTAACAAACTCCATGTAAGCGTCGAGCCCGGCACCAGCGAGCGCGGACTGCACCAGCTCGGCCGGCGTAGACGTGGCCACGCACATGGCAATGCCCGCCGCCTTTGCCTGCTCCAAAAATGCCAGGAGTCCCTCGCGCGGCGGCACCTTGGAGTACCCATCAATCAGAATATTGCTCAGCTCGCGATACAGCTCCTCGCCACCTGTGCCAATGCCCCATGTGTCGTGGTAGGCCTGGCACTCGTCCTCCAGCGACAGGTGCTCAAATTGGGCAAAGTCATCCACGGTCACGTCAATCCCGTGACGGTGCAATAACTCGGGCTGGGCATAGGCCCAAACGGGGGTGCTATTAACCAATGTGCCGTCGCAATCGAAAATAATAGCAACCTTGGGAGCGGCGGTATGGGACATAAACGAACCTTTCAATGTCAAATGGTAAACAACCTGCTAAAAACGTTTTACCAAACGTCAGGCTAACAATTTTGAAACCCTAATTGGTAAAACTGTCAAGAGTTTTACCACGGTAATTCTGCCAGTGGTATAAACATGTCGCTTACCGATTAAACGTCCTCGCAAATCCGCTTTCGTCCATAAAACTAACGCACAGGTGTTATCGTAGTTTCTGCCGAAAGTTCCACCGAGCACGCGAGGTGGAACGAATCACAGAAACTTTGCCGTCCCTTCGATTCGTGCAGCCTTGGACCTTTCGCATCTAGTCACCAAGGCAACACGCTGCCGTGTCATGATGGGATCAAACGTGAGCGATACAAAGCTAAAGCCAACGGCTAAAAAGCCCGCTACCCGTAAAGCCGCCCCGCACGCACCGGAACTCTCCAAGGACGATGTCTATCTGTTTGGCATTGGTATGTGGGAGCGCAGCTGGGAAAAGATGGGCGCGCATCCCGACACTCAGAATCGTACGCGCGGGTGGCGTTTTTGCGTTTGGGCGCCCGATGTTAAGAGCGTCCACGTTATCGGTGAATTCAACAATTGGGATGAGCAAGCCAACCCGCTGGTGCCCGTGCATACGAGCGCTATCTGGGAGGGCTTTATTCCCGGTGCCGAGCAGGGCCAGCTCTATAAATACCTCATCGAGACCAACGAGGGCGAAAAGCTCTATAAGGCCGATCCGTATGCCTTTAAGGCCGAGTGCCCTCCGGGTACCGCCAGCGTGTTGTGGACCCTCGATGGTTACAAGTGGAACGATGCCACGTGGCTCAAGCGCCGCGCCGAACACAATCACATGTCGCAGCCGCTCAACATCTACGAGGTGCATATTGGCTCGTGGAAGCGCCACGGCGACGCGCCGCAGGGCGAGCCCGACGAGTACGGCAACTATCCCGGCCCCATGGATCCCTTCCCCGCGCAGCGTGGCGAGTTCTACACCTACGACGATCTGTCGGTGGAGCTCGTGGACTACGTGCGCGACATGGGCTATACGCATATCGAGGTCATGCCGCTTATGGAGCATCCCTTCGATGGCTCCTGGGGCTACCAGACGACCGGCTACTACGCCGCCACGTCGCGCTACGGCAACCCGCAGCAGCTCATGCACTTTATCGATGCGTGCCACGAGGCTGGCATCGGCGTGATCATGGACTGGGTGCCCGGCGGTTTTTGCGCCGACTCCCACGGCCTTGCCACCTTTAACGGCCACATGCTGTTTGAGCACGAGATTCACCCCAACTGGGGCACGCACAAGTTTGACTTCGCCCGCGGCGAGGTCCGCTCCTTCCTGGTCTCCAACGTGCTGTACTGGCTCGAGAACTTCCACGTTGACGGCATTCGCATGGACGGCGTGTCCAGCATGCTGTACCTCAACTTTGGCATCGACGATCCGGGCCAAAAGAAGTTCAACAAGTACGGTACCGAGGAGGACCTGGACGCCAGCGCGTTTATCCGCCAGGTCAACTGCGCCGTGGAGGCCCACTTCCCTGACGTGATGATGATGGCCGAGGAGTCTACCGCGTGGCCGCTCGTGACCTATCCGCCGCAGGACGGCGGCCTGGGCTTCCACTACAAGTGGGACATGGGCTGGATGAACGACACCCTGCACTACATGCAGACCGATTTTCCGTGGCGCCCCGGCAACCACGGCCTACTCACGTTCTCCATCATGTACGCCTTTACCGAGAACTTCATCTGCCCGCTGAGCCACGACGAGGTCGTGCACGGCAAGTGCTCGCTCATCGGCCGTATGCCGGGCGACTGGTGGCGCCAGTTTGCCGGCCTGCGCACGCTGGCCTTCTACCAGATGACACACCCCGGTGCCAAGCTCAACTTTATGGGCAACGAGATCGGTCAGTTTATTGAATGGCGCTACTACGAGTCCATCCAGTGGTTCCTAACCGAGGAGTACGAGACTCACCGTCATCATCAGGCGTTTATCAAGGCGCTTAACCACCTGTACACCGCCGAGCCCGCTCTGTACGAGCGCGGCTACACCGACGACGGCTTTACCTGGATCGACGCGGACAACTCCAAGCAGTCCATCGTGAGCTTTGTGCGCCAGGGCGAGGACGTCGATGACGACTTGGTGATCCTGATCAACTTTGATCCGGCGAGCTACGAGAGCTTCCGCGTGGGAGTGCCGCGCGAGGGCGACTGGGAGGTCATCTTCGATTCCGACCGTCCCGAGTTTGGCGGCAGTGGCTATGCCGGTGAGGAGCCCTACACCTGCTCGAGCGAGCCCTATCCCTGGAACGGGCAGATGGACTCCATCGAGATGAAGGTGCCCGGCCTGGCAGGCGTGGTGCTTAAGCGCCGCGGCCCCAGCAGCTATAAGCCGCCCGTGGTCGAGAAGCCCAAGAAGGCGACGCGCAAGCGTACGTCCTCGGTGAAGCCCAAGACTGCAGCTGCTAAGAAGGCTCCGGCCAAGGCGAAGGCTGCCAAGCCCGCTGCCAAGGCTTCGGCCAAGTCCACCACGGCCAAAAAGGCAGCCACTAAAAAAGCTGCTCCCAAGGCCAAGGCAGCCGCTGCTAAGGCTCCTGCCAAGAAAGCGTAACAAAGCCGTTACAGCTGTAATCACCCGCCTCACGAGGGCGTAGGATACAAGACATAACCGTTCCGGGAGAAACATCCCCGGGGGAAAGGAACGTATGAATAAGATCTTCGACAACAAGCAGGAGTTTACCGAGCTCTATCGCGATGCCGTCATGAGCATCAGCGGCAAGAGTGTCGAGGCTGCCAGCGACCTGGACCGCTTTAACGCCCTGGCCAAGCTCGTGGCCGAGAAGGCACGCACCGTTGCCACCAAGAGCGACGCCCGCGTCACCGCCGAGGGCAAGAAGCGCGTGTACTACTTCTCGATCGAGTTTTTGATCGGCCGCCTGCTCGACAACTACCTGCTCAACTTTGGCGTGCGCGACATGGTCGCCGAAGCGCTCGACGACATGGGTTTTGACCTGTCCGTCATCGAGAACCAGGAGCCCGATCCGGCGCTGGGCAACGGTGGCCTGGGCCGTCTGGCCGCGTGCTTCCTGGATTCCATGGCAGCCGAGGGCATCGCCGGCTACGGCAACGGCATGCGCTACCGCTACGGCCTGTTTAAGCAGGAAATCGTCAACGGCAGCCAGGTCGAGGCCACCGACGAGTGGCTCACCCATGGCTATCCCTGGGAGGTTCGCCGTCAGGACAAGGCCGTGACCATTAAGTTTGGTGGCCACGTCGAAGGCTTTGAGGAGAACGGCCGCACGTTCTACCGCACGGTGGACACGCAGGACATCCTTGCCGTCCCTTATGACATCCCCGTTGTGGGCTATGCCGGCGAGACCGTCAACAAGCTGCGCGTCTGGGCCGCCGAGCCGGTCGAGGAGCACTTTGACCTTGAGGCCTTCAACCGCGGCGACTATGCCCTGGCCGATGCTGAGCGCGCCGAGGCCGAGGCCATCAGCGCCATCCTCTACCCCAACGACGCCGGCGAGCACGGCCGTCTGCTGCGTCTGAAGCAGGAGTACCTGTTTGTTTCGGCCGGCATCTACAGCCTGCTCGACACCTTTGAGAAGGAGCACGGCGAGAACTGGGAGCTGCTGCCGCAGTTTGTGGCCATCCACACCAACGACACGCACCCCGCCATGTGCGGACCCGAGCTCATGCGCATTCTCATCGACGAGAAAAAGCTCGAGTGGGATGACGCTTGGAGCATCGTGACGCAGGTCGTGAGCTACACCAACCACACCATCCTGCCCGAGGCCCTGGAAAAGTGGCCCATCGGCATGTTCTCCAAGCTCCTCCCCCGTGTGTACCAGATCATCGACGAGATCAGCCGTCGTTGGCACGAGTCGTTCGACACCACGCAGGAGGGCTGGCAGGAGCGTCTGCGCCAGACCGCCATCCTGTGGGACGGCGAGATTCGCATGGCCAACCTGTCCGTGATCTGCAGCCACAGCGTCAACGGCGTGGCCAAGATCCACTCCGACATCATCAAGAACATCGTGCTCAAGGACTTCTACGCCCTGACGCCCGAGAAGTTCAACAACAAGACCAACGGCATCTCGCACCGTCGCTTCTTTGCCGAGGCCAACCCCACCTATGCCAAGCTCGTGACCGAGGCCATTGGCGACGGCTGGCTGAAGGACGCCTTTGAGCTGGAGAAGCTCAAGGAGTTTAAGGACGACACCGAGTTCCTGAAGGCCGTGGGTGCCTCCAAGCGCGCCAACAAGGAGCGCCTGGCCGCCTACGTCAAGTCCGAAACCGGTCTGGTCATTGACCCCAACACCGTCTTCGATGTTCAAGTAAAGCGCTTCCATGCCTACAAGCGCCAGCTCATGAACATCATGAAGGTGATGGACATCTACAACCGTCGCATCGCCGATCCCAACTTCCACGTGACGCCGACGACCTTCATCTTTAGCGGCAAGGCTGCCTCCAGCTACACCTTTGCCAAGGAGACCATCCGCCTCATTAACTCCGTGGCCGACGTCATCAACAACGATCCGCGCGTCAACGAGGTCATGAAGGTTTGCTTTATCCCCAACTTCCGCGTGAGCAACGCCCAGCTCATCTACCCCGCCGCCGAGATCTCGGAGCAGATTTCCACGGCCGGCAAGGAGGCCTCGGGCACGTCCAACATGAAGCTCATGATGAACGGCGCCATTACGCTGGGCACCCTCGACGGCGCCAACATCGAGATCGCCGACCTGGCCGGCCGCGAGAACGAGGCCATCTTTGGTCTGACCGCCCCCGAGGTCGAGCAGCTCTGGGCGTCGAATAGCTACTTTGCGTGGGATACCCTCAACGGCGATCGAGAGCGCCTGGGCCGCGTGATGGACGAGCTCAAGGACAACACCTTCGCGGGTCTTTCGGGCAACTTTGAGAGCATCTACAACGAGCTCATGAACAACAACGACCCCGACCTGGTCATGGCAGACTTCCGCAGCTACGTGGATGCATGGGAGAAGCTCACCGGCAGCTATGGCGACCAGGAGACCTGGAACCGCAAGGCTCTGCTCAACACCGCCTCGAGCGGCTGGTTCTCGAGCGACCGAACCATTCGCGAGTACCGCGACGAGATCTGGCACGCGTAAAGGCGCGCGAGCTCCCCTATGCCAGCACGGCATTACTCGACGGGCGTGACGTTGCGCCGCGCCCGTCGCTAATGGGTTTAGGAACATCGATGACAGAAGGAGAAATCGATGAGTAAGAAAGAATGCATCGCGATGCTCCTCGCAGGAGGACAGGGCAGCCGATTGGGGGCACTCACCCAAAAGATCGCTAAGCCGGCGGTTAGCTTTGGTGGCAAGTTCCGCATTATCGACTTTTCGCTGTCCAACTGCTCCAACTCGGGCATCGACACGGTGGGCGTTCTGACGCAGTACCGTCCCTACCTGCTGCATGCCTATGTGGGCTCCGGCGAGGCCTGGGATCTGGACAGCCGTGACGGCGGCGTATCGATCCTGCCGCCGTACGAGACGCAGACCGGCGGCGCCTGGTATGCGGGCACGGCCGACGCCATTACGCAGAACCTCGACTACATCAAGGCCAACGACCCCAAGTACGTCCTGATTCTTTCGGGCGATCACCTGTATCGCATGGACTACCGCAAGATGCTCAAGACGCACATTGAGAACAACGCCGACCTCACGGTGAGCGTTATGCCCGTGCCTTGGGAGGAGGCCAGCCGCTTTGGCATCCTGACCACCGACCCCGAGGACGGCCGCATCATCAAGTTCACCGAGAAGCCCGATAAGCCCGATTCGAATCTCGCGTCCATGGGCATCTACATCTTCTCGGCCGACGTGCTGATCGAGGCGCTCGAAGAGGACGCTCTGGACCAGCGCTCGAGCCACGACTTTGGCAAGGACATCATCCCCAAGCTGCTCGGCGAGGGCAAGCGCCTGTACAGCTACGAGTTCCACGGCTTTTGGAAGGACGTCGGCACCATCGCCAGCTTCCACGAGACCTCGATGGACCTGCTGGGCAACAACCCCGAGTTCGATCTGTTCGACAAGCACTTCCCCATCATGTCCAACATCACCACGCGTCCGCCGCACTACATTGGCCCGGACGGCCGCCTGGACGACTGCCTGGTCTCCAACGGCTGCAAGATCTACGGCACCGCTCGCCACTCGATCCTTTCGACCGATGTCATCATCGAGGAGCGCGCCGTGGTCGAGGACTCCGTGCTGCTGCCGGGTGCGCACGTTAAGAGCGGCGCGCACATCTGCCGCGCTATTTTGGGCGAGAACTCCACGGTCGAAGAGGGCGTGAAGCTCGGCTCTGTCGATACCACCAAGGATACGGCCGTCGTTGGAAATGACGTCGTTATCGGGAAGGGGGAATGATCCGATGATCAATCGCAAGGCCATCGGTTATATCACCGCTAACTACTCTTCGAGCTACGGCAGCGTCCTGCTCAAGGACCGCCCCATCGCGTCCGTTCCGTTTTTGGGCCGCTACCGCCTGATCGACTTTCCGCTGTCCAACATGATGAATGCCGGCATCAAGACCGTCGGCGTCGTCATGCCGGGTAACTACCGCTCGCTGATCGACCACGTGGGCTCGGGCAAGGACTGGGGCCTGGACCGCAAGAAGGGCGGCCTGTTCATGGTGCCCGGCAACGCCTATGGCACCACCAAGGGCGGTATGCGCTTCCTGCTGCGCGACATCATCTCCAACAAGACGCTGTTCCAACGCTCGGACAAGCCCTACGTTGTGATGATGGGCACCAACATCATCTTTAACATGGACCTCAACACCATCATCGAGGCGCACGAGAACTCCGGCGCCCAGATGACCGTGGTGTACTGCAAGGCCACGCGCAACGTCGATGACGAGACCAAGCTGCAGATCAACGAGAACGGCCGCCTGACGGGCGTGAGCGCCGGCGTCGTGTACGGCGACAACGCGTCTATGGACTGCTGCATCGTCAACCGCGAGACACTGCTCGAGATCATCGACCACTACAAGGCCGCTGACTATCTGGACCTGCTCGAGGCACTCCAGGGCGACTTTGGCAACATCGACGTTTGCAGCTACGAATACAAGGGCGAGGTCGTGGGCGTGTTTAGCGAGAAGTCGCTGTATCGCCGCAGCATGGACCTGCTCGACCAGACCGTGGCCGACCAGCTCTTCGACCCCGAGCGCCCGATCCTGACCAAGGCTCACGACGTGCCGCCTTCGCGCTATGCGACCGGCAGCCACGCGTGCAACTCGATCATCTCGGCCGGCTGCATCATAAAGGGCACCGTGCGCAACTCGATCCTGTCGCGCGGCGTCGTGGTCGAGGAAGGCGCTTCGGTGACCAACTCGATCATCAACCAGAGTTGCATCATCAAGAGTGGCGCCCGCGTTGAGAACGCCATCCTGGACAAGAACAACGTGGTTCCCACCAACACCGAGCTTCGCGGCACGCCCGAGAACATCCTGGTGCTGGGCAAGGCTCCGTTAACTTCCGATACCACCATCGTACGTTAACGTTGGCACTGCAACATCGCTCGTAACATGTAGAATAGCCGCCCGGTTAGCGCCAGGCGGCTATTCTCGAATTGCAACATGGGAGACAATATGGCTGATTCCAGCAAAAAGATGCAGATCGTGTTTGCCTCGGCCGAGTGCGCACCGTTTGTGAAGACCGGTGGCCTGGGCGACGTGGCAGGCTCGCTGCCTGCGGCGCTTGTGCGCGCCGGCGCCGAAGTCATCGTGATGGTGCCCAAGTACGCCACCATCAAGGACGAGTACAAGGCGCAGATGGAGCACTTCTCCGACTTTTACGTGAGCCTAGGCTGGCGCAATGAGTACTGCGGTCTCGAGAAGCTCGAGCACGACGGCGTCACCTATATGTTCATAGACAACGAGCGCTACTTTGCGCGCGACTATCCGTACGGCTTCTTTGACGACGGCGAGCGTTTTGCGTTCTTCTCCAAGGCTATCACCGAGAGCCTGCAGCACCTGCCGGCCGGCTTTGAGTGCGACATCCTGCACTGCAACGACTGGCAGACGGCGCTGGCGCCCGTGTTTTTGCGCGAATTCTATCAGGGCCTGCCGCTGTATGACCGCGTTAAGACCGTGTTCTCGATCCACAACGTGGCGTTCCAGGGCCAGTTTAGCGACACCGTGATGGAGGACATCCTGGGTGTGGCGCACATTCCGGCAGCCGCCTCGCAGCTGCGTTGCGACGCTTGCAGCATCAACTACATGCTGGGCGCCCTGCGCTATGCCGACGCCATCACCACGGTGAGCCCCACCTATGCCAACGAGATCCAGACGCCCGAGTTTGGCGAGGGCCTGGACGGCGTGCTTCGCGAACGCTCCTACGCACTGCAGGGCATCCTCAACGGCATTGACGTGGCGGGCTTTGACCCGGCGACCGACAAGCGCATTGCCGCCAACTACACGGTTGAGGACCGTGGGGGCAAGGCCGTGTGCAAGGCCAGGCTGCAGGAGGAGCTGGGACTCGAGGTTCGCGACGACCGTCCCCTCATGGTGATGGTCACGCGCCTGACGCGCCAGAAGGGCATGGACCTGGTCATGTACGCGCTCGACCGCATCCTGGCCGGCGGCGTGCAGGTGGCGGTGCTGGGCACCGGCGACCGCGACTACGAGGACGGCCTGCGCTACTTCCAGGACAAGTACCCCGGCACCATGGCCGCACGCATCGAGTTTGACTCGGCGCTCTCACAGCGCATGTATGCTGCCGCCGACATGTTCCTGATGCCTTCGAAGTTTGAGCCCTGCGGCCTGTCGCAGATTATCGCCATGCGCTACGGCACGCTGCCCATCGTGCGCGAGACCGGCGGCCTGAAGGACACCGTGCAGCCGTACAACGAGTTTACCGGCGAGGGCACGGGCTTCTCGTTTAGCAACTTTAACGGAGACGAGATGGGCGATGCGGTATTCCGCGCGGCGCGTCTGTTCTGGGATAACCGCGACGCTTGGAACCAGCTGGTTACGCAGGCCATGAGCCAGGACTTTAGCTGGACGCGCTCGGCCGATAAGTATCTGGATCTGTACTTCTTTATGCATCCGGAGATTGAGAGGCCGGCGGCTGTGGAGGCTGCTGCGGCTGTCGATGAGACGGTTGCTGATGAGGCCGAGCCTGCGGCGCCCGTTAAGGAGCCCGCTGCTGCTGAGGAGCCCAAGGTCGAGGAGAAGCCGGCTGCGAAGCCTGCCGCCAAGAAGGCCACGACGCGCAAGACAACGACCAAGAAGGCCACAGCGACCAAGGCGGCGGCAACCAAGACCACCGCTACCAAAGCGACGACCACGCGCAAGCGCACGACCGCCGCTGTAAAGAAGGCCGCCGAGGCCGAGGTCGCTCCCGAGGTAAAGGCTGAAGCCGCCGTTAAGGCTAAGCCCGCCGTCAAGGCACCGGCCAAGACCACTGCCAAGAAGTCAACCGCGACCGCCAAGAAGGCGGCGGCCGCAAAGTCGACGACGACCAAGACTGCCGCTACGAAGGCCGCCGCGAAGACGACCACAAAAGCAGCCACGACCAAGGCAGCCGCAAAGACGGCCGCCAAAGTCGAGGAGACGCCCGTCGAGGCAAAGCCGGCCGCCAAGACCACCACACGCAAACGCGCCGCGACGACGGCCAAGAAGACCACGACCAAGGCTGCAGCTCCCAAGGCAGAAGCTAAAGCCGAGGACAAGCCCGCAGTAAAGGCCGAGCCGACTCCGAAGGCTGCCGAGGTTAAGGTCGCTCCCAAGGCTAAGGCAAAGACCGAGCCCGCCAAGGAGACCCCGGTCTCCCCCGCCGTTTCGGCCGAGGAAAAGGCTCCGACCAAGAAGACCTCTGTCCGCAAGGCAACGGCCGCCCGCAAGCGTCACTAGTCAGGACGATTAAAACTTAATCCTCAACGCAAAAGAGGGCGTCGCCAATCGCGGTGCCCTCTTGTTCTATAGATTTGGTAAAACGATTTTCTAGGACAACCGTTCGCCGATGGTAAACGGATGTTGTTTATACAGCCTGTGTACAACAGATATACTTATATCCTGTGCGTAAAGCGCATGGCCCGCAGGCCGTGATTCTATTGAACTGGACCGAATTATGAGATTGATTCACAACAGCCGTCTGCCGCAGTTTCGCACTCCGTTTGGCGCTGTGACCACTGGAACTTCCGTTTCGCTCTCGGTGATTTTGGAGGATGCCGACCCCAACCAGGCAACGCTTACGCTGCGCACCTGGGTCGATGAGATCGGTGAGTCTCTGTATCCCATGACGCACGAGGGCGACGGCATATTTACCGTAGAGCTTGAGTGCACCGAGCCCTGTCTTATCTGGTACAGCTTTATCTGCAATATCGAGGGCCAGCCCGAGGTCCGCCTGGGCGCACCGCAGGGTCGCACCGGTGGCGAGGGCGTAACTTACAACTACGCCGAGGTCCCGTCCTTCCAGATCACCGTCTACAAGCACCGCGAAGTTCGTCCCGAGTGGTACGAGCGTGGCATGGTCTACCAGATCTTCCCCGACCGCTATGCCCGCGACGAAAACTGGCACGAGCGTACGCTGGCCGAAGTCAAAAAGCCGCGCAACGGAATCCAACGCCGCATGGTCGAGGACTGGAACGAACCGCCCGAGTACGAGCGTGCCGAAGACGGCTCCATCAAGACCTGGGACTTTTACGGCGGTTCGCTCAAGGGTATCCAAAATGACCTACCCCGCATCGCCGAGCTGGGCTTTACGGCCATCTACCTCAACCCGATCTTTGAGGCCGCGAGCAACCACCGCTACGATACGGCCGACTACACCAAGATTGACCCGATCCTGGGCACCGAGCAGGACTTTACCGAGCTGTGTCAGGCAGCCGAGAAGCTTGGCATTTCCATCATTCTGGACGGTGTGTTCAACCATACGGGCGACGACTCGATCTACTTTAACCGCTACGGCAATTATCCCGGCGTCGGTGCTTGGCAGAGCGAGGACTCGCCGTGGCGCGATGCATTTTACTTCCATGAGGACGGTTCGTATGACTGCTGGTGGGGCGTGGGCAACATGCCCGCCATCAACGAGAATTCCGAACTGGTGCGCGAGCGGCTCCTGGGCAAGGACGGCGTGATCCGTAAATGGCTGCGAGCCGGTGCCCATGGCTGGCGACTCGATGTGGCCGACGAGCTTTCCGACGACTTCCTGGCCGAGATCAAAAAGGCCGTGCTCGCCGAGAAGCCCGACGCGCTGCTGCTCGGCGAAGTCTGGGAAGACGCCTCCAACAAGATCAGCTATGGCCACCTGCGTCGCTATCTGCAGGGCTCGGAGCTCGACTCCGCCATGGACTACCCCTTCCGCGACATGGTTATCGGCTTTTTGATGGGCTACAAGAACGCCTACCAGGCAGCCGAGGATATCGAAACCCTGCGCGAGAACTACCCGCGCGAGGCACTGGCCTGCGCGCTCAATCTGCTTTCGAGCCACGACCGTCCGCGCATTATCTCGGTGCTCGGCGGTGGCCCCGACGAGTCACAGCTGCCCGAGAGCGAGCGCAGCAAATGGCGCCTGGACGATAACTCGATGGGTCTGGCCAAGAGCCGTTTTTGGCTCGCGACGCTCATGCAGATGACGTTCCCGGGCGTTCCCTCAATCTATTACGGTGACGAGTACGGCTTGGAGGGTCTCACCGATCCGGGTAATCGCCGCACCATGCCGACCAAGGAAGACCTGCACGACTTCGATACGTTCGCGATCGTCAAAAACGCATCTGCTGTGCGCCGCGCGCTGCCGTTTATGATCGACGGTGAAATCAAGGCCTTCGCGCTCAATGACGAAGTACTCGCCTATACGCGCACCGGTAAAGACGGCGAGTCCGCGACGGTTATCATCAACCGTAGCCTGCGCAATTCACATCGCGTGACGATTCCAGCGCTCGGCGAATGTGCGAGCGATGTGATCAGCGGTCACGAGTGCGAGATCCACAGCGGTACGGTCACGCTCGATCTGTATCCGCTGGGCTCGTCGATCATCTATCACCATGCCGAGCAGCGCCTGCAGGAGCCGCTCGATCACGGTGCGGGTGTTGTGTGCCATATCACATCGGTGCCGACCGACGACGGCAAGCCCGGTACGATCGGCGCGCCCACGCGTCGTTTTATCGACCATCTGGCCGCCATGGGCATGCGCTACTGGCAGGTTCTCCCCGTCAACCCCACGGACTTCTTCCGCTCCCCTTACGCCGGTCCTTCGGCCTTTGCAGGCAATATCGACCTGCTACCCGAGAGTCACGAGGAGCTGGCCGCCGACTTTGAGACTTGGAAGGCCCGCGGCGGCGAAGATGCCGATCCGTTGTACACAGCGTTTAAACATCGCAATGCCGATTGGCTCGAGAAATACTGCGTCTATATGGCCGTCAAAAAGTACTTTGAAGGCGAGTCGCGCCACGATTGGCCGGCAGATGTCGCGCGCTACAACGAGCATCTGATCGACGACAAGCGCTTCCATAACGAGGCCGAGCTGCAGGCGTACATGCAGTACCGCTTTGACCTCGCTTGGTGCGAGCTCATGAACTATGCGCACAAGAAGGGCATCGAGGTTATCGGCGATATTCCTATGTATGTCTCGGACGATTCGGCGGATGCGTGGAGCGAGCCCGAGAACTTCTGGCTGTCCGATACCGGCAAGGCGATCGAGATTTCCGGCGCGCCGCCCGACAACTTTGCACCCGAAGGCCAGGTGTGGGGCAACCCGACGTTCCGCTGGGACCACATGAAGCAGAACGGCTATAGCTGGTGGATGGATCGCCTGCGCCGCGCGTTTTCGCTCTACGACCGCGTGCGTCTGGATCACTTCCTGGGCTTCCACAGCTACTTTAGTATCCCCGCGGGCAAGGCTTGCGCCGACGGTCGCTGGCTGGCGGGCCCGGGCAAAGACCTGTTCCAGACCGCCTATGACGAGCTGGGTCCGCTCAACTTTATCGCCGAGGATCTGGGCTATCTGACGCCTGGCGTTCGCGCGATGGCTTCGACCTGCGGCTTCCCCGGCATGGACGTTCTGGAGTTTAGCGACTACGACGTTCGTTGCGGTGTGCATCCCACGCCTGGCAAGATCCTGTACACCTCGACGCACGATACGTCGACGCTGGCCGGTTGGTGCACGCGTTCCTTTGCGGGCGGCGATGAGCCGAGCGGCGTTGAGGTGGCGGCTAAGCTGATGGGCGACGCGCTGGCAAGCGACGCTCCCCTGGTGATGATGCCACTGCAGGATATCCTGGGGCTTGGCGACGACGCGCGTATGAACGTACCGGGCGTGGCCACGGGCAACTGGACCTGGCAGGCTGACGAGGCCGACGTTGCGGCCGCCGAGGGCAAAACTGCACAGCTCCTGCGCAACACCCATAGATTCTGGGGCGAGGCGTGATAAAACGCCCGATATAGGGTACAGTTACAAACGTTTGAATTTTTGCGGGCAGAGCGATCTGCCCGCTTTATGCTGAAAAGGAAGTATTATGGCACGCTACGATTACAAGTGCTCGAGCTGCGGCAACGTGTTTGAAGTTGAGCACCCCATGTCCGAGAGCCCCGAGGTCGTGTGCCCCAGCTGCGGTGCTCCTGCCGCCAAGACGTTTTCGGCCAGCGGTATTAAGTTTGAAGGCAGCGGTTTCTACAACACCGACCAGCGAAGCGGCGGCTCCAGCACCAACGCCACCAGCGGCTGCTGCGCCAACTGCCCGCATAGCCACTAGCGACAAGCGGTCCCGCGATCAAACCCGATCGCGGGGCTATTTCTTTGCGCTATGAGTAGCTCTATGAGTTGCGGACCAGCCTGGCGCAGAAGTGGCCGTCGTAGGAGTCGGCGTTTACCGGCACGCTTTGGAAGAGGCCTCGGCCATTTTGGCGGACGGCTACCAACTTCTTGGCCTGCGCGAAATCGGGCAGTTGCAGAATCTGAGCATCGGAAAGCGGCGCCACAGTAAAGCCTGCACCCTCGGGAGAGGCCAAGAAGGCATCCACAACCTGCGTGTTCTCTTCATCAAACACCGAGCACGTCGCGTACATGAGCTCACCGCCCGTAGCCACGCGCACGGCTCCTTCTTTGAGCATCGTCAGCTGTAGTTTAGGCAGCTCAACCGTCACATCGTTTTCGGTCAGGCGCCACGGAATCTCGGGATGACGGCGCATGGTGCCGGTACCCGAGCACGGGGCATCGATAAACACTGTATCGAACAGGGCGGGCTCACCGAGCATGGCATCAAAGGACGTGAGCACCTCATTGAGCTCGCAGGCATCGCCCGAGACCGTGCGAACACCCGTAATACCCGCCTTATGCAGGCGAGCGAGATTCTGATCACATTTACGATCATGCAGGTCGAGCGCGGTATGCTGGTGCTCGTACCCAGCACGTTTGGCCTGACACATCATCACATAGGTCTTGGTTCCGCGGCCGGCACCAATCTCCAGGCAGCGTCCGGGACGGGTCGCCGCGGTAGCGATGAGCTGGGCGTTAAGGTCCGAGGCAACGGCAGCAGCGCGCTCAAACACGCCGGACGCAACCGTGACCTGCGCATCGACCGGTGCATGGCAGCCCGGGAACACGGGAGCAACAAGCTGCGAGATATACGGGTCGGGTTTGGTGGCAAAGGCGTTCTCATGCAGAGCCAGGGGCGCGGGGGCCAGATTGCCGGCAAAGTTAAGCGCGCCCTCTGGCGTGTCAAACGACGCCATAATACGAGCGCACAGCCAGCGCGGCAGGCCCATCAGGCGAGACAGGCGAACCAGACGACGTTCGGACTCATCGGCATCCGCTGCGGCGGCAAAATCCTCAACGTTGTCCGCGACCTTATGCAGCACGGCATTGGCCAAACCGGCGGCAGACTTAGCACCGCTGCGTACAAGCTCAACGCCCTGACTCACTGCAACGCGCCCCGGCGTATGCAGGTAGAGCATCTCGAAGGCCGAGATACGAAGTGCCATGCGCACACGAGGCGCGACCTTTTTGGGCTTATCGAGAAACTGGTCGAGCAGCTCATCCAAAATGCCCTGCGTGGCTGCAACACCAAGTGCCAAACGAGCGGCAAAAGCAGAATCGCGCTGGTCAATGGCCTTGGCCGAAGCACGGGAAGAGAGCACGTCGCGCGCGTACATGCCGCGGCGATCGGCCTCCATCAAAACATCAAGCGCGAGCTTGCGCGCGGGAGACAACTTGCTCATGACAAAACACCCCACGAAAGATCCGCACCCTGCAGGCCGGCAGCCCAGGCAGAAGCAGCCATAGCACGCTTGCCATCGGGCTTAACCTCGAGCAGTTCAACCGCGCCATCGGACAGGCCCAGGTAGACGCGCTTGGCCTGAACGGCGACGAGTCCCTCGCCAAGCGACGCATCTGCCGGTGCTGCATCGAGCACGCGAACGGTCTTGCCGGCAATCACGCAACGAGCGGGAGCGGTATCGGACGAGGCAAGCACATGACGCACGCAATCAAGCGCCGCCATCTGCGGATCCAGACGCATCTCCTGCTTAGAAATCTTGGCGGCATGAGTGACGAGCGACTCATCCTGTTCAGTCCACACAGCGGTGCCATCGGCAAGCGAAGGAAGCGTATCGGCAAGCAGTTTGCCGCCAAGCTCAGCAAGCTCCATAGTCAGCGCCTCAGCATGCTTACCGGCAACCGACGTGGAAGCCCGAGCACAATAAGCACCAGTATCCACGCCATGCCCGATGCGCATAATGGAAACGCCAGCAACCTCGTCACCAGCGAGAATCGCACGCTGAATAGGAGCAGCCCCACGCCAACGAGGCAACAAGGACGCATGAACATTCACAATGCCAAGCGGCGCCATATGCAGCACCTCATCAGGCAAAATGCAGCCATAAGCAGCCACACAGAAAATGTCAGCCTGGGCAGCCTTGAGCGCCTCAACAACCTCAGGCGTCATACGATTAGCCTCAACAACCGGCAAACCAAGTTCGAGCGCCTTGGCCTTAACAGGAGAAGGCTCGAGCTTCTTACCACGCCCGCGAACAGCATCCGGACGAGTAACAACAAACGCAATCTCATTCCCAGCCTCGACGAGCGAAGTCAACGAAGGCACAGCAAAATCAGGCGTACCCATAAACACAATACGCATAAAGAACGTCTCCCATCAACCAAAGCCGAGACGGCTACAAATAACAGCGGAAAGCCAAGTCACCAGCCCATCCGCAATAACAATTCAACAAGAACAAATATACCCAAAACCAAAGAAAGAGCCGCAATAAAAGCAGCTCCCTCTCAACAAAGACTATCAGCGAAGACGCCCCTCCCTGGCCCGCCGGCACCCGGGCGAACCGAGCCAGAACAACGCAGTCCCCGGTGCGGAGCGCCCACATATCGTCCCGCGCGCAGTTTCGCAGCGCAGCGAGAATGTTTGAGCACGGGATGATATGTGGGCGCTCAGCACCGGGGACGGGGGGATCTACTCCGTCTCGCCCGGTCGAGCGCCGCGGGCCAGGGCGTCCTGGTACTCCTTGACGGCCTTGAGCCTCTGCATGGGCTTCAGTCGCTCGAACATGGTATTGCCGTGCAGGTGATCAATCTCGTGCTGCAGGCACACGCAGAACAGATCGCCCGAGGCCTCGTAGCGAATCAGGTTGGCATCCAGGTCGTACGCCTCGACAACGACATGGTCGGGACGCTCGATCTCGCAGCTAATGCCGGGGATGGACAGACAGCCCTCGCTAAACGGCACCAGATGGTCGCTCTGCTCAACAATGACAGGGTTGATGAGCACGTAGGGATCGTAGTCGTTCTTGTCACTGTAGTCGCAGTCGATGGTGACGAGCTGAATGAGCTCGCCGATCTGCGGAGCAGCCAGGCCGCAACCGCCGTTCTCGAACATCATCTTCTTCATCTTCTCGGCAAGCGCCTCGATCGCTGGGGTGATTTCCTCGATGACAGCGCACTCCTGGCGCAGACGAGGGTCGGGCGACAGTACGATTCCGTTGGCTTCCATGGCCATCCTTTCGGTTTGTTACATCAAATCATAGGCGTCGACGTCAACGCTCACGCTCACGCCGCGCACAGAGCCCGCCTCTTTGAGGCAGGCGTCGATATCATCAGAGACATGGTACCCTACCGGCGACTTCACAAGCAGATGGAAGCGGTAACGGTCCTTGGCTCTCTCGATTACACACGAAGCCGGGCCCAGCACCTGCGGCACGGCGCTCCCCGCCCGCAAAAAGTCGGGCGCGGCAGCGTGCCAGCGACGCTTGAGGAGCTTTGCGATGCGCCCGATATAATCCTGCGCATCGTCGCGGCTTGCCGACCACACCAAAATATTGGCCAGGCGAACGAACGGCGGATACAGTGCGTCGCGGCGCTGGTCCAGGTCGTAGTCGGTAAAGATCGAGCGATCGTGTTCGGCGACGGCGCGGATGACCGGGTCCTCGGGCAAATAGGTCTGGATGATAACCTCGCCGGGACGATCGCCGCGACCGGCACGGCCCGCCACCTGCTCGAGCAGGTCGTAGGCACGCTCCCCCGCTCTAAAATCGGGCAGCTTGAGGGCGAAATCGGCATTGACCACGCCCACGAGCGTGACCTCGGGAAAATCGAGGCCCTTGGCGATCATCTGGGTACCCAACAGCACCGCGCAATCCGCCGCATCGAACTGCTCGAGCAGCTTTTTGTGCGCATCCTTGCCGCGCGTGGAATCGGCATCCATGCGAATGATGGCGACGTCCTCAGGAAGCATCTGGTGCAGTGCGTCCTCGATCTGCTGCGTGCCCAGACCCATTTTTGCCAGGTAGCGACTGCCACATTTGGGGCAACGGCTCGTGGGTGCGGGATACGGCTGCACGCGCCAAGACGAACCGCAGGTGTGACACTGCAGCGTGTGCGTGCGCTCGTGATACGTAAGCGCGGTGGAGCAGTGGTTGCAGGTGGGGACGCAGCCGCACTCGCGGCACATCAAAAACGGCGCAAAACCGCGGCGGTTGTGCAACAGCACGGCCTTTTCGCGGCGCTCGACCACGCGTTCCAAGCCTTCCATCAGCGGTTTAGAGAACATAGAGCGGCTGCCGTGCGAAAACTCACGGCGCAGGTCGGCGATCCGAACCGTAGGCAGCACAGCGTGTCCCGGGCGCTCGGGCATCTCGACGCGCGTCCAGGTGGCACCGTTATACGTGCCACGGCGGCAGCGATCGAGGGCCTCAGCAGAAGGCGTGGCGGAGCCCAACACGAGCGGGCAGCGGTAGCGCCGCGCCATCTCGGCCGCCCCCTCGCGCGCGTGGTAACGCGGGCTGGAGCCCTGCTTGTAGCTGGTCTCGTGCTCCTCGTCGATGATGATGAGGCCAAGGTCGTCAAGCGGGCAAAAGAGCGCCGAGCGGGCGCCGACGACCACGCGGGAGGCACCGCTGGCGACCATATCCCACTGGTCCAGGCGCTCGCCGGCCGAAAGGCGCGAATGGAACACGGCGACCGTCTCGCCAAAGCGCGAGCGAAAGCGACCGACGGTCTGAGCCGTCAGCGAGATCTCGGGCACCAGCACGCAGGCCGAACGGCCGGCTGCGAGCACACGCTCGATGGCGGAGAGGTACACCTCGGTTTTGCCGGAGCCGGTGACGCCGTCAACCAGCACCACGTCGCCATGGGCGTCCAGACGGGCGCGCTCAATCTGCGCAAGTGCCTGTTGCTGGCCGTTGGTAAGGGAGACCGGCGCCTTACCGCTTGCCGAGGACAGCGTGGTCTGCTCGCTGCAGCCACGCCAGGCTCGGCGCTCTTCAACCACCACGACGCCGCGTTTTTCGAGTGCCTTGATGGTCGCCGACATACTGTTATAGAGCAGGTTGAGGTCGCGCGTCGTGACCGGGCCGCACTGGAGCGCCTCGATGAGCTGCCGCTGGCGAACGGCGGTCTTGGGCGGCGTATAGTCGAAGCCCTCAGGCGTGAGCATGACCCAGCGGTTTTGGATAGGCTTGACGGCGGGACGTTCAACCGTCCACACGCCGTCGTCGCCCTTGACCACGCGCGGGCTGCCGCCCGGAGGCAAAAACAGGCGCAGGCACTCGGAAAGCGTCGCGACATACTCGCGGCTCATCCAACGTGCGATACGGGCAGCCTCGGCGGTAAAGAGCGGTTTGCTGAGGATGGCTTCGACGGGCTTAATGCGCGAAAGGTCGAGGGCGTTGTTGCCCTGCAGGTCTCCCAGCTCAGGCGCAATGTCGACGATATAGCCCGCGGCAGCACGGTTACCAAAGTGGACCAGGACCGTGGATCCGATCTGCGCCTCGTTGGCAAGGGACCGGGGGATACCGTAGGCGAATGGCTCGAACAGCGCACGGGTCGGGATGTCGAGGACCACGCTCGCGTAGGCGGCAACGGGCTCGGGCGCGGACTCGGGCTTGGCCTGCTCGGCCGAGCGGTCGGGCTTTTCGAGGGCCTGTTTTGGTTCCGGCGAACCAAACAGCGAAAGTTGCTCGGCCATGGCCCCAGCACCTCCTATCCCATACGTCTACAGAAACAAGAGCCCCGCTCTGAGTGAACGGGGCTCGGATACATACATTTGCGCAGCGATTACAGCGCCATCGTGCGGGCGCGGTCGATGCGCGCCAGGCAGTCGTCGCGGCCGACGAGCGCCATGGTCTCGCCCAGCGGAGGACTCACCATGTTGCCGCAGACGGCGACGCGCACGGCCTGGAACACCACGCGCTTCTTAAGGTCCATCTGCTCGGGAAGCGGCTCAAGCGCGGCGTCAATGTTGACAGCCGTCCACTCGTCCACGCCCTCGAGCGCGGCCTTGGCGGCATCCAGAATGGCACCCATGCCTTCCTTGGCCAGGCCCTTGTTGACGGACTTCTCGTCATACTCAAGCGTCTCGGCCGTAGCAAAGATGGGAGCGGCGACGGTCACGGCGTCGGCCGGCATCTTGGTGCGCGGCTTAACGATGGCAGCAAGCGCATCGATCCAATCCTCGCCGTACTCGACATTACCCTCGATAAGACCCGCCTCGTGCAGCTCGGGGACCATGATCTCATCGGCAAACTGAGCATCGGACATGCCATTGATGTACTCGGCATTAACCCAATCAAGCTTCTTGGGGTCGAAGGTCGCCGGGTTCTTGGAGATGCGGTCGAGCGAGAACTTGCTGGCCAGGACATCGCGCGGGATGATCGTGGTCTCGCCGTCGAGCGACCAGCCGAGCAGCGCCAGATAGTTGACGAAGGCGTCGGACAGGTAACCGGCGTCGCGGTACTCCTCCACCGAGGTGGCGCCGTGGCGCTTGGAGAGCTTTTTGCCGTCGGCACCCAAGATCATGGAGATGTGGGCGAACGTGGGCACGGGCGCGCCGAGGGCCTCGTAGACCATGACCTGACGCGGGGTGTTGGACAGGTGGTCGTCGCCGCGGATGACATGGGTGATCTTCATCATGGCGTCGTCGACGACAGTCGCGAAGTTGTACGTGGGCGTGCCATCGGAGCGGAAGATGACAAAGTCGTCGAGCTCCTTGGCATCGAAGGTCACCTCGCCGTGGACGGCATCGTGGATAACGACGTCGCCGCGGTCCTCGGGCACCTTGATGCGAAGGACGTAGGACTCGCCGGCCTCGATGCGACGGCGGGCCTCCTCGGGATCAAGATTGCGGCAACGGCGCTGATAGCCCTGGAAGGGGTCCTTGCGCTCCTGCGCGGCCTTGCGGTCGGCGTCGAGCTGCTCCTTGGTGCAGAAGCAGGGATAGGCCTTGCCCTCGTCCCAAAGCTTCTGGGCGGCCTGCTTGTACAGGTCCAGGCGCTCGGTCTGGGCGTAGGGGCCAAAATCGCCGCCCACCTCGGGACCCTCGTCCCAGTCCAGGCCCAGCCAACGCATGGCGCGCAGGATGATCTGCGTGTTCTCGTCGGTGGAGCGGGTGGGGTCGGTGTCGTCGATGCGCAGGATGAACGTGCCGCCGTTTGCACGGGCGAAAGCCCAGTTATAGATAGCGGTGCGGGCGCCGCCGATGTGCAGCTTGCCCGTCGGTGAGGGTGCAAAGCGGACGCGAACGTCTGATGCCATGGAAATCTCCTCGATTGCAGGATGGATGTCTAACCGCACCAGTATAAAGCATCAAAGCAACCTCCGCACAAAGGGCACCGACCCAATCATTGGGGACCTACTCATTGGGGACAGACTTAAATGACCAGTCTTTGGGCAACCTGTCGGCACTTAGGCAAGGCTGATCATTTAAGTCTGTCCCCAATGAGTAGGTGCGGAAAGGGTGTGAATGTTTGATTTACGCGCTATGATGTGCCCTTGCATAGAGAGCCCGGCGGAATGGTAACGGTCGCCGGGACACGTTTTTTGAAAGGACAATCATGTCAGAAGAACTTCGTTCCATTCCGCCCCAACACGGGTCCTTTGTTTTTACGTCGGAGTCGGTGACCGAAGGTCATCCCGATAAGATCGCTGACCAGATCAGCGACGCCGTCCTCGACGCAATCCTCGCCAAAGAAATAGAGCTCCAGGAGCAGGGCTACATCGCCCCCAACGGCGTGCCTGCCAACGTGGAGAACGTCCGTTGCGCCTGCGAGACCCTCGTGACCACCGGCACCGTCATCGTCGCCGGCGAGATTCGCACCCAGGCCTACGTCGACGTACAGGAAATCGCCCGCGGTGTTATCCGCCGCATTGGCTACAACCGTGCCAAGTTCGGTTTTGACTGCGACACCTGCGGCGTTATGAGCCTCATCCACGAACAGTCGCCCGATATCGCCCAGGGCGTCGACGAGTCCTTCGAGACCCAGACCGGCGCCACCACCGACCCGATCGACCTGATCGGTGCCGGCGACCAGGGCATGATGTTCGGTTATGCCTCCAACGAGACCAAGACCCTCATGCCCATGCCACACTACCTGGCAAGCCGCCTGGCCGAGCGCCTGGCCGCCGTGCGTCACGACGGTACCCTCGCCTATCTGCGTCCCGACGGCAAGACCCAGGTCACCGTGCGCTACGAGGAAGGCAAGCCCGTCGAGGTCACGACGATCGTCATCTCCACGCAGCACGCCGCCGAGATCGAGGACATGGGCAAGATCAAGGCCGACCTCATCGAGCACGTCATCACCCCGGTCATGGCCGCCGAGAACATGCCGTGGGACAACGCGGACATCTACGTGAACCCCACCGGTCGCTTTGTCGTGGGCGGCCCCATGGGCGACACGGGCCTCACTGGCCGCAAGATCATCGTCGACACCTACGGCGGCTACGGCCGTCACGGCGGCGGTGCCTTTAGCGGCAAGGACTGCACCAAGGTCGACCGCTCCGCCGCATATGCCGCGCGCTGGGTCGCCAAAAACGTGGTCGCCGCCGGCCTAGCCGACCGCTGCGAAGTCGAGCTTGCCTACGCCATCGGCGTTTCCAAGCCCCTTTCAATCATGGTCGACACCTTCGGTACCGCACATGTTGCCGAGGACAAGATCGTCGAGGCCGTAGAGAAGACCTTCGACCTGCGCCCGGGCGCCATCATCCGCGACCTGGACCTGCGTCGCCCCATCTACGAAAAGACGGCAGCCTACGGTCACTTTGGCCGCGAAGACGCCGACTTCACCTGGGAAAAAACCGACCGAGTCGAAGAACTCAAAGCAGCCTGCGGCCTGTAAGCTAACCCGAAAAGCTACAGCCAAAAACAACGCACCAAAAGAAGTACCGGCCCCAACCGGTACTTCTTTTTTATATTAACGGTGGTGAAGATGTCTCGATAAGCATGGTAAGACAAGTTCCCAGCTAATGAATTTTGCCATCTAGCAACTCCAACCATGTATCCTTAGTCCCGAGGGGCGGGGCATAAGGTCGATCGCGAGTTCCGCACGAGCCGGAGGCCACTTAATGTGGCCTCCGTGCGAGCAGGACTGTCCGAGCAGGCGACCTTATGCCCCGCCCCTCGGGACGACGGGATAGATAAGGAGAACCCATGGCAGGCAAGCCGCAAACACTAGCTACGACCTCGGCATTCGAGATCTTGGGCCCCGTCATGGTCGGCCCCAGTTCATCGCACACCGCCGGCGCCCTGCGGTGCGCCCAAGTTGCCGCCAGCCTGCTGGAAGGCCGCATCACCAAAGTCACCTTTGGCCTGTGGAACTCCTTCGCCCACACCTACCGCGGCCACGGCACCGACCGTGCGCTCGTCGCGGGCATCCTGGGCCTCGACACCGATGACGAGAACATCAAGCAGGCCTTCGACCTCGCGCGCGAGCAGGGCCTAGAATATCACTTTGACATCAAGGGCGACGACGCCTCCATCCACCCCAATACCGTCGACATCGACATGGTCGACGACACGGGCGCCACGGCACAGGTCCGCGGCGAGAGCCTGGGCGGTGGCAAGATGCGCATCAGCCGCATTAACGGCGTCGGCGTCGACATCTCAGGTATGTATTCCACGCTCTTCGTGGCGCACAAGGACGTCCCCGGTGTACTCGCCGCGCTCACCAACCTGCTCGCCTACGCCCACGTAAACATCGCCTTCTGCCGCACCTACCGCACCGAAGTGGGCGGCCAGGCCTACTCTGTCTTTGAGACCGACGGCGCGCCCGACGACACCGTCGTCCCCATGCTGCGCAAGCTCGACAATGTCGATTACGCAACGTTTATCGAGCTCCCCGGTTCTGCCTCGTCGCTCTCCCCCGGCGTCTCGGCCAAGGAGATCTTCGACGACGGTGAGCAGCTGCTAGATGCGTGCGAGGAACTGCGGCTCAGCATCGGCGCCGTCATGGCCGTGCGCGAGGCGCGTCTGACCGGCGAGGCCCACGCCGTCGCCGCCATGCGCCGCGTGCTCGAGGTTATGCGCGAGGAGACCACGGCCCCCATCGCCAATCCGCAACGTTCGCTTGGCGGGCTTATCGGCGGCGAGGCCAAGCTCGTCGAAGCCACCGGCCGCAACGATTTGAGTGCAAGCCTGATGGGCGTCGTCCAGACCGACGCCGTGGCCCGCGCGATGGCCGTGCTCGAGCGCTCCGCCACGATGGGAGTGATCGTCGCCGCCCCCACGGCAGGCTCCGCAGGTGTTGTGCCCGGCTGCGTGCTGGCGCTTGCCGATCACCTTCGGCTCGACGACGAGCAGGTCATGGACGCGCTCTACTGCGCAGCCGCCATCGGCCTCAACCTCACCACGAGTGCCTGCGTCGCCGGCGCCGAGGGCGGATGCCAGGCCGAGGTGGGAAGCGCCGCCGCCATGGCAGCAGCCGCGCTGGTGCAGATGCTCGGCGGCACGCCCGAGCAGGCGCTCGACGCCAGCTCCATCGCGCTGAGTAACCTGCTGGGCCTCGTTTGTGACCCCGTCGGTGGCCTCGTGGAGGTGCCCTGCCAAAACCGCAACGCCATCGGCGTGGCAGCGGCCTTTAGCTCGGCACAACTCGCCCTCGCAGGCATTAAGAGCCTGGTGCCGTTTGACCAGATGGCACATGTCATGCTATCGGTGGGCCACGCGTTGCCGGCCACGCTGCGCGAGACGGCAAAGGGCGGCATCGCGCAGGCTCCGGCCGCACTTTCAGCCTGTGCAAAATGCGGCGTGTGCGGATAGCGGCAAAGAACGACTCAAAGGTGGGACAAATGTCCCACCTCTTTTGAATGCCACCGTTTCCGTACCACAAACAGCAGGGCAATCGCTATAATGCAAGCCCAGTAAAAACACGATGAACCGCAAGGCGAAAATCGAAGGATATGCATACGATGTCGCAAAACGATCGAACTCAACTGATTCCCGATCCGCAGCAGCCGAGCAGGCACACCGGCGGCGTTCAGTCGCCGCGTCCTATCGCGCCGAGCCACGGTCAGCAGCGTAGTGCAGCAAACGCTTCCCAACACCCGAACCAACAGCGACAGCAGCGTCAACAACGTCAGCGGCGCCAGGCAAACGGCAATGCGCCCAAGCAGCCCCCCACGCACGCTCGAGGCGATCGCGGCCCCGCGCGCAAACCCGCCGAGAACAATAAGTCGGGCAAAAAGACGACGTTATTTGTCGTCCTGGGCCTAATCGTCATTGTCTATATAGTAGGCGTCGTAGCGTTTTCGCAGGTAGCCTACCCCAACACCACCATCGCCGGCGTCGACGTCTCGTTCTCCAACGCTTCGTCTGCCGCCACCAAGGTCAATTCGGCATGGAAGCACTATAAGCTCGCCGTGACAGGCGATGACTTTAGCTGGACCTATCAGCCCGAGTCCGATGAGCCCATCGTCGACGGCGAAGCTGCCGCAAAAGAAATCATCAGCCACAACGAAGCCTTTGTATGGCCGGTCCGCCTTGTGGAATCCTTAAGCGGCAAGGCCAATAAAACCGCTACCTCCAACGAAGTCGATCTTGATCAAGACGTCGACCTGTCCATGCTCTCCGATACCTTTGACCAAAAGAAGTTTGAGAAGGATCTGGGCGCCGCCATCGACGAGTTTAATGAGGGCCGTTCGGGCACGTTCGAGGCCAATAGCTCCTATGACGAGCGCGCCGGCAAGTTTACCGTCGAGAAGGCGCGCTCCAACGAAAAACTCAACCGCGACCATGTCATTAAATATGCCGAGCTCGAGCTTGCCTCGCTGGCCGAGACCGTAGATCTTTCCAAGCTCGGCAACGATGCCTATGAGCCGCTCAATGGAACGCTGACCGATGATCAGATTCAGGCCGCATGCGATGCCGCCAACAACTTCCTGGGCGTCAACGTGACCCTCAAGCTCAACGGCGAGGATGCCGGCAAGGTTGATGGCAGCTCCGTATTGCAGTGGATCAGCTTTGCCGATCCGGCCAACCCCACGCTCGATTCGTCGCAGATCAGCAGCTGGGCAGCCGAGCTCGCCAACGGCTTTAATACCGTGGGCTCTACTCGCTGGTGGACGCGCGCCGATGGCAAGCAGTGCGCCGTCGAAGGCGGTGACTTTGGTTGGTCCATCGACAGCAGCTCGCTCGCCAAGCAGGTCGAGGACGTCATTAACAACAAGCAGACCGGCGAGATCGAGATCACGTACTCCCAGAAGGCCGATACCTTTACCGCAAAGGGAGAGCCCGACTGGAAAGCGTATATCGACGTCGACCTGTCCGAGCAGCACGCGCGCTACTATGACGAGAGCGGCAATATCGTGTGGGAGGCCAACTTTATTTCCGGCAAACCGGGCGAAGACGCCACCCCCGAGGGTGTGTGGCAAATCAACAGCAACGACGGCGGCAGCACCCTGATCGGAGCCAAGGACCCCGAGACCGGTAAACCCAAATATGAGAGCCCGGTGAGCTACTGGATGCCGTTTGAGGGCAACATGATCGGCTTCCACGACGCCACCTGGCAAAACGACAAGAGCTTCGATAACGCCGAGTCGTACAAGTGGTGCGGCAGCCACGGTTGCATCAACCTGCGCCTGGCCGACGCCAAGGCACTGCACGATTGCATCAAAGTCGGCCTGTGCGTGGTTGTCCACTCGTAGTGCAACGCGCGCATTCCTACAACGTGGAACCGCTGCGACCAATCTAACAGTTCCGAAAGAAACCGTCCTATGCGCCCGCCCCAACCGGTGGGCGCATATAATTATCGAGATTCTTTCTATAAAGGAGACGCTATGCCGAATGTCCCCACGATCACCCCGGGCCCAGATGATACCGAGCGCACGCCCGAAGGTGCCACCGAAACGTTTCCTCTGATTACAAACGTACATGCCGACAAGCAGAGCGGACGCGCGAACGATACGGCCGAGATTTCCGATGAAGAGGCATATGCCAAGCTCAAGGCAAAGCGTGCCGAACGCCGACGCAAAAAGCTGATTCGTCGCGGTATTGCCGCCGGCGTCGTGGGTGCCGTCGCGCTCATTGCCATTGTTGCAACCCTTGTTATCAATGTGCAGCCACAGGGCGCTAGCGGTCCTGTGACCGACATGGTGACCGAGGGCACGTTTACCACAACGGTCGAGGCGAAAGGCCAGCTCAAACCCATTTCGTCCTCAGTGGTCTCCCCTTCTGTCGACGGCACGGTCGATTCTATCAACGTGCAGGCAGGCCAATCCGTCAACGAGGGCGACGTGCTTATGACCATTAAAAACGACGAGCTCGATCGCAACGTTGCCGAGGCGCAGCGTGCAGTTGCTGCCGCTCAAGAAGACCTCGCCAACGCGCAGAAAGCCGCAGCTGCTGCGCAGGCCACCCCAACGACGGACGTCGAGGGAGCTTCCGCAGCGGCTGGCGTCTCCGCCGCATCAGTGGACACGAACGCCGTATCGGCCGCGCAGCGCAGCCTCGCATCAGCCCAGGCAAACCTCGACCAGGCGAACGCCAAGGCCTCCAGTCGCACGGTCACGGCCCCGAGCTCGGGTAACATCGTGGAGCTCAATGCCAAAGTGGGCGCCACGGTTACAGGCGGCATGATCATGGGCGAAAGCGATACGAGCGGCGGCAAGCAGTGCATGCAGATCGCCGACCTATCTAAGATGAAGGTGACCGTGCAGGTGGGCGAAAAGGACATCGCCAAGATCGCCGTTGGGCAGAGCGCCAACGTCACGTATCCCGCGTTTCCCGATATCGTGAGCCAGGGCACCGTCACGGCTATCGCGTCGGTGGCAAACTCCGACGCCGCCAACGGTGGCGGCGGCAGCGTGACCTTTAACGTCGATATTCTCATCGAGGCGCCCGACGCGCGCCTGAAGCCGGGCATGACGGCCGAGGTCTCGGTGGTGACCGAGCAGCTCGACGACGTGGTGATGGTGCCGACGATGGCGCTCATGACCGAAGACGGCGAACACTATTACGTCAACGTCGCAACCGATGACGAGGGCAAGCAAACCCATCGCGTGAAGGTGACCGTCGTGACGCAAAACGACAACGAAGCCGTAGTCGGCAAGACACAGGTTAAGCGCGACGACCAGGGCAACGAGATCAACCCCAACGTTCCGGTTACCAAGCTGCGCGATGGCGACACCCTCGTCATGGACACCGGAGCGGACGCAACGGCTGACGGCGGCTACGGTGCGGATTCGGGCAGTATGTCTGCCGACGAGGGCATGTAATGCGTCCCGTTATCGACATCCGCAACGTGCACCGCATCTTTGAGAGCGTGGCGGGGTGCGCCCACATCCTGCACAACGTGAGCCTGGCGGTAAATCCCGGCGAATTCGTCGCTATCACCGGCCCCTCGGGCTCGGGCAAGTCGACGCTCATGAACATCCTAGGCTGTCTGGATAAGCCGACGGCGGGCGACTACTACCTGCAAGGGCTCAACGTGGCCGAGCTCGATGATGAGGAGCTCACCGAAGTTCGCGCCCTGAGCATTGGCTTTGTCTTTCAGAGCTTCAACCTGCTGCCGCGCCTGTCGGTTATCGAAAATGTGATGCTGCCGCTGGCCTACACCAATGTGCCCCGTAGCCAGCGCGAAATGCGCGCCGTGCACGCGCTGCAGGCTGTCACGCTGCCCGTCGACCACTGGGACCACCGCATATCCGAGCTCTCGGGCGGCCAGATGCAGCGCGTCGCAATCGCGCGCGCCCTCGTCAATGACCCGCCCATCATTCTGGCCGACGAGCCGACGGGAAACCTGGACTCCGCTACCGGAGCGCTTGTGATGGAAACCTTCCATAAGCTCCAGAAGCGCGGCAAAACCATCGTGCTTATCACACACGACCCCGGCATCGCCGCCGAGGCCGACCGTGCCGTGACCATCCGCGACGGTCGCATTCACGATGGCGCGTATATTCCACATGCACCGCGGACCCTGCGCAGCGCCGTGGATAGCCTGCCCAGGATTTCCGCCTCCGCCAACCCGCCGAAAGGAGAGATGGCATGAGCGCCCGCGATCTCATCCAGGAAGCCCTTCACTCGCTCGAAGCCAACAAGGGGCGCAGCCTGCTCACCATCCTGGGCATTGTCATCGGCATCGCCTCGGTTATCGCCATGACTTCGCTCATCGGCGGCATCCAAAACAGCCTGGTCAACAGTCTGGGCCTCAATGCGGCACGCATGGTGCAAATCTATTCGTCGCAAGAACTCACCGAGTCCGACATCGAGAAGCTTCAAAAACTGGTGCCGCAGATAGAGCAGATCGGCATTGTCGACAGCGCGTATACCGAGTACAAGACCGGCGATAAAAGCTATACCGTCATGGCACAGGGTGTCGATAGCGACATGCTCGACGCCGTGGGGGCCAGCAAGCTCGTTGCGGGGCGCACCTATTCCCAGGCCGAGTCCCAATCAGGCTCGCGCGTGGCGCTCATCAGCCGCGGCGGCGCCGATCAGCTTTACGGCAACGAACAGGATGCGCTGGGGAAAACCATCAAGGTGTCCAACGGCGAGGTGCAGATTGTAGGTGTGATTGATGGCGGCAACGACTCCATGGGCTCGCTCACGCTGTATATGCCGCGCGAAACCATCTCAGGCCTGTTTGGCGACGAAAATCCTTCATTCCCCAGCGTGACGGCTCTTGCCGCCGAGGGCACAGACATGGATGAGCTCTGCAAAACCATCGAGTCCAAGGTGCGCGCGATGAAGGGCATCGAGGAGGAGGACGAGTACGACAGTGTATCGGCGACCTCCATGAAAAGCGCCATCGATGCACTCAACTCCTTTATGGGCGCGTTCTCGCTCATCATGGGCGCTGTCGCCAGCATCTCGCTGCTTGTCGGCGGTATCGGCATTATGAATATGATGCTCACCAACGTGACTGAGCGCATCCGTGAGATCGGCATTCGCCGTGCCCTGGGCGCAAGTCGTCGCGATATCACCGCGCAGTTTTTGGCCGAGTCCTCGGCGCTGTGCGTCACCGGCGGACTGTTGGGTGTCCTGATTGGCTATCTGCTGGCATGGGGACTCACGTTCTTTGCCGCAAGCTCGGGCATCATGAGCGAGTTTGGAGCTACCGGGACGATCACGCCAAGCTTCTCCATTACAACAGTATTGATCGCGTTTGCCGTATCGGTCGGCATCGGCGTAATCTTTGGCTTCTACCCCGCCCGCCGCGCGGCAAAGCTCGACCCGGTGGAGTGCCTACGCTACCAGTAAGCCACCACCAACAAGTTGCGGTGAATTAGGGACTGAATATGCTATCTAGCAGCAAAAACAGACACTATTTCACCGCAACTTATTGAGGGGCTGCTTGCGCCAGTTCCGGGCGTCACCCTCGAGCTATTGGCGGATGATGGGCTTGTACGGGTCGAGCTTGCTCGAGGCGCTCCTCCTCGCGGGCGGGAGGGAACGCAGGCGCGGCGAGCGCCTAGCGCGCGAACTCCCGTAAGAGCGCGTCTTCCACTTCCCGAAGCGAAAGGGCCCCGTCTCCCTCGGCGGGACGGGTGACCACGATGCAGCGCGCTCCCACGTCGCGCGCGGCGGCAAGCTTCTCGGCCGTGCCGCCTACGGTTCCCGAGTCCTTGGTCACAAGCCACTGGGCTCCCACCTGCCGAAGCATCGCCTCGTTGAGCTCGCGGGTGAAGGGCCCCTGCATGCCGATGACGTGCGACGGCGAAAACCCCGCGTCGATGCACTTCGTTATAGCACCGGGCAGCGGGAGCACACGCACGAAGAAGCGCTCCGAGAAATCGGCGACGCGCGTATAGGGAGCAAGCTCCTTGCTCCCCGTCGTGAGAAGCGCGCGACCCGGGTTCTCGGAGAGAAAGCGCGCCGCGCAGGCGATCGACGCGACCGACACGACGCCTTTGGGCAGCGCCTCGGCCGCGCGCGCAAGGCGCAGGCATCGTACACCCACGGCGAGCGAAGCGGCTCGGATGTTGCCGCTTGCGAGCGTAGCGAAGGGGTGCGTGGCGTCGACGACGATGCGCGCGCCGGAAAGCTCGCGCTCCATGTCGGCCTCGTCGAGCCTGCTCGCATGCACCTCGATGCCCGGAAGCTCGCCCAAAAGCTCGCCTCCGTACTCGGTTGCCGCGTAGGCACGGGCGGGGATGCCCGCCCCGCTCGCCCATTCGCACAGAAGGCGGCCCTCGGTGGTGCCGGCGAAGATGCGCAGCGCCGGCGCGGATGCGGGCGCCGTCACTTCGGGCCGCCTGGGCGCGTGATCTGGTAGAGCAGCGCGTTCATAATGGCGGCCGCCACGGTCGAACCGCCCTTGCGACCCCTCGCGACGATGGCCGGCACGCGTCGCGCGAGTAGCTCCTCTTTCGCCTCGACCACGTTCACAAACCCGACCGGCACCCCAACGACGAGCGCGGGCGCGATCTTCCCCGCGTCCATGAGCTCGGCGAGGCGCAGAAGTGCCGTGGGGGCGTTACCGACGGCCACGATGAGCGGACCCTCGATGCCGCAAGCTTTGTCCATGCTCGCAACGGCGCGAGTCGTGCCCGCGGCGCGCGCAGCCGCGGCGACATTAGGGTCGGCCATGTAGCACACGGCCTTGCAGCCGAGCTTTGCGAGCGCGGGCTTGCTTATGCCTGCGAGCGCCATGTTCGTGTCGGTGAGCACCGTGGCCCCTGCGCGCAGTGCGTCGAGAGCACAGTGCGCGGCGTCATGGGTGAATACGAGGGAATCGGCGTACGAGAAGTCGGCAGTGGTGTGGATGACGCGCTTCACGACGGGCTCTTCGAGCGGCGGGAACGTGCGGCCGCCGAGCTCTTCGGTGATGATCTCAACGCTGCGCCGCTCGATGTCGCCAGGCGCCATCTCCTTGGAATCCATCTAGTACTCCACTCCTTCCCTTGCACCTATCCCCTGAGCGTAGGGGTGTTTCTCGCACCGCATCTCGGTTATGTAGTCGGCCTTCTCCACGATCTTGCGGGAAGGCGCGCGCCCGGTGAGCGCTACTTCGACGCCGCGCGCGGACATATCGAGCGCGCGGTCCACGAGCGCCTCGTCGACAAGCCCCTTCGAAAGCGCGTCGAGCGCCTCGTCGAGCACGAGCAGCCCCTCCTGCGCGCCCTCGAGCTCGGCGAGCGCGGAAGCGAGGTTCCCATCGTGCAGCTCGCACGTCGCGGCAAGTTCTTCCGGCGTCATCGACCAGGTAAACTTGTCCGACACCTTCCCCGCGAACACGAGCACGCCGAAATGCTCGGCGAGCAGGCGCGACTCCCCGCTTTCGCCGTCTTTCAGGAACTGCACGACGACGACGCGGCGGCCTGCGGCGAGCATGCGAAGGGCGAGCCCCATCGCCGCCGTGGTCTTGCCTTTGCCGTCGCCATGATACACGTGGATCATACGCCCTCCTCGATAATGCGGTAGACATACTCCATGTCGAGCGCCACGCGCACGGAGTCGGCCAGGCGGTCGAACTCGCGCGCACGGTGATCGGCCGCGGACGCCGCGCCCGCAGCACCCACGACGCTCTCGGGCAGGCCACGCATGCGCGCGAGCGAGCGCGCGAGGGCGAGCGCCACCCCCGGTTCGTCGAACAGGCCGTGGAGATAGGTTCCGAACACGTTTCCGCAGGCCGCGCCTTCTGGTTTGCCGCCAATCGTGCCCGCAGGGGCGCAGGAGACGATCGTTTCGCCGTCGTGAATCTCGTACCCGCGCGCCGTCATGCCGTTCCACACCGAGAACGCGCCTTGGCCGCCCGTGATGCGCAGTTCCGACCGAGCGAGGCGCTTTTCCTCCTTGAACACCGTACTTGCAGGGATGAGCCCGAGCCCGCGCGCGGTGCCAGCGCCTTCCCTGCCGTGCGGGTCGGAAAGCTCGTCTCCCAAAAGCTGGTAGCCTCCGCATATACCGAGCACCGGCGTGCCCGCGCCCGAAAGCGCGCGTACACAGGCTCCGATGCCGCTAGCCGCAAGCCAGCGCGCGTCGTCGAGCGTGGTCTTCGAGCCGGGGAGCACCACCAGGTCGGGTCGGCCCAGATCGGTCGTCGAGGAAACGTAGCGCACGCCCACGCCGGGCACGCGCGAAAGCGGGTCGAAGTCGGTGAAGTTCGACAGATGCGGAAGACGCACGACGGCGACGTCGATGACGCCGCGCGCCTCGCGGACAGATAGGCGCGGCGCGAGCGAGTCCTCGTCGTCCAGGTCGAGCGTAAGATACGGCACGACCCCCACGACGGGAACCCCGCACATCTTCTCGAGCGGGGCCAAACCCGGGCGCAGGATTTCCACATCGCCGCGGAACTTGTTTACCACAAGCCCCCCCAAAAGCGCGCGATCCTCGGGCGAAAGGAGCGCGACCGTACCGTAAAGCTGGGCAAACACCCCGCCTGGGTCGATGTCGCCCGCGAGCAGCACGGGGGAGGACACGGCGCGCGCGAGCCCCATGTTGACGATGTCGTTTTCGGCAAGGTTGATTTCGGCGGGGCTGCCGGCGCCCTCGATAACGATGACGTCGTTTTCCTCCGCGAGTGAATCGAACGCCTCCAAAATCTGCGGCATGAGCGCCTTCTTTCGCGCGAAGTAGTCCCTCGCAGCGAAGGCTCCCTGCTCCTTGCCGGCCACGATGAGCTGGCTTCGGTGGCCGCTTTCGGGCTTGAGCAGAATGGGGTTCATGCGCACGTCGGGCGCGATGCCGCACGCCTCGGCCTGCATGATCTGGGCGCGCCCCATCTCGAGCCCGTCGGCCGTGACACCGCTGTTGAGCGCCATGTTCTGGCTCTTGAAGGGAGCCACGCGCAGGCCGTCCTGCGAAAGCACACGGCACAGCCCCGCCGCAAGCAGGCTCTTCCCCGCGTTCGACATGGTGCCCTGGATCATGATGGGCTTCGCCCTACCCAAGGGTATCGACCTCCTTCTCCGAGCCTCGGCCATCCGCGCCCGCCATAGCGCTGCTGCAAGAAGCGCCGCCCCGTTCGTCGGGTTCGCCTTCGCCCGATGCGCCTTCCGCCCGAAGCGCGCGGCTGAACGCCATCGCAAGCCGGGCGTTCTCCTTGCGCGTGCGCACCGCGACGCGGCACCAGAAACGGGACAGAACCGAAAACGAGTCGCACGTGCGGACCAAAACCCCCTGTTTATACAGGCGCTCGGGGATGTCTTTCGCCGGCGTGCGGACTAAAAGGAAGTTCGCATCCGACGGCACGACGGAAAGCCCGAGCGAGGAGAGCTCGTGGGAAAGCCACGCTCGCTCGCCCGCCAAAACATCGCGCGTGCGCGAGACGTATTCGACGTCTTCCAGGGCGGCGATGCCCGCGGCCTCGGCGACCGAGGAGACGGGCCACGCCTGCCCCGCCCGGCGAATCCCCTCGATGAGTTGGGCGTTTCCACTAATCAGATATCCCAACCGCAACCCCGCCATTCCGTAGAGCTTGGTGAATGCGGAGAGAACGGCCACATGGCGGGAACACGCGGCGCGTGCGGCCACGCTCCTTTCGCGGGCGTCGGGCGCAAACCCGAGGAAGCACTCGTCCACGACGAGCAGCGCGCCCACCTGCTCGCAGCGGCAAGCCGCGGCATCGATCACGCGGGGGTCGACGAGGCGTCCCGTCGGGTTGTTCGGATTGCAGAGGTACGCCACGTCTCCCGGCCCCTCGATCGCGCGGGCGAAGGAGGCGGGCACGTCGAAATCATCCGCCTCGGAGAGCGGGAACTCCTGCACGCATGCGCCGTAGTACGATGCCGCCTCCGCATATTCAGAGAACGTCGGCGCGCACACGACGATGCGTTTCGGGCGTACCGCCGCGGCGAGCCGCCAGATGATGTCGGACGCGCCCGCGCCGCAGACGATAGTATCTTCGGGAATGCCCTGGGCGCGCGCTAGGGCGCGAACGAGGGCGAGGCTTTCCCTATCGGGGTAGGCGTCGATTCGAGAAAGCGCCTTGCAAGCTGCGGCGACGGCGCGCGGCGAGGGGCCTGCCGGATTCACGTTCACCGAGAAGTCAATGAGGTCGGAGGCGCCCCCTTCGCAAGCGATGCCGAGCGATTGCGTGCTACCCCCATGCGTACGGGCGCAAAGGATTCCCCCGGCAGCCTGGGGCGCGGAGTGGTCTTCCCTCATACAATCGCCCCCACGGCGAGCACGACCGCCGCGCGCGCGGCGCCGAAGACGACAAGCGCGCATACGGACGCGGCGAGCATGAGCCTAGTCGCCCGGGCGATGTCGCCCCACTCGATTTCGCGGGACGCGTCGCCTATCGTCGGTTTCTCAACGAGCTTGCCGAAATACACCGCGGGTCCCGCCAGGCGCAGCCCGAGCGCGCCCGCGCACGCCGACTCGGTCTGCGCCGAGTTGGGGCTCGCATGGCGACGCCTGTCGCGGCGCCAGATGCGCGCCGCCCCGCGCGCGTCGAGCCCGACGATCGGGCACACGACGATCATGAGCAGGGCCGATAAGCGCGAGGGAATCCAGTTCACCGCATCGTCGAGGCGCGCCGAGGCGCAGCCGAAGTCGATGTAGCGCGCGTTTTTGTAGCCCACCATGCTGTCGAGCGTGTTCACAGCCTTGTACGCCATGCCCAAGGGCGCACCCCCGATCATAAGGTAGAAAAGCGGCGCGATGACGCCGTCGCTCGCGTTCTCCGCCACCGTTTCCACGGCGGCGCGCAAAACGCCCTGCTCGTCGAGAACAGACGTGTCGCGTCCCACGATGAGCCCGACGGTTTCGCGCGCCGCGACAAGGCCGCCCTTCGAGAACGCGCGGGCCACGGCCAGGCTCTGGCGGCGCAGCTCGCATGTCGCGAGAATCTGATAGCTCGCCCATGCCTCGCCCACGAAGCGCAAGCCGGGGTGAACCATGCCGCAAAGATGCAGGATTCCCCAGGTCAAAAGCCCACATGCAAGCGGAAGCGCCACGGCGAGCACAAGCCCTGCGGCGCGCGTGCCCGCGGACGTTTGCGGGAATGCGCCCCGCAGGCGGCCTTCGGCCCACGTGATCGCGCGCCCCATGGCGACGACGGGATGGGGAAGCCAGCGCGGGTCGCCGAAGGCAAGGTCGGCCGCGAACCCGGCGGCGACGGCAAGAATCGTCATCACCGGGCATCGCCCCCCGAAGCGGGGCGAACGTCGCGAAGGCAGCGCCCATCCCAGGTGGCGGCCCATGCGCCGCCCGGCTCGGTATGCACGTCGAAGTATTCCATTTTCGGGACAGCAAGCTCGGAAAGCAGCGCTTTCACGGTACCCGCGTGAACGACGAAGACGGCGCGCCCACTCCCCTGGGCGCGCTCCGATTCGCACGCCTCCCGAAACGCCGCGACGACGCGGCGGGTGAAATCGCTCTTGCCCTCGCCATGCGGGCACCGCGTCTCGCACCAGGAGTCTACCCAGGCGCGGTAGCGCGCATCCTCTTTAAGCTCGGCGGCGCTTCGCCCCTCGAAGTCACCGAAATCCATCTCGCGCAGACCGGGGCATGCCATAAGCTCCGCATTCGGGAAGAGGATGCGTGCCGTCTGGTCGGTGCGGGCCATGCCGCTCGTGATAACACAGAACACGTCACGATCGCACGCGAGCTCGCGCAAAGCGCGCTCCCCCGCGCTCGACAGGGGCTCGTCGGTGCCCGCCCCGCTGTAGCGATGGTCTTCCGTGCCCGCCGTGGCACCATGGCGCACGAAGACGACTTCAAAAGGCGCGCCCGCGTCCTGCGTCCCTCGAGGCGCATCGGCAAGGTTTCCTTTGATGACCTGGGGAATCCCGCACGTCATGCGCACGACGACGTCGGCGCGCGCAGCAAGCGCGCATCCCAGGCGCCCCGCGCGCTCGCGCCATTGGGCGTCTTGCGCACGCATGGGGACGACCCCCGAGCCGACCAAGGGCAGAATCACTGCGTCGAAGCCAATCAGCCGCTCGAGCGCCCGGTCAGCGTCGAGCGCGCGTACGAGTTCCTCAGCACGGTACGCGACACGGCCGGCAAAAGCCGCGGGCACGCCGCCCTCCGCAAGCTGCGCCGCGTCGACGAAATCGTCCGCCGCGAACCCGAGCTTTTCGCGCACGAAGGTCCTCTTCCCCGAATGCGCGCCGCCTACCACGAGAATCATAGGAGCATACCCCCCGCCACCAGCATGGCAAGCATCGCGAGCTCGGCCCATTGCAGAAACCATCCGGCTAAATCCCCCGTCACCCCGCCGAAGCGGGACAGGGCAACATGACGGTACCACGCGAGCGCCAAAAGCCCCGCCACCGCCATAAGGGCGCCGACGGCCTGAGCGCACGCGACCATCCCTGCAGCCGAAGCCGCAGCGAAAGCGCAAAGCGGCACGACGATCGCCGCGCGCTTCTTAGCAGGCGAGAGTCCCGCGGCCATGCCGTCCGCCCGCGCGGCAGGCCAGCATTCTACCGCGAGCCCCGAAAGCGCACGGGAGAACACGAGCGAGCACAGAAGCGCGAGGAACGCCCCCGCCGTAAGCGGCAGCGCGGTGAACAGGGAAAACTGCAGAATAAGGTACACGACAACACCGATGACCCCGAAGGCGCCCGCCCGCGGGTCGTGCATGATCTCGAGCTTTCGCTCGCGCGGGGCCCAACTTGCAAGCGCATCGGAGGTGTCGCAGAGCCCGTCTAGGTGGATGCCTCCCGTCACCGCCACAGGCAGCGCCGCGAGCACGGCCGCGACGATGGTCGCGGGTACGCCGAGCAGGTTCGCCACGTACCCCCACGCCGTCATGAGGAAGCCTTCCGCAAGGCCCACCAGGGGAAACGCGGCAAGCGCATGGGTTGATCCGAAATCGGTCCAGGCCGATTTCGGGACGGGAATGCGCGAGAACGTTCCGAACGCCGCGCCGATTGCCTCTGCTATCTTCACCTTGTAGGTCCTTCGCCTTTCATCCACACGGGAATCCCGCATACCACTTCGACTGCGCGGTCGGCCAGCGCCGCCACGCCCGCGTTCACGCGCGCGAGCGCGCGCCTCCATGCCTCGGTCCCCTCATCGTAGCGCATCCCATCGGCGAACACGTCGACGGTGACCACCACCGTATGCGCAGCGGCCTGAGCGAGCCGTTCGATGCCTCCGAGCACCTCGCGCGCCGCAGAATCGGGGTCACGTGGGGACAAGCCGCCTTCCGCGAAGAGCTCGTTCGCAACCAGGTTGCCCACGTCCTCCAAAAGAAGCGTGCAGCCGCACGGAAGCCCGGACGCTGCGGCGCCCACGTCACGCGTGCGCTCGAGGGTGGAAAACCCCTTGCCCTCGCGCAGCGCCCGATGGCGCGCGATGCGGCGGGCGCCCTCTTCCCCGAAGGGCTCCATCGTTGCCAGGTACACGCGGGGGCCGTCGTGCCCGAGGCACAGGGACTCGGCATAGGCGCTCTTGCCGCTCGCTGCGGCGCCGATAACGAACGTCACCGTCATTTCCCAGCCTCGAAATGCTCGTAAGCAGCCATGCCAGTCGCCGTGAACGTCTTCCCATCCCGGTACACGCGCAGCGCCGAATCCAGAAGGGGCAGATACGCCATGGCGCCCGCGCCCTCGCCCAAGTGCATGCCCGCGTCGAGGGGTGCCTTAATGCCGAGCTCGCGAAGGAGCTCCTGGCTTGCGGGTTCGCTTGATGCGTGGGTGCCCACGAAGTAGCCCAAGGCATTGGGGCACAGGCGCGCCGCGCACAGGGCCGCCGTGCAGGATATGACCCCGTCGAGGAGCGCCGGCGCCTTCGAGGCCGCGGCCCCCAGATAGAAGCCGCACATCGCTGCGATGTCGAAGCCGCCCACCTTCGAGAGCACGTCGACCGGGTCGGCGGGATCGGGCGAGTTCGCGTCGATAGCGCGCTCGACAACGTCGCGCTTGCGCGCGAGCGAGGCGTCCGAGAGCCCCGCGCCGCGCCCGACGAGGCTCCGCACGTCCGCCCGGATGAGCACTGCGGCCACCGCCGCCGAGGTGGTCGTGTTGCCGATGCCCATCTCGCCCGCGGCGAGAAGGCGTACGCCGGCGCGGGCAAGCCCGCACGCGACGGCGATTCCGACCTCGATCGCGCGCACGGCCTCATCGCGAGACATAGCGGAGCCGCGCGCGATGTTGCCGCTCCCCCGCCGCACGTTCGCGCGCACCATGCGCGCGTCTTCTATGCTCCGGGCCATACCAACGTCGACGGGCACGACCTCGGCACCCGCGAACGCCGCCATGCGGCAGGCGCTCGTGGCCCCCTCGCACATGTTGCGCGCGACGGCTCGCGTCACGTCTTGCCCGCTTTGCGACACGCCTTCGGCAACGACCCCGTTGTCGGAGAAGAATACTGCGAGCGCACGGGGAAACTCGGCCACCTCGGCGCTCCCCTGAGCTGCGGCGATACGCGCGACGGCGTCTTCAAAGTCGCCCAATCCCCCCAAGGGGTGCGCGATGGAGTCCCACGCGGCGTACGCGGCGGCGCGGGCGCACTCGTCTGCGGGCGCGATCCGGGAGAGCGCGGCTTCGAGCACGGCGCCCGGAGCCGACGAGAACGCGCGCTCGACTTCCTCGCGGATGCAGGCAAGCGCGGTTTCGGTTGCTTCAGCCATGCCGTCTCCTCTCTGCGAACGACGCTGCGGCAGACGCGAACGCGCGCGCAACGTCGGGGTTCGCAGGATAGTACACATGCGGGAAGCCCGCAACCAGGGACGGGGTAGTCGTCATGCACGGCCAGCCTTTGTCGCGCCGGGGCTTCTGCGCCCAGAAGTCGCCGCCCGGGCAGGTGGCCTGCCAGTAGTGGAACTCGTGCGCGCGGATGCGTGTGCCGCGCGGCCCGTAGAGCCCGTCGCGTTGGGAAGTGAGATCCACGTACCCGAAATGGGACAGCCTTCCCCCGTTCTCGCTTGCGCCCTCAAGGGCGCCCGCAACAGGCCAACGCCGCCCCTCGCTATCGGCGATTTCGCGCTGCAGGTACAGAAACCCACCGCATTCGGCGACCGTCGGCACGCCGGATTCCACCGCACGCCGCACCGCCTCGCGCATCGGCGCGTTCTCGGAGAGCTGCCGCGCATGGAGCTCCGGGTAGCCGCCTCCCAGATAGAGGGCGCTTGTCCCCCGGGGCAACTCGCTATCACACAGGGGGCTGAAAAAGGCCAGCTCGCAACCCAGGTCCTCGAGCGCGCGCAGGTTCTCCTCGTAGTAGAACGAGAACGCCTCGTCACGCGCGACGGCGACGATGGGCCGCGCTCCCGCGATCGGCTCCAACCGGTAAGGTTCCTCGCGGATATCGGGTGCCGTCGCCGCTATTTCGAGCAAGCGGTCGACGTCGACGCTCTTTTCCACCAGCTCGGCCATCTTATCGATGCGCGCGGAGAGCTTCTCCACCTCGTCGGCGGTCACAAGCCCCAGATGCCGGCTTTCGAGCGAGAACACCTCGTCGGCGGGGATATTCCCCAAAACCGCGACGCCCGCGTGCTTCTCGATCGCAGGCGCCGCATAGGCGCAGGCAGCGGCGCTCGTCTTGTTCAGCACGACGCCGCGCACGTTCGCACAAGGCAGGAACTCGGCGATGCCGCGGATTACGGCGGCGAGCGATAAAGACGCGCCGCGCCCGTTCACCACTAAAACGACCGGCGTTTCCGTGTCGCGCGCAACCTGGTAGCTGCTCGCGTCGGCCACGCCGGGCGCCATGCCGTCGTAGAAGCCCATGACCCCCTCGAGCACCGCGACATCCGCGCCAGCGGCGCCACGTGCGAGCAGGGCGCGCAGCGTCGGGGCGTCGGTGAAGAAGCCGTCTAAGTTGCCCGAGCGCGCGCCCACGACGCGACGATGAAAGAGCGGATCAATGTAGTCGGGGCCGCATTTGAAGGCCGCGCATGCAAGGCCGCGGCGCGCGAGCGCGCGCAGGAGCGCGCACGTAACGACCGTCTTGCCGCTCCCGCTCGAGGGCGCAACGACCATGAAGCGCGGGATGGTCGTGCTCACCGGGCGCCGCCTTCCCCACCTGCACCACGCGCGCTGACGAGGAACACGGGGTTTTGCGCCTTCATGAGATGGTGCGAGCCTACAGCCTCGGCGCGGGCGGCCGACACCTGGCACGCCTCGAACCCCTTAAAGCGCGAACCCGAGAGGAGCGCGCACGCCTCGGTGAGCGTCTCAACGGTGACGCATGGCACGCACAGACGAACCTGCGAGTTCTTCTCGAGCGCCGCCTCCACGATGGAGGGAAGCTCGCCCGCGCTCCCGCCGACGAACACGGCGTCGGGGACGGGCAGTTTCGCGAGCGCTTCGGGGGCGACACCGGGGACCGCATGCACGTTGCCGCACCCGAATGCATCCGCGTTCTCTCGGATGAGCCGCACGCCGGCAGCGTTGCGCTCGACCGCCCATACCGACCCCGCTCGCGCGACGAGCGCCGCCTCGATCGATACGCTCCCCGTGCCGGCTCCGACGTCCCACACGGTGTCGGTAGCGGTAAGGCGCAGCTTCGCGAGCGCGACTGCGCGCACCTCCTGCTTGGTCATGGGAACGTCGCCGCGGATGAAGAGCTCGTCGGGAATGCCCGAGGAAGCGTACGGCCAGCGGGAACTCGCGGCGCGGGATGCGAACTCGATAAGCATCACGTTCAAGTCGTCGAACGTCTGACCTGTGATTTCACTTGCGGTCGCGCAGGTGATGCGCTCGTCGGGGTACGACAGGCGCTCGGCCACCGTCACGCACGCGTCCCCGAAGCCCGCCTGCACAAGCTCGCCCGAAAGCCGCGAGGGATCTTCCCCGCCCGACGTGACGAGGAAGAGCTCACCTGCGCGCTCGGCCTCGGCCACGATATCGCACGCCACGCCGTGAGCGCTCGCGAAGCGCCAATCCTGCCATGGACGCGCGAGGCGCGCGGCGAGATACGACGCTGAGCTTATGCCGGGAATGACGCGCACGTCCACCTGCGCGTCGCCGGAGAGCGCCTCCACCAGGCGGCGCGCGCCGCTGAACAGCCCCACATCGCCCGTCATCACGACCACGGCGCGCTGCCACGACGCCGCATCGGTGAGCGCGGCGACGATGTCCGCCGTCTTCAAGAGCTCGCATCTCACCACGTCGGGCGGCACGTCGATGCCGACAAGCGCGCGATGAGCGCCGATGACCACGTCGGCGATGTCGATCGCATCGAGCGCCGCGCGCGAGAGCAAGTCGGGGTTTCCGGGCCCCGCCCCGATGATCGTTACCTTTCGCATGGAATCTCCCGATACCCGCGCGGCGTGACCATACGGCCGCCTACGCGCTTCGTGCCCGCGTTGCCGACGAACACGGTGGTGAACATGTCGGCATCGAGCTCCCCCAGCTCGGAGAGCCTGCACATGCCCGACTGCTGCCCCTCGCGCCCGATGTTACGTACCCAACCGCAGAGCGTGTCGGGGGCCTTCCATTCGAGCATAATCTTCGCCGCGCGTGAGAGCCTGTCGGCGCGCTTTCTGCTGCGCGGGTTGTACAAACAGATGCAGAAGTCGGCGCTCGCCACGGCGGCGAGCCTGCGCTCGATGACCTCCCATGGCGTGAGCAGGTCGGAGAGCGACACGACCGCGAAGTCGTGGGCAAGCGGGGCGCCGAGCACCGCCGACCCGCTCTGAGCCGCGGTGGCCCCGGCGATAACTTCCACGTCTACATCGGGGTAGTCCTCCGCAAGCTCCAGCACGGGGCTCGCCATGCCGTACACGCCCGCGTCACCGCTGCACACGAGCGCCACGGCTTCTCCGCTCTGCGCGCGCGAAAGCGCCAGGCGGCATCGTTCGACCTCGTGCATCATCGGCGTCGCGAGATGCGCCGCGTCGGGCACGGCGGCGAGCGCGAGCTCCACGTATTTCGTGTACCCAACAACGATGTCGGCCGCCTCGAGCGCGCGCCGGGCCGCAATCGTCATGCCGTCGGGGCCGCCCGGGCCGATCCCCACCACGAAGAGCTTTCCCATCACCGCTCCTTAAACGAAAGTTCGATAGTTACCTTGGAAAACGCGACGGTCACGCCGCCATGAGCGAGCTTCGGGAAGATAAGTTTGCCCCCGTCCGCGAGCGCCGCGCGCTCGCACACGTTGTCGACCCCCACCGTCGCGCGCACGAAATCAGATGGCGAAACGCTGCCTTCGACTTGCGACAACTCATCTGCGGAATACGTCGCAAGCGGAATATTACGCGCGCGGCAGAAGGCGAGCAGACCCTCCTCGTGCGCCTTCACGTCGATCGTCGCCGCCTTGCGCACGGCCGAAGGCGAGATACCCGCCTGCCCGCACGCGAGAAGAAACGCCTCCTCGATCGCTTCGGCGCACGCACCGCGACGGCACCCTATGCCCGCAACGATGCAGGGCACGACAAGGCGAAGCGGCTCGGGCGCAGGCGCCTGCGCCCGCACACCCGCCGGCTTCCCCGTCTCACCGGCGGGCACGACCTCGCCCGTTGTCTCCGCCGCGCGAACGGACTTACCTGCATTCGCGCCAGCGAACGGTGACACGACGATATCGGCCCGAGCGCGGTCGGACGCAATGTCAACCCCCTCAGGCGGCTGTCCCGAAATCGGCATGTCGGAATAGAGCGCCACGCGCCCGCCCGAAAGCAGCCGCGCCGACACTCGCTTGATGGCCTCGGGATTCGAAACGTCGAGCCCCGCACAGCGCGCCCACGTATCCACCGCCCACACGCCGCGGACGTCGGTCGCCGTGGTGATGACGGGGATGGCCCCTGCCGCGCGTGCCACAGTTTGCGCAAGCTCGTTCGCACCGCCCAAATGCCCCGACAAAAGCGGGACGGCAAAGCGCCCCGCCTCGTCGATCACCACAACCGCGGGAT
>SKET01000107.1_pt1 | contig 79790 bp, 68 predicted proteins | sample 4841461 | NCBI WGS metagenome assembly SKET01 (sample SAMN11008802, study PRJNA524170) | human gut metagenome | biome: Human fecal sample; material: Feces; isolation source: fecal sample from pouch patient p5 | host: Homo sapiens | place: Israel: Tel-Aviv | collected 2014-02-13
ATAGTATTTGCGAGAGACACCTTCTTTCGTAAATGTTGCAAATGTTTGTTTTGGCACTTTCATTATACAACACATGGAATCGAGGTGTCTTTCTTTTATGCAAAATCACGAACTTGCTCATTTATAGTTTTGAAAATAAAGAAGAGAACATGGAAATAAAAAGAAATATCCGTTCTCCTGAAATGTTATGAATAAAGTCTAACATGAGGAATATGAAGTGTCCAATAAAAATTTCATAAATAGATAGAGTCAAAAGAAAAGCCATTGATACTGTATACATCAAATATTTAGGGGGTACATCTTCAAAAAAGATTATGGTATAATAATACTCTTATAAGAAACCAAGTCAGGAAATGATATTTTATAGCAAAGGAGGCAGAGGATGCTGCATGTAGCTGTTGTAGAAGATGAAACAGAGTATCGTGGATTGATACAGGAAATGGTGGGCAGATATGCAAAGGAATATGATCTCCAGATTCAGACTACAGCATTTCAGGACGGCAGAGAGTTGGTTCAGAATTATCAAAAATTTGATATTCTTCTGATGGATATCGAAATGCCTCATCTAAATGGTATGGAGGCAGCTCAGAAGATACGGGGGCTGGATAAGGAGGTAGTGATTGTTTTTATCACGAATATGGCGCAGTATGCGATCAAGGGCTACGAAGTAGATGCGCTGGATTTCATTTTAAAACCGCTCAACTATTATACCTTTTCCATGCGTTTTACAAGAGCTGTGGGAAGAGTGAAAAACCGGGAAGGAAAAAGGATCTGTCTGAATCTTCCGGATGGGGCGAAATTTCTGGACAGCAGAGAGATCTATTATGTAGAGATCCAGAACCGGATGCTCCACTATCACACGAAAGCAGGAGTATTTACGATTCGCGGAGCATTAAAGGACGTGCAGGAAGAGCTGGAAGACTGGCATTTTGTAAAATGCAATCAGTGTTATCTGGTAAATTTGAAGTATGTTTCCGAAATCAGAAAAAACATTGCGGTTGTGGGTGGAGATGAGCTGGAAATCAGCAGGAGAAACAGACCTGCATTTCTGAGTGCAGTGGTAGATTTTCTGGGAGGCTGATGCAGGAAAGGGAAGAGGGAAACGATGAGTGAAAATCTAAAGCTGGGAATGGAGAGCCTGTGGTATGGGATTAATTTATGGATATCCTGTCTGGTGTTTCTGCTTCCGCTGAGAAGAAAGACACATTTTAAAGTCAGACTGATTCTATCGGGAGCAGTATGTGTTTTAATTTTGTCCGGAGTATATTATTTGATAGAAAATCTTACAGACTGGAGCTACTGGGGGCAGGTTCCCCTTTTATTTATTACGTATTTTAGTGCGGTTCTGATTTTTTACAATTGTGTGAAGGGCAAGGGATTTGGCCTCTGGTATTGTGGTGTATGGGGAACGATGACATTTTTGCTGGTACTGGAAACCAGCTATGTACTTTGCAGTCCACTGCTGGGAGATTTGGGAAACTGGCTTTTGAAAATTTTATTTTCGGTGGCAGTAAATGTGGCCATAGGACTGACACTGGCTCGCTGGATGCCGGAAAAGGGGCAATATCAGATTGGCCCGAGACAGATGGTTTCTGCATGGGTGTTTTGTATTATGTCAGAAAATTTGTTTATTTACGCAAAGGTCGATCCGGGGGCTGCTTTATTCAACATTGTGTTGCAGTTTTATTGTATCACCTTATTGTATCTGCAAAGTGCATTGTTTAAAAAGAGCAGTATGAGAAAAGAGCTGGAAACCATTCAGCTTCTCTGGCATCAACAAAAAGGGCAGTATCAGCTGTCCAAAGAGACGATAGAGCTGATCAATCACAAATGTCATGATCTGAAGCATCAGGTACAGGCGATACGTGCTGTCAAAGATGAAAAAGAGAGGGAAACATATCTCGAAAAAATTGAAAAATCCGTGCAGATCTACAGTGCTATCGTGAGAACAGGAAATGAAATTCTGGATACCATTTTGACAGAAAAAAGTCTGATCTGTGAAAATAGCGGGATTCATATCAACTGTGTGGCAGATGGATCTCTGCTGGCTTTTATGAATCCGGTAGATTTGTATACATTGTTTGGAAATGCTCTGGATAACGCAATTGAAGCGGTGAGAAAGCTGGAAAGCAAAGAAAAAAGAGTGATTGATATCATGCTGTACGAAAGACAAAGCTTTCTGATGCTGCAGATAGTCAATCCGATGTGCGGAGAAGTGAAGTTTGAGGATGGACTTCCGCTTACGACAAAGGCGAAGAACGGATATCACGGATATGGAATGAAGAGCATGCTCCATACCATTCAAAAATATGAGGGACATTTGACAACAGAGGTAAAAAATGGATGTTTTTATTTCAACGTTATGCTTCCTCTTGAAAGAGATTCCAACAAAAAGTAGAAGAGACACAAAGGGTCTGGTCAGTGAGCCAGGCTCTTTTTTGTAAAAAATTTACCCACTTACACCACAAGAAATACCACCTGAACAAAAACGGTTGTACTTGCAAATTATTGCAGATATAATCATTTCGAAATAAATTGAGAAGTGTAAGAAATAACAAAAACATGGAGTAATTACTATGCGAACCAGTAAAATGAGAAGAGAAATTGAACTGAAGAAAGGCTGGGTGTTCACAGGGCGTGACGGAAAAGCGGTCAAAGTGGATTTACCGCATACCTGGAATGCAGTGGACGGACAGGATGGAGGAAATGACTATTATCGAGGAACCTGTCACTACAGCACTACATTTGCAGCCCCGGATCTTGACAGCAAGACCCAGAGAGTATATCTGGAGTTTCAGGGAGTAAATTCCTCTGCCGAGGTGGTGTTAAACGGTCAGAAGGTGATGAGTCATGACGGCGGATATTCCACATTCCGTGCAGATGTGACAGAGTTTTTAACAAAAGAAAACAAGTTAGAAGTAGCAGTGGATAACAGTGTCAACGACAGGGTATATCCTCAAAAAGCAGATTTCACATTTTATGGTGGAATTTACAGAGATGTTCTTCTTCGTATTGTATCAAATGAACATTTTGAGATGGACTACTACGGCGGAGACGGTGTAATGGTAACGCCGACAGTAGAAGGAAAAGATGGAAAGGTTCATGTAGAGAGTTTCCATAAGGCAGAAAATGCCAAAGTAGCAGTAACTTTAATTGATGCACAGGGAAATCCTGTAGCAAAAGGTGAAGGAAAAGATGTGACGGTTACGATACCGGATGTACATCTTTGGGATGGAGTAGAAGATCCATATTTATATACAGCAGTAGTAGAGTTGATGAAAGACGGAGAAGTCAAAGACGACGTTCGCATTCCATTTGGTGTCCGTACATTCAGCGTGGATCCGAAAAAAGGATTTTTCCTGAACGGACGCTCCTATCCTCTGCATGGAGTATCCAGACACCAGGATCGGAAGGGAATCGGAAATGCATTAACAAAAGAACACCACAGAGAAGATATGGAATTTATCCGTGAGATCGGGGCGAATACAGTTCGTCTCGCGCATTATCAGCATGATCAGTATTTCTATGATCTGTGTGATCAGTACGGAATGATTGTCTGGGCGGAGATTCCATACATCTCAGAACATATGCCAAACGGACGGGAAAATACCATTAGCCAGATGAAAGAGCTGATTGTACAGAATTACAATCATCCAAGTATCGTTACATGGGGAATATCCAATGAGATCACGATTTCCACAAAGGATAATAAGGATATGCTGGATAATCACCGTGAACTCAATGATCTGTGTCACAAAATGGATTCCACACGTCCTACAACGCTGGCCTGCTATGCAGTGTGCGGTCCTTTCAACAAGGTAGCACATCTGTCTGACTTAGTAAGCTGGAACTTGTATTTGGGATGGTATGTTCCAGGGTTGTTTTTAAATGACTGGTGGATCAGCTTTTTCCACCGCGTGTACCCTAACAGGTGTTTGGGATATTCTGAGTATGGCTGTGAAGGAATGCCGAATTTACATTCCTCACGTCCAAGAAGAGGAGACCATACAGAAGAATATCAGAGTCGCTACCATGAATTTATGCTGAAATGTTTTGAGCGTCATCCGTATATGTGGAGTACCCACGTATGGAACATGTTCGATTTTGCGGCAGATGCGAGAGATCAGGGTGGAGAGCCGGGAATGAATCATAAGGGACTTATGACATTTGACCGGAAAATAAAAAAAGACAGCTTCTACATTTACAAAGCGTACTGGAGCAAAGAGCCTTTCGTACATCTTTGCGGAAGCCGCTACGTAGACAGAACGGAAGCAGTCACTACAGTCAAGGTTTATTCGAACCAGACAAAAGTTGCATTATATGCAAACGGCAAGCTCCTGGAAGAAAAGACAGGCAATAAAGTCTTTGAATTCCGCGTTCCGTTAAACGGAGAAGTTCGTCTGGAAGCTGTGTCCGGTAAGGCAAAAGATACAAGCACACTTCGCCGCGTCAGCAAGCCAAACCCGGATTACAAGCTCAAAAAGAGCAAAGGAAAGAGCCAGAACTGGGTATAAGTAGGAAGCAACTGCAAATCTTGCAGAAGAAATTGAAATAAGAAACGAGTAAATCGGACGGCCCTCTGCTTTTTACAAAGCAGAGGTGCTGTTTTAGGTAAAGAGGCAAACCGCCGTATCCGGGCGGGAGAATGGAGAATAATATGAAACAGGAATCTACTCAGGCAACATCTGTTAATGCTCTGAACAGGGCAAAGATGTATCAGCTTGTTCTTTTCCCTATGAATAATGGGGCGACAAACGTCTATTATATTTTGACAATGAACTTTATTGCATATTATGCAAACGGAATTCTTGGCTTATTGCTGGCATTTGCAACTACAATGGTAACATTGATGCGTGCAGGAGATGCGTTCATTGACCCGATCATCGGAGCGATCATGGACAGAACTTCTACCAGATGGGGAAAATTCAGACCGTTTATGGTAATCGGAAACCTGATTATGATCGTATCCTCAATTTTACTGTATTTTGGAACCCGTATCATTTCTGAGGATATGATGTGGCTGCGTTATTTATGCTTTATTTTATTCTACGCACTGAATATGGTTGGATATACATTTCAGACATCGGTTACACGTTCAGGACAGACATGTCTCACAAATGACCCGAAACAGAGACCTCTGTTTACAATCTTTAATACGATTGCCAGCCTGATCGGAATGGGGCTTGTACAGTTTCTTGCGCCGATCGTAACCGGAGGAAATTACAGAACAGAAGAATTTTTTAATATCATGATTCCTCTGGCAATGATCGTATCAGCGATCATGACTGCACTGGCTGTTATCGGTATTGCAGAAAAAGACCGTCCAGAATTCTTTGGACTTGGTGGAGAAGGCGGAAAAGAAAAAGTTAAAATAAAAGAATATGTAGCTATTTTAAAAGCAAACAAAGAACTGCAGAGACTGATGATCGCAGGTGCAGGATGTAAGCTTGCATTCTCGATCGCGACGAATATGACGGTTCTGGCAATGCTTTACGGAGCGATGATGGGAGATTACAAAGGTCTGTATCTTCCGATGATGATCGTCGGATATGTATTTTCCGTTCCGTTCTTCCTGTTGACAGTACGTACTTCACAGAAGAAAGGACAGAAGGCATCTTTAATGCTCTATATCAGCGTTGCACTTGTTATGTACATCGGTGTTTTAGTATTGCTTCTGTTGTGGAAACCGGAAGTTGCAGCGATGAATGTGAGTCTGACAAACCTGAATCTTTATACGATCCTGTTTATCCTTTTTTTCGGAATTGGATACGGAGCATATTATGCAACAGCAGATATGCCGATTCCAATGGTTGCAGACTGTTCAGATTACGAAACATTCCGCTCCGGACGTTATATTCCGGGAATTATCGGAACCTTATTCTCACTTGTGGATAAGCTGGTAAGCTCTCTGGGATCTACAGTAGTAGGAATTGCAGTGACGATCATCGGACTGTCAACACTTCCGGATGGAACAACCCCTTATTCAGAGGGAATGCATACGATAGTAATTATTTTATTCTGTGTTGTTCCGATGCTTGCATGGATCGCAACACTGGTCGCAATGCGCGGATATAAACTGACCGGTGCAAGAATGAAAGAAATTCAGGCGATCAATGCAGTGCGTAAGGATGCGATCAGCAAAGGAATGAGCGTAGAAAACGCAATGCAGAAATGGCAGACGATTGATCAGGTGCCGGATGAATTTAAAGTACACTAAAAGTGAAAAAGTAAACATATAGAAGGGATATCCTTTCATCAGATATGCTCCCTTTCGGGAAGGCAGTTAAAATAACAAGACTGTTCTCCCGGGAGGGGGCATATTGTGTTACAGAACTATTTGTACCTGAAACCGACTTCGTGCTATAATATTACAGACACAAATCAACGAGATACGGAGAAAATTATGCAGTTACGATACGAGATCCCGGACACATTCTGGAGTTTGTTCCGTTCGGTAAACCGGGAGATTTATATGGAGTCGCTGCTGGTGATCAATGAGGAATATCAGTACAGTAATTATTTTCTGACGAAAGAAATCTGTGTGCAGGTATTGAGTGATATGAATGCACAGAAACAGGTTTTGCTTCAGCGGGAGGAGAACGAGACGGATTTTGACATGCTGGAGACGACAGCATCCCGCATTTTACGGTGGCTTTTAAAGACCGGATGGCTGAAGAAGATCGAAGATTACAGTACGATGACCACAAATATTGTGATACCGGATTATGCGGCGGTTTTTATTGAGGCATTTGAGCGACTCACGTCCGAAGAGCTGGAAGAAACAGAATTATATATTCAGAATGTATATGCTACGCTGTTTTCCTTTCAGAATAATTCCAGAGTAAATCTGAATATGCTCAGGACGGCCCTGATCAATACAAGAAAGCTGAACAAAGCGCTGCAGGATATGCTTCATAATATGGACAAGTTTTTCGAGAGGCTTTTGGATCAGGAGTCTTACGGGGAACTTTTGCGGGAGCATCTGGACGGGTATGTGGAAGAAATTGTCAAGAAAAAGTATCATATTTTAAAAACATCAGACAATTTTTATATCTACAAGATGGACATTAAAAAATGTCTCCGGGATATGCGGGAAAATGAAGAATGGATCGAAAGCATCCGGCAGAAAGCAAAAGCAGCAGGAGATACGAAAGAGGATGTGTTAGATCTGTTGGATCTGATCGAACGGGGATTTGATGACATTGAACACAGGATCTCCAATATGGACAGAGAGCATTCCAAATATGTGCGGGCAACCGTGAGCCGGATGAATTATCTGTTAAGCGGAGAGACTGATACCAAAGGGCTGGTGGTGCAGCTTCTGAATAAAATATCTGCGCAGGAAGAACCGGAGAAGCTGCTTACGGAAGCAGGAAAACGGATGAACCTGTCTCTGTTTGAGATGATTTCCGAAAAATCATTGTATAAGAGAAGAAAACAGAGGACAGACTTTATCAGCCAGATGGGACAGGATGAAGAATATGAAGATCTGAACCGGGAGGATGTGCTGAAGTTAAACCGGATTCAGATGCGCTACAGCAGACAGGAGATTGAGGATTTTATCGAAGAGCATATGGAAAACGAAGTGATGGACGCCGGAACACTTCATATTACAGAAGAGACAGCATTTGAAAAACTGATCCTGGCATATGACTACAGTACCAGAAAGAACAGTAAATATCGGGTATTGAATGAGGAGGAGACAGTCATCCAAAGTGGACAGTATCAATATCCGGCATTAAAATTTGTGCGAAGGAGACCGCAATGATCGAATATTACGAACAGCTTTCGGAAGAAGAGCAGGACGATATCAAACATGTGATCCAGACATTATATCGTCAGACCTTTCTTCTGGAACGAAAATTTGAAAAACGGACCGGGCGGATGGTTCCGGTCAGGGAGTACCGTGTATGCAGCAAGCACAGGGAATTTCTGGAGAAATATTTTGCAGTTGCCGGAATCACACTGCAGGAAAATCTGCATATGGGCGTCATGTACATCCAGGGAGAGACACTATGGGGAGAAAAGCTCTCCAGACTTGCCACAATCTATATTCTGGTGTTAAAGCTAATCTATGATGAGCAGATGGCAGCAGTGTCATCCAGCAGCCATATCGTGACCACTCTTGGAGCAGTGAACGGAAAAGCGGGAGAATTCCATGTGTTAAGCGGCTTGCCGTCCCCGACAGAGATGCGGAGGACTGTTGCATTTTTGAAAAAATATCAGATTGTGGAACCTGTGGATGTGATGGAGGAGCTGGATGAGAACAGCAGACTTGTTATTTATCCGTGCATCAATACAGTGCTGCTTGGAGATGATATCAGAGAACTATTAGAGACGTTCAGCGAGGAGGAAGACAGTGGAGACAAAACAGGCGTTCAAAGCGCTCTCGAAAATCTGCCTGAATAACTGGCATTACATAGACAGAAAAGTACTTACTCTTAATCAGGGAATCAATTTCTTTACCGGACATTCCGGAAGTGGAAAGTCTACAGTGATCGACGCCATGCAGATCGTACTGTACGCGAACACAGACGGAAGAGGATTTTTTAATAAGGCGGCAGCAGACGACTCTGACCGTTCTCTGATCGAATATTTAAGGGGAATGGTGAACATCGGGGAAAATAACGAATCCCAGTATTTGAGAAACCAGAATTTCTCCAGTACGATCGTTCTGGAGCTGGAGCAGACAGATACGAAAGAAAAGCAGTGTGTGGGAGTGGTATTTGATGTTGAGACAGCCACAAATGAGATCAATCGCCTGTTTTTCTGGCATAAAAGCGGGCTTCTGGAAAATCAGTACCGGGCGGATAAGCGCTGCCTGACGACATTTGAAGTCAAAGAATATCTGCAGCGGACATTTTCAAAGGAAGAGTATTATTGTGGTCCGAGCAATGAGAGATTCCGCAGACAGATGTATGACATTTATCTGGGTGGTCTGGATATCGAAAAATTTCCTCGTTTGTTCAAGCGAGCCATTCCGTTTCGTATGAATATCAAACTGGAAGATTTCGTGAAAGAATATATCTGTATGGAGCAGGATATGCACATTGAAGAGCTGCAGGAAAGTGTGATGCAGTATGGAAGAATGCGCGGGAAAATCGAAGAGACCATGGAAGAAATCGGGTATCTTCAGGAGATCCGGGGTTCCTATCGGCAGTATGAAGAAAAACAGGAAGAGACGGCGTCCTGTACCTATCAGATTTCCAGGCTGGAAATCCTGCATCTGCAGAGTAAGATCCAGGAACTGAATGACCGGATGAAAGAGACACAGACGGAGATTGCAGGACAGGAAGCGAAAAGAGTCAATCTGGAGAAAGAGCAGGCAGAACTTCAGAAAGAATACGAAGCAATAATTTTGAAGATTGCGGACAGTGGTTATGCAGCCATGGAAAAAGATCTGGAGAGTCTGAACGAAGCCCTGGAACGGCTGCAGAACAGTAAGGCAAGATGGAAAAAGACTGCAGATGGTCTCAAAGAGTGGAAAGAAAAAGATGTGACGCCGAATCAGACCTTGTGGGATATTGACCGGTTTGTTTCTGGAAAGATCACGGAAGGTGAGCTGGAACGGCTGCAGACAAGTCTGACACAGATCCGGGAAGAACTGGAAGAAGAGCGTCAGGAGACGGATGCCAGACTTCGCGCAGTCAAAAAAGAAGAAAAAGCGGCACGGGAAGAATTAAAAGAGCTGAAACAGGGAAGAAAAGCCTATCCAAAAGAACTGGAAGAAGCGAGATATGAGTTGAGAAACCGGCTGCATGAGAAGTGCGGAAAGTTTGTCAATGTGCAGATTCTGGCAGATCTTCTGGATGTGCGGGACGAACGCTGGCACAATGCCATCGAAGGATATCTCGGAAACAACAAGCTGCTTCTAGTCGTGGAACCAAAGTACGCGAAAATTGCCATGGAAATCTATCAGGACATGGATAAGAAGAAATTTTTCCGGGCAGCAGTTCTGGATACAGAAAAAGTACAGGAGACAGAATGGGAAGTAAAAGAAGGAGCCCTTGCTAAGGAGCTGATTGCAAAAGAGCCGTATGTGCAGGCATACATCAATTTCTTCCTCGGAAATGTTATCAAATGTGAAAGTATCGAAGAGCTTCGTCAGAACCGGATCGGAATCACTGCAGACTGTGTGCTGTACCACAGCTTCCGTCTGCAGCATATCAATCCGGAAAATTATACGAGAAGGGCATATATCGGAGAGACCAGTATGCGTCAGAGGATCCGCCGTCTGGAAGAAAAATGTGAGAGTCTTCAGGAGGAACGGATTCCACTGCAGGAAATGCTGGAAGAAATTCGCAGGATCTCTCAGCTGGAAGGACTGACACAGCCTCTGGAGGATTACAGACAATGGCTGTCTGATCTGCAGAAAATTCCGGCAAAGGAGGCAGAAAAGGCCAGACTTCTGGATACAATGCAGAAGCTGCGAGAGGAATCCGTTCTGGTGTGGGAGCAGCAGAAACAGGAAATCCAGCAGAAGCAGGAAGCAAAGAAAGCAGAGATTGAGGCAGTTCAGAAAACCATCTGGAATCATCAGGAAAACGGAAAACGATTCCAGAACATGCAGGTAGATTTTAATGAACAGTTAGTGCAGAAAGAAAATGAATTCCGGCAGCAGGACAGAGAAAAATATGAGCCGGAATTTCAGGAGTATCTGGAGGGCAGACAGAGCCGCAATTATGAGTACCTGATGCGGGAACGTATCAAGAAAAAACAGCCTTTGGAAGATGCGCAGGAAAAAGCATATGAAAAACTGGTAGAAGCAAGGAGTGCATATCTTCGAAAATATCCGAACAGAACCTATTCTGCAACGATCCGTGACAATGACGTGTACGAAAAGCAGCTTTCAAATCTTGAGTGCGATAACCTGGAAAAATACAGGGAAGAAGCACAGGAACAGGCGAGAGCAGCAGTGGAACACTTTAAAGTTGATTTTGTATCCAAGATTCGTTATGCAATCAAAGAGGCATATCAGAAAAAAGATGAATTGAACCGGATCATCAGCCGTCTGGATTTCGGAAAGGACAAGTATCAGTTTGTCATTACGAAAAACAAAGGTCCGGACGGACGATTCTATCGGATGTTTATGGATGACGCATTGGATATCAATCCGTCTCAGTTGAGTGACCACATGGAAAATCAGATGAACCTGTTTACCATGGAGCATGAGGAAGAATACGGAGATCTGATGAATGAGCTGATCGAGATTTTCATTCCGCCGGAGAATGCCACTAGGGAGGAACTGGAAGAAGCCAGAAAAAATATGGATAAATATGCAGATTATCGCACGTATCTTTCCTTTGATATGCAGCAGATCGTGCAGGGAGAAAAGGATATGCGGATCGGTCTGAGCAAGATGATCAAGAAAAATTCCGGTGGAGAAGGTCAGAACCCGCTTTATATCGCGCTTCTGGCAAGCTTTGCACAGATTTACAGAATCAATCTGTCTCCGAAGATCAAGCGTCCGCCAACCCTGCGTCTGGTTGTCCTGGATGAGGCATTTTCCAAAATGGATGCAGAGAAAGTAGCAAGTTGTATTTCTCTGATCCGGGGACTGGGATTTCAGGCGATTATCAGTGCAACAAATGATAAGATTCAGAACTATCTGGAAAATGTAGACAAGACATTTGTGTATGCAAATCCGAATAAAAAGCATATTTCGATACAGGAATTTGAACGAATGGAGTTTGAACAGCTGCAAGGGGAAGAATGATGACGTGGATATTGGGAAATATCGTAAAACAGATTGAATCCGGGACAGAAAGCTGGCGGGCAGAAAGCCGAGGTGGAAAAAGTCTGGCCAATGAACATGGGGAGCTTTATGATAAAAAACATTTAAAATCAGATGTGCTGCAGGAGGCAGAGCAATTGCAGCACAAAAATCTGATCCAAATTAAATGGGCAGATGGATATCGGGGAAGCGATATTGAAAGAATACGCTACAGATTAGAAGACAAAGAAAAATTTTATGCATTATATCAGCAGGAAGTGGATGCAGAATTTCTGCCAAAACAGGAGAAAATCCGGTTATATCAAGAATTTTTAAGAAACCAGATGGCACAAGTAAAAAAATTGTGGATTCGTGCATATTATCAGGATTTGCTGGAACGATCGGAAAATAAACGAAAAAAAGATCTTCTGGAATTATTAGCGGATGAGAAAAAATATGCCCCGTGCTTTGAAGGTCTGGATCAGCTTACAGAATCTGTTTTTAAAAGGATTTTCAGTAAAAAATATTTGGAAAATACAAAAACATTTGAACAAGAGATGCAAAGTCATGTCATCAGTACTGCGAAAAAATTCTGTCCGGATGTAGAAAAAGAAATGGATGACACGACAGTGCTTCAGCAGCTGTGGATCGAAGAATATGCACAAGAACTGTCTTTAAAAGGGAAACTGCATTTTTGTCTGAAAGAAGAAAATGGAAGCACTCAGGAGATTAATACAGAGTGTTATCGGTTCGGTACTACATTAAACAGTCAGACACTGGAGCATGCCGAGATAAAAGAAGTACAGAATATTCAGAAGATCGTGATATTTGAGAATAAAGCCAATTATATCTCTGCACCGTATAAGGATGGTATTCTATACTTATTTAGTCATGGATATTTTTCTCCAAAAGAATGTAGATTTTTAAAGCAGCTGCATCAAGTGTTAAAAAATCAGACATCCTGTGAAGTGCAATATTTTCACAGCGGAGATCTGGATTACGGTGGAATCAAAATTTTTCAGTATATACGCAAAACAATCTTTCCGGAGTTAGAGCCGCTTCAGATGGATGTTGAGACATATGAAGCATATCAGGAATTTACAGAAGTGATAGATCCGGAAACACTGGAAAAACTAAAGCGTGTTCAGGATGAAAATCCAAAGCTGCAAGAGCTGATCAAAAGGCTGATAGAAACAGGAAAAGGAATTGAGCAAGAGTGTTTTTTAATAGAGAAAAGAGGGAATCACATATGAAATTAATGATCGCATCAGATATTCACGGTTCTGCATATTACTGCAGAAAAATGTTGGAAGCTTACGACGGAGAAAAAGCAGACAAGCTCCTTTTATTAGGGGATATTTTATATCACGGCCCCCGCAATGATCTTCCGAAAGAGTATGCGCCGAAAGAAGTCATTGCCATGTTGAATGCAAGAAAACAGGAGCTCTTATGTGTCAGAGGAAATTGTGACACGGAAGTGGATCAGATGGTTCTGGAATTTCCGATTCTGGCGGACTATTGTTTTTTGAATCTGGATGGACAGAATATTTATGCAACACATGGTCATGTGTGGAATCCGGGAAAGCTGCCGATGCTGAAAGCAGGGGATATTCTGCTGAACGGACACACACATATACCGGCATGTGAAAAGATTCATACGGAAGCAGATCAGAGTGTCATGTACATGAATCCGGGTTCTGTGTCGATTCCAAAAGAAAATTCAGAACACAGCTACATGATCTGTGAGAATGGTGTGTTTGAATGGAAAAATTTAGAGGGAGAGGATTATCAAATATGGAAGAGAGATACGCGTTGCTGATCGATGCAGACAATGTTTCAGCAAAATATATCAAACCGATACTGGATGAGTTGTCCAAGTATGGGAATGTCACGTACAAGAGGATTTATGGGGACTGGACCAGCACCTACAATTCCAGTTGGAAAGAGGTGCTTTTGCAGAACTCCATCACGCCGATCCAGCAGTTCAGCTATACCCATGGGAAAAATGCGACTGATTCCGCAATGATCATCGATGCTATGGATATGCTGTACACAAGCGAGCTGGAAGGATTCTGTCTGGTGTCCAGTGACAGCGATTTTACAAAGCTGGCAAGCAGACTTCGGGAAAGCGGAAAAATGGTGATTGGAATGGGAGAAGATAAGACGCCGCCGCCGTTTCGAAAAGCCTGTGACATTTTTACCGTACTGGAATTGCTGTTAGAAGACAGCATGCTTGAAAAACCGGAAAAAGCAGCAGCACATGCAGTTGTAGGAAAAGAGTCCAAAAAAGAGTCTGCCGGTGCAGTCTGCAAGAGTCAGATTGAAGAAGCGGTCGTGAAGATTATTACAGAAAATCAAAATAACGATAAGGAGACTGGACTTGGAGAGGTCGGAAGCCGTCTGGTCAAACTGTACCCGGATTTCGATGTGCGAAGATATGGATACAGTCTGTTGTCCAAGTTTCTGGAAACATTTCCAAAACTGAAGCTGTTACAGGATGGAACGAAAGTATCCGTGACATTGTATGAAGATAAAAGTCAGCAGGAGCGTATTGAAGAATATATTATGTACCAGTTGAAACAGGCGGGATGTCAGGGAGTATCTCTGGGAACTCTCGGAAATAAGATTCGAAATAAGTTCGGGAATTTTAAAGTGAGAGATTATGGATATTCGCAGTTTCAGCAGTATATCAAAAGCTTTCCGGATGTAGATTTAAAGGATGACGGAGAGCAGAAGTGGGCAGTGTTGGTAGGAAGGGGATAAGGTAAGAAAAAAACAATTGATAAGGGGTTACAAATTGTGATATATTAGTGAAACGGTGGGAAAAACAATCAAGATAGATTGTTTTTTATCGTCCAAAAGAAAAAGGGAGGAAAATAGTTATGAAACGAGTAGTATCAATCTTGCTTGCAGCAACCTTGATGCTGACATCAGGAACAGTGACCTACGCTACCGAAGAAAATCCTGTACAAATGGAATATCAGACTGAGGGTCAGGATGCAGTTCAGGCAGTAAATGGAACAGAACAGGCTCCATTGAAAGATATAGGAGTGGTTCAGGTATCAATTGCGCCGGGAATTACGCTGCAAAAAAGTGTAACGTTTACGGTTGGATTAAGTGGTCAGGAAAGTCAGAGCATTGAACTGGCAGCAAATCAGGAAATTCAGGATACAAAAGGAACAGTTCATTTTAGTCAGTTACCGGCAGGAACTTATGAGCTGACAGTGGCAGCTCCCGGATTTGCTACATACACACAGACAATCGAAGTGAACAGCAAGTCGTATGCTGTAAATTTGATGACAGGGTTTGTAGAGGGATATACCTATGAAGAGGGGGATTATCATCCGGGTGTGTTGCTGATTGGTGATGTAACAGGAGACGGAGTGATCGATGACACAGACCGTTCAGTATTAGTAGATGCGATTGATACAGAGCAGTCATCAGAATTGACGGATCTGACAGGAGATCAGAAAACAGATCTGGCAGATTTGGAATATTTTGCAAAAGGATATCAGGCAGAAGGGCACACACTGGCCTGCATAGAAGAATCTGTTTCTGCAGATGCGATCAGCCCGAAACCGGGAGAAGACACAAATGTGGAAGGAAACCTGGAGGATTTACTGAAAGGAGAAGGAAATGTTACACTTTCAACGCAAGGTGGAACAGAAATTTCAGAAGAACATCCTGTTTCAGTAGAGTTCGACCTTTCAGAAAGTGCAGACACACAAATTGACGGAATTCTAATTGAGACTAATAAAGAAAATCCAATTCAAAAAGCTACTGTGGATATTACATATATAGATGCAGAAGGAAACGAGCAGACCGTAACTGCACCGATAGAAAATGGAGTGGAGCACTTACTGAGAACTAGTGATGTGCAGGTTTCCATGGATGAAGATGGAAATATTCAGATTCATCTCGGAAGTCAGATTGCTGTAAAAAAAGTAACGCTTACGATCCAGGGAATGCAGAACAACAATAATCTGGCGGAAATTTCCAAAGTGGAATTTGTAAACGGAATGGAAAACCGGATTCCAAAGCCGGATATGGATATTCCGACAAATCTTGCAGTTGAGACAGGTAGTGAAGAATTTACACTTACCTGGGATGCGTGTAAAAATGTGACAGGATACGAGGTTCTGATTGAGCATAACGGAGAGCAGGATACGTATACAGTCAAGAATAATTCATTGAAAGTAACATCATTTAATGAAAAGAAACTCGTGAACAAAGAACAATACACAGCAAAAGTGCAGTCTGTTAATGGAACCTGGAAAAGCGGATACAGTGAATCGGTTACAGCAGTTCCGAAAGCGGACAAAAAACCGGATGCACCGGAAAATGTAAAGGCAGTCGGAAAATATAAGAGTGTGGAAGTTTCCTGGAAAAACATGAAAAACACAGAGTTTTATAATCTGTTTTACCGTGAAAAAGGTCAGGAAGAATACACCAAAATAGAAAATATCACGACAAACAGCTATACAATATCAGAGCTAAAAGAGAATGTAAAATATGAAATCTATCTGACAGGTGTGAATGAGTTGGGTGAAAGTGATCCATCCTTAACGAGCACAGCTCAGACAACGGATCTGGAACCAGCAGTCATGCCGAAATACAAGCAGATCAATACATCCGAAGAAGGACAAGTAAGTTCTCATATCGTATCTGCAACAAGAGGACGTGGGGAGATGAAAGACAGTCCTCTGGACTTAGAGGGTAAGACGGCATGGGGAACTGTGGATAACAATCCTGCATCTCATTTTTATATGGCAGACTGGGATGACGGTGGGGAATATACCGATTTTAATAACAAAGGATTTACATTCGAGTTTGATCAGCCGTATACAATGGATACAATTGGGTTCCAGGAAGTGACGGCACAGGGAAATTTCACACGGATCAGTCTGAAATACTGGGATGAAAATGGAAGCGAGCATGTTGTAGATAAAAACAATCTGAAAATAGAGGCAAGAACTGACAAAAATAACAAAAGATATTATTTTATTCGGATTGCAGAGCCGATTCAGGCTAAAAAAATTAGTTTTGGAATCGGAAGAGATTATTCCGGCCTGCGTGTTATCACGGTTTCAGAGATTAGTTTTTACAATTATGACTCTCTGGAAGATGATATTATGGGACTATATGAGGATGAGCTTCATACAGTTCTGAAAGGATCTGTGACAGAGCAGACGATACAGGACCTCAGGAATCGTCTGCAGACAAAGGACGAGGCAAGTGGAGAGTATCATCCGGATAAAGACCGTTTGGAAAAAGAACTGGATAATGCAGAGGACATTCTGAACAATCAGTTGAGTGAGCCGATTCTGGTACACAATACCATTACAACAAGAGATACAGACAGAGGTTTTAGTGGTCTGAATGCATGGCAGCCACTTGGAATTACTGCAGCAGCAGGAGAAGAGATCACACTCTTTGTCGGACACAATACAATGGGAACCGGATCCAACACAAACCTTCAGCTTGTAGCGACACAATATCACGCAGAATCAGGTTCTGTGTCAAAAGTGGTAACAACACTGAAAACAGGAAGAAATGATGTAACGATCCCGAAAATCTGGTCAACAGATGAAGAGTCAGGAGGAGCATTATATATTCAATATACAGGCAATAATGCAAATGACCGCTATTCTGTTCGTGTCAATGGCGGAGTGGAAGTTCCGACGTTGGATCTTTATGGAGTGACGGATGCACAGGAACGGCAGCAAAGAGCAGAACAGTATGTAGAAGCGTTGAAGGGCTATGTAGAAAAAATGGAAGCTGTTCACAAAAAAGTACATGAAAATTCCGGAAATGAATCTGTGGAATACGAATACAGCAAAGAAAACTGTATCCTTGGAGCAACAGATATTTTACTGGATAAGATGCTGTTTTCATTGCCGGCACAGCAGGTTTTAAGCGGCTGTGAGGGAAATGCACAGAAATTGTTAGATTCCATGGATGCAATGGAAGGTATGATGAATCTGTTCTATCAGCATAAGGGATTGAATCAGACAGCACCGGATGAAAAAGACAGATTCCCGCAGAGACATTTGAATATCCGTTATCAGAGAATGTTTGCAGGAGCATTTATGTATGCGGCAGGAGATCACATTGGAATCGGATGGAATGAAACAGCTGGTATGATGACAGGAGTTCCGGTTCAGTCTGATAATGGAAAATACGTAAGCGGACGCTATTTTGGCTGGGGAATCGCCCATGAGATCGGACATAACATCAATCAGAGTGCGTATGCATATGCAGAAGTGACAAATAACTATTTTGCAGTGTTGGCACAGGCAAAAGATACAAATGACAGTGTTCGGTTTGAATATCCGAAAGTTTATGAGAAGGTGACATCCGGAACAACCGGAAAATCAGAGGACGTATTTACACAGCTTGGAATGTACTGGCAGTTACATCTGGCATATGATTCCGGATATAACTTTAAAACCTATGACAACTATGAAGAGCAGTTAAATAATCTGTTTTTTGCAAGAGTGGATACTTATGCGAGAAACACGGCAAAAGCACCGGCACCTCAGGGTATCGCGCTGACATTGTCCGGAGACAGAGATCAGGATTTCATGAGACTTGCGTGTGCGTCAGCCCAGAAGACTATTCTCGAATTTTTTGAACGCTGGGGAATGATCCCGAACGATGAGACGAGAAGTTACGCAGGGCAGTTTGAAACAGAAACAAGGGCAATTTATTATGTAAATGATGATTCAAGAGTGTATCGTCTGGAAAATAGCGGAAGCAGCCTGGGAAGTCTGGGAGATGTAGAAGCAGTCGGAGATGATACTACAGTAAGCGTCAATAAAGACACAGCAAATCAGGTCGATTTTACATTGACTTCCAAGACAATTCCGGAAGAAGACGTATTGGGCTATGAAATTACGCGGACCATGATTTCGGGAGGACAGGTTGAAAAAGAAGTTGTAGGATTTACAACAGAAAACCAGTTCAGTGATCATGTGACAACTGTAAATAACAGAGTCATCACCTATGAAGTGACAGTGGTGGACAAGTATTTGAATCGTTCGGCAGCGAAGACATTGACACCGGTCAAGATCGAACATGATGGAAGCCTGGATAAGGAATTCTGGACTACCACAACGAAAAATATGGAGGCAGTTCATACAGAAGATCCGGGAGAAGCAGATGAAGATACACCATGTGCACCACAGCAGGAAGCGCCGATCTTAAAAGCAGTGGACAATAAGACGGATACAACATATACAGGAATTGCAGGAGATGAGGCAGAAGTTTTGATGCAGTTTAATCGGAAGCAGATCATTTCAGGATTGAAATATACAGTAAACGAGGGAACAGCGATCAAAGATTACAGCATTTATGTGCATGGGGATAATGATGAATGGACAGAGGTTGTAAAAGGTTCATTTGATGACAAAAAAGTACAGACGGTATATTTTGAAAATGTGGATGGCAAATATGTCGGCACATACAGTACAGATGCAGTAAAACTGGTCATTCATAACCAGAAAGACACCGAAATATCAATATCGGAACTGGATGTACTGGGAGTTACCGGAGATAATGTAGATTTCAGAAGTGCTCAAGATGGAACTTCCGCAATTGGGCGTTTGGCATCGGATTACCAATACGGAGAAACAGAAGCAGATAAGATACCGGCAGGGTCAATCGTTTTTGTTGGTTCGTATAAAGGAAATCCGGCATACAATGTAGTACTTCTTTATGATCAGGATGGAAATATTGTAGGCGGAACAAATACGGATGGAAGTTTGAAAGCGCAGCAGATCATTCTTGCAGATGTACCGGAAACCGGGAATATTCAGGATGTATCGGATGGTACATGGATTTACTGGATCGATCCGCAGGATAGTGCCCAATTAGCCGGAAAACAGGTGCGTGCAGAGCTTTACAGAGTAAATGATGCACAGACAAACGAAGGGCAGAGACTGGTAAGTGATTCTCTGTATGTGGAAGTGCCTCAGGAAATGCCGGAAATTGAACTCAATGGAAATCAGTAATCAAAAAGGAGTATAGTGTGAAAAAGTATATAGCAAGAATCGTGGTCATGCTTCTTATTGCATCGGTACTTCCGTTACAAGTATCTGCAGCAGAAAAGGAAAGTATTGAACTGGCAGTTGAAGCGGAGCAGGTCGGTGTGTCATTGACATTGCCGCAGTCTGTCAGTGGAAACATATTGTCACTTCAAGTAGGCTTGAAGGTAGATTCGAATGTGCAGGAAGAGACGACAGCAACATTTCAGTTTTCTGAAAATGTGGCAAAAGTAGCAGACTATCGTTACAATCAAGAAAAAGGGATCCTGAATATTTATCTGTCAGGAACAAAGACTCTTTTTCAAAATGGTACAGAGTCTTTGAAACTTGGAAATGTGCAGATCAATACAACAAATGAGAATGGTGCAACAGTTCATGTAAGTGTTGTTGAAAATTCTGTAAAAATGGTCAAGGGAACGAAGACGGAAGTAATTCAAAACATAGATTATCCGGAAAAAGCAGAGATTATCCTGGGCAATGGTGGTAATCAGGATAACGGAGGTGATCCGGACAATGGTGGCGACCAGGATAACGGAGATGCTCAGGATAAGACAGAGCTTCAGCAGGTAATGGAAATGGCAAAGAGCTACACGCAGTCTGAGTATACAAAAGAAAGTTATGCAGTATTGCAGAAAGCCATGGAAATGGCGCAGAAGGTTCTAGACAAAGAAGATGCCACAGAGGAAGAGATTACAGAGGCCTTAAAGAATCTGGAAAATGCGATCGGATCACTGGTAAAGAAAGAGGACACATCTTCTCCTTCTACTGATCAGGATGAAACTACAAATCAGGGAGCAGATAAAAATACCAGCCAGAATACGGATCAAAAGAATGACAAGAATGTTGTAAAAACAGGAGATGACAGCATGGTGATTCCGTTTGTGGCGGCAATTGCAATCAGTGTTGCAGCGGCAGCATTTATTATTTGCAGAAGGATGCGCAGAAAATAGAATATTTGAATTGTAAATAGTATGGGAAGACAGGAGCGTCGAGAAATGAAATCATTTTGCGGCACTCCTGTTTTTTATAAATCCTCTTGACAAAACTAAAAACCTAGTGTACTATCTAACTATAGAACTGATACACGAGGTGGAAGGAGGAAGAAGATGAATTACAATGCAGAGATGCCAATCTATCTGCAGGTCATTCACGACTTGAAGAAAAAGATGATACAGGGAAAGATACTTCCCGGAGAGAAGCTTCCATCCAACAGAGAGCTGGCGGTTCTTTATAAGATCAATCAGAACACTGCAGCAAGAATCTACAGAGAGATGGAGACACATGGATATTGTTATACAAAGCGGGGGATTGGAACATTTGTGATGGAGGAAGAGACGATGTTCGAGACGATAAAAAAAGAAATGGCAGAAGAATTGTTGAGCAGCTTTATACATGAGATGCAGGATCTTGGATTTGAAAAAGATGATATTATCTCAAAAATTGCAGACTACAAGGAGGAGAGAAGATGATTTTAGAATGTCGTGATTTAAGCAAATCATTTTACACAAAAAAGGCGCTGAATGAAGTTTCACTGAAACTGGAAGGCGGAAAGATCTATGGTCTGCTCGGGGAGAACGGAAGCGGAAAGACCACATGGATGAAGATCATCTCCGGTCTGACAAAGCCTACATCCGGAGAGATTTTGTTCAAGGAGCATCCGTGGTTCTATGGAGATAAGGCAGAGATCGCCTACATGTCTACAGAGCCGTTTTTCTACAGTTTTCTGGATGTGAACGGAGTCGGACAGTACTATAAAGATTTCTTCCCGGATTTTGATGAGAAGAAATTTCACGAGATGGTAAGAAGGATGTCCCTGGAAGGCAAGATGAAGGTCAAAGAACTGTCCACCGGTATGACAGCAAAGCTGAAGGTGATCGCAACACTGAGCCGCAAAGCAGAGCTGTATCTTCTGGATGAGCCGTTCAATGGAATTGATTATAAAGCAAAAGAAGAGATTCTCGGGATGATCCTGGAGTCAGCAAATGAAAAAAATACCTTTGTAATTTCCACACATATGATCGATGAGATCGAAAGTTTTATCGATGAGGCAATCTTTATCAAAGATGGAGAAGTTGTGCGTCGGATGTCAGTGGAAGAAGAACGGATGCAAAGTGGAAAATCCGTGGCAGATATTTATCTGGAGATCATGTAGGAAGAACAAAGGCAGAATGAGAAAAGAGAAAGAGAGGAAACAAAATGGGACGCTTGATCAAATATGAGCTGAAAAAACAGCAGACATCCAGAAACATCATACTGGCGCTGCTTCTGGTGTTTTTACTGGCAGTTGTAGTTGGAACCTTTACAGAGAACGGGAATACAGTTGGAATCAGTGTAATGCTGGAAATGTTTGTCGGAATGTTTGTATTTTTCTATATGGGAATTGAAAGTCTGTTGATATTGAACCGTGACCTGAAAACAAAGCAGAGTCATATGCTCTGGATGGTGCCGATGCAAAGCTGGAAGATCCTGGGAGCAAAGTACATTGCAGCAATTTTACAGATTTTCTTTATTTCAGCAGCATACGTGCTGGCAGCAATAGCCTGCATTTTGAGTTTGATTGCAAAAATGGATGCATGGGAAGAGCTTTTTAAAGGGCTTCGCATTGGTGCAGAGTGGCTTTTCCAGGGCAATATGGATTGGATCACACTTATGGCAATATTTCTGCTTTTCTTCCTTGCATGGACCTGTGTGATCGCAACCGGATTTCTGGCAGTTATTGTATCCAGAACGGTGTTGATCAATTCCAGATTTGCGGGCATTGTTTCATTCATTTTGTTCTTTGTGATCAATGCAATTGTGGAATATATCTACAATCTGTTTGCCAAATACGGACTTATGGGAATCCATAGCGGACTCTATATAGGAATTGGAGAATGCGCATTTTATATTGTTGCATGCATTATACTATTTGTGATTTCCAGTGTTCTGGCTGAAAAGAAATTAAGTGTATAAAATATGGAAGGTACAGTCTGTTAAATCGGATTGTATCTTCTTTTTTAATTTCACAACTGTCTTGTCACATGTAAAGTCTTATGCTATAATTATCAGCAATTAACGATAAAAATTTAACAATTCAAGATAAGTGAGGGAATACAATATGACAGTTGTGGAAGAAATCCAGAAATTAAAACAGGAAAAAAATGCAGTTATTCTGGCACATTATTATGTGAGACCGGAGATTCAGGACATTGCGGACTACATCGGAGATTCTTTTTATCTGAGTAAGGTTGCAGTTGGATTGAAAGAGCAGACCATCGTATTCTGTGGCGTGTCTTTCATGGGAGAGAGTGCGAAAGTGCTGAACCCGGAAAAAACAGTTCTGATGCCGGATATGCATGCAGACTGTGCAATGGCACACATGGCAGATGCCAAAACCATTCAGAAAATGCGGAATACATATGAAGATCTGGCGGTTGTATGCTACATCAATTCTACAGCAGAGCTGAAAACACATTCTGATGTGTGCGTTACATCAGCAAATGCAGTGAAGATCGTAAAAGCACTTCCGAACAAGAACATTTTCTTTATTCCGGACAAGAACCTGGCACATTTTATTGCAGAGCAGGTACCGGAAAAGAATTTTGTATACAACGAGGGATACTGTCCGATTCACGAACACATGCAGATTGAGGAGATCAAAGCAGCGAAAGTACAGCACCCGGCAGCAGAGGTGCTGGCGCATCCGGAATGTCCAAAGGCAGTGCTTGCAATTTCCGATTATGTAGGAAGTACTTCCGGAATCATCGACTACGCAACGAAAAGTGAGAAACAAGAGTTTATCATCTGTACCGAAAACGGCGTCCGCTACAAACTGGAAAAGGACAACCCGGGCAAGAAGTTTTATTTTACAGAGACAGAGCCTGTCTGTACAGATATGAAGCTGATCACACTGGAAAAGGTTCTTCACGTCTTAAAAACAGGAGAAAATGAAGTTCATTTGAGTGAGGAATTGAGAACTGACTCCAGAAAACCATTGGAAAAAATGCTGGAGCTGGCAAAATAGAGTGTCTTTCATAAAAAGAGAGGCCTGCCGAAAGGAAAGAGAGTATTATGAATAAAAAAGCAGATGTTGTTATCGTTGGAACAGGTGTTGCAGGGCTGTTTTCTGCATTGAATCTTCCGGATGACAAAGAAATCATCATGATCACGAAATCAGATGCCGAGAGCAGTGACTCATTTCTGGCACAGGGCGGAATCTGTGTACTCCGGGATGAACAGGATTATGACAGTTATTTTGAAGATACGATGAGAGCCGGTCATTATGAAAACCGGAAAGAATCTGTCGATATTATGATCCGCAGTTCTGGAAAAATCATTGAAGATCTGGTAGGATATGGAGTAGAATTTGAAAAGGACGGAGAAGCGTTTGCCTACACAAGAGAGGGGGCACACTCCAGACCGAGAATTCTGTTTCATGCAGATGTGACAGGAAAAGAGATCACCAGTAAGCTTTTGGCGCGGGTAAGGGAAAAGAATAACGTAACAATTTACGAATATACGACCATGACAGACATTCTTGAGGAAAACGGAAAATGTGCGGGAATCACCGTGAAGACGAAAAGTGGTGAAGAGTCCTCTATTTATGCAGATTATACCATTCTGGCAAGTGGAGGAATCGGCGGGCTGTACCAGCATTCCACAAATTTCCCTCATCTGACAGGAGATGCACTGGAAGTAGCGAAAAAACATCACATTCGTTTGGAGCATCTGGATTATGTACAGATCCATCCGACTACATTGTATTCGGAAAAGCCGGGCAGACGATTCCTGATCTCCGAATCCGTCCGTGGGGAAGGCGCACTTCTCTATAATAAAAACATGGAGCGTTTCGTAGATGAACTGCTTCCGCGAGACGTGGTGACAAAGGCAATCCGGGAACAGATGGAAAAGGATGGAACGAATTTTGTGTGGCTGTCCATGGCGCCGATCGAGAAAGAGACGATATTGAGTCATTTTCCGAATATTTACGAGCATTGCCTGGAGGAAGGCTATGATGTTACAAAAGAGTGCATTCCGGTCGTTCCGGCGCAGCACTATTTTATGGGCGGTATCTGGGTAGACAAGAACAGCCACACGTCCATGCCGCAGCTGTTTGCAGTGGGAGAGACAAGCTGCAACGGTGTGCACGGAGCGAACCGTCTGGCAAGCAACTCTCTTCTGGAGAGTCTTGTATTTGCAAAAAGAGCGGCAAATCTTATCAAAGAGCAATGGTGCCTGGAAAAAGAACAGGCTGTATAAAATGAAAGAATAGATGAAAAATAAAGGAGAAACCAGATGAATCAGATTACAATGAAGCTTCAGGCAGATCACCTGATCTTAGAAGCGTTAAAAGAAGACATTTCCAGTGAAGATGTGACAACCAATTCAGTGATGAAAGAGGCAGTGGCAGGTGAAGTAGACCTGATCTGCAAACAGGATGGAATTATTGCCGGACTGGAAGTGTTCGAGAGAGTGTTTACCCTTCTGGATCCGGACACGAAGGCAGAGTTATACTGCAAAGACGGAGAAGAAGTGAAAAACGGACAGCTGATGGGAAAAGTCAAAGGAGACATCCGTGTTCTTCTTTCCGGAGAACGAGTTGCGCTGAACTATCTTCAGAGAATGAGCGGAATCGCGACCTATACCAATTCTGTTGCAAAACTTCTGGAAGGAAGCAAGATCAAACTCCTCGATACAAGAAAAACAACACCGAATATGCGTATTTTTGAGAAATATGCAGTTCGTGCAGGCGGCGGATACAACCACCGTTACAACCTTTCTGACGGTGTGCTGTTAAAAGATAACCACATCGGAGCAGCGGGAAGCGTGACAAAAGCGGTGCAGATGGCAAAAGAGTATGCGCCGTTTGTCAGAAAAATTGAAGTAGAAGTAGAAAATCTGGACATGGTAAAAGAAGCGGTGGAAGCCGGCGCAGATATCATCATGCTGGATAATATGTCACCGGAGGATATGAAAAAAGCAGTGGAGTTGATCGACGGAAGAGCCCAGACAGAGTGCTCCGGAAATGTGACAAAAGAAAATATCGCGCGTCTGACAGAGATCGGAGTTGACTATATTTCCAGCGGTGCGTTGACACACTCCGCTCCGATCCTGGATATTTCTTTAAAGAATCTGCATGCAGTGGAATAAAGATGCAGAAAAAGAAAGAGAGGAACAGTATTTATGACAGGTTCTGAACGCAGAGATCAAATCATAAATCAGATTAAAAAAAGCAGTATTCCGGTATCTGGGGCGCAGCTTGCAAAAGAATTTGATGTCAGCCGGCAGGTGATCGTGCAGGATATCGCACTGATCCGGGCAGCGGGACATGAGATCATATCCACAAACAGGGGATATCTTCTGAATACTCCACATTCCGTGAACCGGATCTTCAAAGTGAATCACACGGATGAAGAGTTGGAAGACGAGCTGTGTACGGTAGTGGATCTGGGCGGAAAAGTGGTGAACGTGATGGTCAATCACAGGGTGTACGGTCACATGGAGGCAGAGATTAACATCACATCCAGACGAAAAGTGATGGAATTTGTAGAGGATATTAAGCGGGGAAAATCAAGTCCTCTGAAAAATATTACCTCCAATTATCACTATCATCTGATCGAGGCAGATTCCGAAGAGACACTGGATCTGATCGAAGAGGCATTACGGCAGAAAAAATTTCTGGTCGAAGTGGCCGCTGGATCGTAATAAGACAAATTTTTAAAAGGTGCAATCTTGACTTATCATTCCGGCTGTGATACGATTTTCAACGAGAAAGTGTGTATTTTATACACATATCTGGTAGAAAAATCATACGGAAAATGCAAAGACGGAGAGAGTAGGTTATCCGAAATTTTACAGAGAATTCCCGGAAGATCCGAGAAAGGATCCGATGCTGAGAGGGATGAACGGAAGATGATCGAACATGGCTCCCGAGCGGCGCAGCAAGCATGATGTGAACTGCGATGGGTTCGCCCTTTACAGCGAGAGAGTGTTTTTGGCAGCACTCACAGAGGTTTCAGCCGTGAGGCTGAGATAAATCAGAAGTGGTAACACGGTATTCACCCGTCTTCTTGGCAGCAGGAAGACGGGATTTTTTATGAAGGAGAGAAGAGAGATGGCAGACAAGAAACCATATTATATCACAACAGCGATTGCCTACACATCAGGCAAACCGCATATTGGAAACACTTATGAGATTATTCTGGCTGACGCGATCGCAAGATACAAGAGAAGTCAGGGATACGATGTATTTTTCCAGACAGGAACTGATGAGCATGGTCAGAAGATCGAGCTCAAAGCAGAAGAGGCGGGAGTAACACCAAAAGAATTTGTAGACAATGTTTCCGGAGAAATCAAGAAAATCTGGGATCTGATGGATACTTCTTATGACAAATTTATCCGTACAACAGACGAAGATCATGAAAAACAGGTACAGAAGATCTTTAAAAAACTGTACGATCAGGGAGATATTTACAAAGGTCACTATGAAGGAATGTACTGTACTCCATGTGAATCTTTCTTCACAGAATCACAGCTTGTAGACGGCAAATGTCCGGACTGCGGACGTGAAGTACAGCCGGCAAAAGAGGAAGCATACTTCTTTAAAATGAGCAAATATGCAGACAGACTGATCGAGCATATCAATACACATCCGGAATTCATTCAGCCGGTATCCCGTAAAAACGAGATGATGAACAACTTCCTGCTTCCGGGACTGCAGGATCTGTGTGTTTCCAGAACATCATTCAAATGGGGAATCCCGGTAGACTTCGATCCGAAACATGTAACTTACGTATGGCTGGATGCGCTTACAAACTATATCACAGGAATCGGATACGACTGCGATGGAAACAGCACGGAGCAGTTTCACAAATTATGGCCGGCAGATCTGCATCTGATCGGAAAAGATATCATTCGCTTCCATACAATTTACTGGCCAATCTTTTTGATGGCACTGGATCTTCCGCTTCCAAAACAGGTATTCGGACATCCATGGCTGCTTCAGGGAGACGGAAAAATGAGTAAATCCAAAGGAAACGTCCTTTACGCAGATGAACTGGTAGATTTCTTCGGCGTTGATGCAGTTCGTTACTTTGTTCTTCATGAGATGCCATTTGAAAATGATGGAGTTATCACATGGGAACTGATGGTAGAGCGCATGAATTCTGATCTTGCCAACACACTGGGAAATCTGGTCAACAGAACCGTTTCCATGACAAATAAATATTTCGGCGGAACTGTAACAGACAAAGGTGTGGCAGAAGAGGTTGATGCAGATCTGAAGGCAGTGACAGAAAGCACACCAAAAGCAGTCGAAGACAAGATGGAAGAGCTGCGTGTGGCAGATGCAATGACAGAAATTTTCAATCTCTTCAAACGCTGCAACAAATACATTGACGAGACAATGCCATGGGTACTCGCAAAAGATGAAGCAAAAAAAGACCGTCTGGAAACAGTTCTCTGGAACCTCATTCAGAGCATTTCCCGCGGTGCAGAACTTCTGGAATCCTTTATGCCATCCACAAGCAAAAAGATTCTGGAGCAGCTCGGAAATGGTCATGTAACAGAAAAACCGGAAATCCTCTTCGCAAGACTGGATCTGGAAGAAGTTCTGAAAAAAGTAGAAGAGCTGCATCCACCGGTTGAAGAAGAAAAAGAAGAGGAAGATGTGATCGATATTGAAGCAAAACCAGAGATCACATTTGATGATTTTGGAAAAATGCAGTTCCAGGTCGGAGAGATCATTGCCTGCGAAGAAGTGAAAAAATCCAGAAAACTCCTTTGCTCACAGGTGAAGATCGGAAGCCAGGTAAAACAGATCGTATCCGGAATCAAAGGTCATTACACAGCCGAAGAAATGGTTGGAAAGAAAGTCATGGTTCTCGTGAATCTGAAACCTGCAAAACTGGCAGGCGTATTATCAGAAGGAATGCTGTTATGCGCAGAAGATGCAGAAGGCAACCTTGCACTGATGACACCGGAAAAATCAATGCCGGCAGGAGCAGAGATCTGCTAAGAGAATAAAGAAAATGTGAGAAAATCCCCCGGATGCAAGACAGAAAAGTTTTGTATCCGGGGGATGTGTTTTACAAAAATTATTTAGCCTCTTCAATCCACTGTTTTACAGCTTCAACATCAATCCCGGTCAGCTGAGCAATTTGCTCCGGGGAGTTTCCGGACTGGAATAAACGTAAGACAATTTCCTGAGCCATTTGCATACGACCAAGATCAATACCCTCTTTATACTGGTTTTTTAAGTCTTCTTCATAAGCCTTTTGATTAAACGATGTCAGAACCATACTGATTACCTCCGCTTTATGCTTCACCAGCACATCCCGAAGAATCCCCTTTTTCAATCCACTGTTTGACAGCTTCAACATCAATCCCGGTCAGCTGAGCAATCTGCTCCGGGGAGTTGCCGGACTGGAATAAACGTAAGACAATTTCCTGAGCCATTTGCATACGACCAAGGCTAAACCCCTCCTCAATACCCTCTTTATACTGGTTTTTTAAGTCTTCTTCATAAGCCTTTTGATTAAACGATGTCAGAACCATACTGATTACCTCCGCTTTATGCTTCACCAGCACATCCTGAAGAATCCCCTTTTTCAATCCATTGTTTTACAACTTCAACATCAATTCCGGTCAGCTGAGCAATCTGCTCCGGAGAGTTGCCGGAATGAAGCATATGGAGAACAATTTCTTTTTGTCCAAGATTAATGCCCTCCTCAATACCCTCTTTATACTGGTTTTTTAAGTCTTCTTCATAAGCCTTTTGATTAAACGATGTCAGAACCATACTGATTACCTCCGCTTTATGTTTCACCAGTACATCCCGAAGAATTCCCTTTTCAATACAGATGTCCACCGCTTTCGTGACAGCGTGCCTCGGATCACTCGTTTTCTTACACTGAATCCTTACCGTATCCACAAAAATAGAATACTCTTTCAGCCGCTGGCATTTTTCCATAAGCGCAAGGTTATGTCCGTAATTGATATTCAGCATCACTGCGGTGCACTGCAGACAAGGCTGCCGATTATCGGATACAGATTCAAACGCATCCGTCAATCGAAGAATCGTCTCATCAGGTTGTTCTTTGGTGCCGTTATAGAACACAAAGTATTGAGGAATCGGCAGCTTCTTCAAAGTGCTGCTGTATAAATTGATGTTTTCCGTCTCGACGTATCCATCATACAACCTGGCGAGATAGATCAGTCCGCGCAATGGCATATTTGGATTATACGTGCTCTGATGTTCATAGAGATTCAGTGTCCCGCCGATCAGGAATGAAATATCATTTTTCATAGAGAGATAAACAGCGTCCTCCAGTGTATTCACTTCAAGATCATTCGGATTTTCATAGCAGGTATTATTCAATGCATTGTATAGGTCCAAAAGATCCCTCTTGTTATTGAAAACCAGGCGAAAAAGCCGATCCTTATATTTGTGATTCGGGACAGGGTGTTTCTGGTGATTTCTTTTTTTATTTTTTCTCATGTACTTTCCTCCATTATAAAAAACTTATCCTGTAGATGCAATCTTCTTATTCTTGTGTTCGGTTAAAATCAACTGAAAATCTGGCGAAACGCCGAAAAACAGACAGCTTCTAAAAGAAAGAAGCCAATGCTGTACAGACGACAGCTAAAAAGTAAATTCATTATATCCGGTTCGGATTATAATAACAATACGCAGATTATACAAAATAAATATTCAGAAAATTCTGATAAAAAGTAATAATTTAAAAATCATTTCGATAAAATATAAAAAAGTGTGTTGACAACTAAAAGGGATAGTGTTATTATTAAGTCAATCCAAAAGAGATACAACAATCACACATCTCAAAAGGATATTTAACTAAAGAGCGATTCTTAATTTAGTAAGCAGTCGTTCTGTTAGATTAAAAATAAACGAACTAAGGAGGCAGAGGTCCAATGGACAGTATATCATCAGTTACATTTCAATATGTCAGTGGTACGGTAGATGCAGGTTCCTGTAAAAGAGACCTTTACCACGAAAGATAAGATCCAGTAAAAGTGAATGAAAAGATCAAATCGAAGAGATTGTAAAGCTGGATGAAAATGAAAAGATTCGACATCTACAGACGTATTGAATATAGATACCACATGTAGCCAAAGTTCCCGAACATGTGTAAAGAAACATGGATAAGGAATATCAGTTTTATATGAAGCACCCCCAGTTATAGAAAGAATAATCAAATAGGATGTTGGAATATCGTCAGATGATACTGCAGCAGCCGAAAGGTTATAGAGAGAATAACTGAAGAGAGGACTTTCATGATAGGATGATACCGATACCGAGTCGGATTTAGGTTATAGATATTGTTAAATTGAAGAACAGGAGGTTTCATATAAGCCAGTCTTAGTGGACAGACTGCTATATCAATTAACAAGTGTAAAGGTCTTACAGGAACAGAATTGAGAAGTTCCTTCGATTTATAAAATAGAATATGAAAAATTTGAATAAAAAGTAAAATGCATCTTCAATGTCAATTGAGGGTGCATTTTTTTGACATTACGGGAGTCATATGGTAAACTAGAACAAACTAGGCAATGAAGAGAAAGATACCTGTAAGGTACAGACTAAGTATAATGAGGTGAGCATAGTGGACAAGTATGAATATAAGTTGAAGACAGAACAGATGCTAAAACTTATGGAAAACGGTGCATACAACAGAGCCGCTGAGATTGCTGACAGCATTGATTGGAAGCGTGTCAGAAATGTAAATATGCTGTTAAACGTCAGCAATATATATGAAAAGATCAGAGATTACCGTAAGAGTTTTGGAGTTCTGAGAGCTGCCTATCATAGAACAGAGGGGAGCAGAAAGATATTATATCGCTTGTGCACTCTTGCGATAAAGGTTGGAAATCTGGAAGAGGCAATCGACTATTATGATGAATACGTACAGGCTGCACCAAAAGATCCGAATCAGTACATCCTAAGATACCGCCTGTTGAGAGCACGAAGAGCTCCGATCGAGCAGCAGATCCGTGCGTTGGAGCAGTTCAAAAAAGCAGAGTATGTCGAAGAGTGGGCATACGAGCTGGCCAAGAGATATGAAGAAGCCGGGATGACAGCCGAATGTCTGGAAGAGTGTGATGATCTGATCCTGTGGTTCAGCGAAGGCAAGTATGTATACAAGGCTATGGAACTGAAGATGCGATACAAGCCATTGACTCCGCTGCAGCAGGAAAAGTATGACAGAAGGCTGGAAGAAGCAGAAAAATCTTCAGAAAGAGAAGCAGAAAAACTGATCGATCTGGGCAGAATAAAAGCTGAGGAAGAAGAAAAGCGGAGAAGAGAGCAGGAAGAAGCTGCCCGCTATACAGAGGATATGCTGGAGCGTTCTGAGCAGATCGCAGAGCCAGAGAATGCCGAACTCAGTGAGGAGGAAGTGGCAGAGCAGCTGAAAAAAGCGGAGCCGTCGAAGAAGAAGCTGGGTGATACGATGAAGCTTGGCGAGGCGCTTCAGAATCTGTTCCATACAGAAAAAGAAGAAGCGCAGGAGCAGGAAGAGCTGGAACTTTCAGAAGAGGATGCGGAAGAGTACGAAGAAGACATCGAGGAATTGGCAGAAGAGGACGCAGAGCCGCTTGAAGCCGATGGCCAGGAGAGTACAGGAGAAGATGATTGCTCAGATTTGGCAGAAGCACTGGAAGAGATTGAGTCATTATCAGATCTGGAATTGTTGGATCAAGTGGCAGAGGAAGAAGTGATCGAAGAACCTGTAGAAGAGATCGTTGAGGAGACGATCGAGACGAAAGTTAAGGAAGTTGATCTGAAAGAATTAGAAGAGCTGGCAGAACCGGAAATGGCAGATGCAGCAGATGTGGAAGTAATCGAGGAACCTGAAGTAGCAGAAGAGGCTGAGAAGGAAGATATGGAAAAAGAATCTATTAAATTAGAAGAAACAGAAATCAAAGAGGATGAGAGAATAGACGAGCCGGTTGACGATATACTTGATATTGATGATATTCTTGCTGAGTGGGAAGCCGCAGAGGGCAGTGTTGAACCGGAAGAAGTTCCAGAAGTGAACGAAGAGGATATAGAACAGATTGAGCGCAAGCCAAAGAGCCCGATCTTATCCCCGGATATTCAGAGGATGATCGATGAGATTGAAGGTGTGATTCCGGAAGAAGAGAGTGAGGAGATTCCGGTACACACGAGTACTCCTGTTGAACCTCTTGAGAATAAGGAGGAAGCAACAGAAGAGCTTAGAATGGAATCAGAAGAGCTGACTCTGGAGGTTGACAGTGCAGAAGATTATGAAGACCTTCTGACAGAAGACGCAGCAGAGGAACTGGAAGAGGAATTCGAAGAAGAACTGGATTACGATGATGATTATGAGGACGATTACGAATCGATTGCAGCAGGGCTGCAGGAAGAGTTCAAGCCGACGCTGAGTGATGAACCGGACGATCGTGAGATTCCGGATGAAGAGCCTGTTGAGTCGGATATTCTGAGTTCTACGACACCGCTGAGCAGAAAAGAGACTGCGAAGCTGATTGCGACAGGAAAGACTGCACCACTTCCGATGGATGAGATTGCAGATGCATTATCGATTTCCGATACAGGATTTTTGGTACACAGCCGCTATGATCTGTCCGGACAGGGTGCAAGAAAAGCAGGGCTGACAGAGGAGCAGAAGAAGCTGTTCTCCTACTTTGTTCCGGTACGTGGTATGAGCGAACAGCTGGTAGATGTTCTGGAGCAGGATCGCAATTGTACGAATAGAAAAGGTACTTCAAACACAGGAAACCTCCTGATCGTTGGAAACAAGGGGAATGGAAAGACGGTTCTCGCAGTTGATGTCGTAAAGGCAATCCAGAAGCAGAGAAAGATCCGTCAGGGAAGAGTCGCGATCATCACAGGTGAGGCATTGAATAAAAAGAAGATCAGTGATATCGTAGCAAAATTATATGGTGGAGCACTGATCATTGAAAAAGCCGGAAAATTAAGTGAAAGAACGGTTGCGAAGCTGAACAAAGCGATGGAAAAAGATACCGGAGAGATGCTGATCGTGCTGGAAGAGCAGAGAAAGCCGCTTGACCGTATACTTTCCTCAAACAGAGAGTTCAGAAAGAAATTTACGAGCAGATTGGAAGTGCCGATTTTTGTAAATGATGAGCTGGTTACATTTGGCCAGACTTACGCACAGGAGAATGGATATCGTATTGATGAGATGGGAATCCTGGCGCTGTACAGCCGGATCGATGCACTGCAGAGAGAAGATCATGCAGTGACAGTCGCAGAAGTAAAAGATATCATGGATGAGGCTATGGCGCATTCCCAGAAGGTATCTGCCAAGAAGCTTGTAAAGCGAGTTCTTGGAAAGAATACAGATGATGCAGACAGAATTATTCTGACAGAAAAAGATTTTAATATTTAGAATTAGGAGATATTGTGAAGTAGAAGAATCTACGAAAGCAACAGATCTTAAGTGTTCTGAAAAGAGGCTGTCTGATGAGACAGGAATTACCGGAGTAGAGATCAGACTGAGTGTTCTGATAGCTACTTCGGTTTTTGTTTTAGAAAACCAATATTTATTAGAAAAGTAGTAGCTGTCAGAGGAAATATGGCAGATGCCAGTATTGTAATCAATGAGGCGGCAGCAGGCGTTAAAAATCTTGAAACGGTATGGAAGTCTGTGGAGGCGTATGTTGAAAATTCTATTGAGCAGCTAAAAGACGTAGATAATTCCACGTTGTTGCTGCAGTTTAAAATGAGAATGCAAAGTACAGTAAATTCATGGTCAGAGGTGGGGAATATTACAGCGGAGCTTGTAGCATTGTTTGAAGAAGCCCAGAGAGAAGTGAATGTCAAAGTGAGAAGTGTAAAAGATCCGGGAAAAGAACTGCAGTTACAGCGGAAAAAATTAAACAATGCAGTGATTCAGTTTGATATGGACTATCTGCCGGAATTAAAAAACAGCATGGAACAATTAAGAAGGTCAATTCAGGAATTTGACAATGATATTGAGAACAGCTATCTAAGATGTATTCCTGAGATGAAAAATTTAATCACAAGGCTGACGGAGGCAGAGAAAATATATGAAAGCTCGAACTGCACTTCGGAAATCATGGAAAAAGTAATGGAAATGGTACAAGAAGAGAAATCCACTATGCAGGATACTTTGCTTGAAGCGGCGAAGACCATTCATAAAGGAACACTTGGGCTGAGGGATGACAGTTTGAAAGAGCAGATGGATGATGCCGTACTGATGCTGGAGGACATGATTAAAAAACAGGCAGAATATGCATATGGAATTCTGGAGCCTGAATTGACAGCGCTTGCGAAAGCACTGGAAAGTGTTGATGCGACGCTTCTGGAAAAATTAGATGAAAATCCATTTCAAATCGTGATGGATCTTCTTCCAAAAGTGGAAACGATCGAAGGGCTTGATCTGACACAGCCGGAGATTGCGGCAATGAAAGCAGCATATGAAACAGCACTGTCTGTATTGAATAGAATGGCGGGATCAGCAGATATCCTTAAATATATGTCAATTCATGACGAGCTGAAAAAGAAGTATGAAGATTTGGAACGGGTTTTTCAGGAAGCAAAAGCACTTTGTGATAAACTCGAGCTCCATAGCCGAAGCTTGAAAAACCTGTATCAGGTACATGAGGTAAAGGAATATTTTATAGAATGTGGAAAAACACATGAAATGAATTTGCAGGATCTTTTGAGACAGCTGAAGGAAGAGAATATGGAGCAGGCAGATGAGATGGCTGCTTGCAGAGAAGAGGTGGAAAAGGAACTTCGTGATCTGGAAAGTGCCCGAAGCGCATGGAGATAGAGTGATTAGAATTAAGACTGAGGGGGCGGCATACCCTTCAGTCTTTTGCGTTGTTCTGTAAGAACTTATCAGCATAGGAACTCACCAGGCGCGGATATTGACAAAAATGTGTGGGGGGGGGTAAAATAAAATGACATAAATCTTCAAAATCTGCACAAAATAGGGAGCAATCAACAATTTTGTTGAAAAATGTCCGGATCTGTAGTAGGATAAATAGGAGAAATATTTAGGGAAGAGGATGAAAAAAGATGAAGGGGAAGAAGAGAGTACATGCTTTTAAAAACAGGATGGAACACTGGCAAGTTGTATCAATAGGGTTGACAGTTTATGACGCTATTGCTATGATACTTGCTTTTTTTCTGGCATTATGGTTCCGGTTTGACTGTCGTTATACGATGATACCGGGAGAGTATTTGAATTTCTATTTTAAGTTTATTTTAATTTACGCTGTGATTTCAATCTTTGTGTTTAGGAAGATGCGTCTCTATAATAGTATCTGGAGATTTGCAAGCTACAGCGAGTTGTTGAGGACGGTTGTGGCAACCGGAATTACATTTGTGATCCACTGTGTGGGAATGAATGTATTTTTCGGAAGAATGCCACTTTCTTATTATCTATTCGGAATTATGATTCAGTTTGTGCTGACACTGGGAGTGCGTTTTTCTTACCGGTTTGTACTGCTTGAGAGAAGCCGTCAGAGAAAGACGGAAGAGATCGCGAAGGCGAAGAAGGTACTTCTGATCGGTGCGGGTAAGGCAGGACAGATGATCCTGCGTGATATCAAGACAGCTAAGGAGCTGAAGGACATCGTCTGCTGTATTATTGATGATAACCCGAATAAATGGGGGAGATATATAGAAGGGATTCCTGTGATCGGAGGAAGAGATGACATCCTCTCGTGTGTGGAACGGTTCAAGATTGAGAAGATCGTCGTGGCGATCCCGAGTGCGACAGCACAGGAGAAGAGGGACATCTTGAACATCTGTAAAGAGACCGGATGTGAGATGAAAAACCTGCCGGGTATCTATCAGTTCCTGACAGGCGAGGTGCGCGTCAGTGCACTGAAAGACGTAGCAGTGGAGGATCTTCTGGGACGTGATCCGATCAAAGTCAATATGCAGGAGATCAATGCCTTTATCCAAGACAAAAAGGTCATGGTAACAGGTGGAGGCGGAAGTATTGGTTCGGGTCTTTGCCGTCTGATCGCAGAGTACCATCCGAAACAGTTGATCATCTTTGATATTTATGAGAACAATGCATATGATATACAGCAAGAGTTAAAGAAAAAGTATCCTGAACTTGATCTGGTTGTATTGATCGGATCTATCCGAGACTCGAGAAGGATCAATGCGGTATTTGAGACTTATCGTCCGGACATCGTCTATCATGCAGCAGTACATAAGCATGTTCCGCTGATGGAGGACAGTCCATGTGAGTCTATTAAGAATAATGCGATCGGTACTTACAAGACAGCTTATGCGGCAATGATGAACGGCTGTCAGAGATTTGTTCTGATCAGTACGGATAAAGCGGTGAATCCGACGAATATCATGGGCGCCAGCAAGCGTCTCTGTGAGATGATCGTACAGTCCTTTGATCGTATGATCAAAGAGAAGACACCGGAAAGACTGCCGATTCTCTATGCACATGCAGATGATGAAGACGGAGCTATGGTGAAAAAACATGTCTTTTCGGAAGATATCAAGACAGAATTTGTGGCAGTTCGGTTTGGAAATGTACTTGGAAGTAATGGTTCTGTCATCCCATTGTTTAAAAAACAGATTGCATCAGGCGGACCGGTGACGGTTACGCATCCGGATATCATCCGCTACTTTATGACGATTCCGGAAGCAGTCAGCCTGGTATTACAGGCCGGCACTTATGCAAAGGGTGGAGAGATTTTTGTTCTGGACATGGGAAGTCCGGTCAAGATCGATACACTGGCGAGAAACCTGATCAAGTTGTCAGGACTAAAACCGGATATTGACATTAAGATAGAATACATCGGATTGAGACCGGGAGAGAAACTTTATGAAGAAAAGCTGATGGCAGAAGAGGGGCTGAAGAAAACTCCGAATGATTTGATCCATATCGGATGCCCGATTCCTTTCGAGGTGGAAGGTTTTCTGAAGCACCTTCAGTCTCTGATGGAAATGGCGTATGCAAATGACGAACATATCAGAGAAAAGGTTTCTGAGATTGTAACAACGTATCATCCGGCAGGGGAACACGGCAGCGAGAAAAAAGGCGAAGTGTATGAAAGGCTGCTGGGTGGAAAGACAGCAGAGAATGGACAGAAATAAATACATCCGATTATTCCCGAATGACAGTAGAGACTGCCATTCGGGAATCTGATGTAAAACGGAAACAGAATTCGGGGTCAGGTATCGCGAAATGGCGAAGCACACTCTTTTTTAGGAGAGATAGTATGTGGTATGTAATCCAAGTAGTGACGGGAAAAGAAGAAGAGACAAAGAATGTGATCGACAAAGAACTGAGCAGACAGTTTTTTGAAGATTGTTTCTATATAAGACGAGAACGGGTATGGAGACGAGATGGGCAGTGTATTGTTCATCTGGAAACGATGTTCCCGGGGTATCTCTTCATCAGTACTGACCAGCCAGAGGAGGTATACACAAAATTAAAAGCAATTCCTCAGATTACAAAACTTCTCCGGTCAGAAGAAGATATCTTTTTAACTGTCTCTCAGGAAGAAAGAGAATTTCTTGAGAATCTTCTGGATGAAGATCCGGAGGACGTTGTGAGATTGTCAAAAGTGACGGTGAATGAAGAAAAAGAGATTCTTACTGCAGAAGGTCCGCTCAGACATTATGTGGATTGGATTGTCAAGAAAAAGTTGAGGCTGCGATATGTGATGATCGAAATGGAGTTATTTGAAAAGAAACGAGAAATATTGATAGGGATAAAGTTGTAGGATTTCCGTAGGTGAAAGTATAAATGATTGCAAAATAGTTGGAACCATTGATGAGATGAGTTCTTTTAGTTTGGAGTATCAAAACATTTTTATTACTGTAGGAAATAATACGTTTAGAATTCGTTGATTTCATCTGAAAGTATTATTTCTGGGAATGCAGATCTTGATGAAGGAATTGTTGTTTTTCCAAATGTTGTAGTGAATGCAAATGCAAGGATTGGGACAGGAAGTATTATTTCAACAGGAGCAGTTATCGATCATGATGCGACAGTTGAGTGTTACTGCCATATCAATGCTTTAGCTGTTGTTGCATCAATGGCTCATGTGCCAGAATATGCGAAGATTGACTATGGACAGGTTTATACAGAGTAAATGGATGAGAAAAAAGAAAATGTATAGAAATGGAATAAAGAGAATTATAGATTTTATTTTAGCGTTGTGCGGTTTGATTATATTAAGCCCGGTTTTTCTGATTTTATGTGTTTGGATCAAGGCAGACAGTAAAGGACCGATTTTGTTTAAGCAAAAAAGGATAGGAGTCAATAAGTCCTATTTTAATATTTACAAGTTTAGAACAATGTATATTGATACACCAAAAGATATGCCGACACATATGTTAAAAGATCCGGATCAGTTTATTACAAAAGCAGGAAAATTTTTGAGAAAAACAAGTTTAGAGGGCGTTGATATAATAGGACAATCCACAGAGGCCTTGATTTTAAAGGGGGTTCGCTTGATTAGTCCAAATCATATTGTGGTGAATGCTGGTTGGGGATGCGCGCGTACGCCAATTAGAATTTAGGGAAAAAGTTATGTTTCAAGAGCAAGTTTCACGTTGCTCTTATTTGCGTGTTTAGAAAACAGTTGCAAATTAGGACTAAAAGACAGTCCGGAATAGATAGAAATATTGACAATAGATTAGACAATCAAAGGTGCATATCCTCACGTGGAAGCTCATGATTGTTCTGGTAGAAACTTAAGTGAATCATACGTCCAATGAGGACGGTGCTTTTGATTGTGTATCAATTTTCTCCTTTGGTTTCTGCTAGAACGAGGTTTCATGTCGGAGGCTTTATCCCCTGACGGAACCTTTGAGAGGATGCTTTATACATAAAATATCTAGCGAGTGGATGGTGAACTCGTGGATGTTTGGACATTGGATCAAGATGAAATAGATTAAGGAGAGAATGCGGATGAATAAGAAGTTATTAATTATCGGTGCTGGTGAATATGGTCAGATTACTCATGAGATAGCTGAGGCTATGGGTGTGTTTGAAAAGATTGATTTTTTAGATGATAACAGTGAGATGGCTGTTGGAAAAATGTGTGATATTGAGAAGTTTGCAGGAGAGTATTCTTTTGGAATTGCTGCAGTAGGTAATCCAGGAAAGAGAAGAGAACTCACTATGAGATTAGAAGAGAACTGCTACAACATTCCAGTATTGGTTCATCCAAGAGCTTTTGTTGGTAAGTATGCATCAATGAGAAAAGGCTGCATCGTAGAACCAATGGCAGTTGTTCATTCTGGAGCCAATCTTGGAGACTGTGTACTTGTATCTGCAGGAGCTGTAGTAAATCACAGTTCAATCGTGGAAGCATATAGCCATGTGAATGTAGGTGCCATTGTTGCAGCACATTCTTTTGTTGCTCCTATGACAAAGATTAAAGAAGGAGAAGTATTCTCTGGAACAAACTTTAATACAGAAGAAAAGAAACAGGGAACAGATGCATGGATTCAGGAACATATTGAAAAGTGTGGCAAAGAACCAAACCTGTTTGATGGAAATTAAAAGACAAGGGGGAGAAAAAAGAAATATGTCATATCAATTAACGAAAAAACAAAAAGCATACCTTCCAGTAAAACGTTTTTTGGATATCCTTGTATGTCTGCCAGCATGTATTATTTTAGCACCATTTATGTTGATATTTGCTTTGGCAATTAAGATTGATTCTCCGGGTCCGATTCTGTTTAAGCAGAAGAGAGTGGGAAAAAATAAAGAGTTTTTTGAAATTTGGAAATTTAGAACCATGAGAACAGATGCCCCAAAGGATATGCCAACTCATATGTTAAATAATCCGGAAGCATTTATTACTAAGACAGGAAAGCTCTACCGCCGCCTGTCAATCGACGAATTTCCACAGATCTATCAGTGTTTGCTTACTAACAACCTTTCTCTGATTGGACCAAGACCGGCATTATGGAATCAGGACGATTTGATTGCCGAGAGAGATAAGTACGGTGCAAATGATGTCAAACCTGGAATTACTGGATGGGCACAGATTAATGGTCGTGATGAACTTGAAATTGACGTAAAAGCAAAATTGGATGGGGATTATGTAAAAAATATCGGATTCATGATGGATATGAAGTGCTTAGTAGGTACAGTGATTTCTGTATTAAAAAGTGATGGTGTCGTAGAAGGCGGTACAGGAGAAATGAAGAAGAAGGGTGGAATGTAAATGAAGAAAGTTCTTATTACAGGGGCTAATAGTTATATTGGAACATCTTTCGAAAATTGGGTCACAGATAATTACCCGGGAGAGTTTGAAATACATACTGTTGATATGAAAAATCCATCTTGGAGAGAAAAAAGTTTCAATGGATATGATTCCATATTTCATGTAGCAGGAATTGCCCATTCTGATAACGGAAAAATATCTGCTGAAAAAGAAAAACTGTATCGTTCTGTAAATACAGATTTGACTATAGAAGTAGCAAAGAAAGCAAAAGAGGATGGTGTTGGACAGTTTGTGTTTATGTCCTCAGCTATTGTGTACGGCGCAAGTGCTCCAATGGGTAAAATTAAAATGATTACAAAGGATACACAGCCATCACCTAATAATTGTTATAGCGATAGTAAGTGGCAAGCAGAAAAAGGATTAAAAGAACTTGAAAGTAAAGAGTTCAAAATTTGTGTTCTGCGTCCGCCAATGATCTATGGAAAAGGAAGTTTAGGTAATTACCCAGTATTAGCTAAATTTGCTCAAAAGCTGCCAATATTCCCAAAGGTAAATAACACTCGTTCCATGCTTTATATTGAGAATTTGTGCGCGTTTGTCAGATTGATGATTAAAAACAGTGAGAGTGGAATTTTCTGGCCGCAGAATAAGGAATATAGTAATACAACTGATTTGGTACAGATGATTGCTAAGGAGCACGGAAAGAAGATTGTAACCACTGGCTTATTTAACTGGGGATTGTATATTTTTCGTTTATTCACAGGTCTAGTAGATAAGGCATTTGGTAGTTTAGCATATGATCAGAAGATTAGTGAGTACAAAGAAGAATATTGTGTAGTCGATTTAAAAGGAAGTATTGGAAGAACAGAGGGGAAGATATGAAGCGAACAGAAACAACAAAATTACCAAAGGCGTTGATGCTTGCGTCAGTTGCTTCTATGATAGATTTGTTTAATGAGGATAATATAAATATTTTATTAGATTATGGGTACAGCGTAGATGTAATGGCCAACTTCGAAGAAGGGAGTATAACAAGTGCAGAGAGAGTGGCACAATATAAGCAAGAATTAGTAGACAGGGGGGTGGGCGTTTATCACGTACCCATCCCTAGGAGTCTTTTCAAAATAAGAAATATATTTTCGTCATATAAAATGATTAAAGCGAAAGTAGATAAAGAAAATTACAATTTAGTACATTGTCATTCTCCAATAGGTGGAGTTGTGTGTAGATTGGCCTGTAGAAAGGCAAGAAAAAGGGGAACAAAAGTTATCTATACTGCTCATGGTTTTCATTTTTTTAAAGGGGCTCCTTTAAAAAATTGGATTCTTTTCTACCCAGTAGAAAAAATGTGTGCAAAAGTTACTGATATATTAATTACAATAAATGGAGAAGACTATAGTAGAGCAAAAGCTTGGAAGTCTGTAGATGTAAAGTACGTGCCAGGAATCGGTGTGCATACAGATAGATTTTCATTGGATGCGGTTGAAGATTCCAGTTTAAGAGAACAACTAAATTTCACAACAGATGATTTTGTATTTATGAGTACGGGACAGATATCTGTAAGAAAAAACCAAGAAGCTATTATTCGTGCAATAAGCAAGATAAATAATCCTAAAATCAAATATTTGATTGTTGGTACGGGTGAACTGGAAAAACAATTAAAGCTATTGGCGAAAGAGTTAAATGTTGAGAATAGAATTATTTTTGCGGGATATCGAGGTGACGTAAATAAATTGTTGCGAGTCGTAGATGCTTTTATTTTTCCGTCGTTACAGGAGGGGCTCCCAGTAGCGTTAATGGAAGCCATGGCATCGGGATTACCTGTTATTTGTAGTAATATTCGAGGAAATACAGATTTGATTCAACACGGAGAAGGTGGATATCTTGTTGAACCTAGAGATTATTCAGGATACGCAGAGGCTATGTTAGAATTATATGATAATTATGATAATCTAGAGGAAATGCGAAGAGTTAATGTCGAAACAATGAAAAGTTTTGATACAAAAGTGATTAATGAACAAATGAAAAAAATATATAGAGTTTAAATGGGGTGATTATATGAAAACTTATAGAAAGGTTTCTGTCATTATTCCAGTATATAATGCGGAAAAGTACTTAAAAGAAACGATGGAAAGTATTTTGGGGCAGACATATAAAAATTTAGAAATCATATTAGTGAATGATGCGTCAAGAGACAATAGTTATGAGCTGTGCAAAAAATACACTAAGACGGATGATAGAATTATTCTGATTAATAACGAAGTAAATAAGGGGCAAAGCGTGTCTAGAAATATAGCTTTAAATCATGCAAGTGGTTATTATGTATGTTTTGTAGATAGTGATGACATTATTCCTAAAGAAGCTATAGAAAAATTTGTACATGAAATAGAAATACGCGATGTGGATGTGTTAGGATTTAATGCTAAAGTTATTTCAGAACAAAAGGAGGAAAACTACGCCAAAGCCGTGTACGATGCTTCTGTATTAACAGGGGAAGACTACCTTGTTAGAATGATTCAAAAAGATCAAATGTATGACGTGGTCTGGATGTACTTTTACAAAAAGGAAATTATTGATAAAAATCATGTGCGTTTTGTTGAAGGCCGAGTTTTTGAAGATGAGGTTTGGGTTCCTGATATTTTTATCAATACATCAAGAGCCTCTTATTTTGATTATGAAGGATATTGGTATTATATTCGAGAATCGTCAACCATGACAAGAAAAGACATTTTTTTAAAGAAATACGATGACGCAAAGAAAAATTGTGAGTACTTGATTTCTCTTTCAAAAAATTTTAAAAATGAAAAATCTGGGAAATTGTTTGCCGATTATGTTGTAAGAATATATATGGAATCTACAAAATATTTATTGGCTAGTGGAAAAAAAGAACAACGAAAAATAGATTATAAATTTATAAGGCAAAATATTTTTGAAAAAAAGACGATTATAAAATACATAATATTTAAAATAAGCAAAAAATCTTATTTTAGGTTAAAGAATGTTTCAATTTAAAGTATAGGATATAGAAGGAAAATGATTATGGAAAAAGTAGGATTAGCGGTAGTAACATATGTAATTAATTATGGTAGTTTTTTACAGTCTTTTGCTACTCAGCAAAAAATAAAGAGTTTGGGATATAATACTGAAATTATTAACATTGAAGGAGTAAAAGATAATATAGGTAAAGAAAGAAAAAAATATTTTCTTTCACGCTGCCTAAATATAAATGAGTTAAAAAGCTATGTAGTAACATTAAAAGGAATTGTAAGAAAAAAAATTGATAGAAAATATGCAAGTCAGATAAAGACACGTGATGAAGTGTTTAGTAAGTTTTATGACGATTATTTTAAGTTTTCTCCTGTAGAATATGGATGGGATAATGTGGGGAAAATGTGTAATAAATATAAAGCTGTGGTAGTAGGGAGTGACCAATTATGGAGACCGGTAAATATTGCTGGAGACTTTTACACTTTGAATTTTGTCCCTGATAATGTTCTTAAAATATCATACTCTACAAGTTTTGGCGTATCAAAACTTCCTAAAAAAATTGAAGAAAAAGCGAAAGCTTTTTTGCGTAGAATTGAGTTGCTTTCTGTAAGAGAAGTGAGCGGGCAAAAAATGGTTAAAGATTTAATAGGTCGAGAAATTCCTGTTGTGTGCGATCCTACAATGCTTTTGTCGGCAGAAGAGTGGGAATCTTACATTAACAAGGAAAGGATAATTGATGAACCTTATATACTGTGCTATTTTTTAGGCTCAAACGAAGAGTACCTAAAATTTGCAAAAAGATTAAAGGAGAATAAGAAAACTAAGTTAGTAGGTCTTGTGCACTGTGCGGGGTATAATACAAAAGTCAATGTATATATGGATGAAACACCATTTAATGTTGGACCATTGGAATTTATTAACCTTATTAAATATGCGGAATATGTCTTGACAGATTCATTTCATTGTTGTGTATTTTCCATTCTATTTGAAAAATCGTTTTTTGCTTTCAAGAGATTCTCTGATGGGGATGAAATGTCTACGAATGATAGATTAACTACTTTGTTTAATTGGACTGGAATAAAAAATCGTTTACTAGATGGAAATGAAGAAATTAATGAAAAATTGTTTTCTAATATCAATTATGCTGAGGTTAAAGAACGTTTAAATATTAAAAGAGCCGAGTCGATAAAGTATTTAGAAGATGCATTAGGAGGAAAACATGATTAAGTTGGCAGACAGGTCGACATGTACTGGATGTAATGCCTGCGTAAATAGTTGCAAGTTTGGTGCTATAGAAAAAAGAACTGATCAATATGGATTTATTTATCCATACATAGACAATTCTAAGTGTAAAAATTGTACAAGATGTGTCAAATCATGCCCTGTTTTAGAAAAACAAAAAGAAGAGGAAGAGCCATATGTTGCTTTTTTAATGCAGAGTAAAAGGATTGACCACTTAGAAAAAAGTGCATCGGGGGGATTTATTTCCGAGTATATCGAACACAATATGAATAATAAACTTGATGCAGTGGTAGGTGCTGCCTTCGATTCTAATTTTAATGTAGTGCATACTTTGTGTACTTCCAGAGAGGAATCTTCAATTCTGCAAGGATCAAAATATGTACAAAGTGATATAGGCGATACTTACTCAAAGACAGAAGAGTATTTGAAAGACGGAAGAAAAGTATGTTTTATTGGAACACCGTGTCAGATTGCCGGGTTGTATGGATATTTAGGAAAAACATATGATTCGTTGTTTACAATAGATTTCCTTTGTCACTCTGTTCCTTCTCCAAAAGCTTGGCAGATTTATTTGAAGCGTCAAGAAAAGAAATTTGGAAGTATAATAGATGTACATTTTAAGGATAAGAAGTATGGTTACACTTTCCCGACACTTTCAATAAAAACAACAAAACACGGTAAAGAAAAGATTTATTATTTTACAAGTCAAGCTGATGGATTTATGTCAGCATTTTTGCAAGGACGAATTTCCAGAGAGTGTTGTGAAAACTGTAAATTTAGAAATATACACTATAGTGATATAACGGTAGCTGATTACTACCAATATTCCAAATTGACATCTGAGTTTAAAAGCAATATGGGCGTTAATAGGGTTGTTACTTGGAATAAAAAAGGGATGCAAATGGTCGAATCAATAAAAGATAAAGTTATTTCTGTAGAAGTTGATCCAAGTAGTATATTTGTAAAAAGCGATTTTGGAAACACTCATCATTACAGTGGGAAGAAAGATAATGTTAATGATGTAGAGAAAATTCTGGAAAATAGGTTAAAAGTCGATATAAAATCTCGTATTGTCAGTGTTATTAGGATTATTTTATATAAAATAGGGTTACAAGATTTTGTGAAAAGAATAGTAAAAGGATAATGAGATGATAAAAGTTAGTATTATTGTACCTGTGTACAACGCAGAAAAATTTTTACGTCAGTGTTTGGAATCTATCCAGGCTCAAACACTGCAGGATATCGAAGTGATTTTGATTAATGATGGTTCCGACGATGACTCAATAAAAATATGCGAGGAATTTGCTGATAAGGACGCACGATTCTTTTTATACACACAAGAGAACCAAGGTGCGGGAGTTGCACGTGATAACGGCATTAGTTTAGCTAAAGGCGAATATATCGGATTTGTTGATTCAGACGATTGGATAGAACCTGAAACTTTCGAAAAAATGTATTCTGCAGCTATGTCCTACTCAGTTGATGTAGTGCGTTGTAATACTGTTATGCATAAGGGAAAACAAACTGAAATTCGATGGAATCCGCCGTACTGTAATAGATTTATTTCTCCAGATGAGATTTGTAAGGAGATTATTCCTTTATTAATTGCACCGAAAAATGAGAAAGAATACAATAATCGATTATTAAGAGGTTGTGTTTGTAATATTTTTAAAAGAAAGATTATTCTTGAAAATAATATTCACTTTACTAAACTTAAAAGTGGAGAAGATGTCTTATTTACAATAGAGAATTTACTTGCGTCAAACGGACTTGTGATTTTGCCGGAACACTTTTATCATTATATGTTTTATAATAATGATTCTTTATCAAAAAGCTCGAGCAGTATTGACTTAAAACAAAGAAATGAATTACGTGCACGCATGAAAGACTTGGTAATCAACACAGTTGGTTTTAACGAAATTGAAAAAAGATGGAAACAAGAAGATAGAAGATTAATTTATCTAGATGTTAGGATAATTGCGGTATATTCTTCAGGTGAAACGGCGCGCGAAAAAATAAAAAAGCTTAAATCATTATTGGATTCTACCGAATGTAGAGTTGCATTTTCGGATGAAATTTCTAAAGAGTTGCCATTTCAGATGTACATTTTGTACTGGTTGATAAAAAATAAAATGGCAAAGGTATTATATTGGTTAGTGAGGATCAAATTTAAAGGAGAAATAAAAAAATGAGGAAAAGTAGAATATTATTTTCCTTTGATGATGCAAGGTTAGATACCTATAATGCTGTAAAGGTAGCTGGAAAATATGGAATAAAGTCAACAGTTAACGTAACAACAGCTTATGTAGATAAACTAATAGATGATAGTAATAGACCATCTGTATTGCCAGCAATGAGTCGGGAACAGGTTATCGAATTGTCAAAGGAGTGCTATGTAGAATTGGCTGGTCATAGTCATAATCACAAGAACGATTTTGATGATATTTTGAAAGGGAAAAAATATTTACAAGAATGGATTGGAGAGGAACAGTCAATCGGATTTGCAAGCCCTAATTCTAAATTATCATTTCGTGAGAATACCTTATCTCAGTTTAAGGATAATGGTTTTGACTACGTTAGGATAGGTCCTAAAATTGGACGAAGAAATTCAATTTATAGAGTGTTGCGTAAAATATCTAGATTATTTGGTGTTCGGAGTTTGCTTTATTGTACTTATATAGAGACGCTGAAAAGTACTGTTGAAGATAAGTATGTTGTACATGGTGTACCTGTACTAAATGATAATACAGTAGGACAATTTAAATACATCGTTGATAAATGTATTAAAAATGGATATGACTGTATTTTCATTTTTCATAGTGTTCTAAACGATGAAGAGTATATGTCAGATGATACATGGACATGGAGTATGAAAAAGTATGTTGAATTTTGCGAATATTTGCAAGAAAGAGAAAGAGAAGGACAAATAATATTTTCTTCTACTAAGGAATTGGTAAATTACCAATAATTTGAGGTGACTAGAATGGAAATTTTTATTTATTGTGTATTGTTTGTCTTAGCCTTATTTAGTTCTCGGCTAAAATTGAAAAGATGGATAAATTCTGTGTCTGTTTTTAGTATGTTGTGGTGCTTTAGTGGTGCTATTTCAACTATGGGCTTATTTAGTATGAGAATACCAGGGAATGAGGTTCATCAATACGCGTGGACGTTCGTTATATGTGTAGACATAGCATATTTAGCGACCATTAATTCTAAAAGAGAAATTTCGGACTCCTTAAGAAATTTTAAGTTGGATAGAATTGTAATTTTGCAAACTTTGACAATAATTCTAGTAGTCCCTTTATTGGTCAAGATGATAACCGTGTTTTTTACATCTGGGAGTCTGACTGCAATTAGAAATTTTTATTTCAGTGGCGAAATATTTTCGTCCATTTATGCGGATTTGATTTTTCGTCAGGTGCCGTTTGGTTTTTTAGAAGGATTGATTATTTGTTACGTATATGTTGGATTTATTAACAAAAAGCCTAAATACATATTGTATGCAATTCTAAATACACTCCTGGCAACCTTTATAAGTGGTGGTCGATATCCTGCAATGTTATTGGTATATTCGTTATTAATATTGTTAATAACTGAGAAGAAAAATAATAGCAAAAATAAACAGGAAAAAAAGTACGACAAAAAAATGAAACGAATACTAGTATTTGTAATGTTGTTTATTCTTTTTATTACATTGAATAGAGGACAAGCACTAATTAGAACTATTGTTGCTTATTTTTCTGGAAGTTTATCCTTTCTGGATTATACTATTTCTTCACCAGCACAATTTGGATTAAATGAAAAATTATTTGGATACTTAATATTGGGAGCATTTATAGAACCTGTTGTGTTGATTTTAAAAGTTTTAGGACTTTCGACAGCAAAAGTTCCACAGTGGTATTTTAATATATATTGCCAACAATTCTATAATATTGGTACCGTAGGTGAACCTATTTATTTTAATAATAATACAACGATTATTTATTATATTTTAAGAGATTTTGGACCTATAGGTATTGTATTTTGTGGACTGGCTGCTGGTTTTGTTTTGGCAAGGATAAGTAATCGAGGAAAAAAAGGAGACGTTTTTTGGCAACTCATCTATATATATGCATGTAATGTTATGTTCAACAGTGTAATGACATATCAATTCTTTGGTATGACACCAGTTTTTGTTATTTTATTACTCTTCTTATTTTCAAGTAGATTAGTCAAAATTCGTATAAAAATATAAAAATAAAGAGAAGGTGAAAAAATGACAAACAAAGCTCAAGGAAGAATTGTCAAGAATACAATATATCTATATATTCTTACCATTGCTAAAATGATTTTTCCCATGATAACATTACCATATTTAACTAGAGTATTTTCAACGGATATGTATGGAATGGTTTCATTTGTGAAATCTTGTGTGTCTTATGTTCAGATAGTAATAGATTTTGGATTTATTTGGTCTGCGACAAAAGAAATTACAGAAGCGAGCACTAAAGATAAAAGTTACATCGATAGAATCATTGGCGATACAATATATGCTAAAGCAGTCTTGGGGTTATGCTCTGGATTGGTTCTGTTTCTAATGAGCGGTTTTGTTCCGCTATTAAGGGAAAATATATTATTTTCAATACTATATTTTGTGGCGGTGATTATTTCGATATTTATTCCCGATTTTTTCTTTCGCGGGTTAGAAAGAATGGAACTAGCTTCAATGCCATATACCATTGCAAAGGGGATTTCTACGGCATTAACATTGGTATTAGTGCACGATGACAGCACCGCAATTTTAATCCCAATTTTAGAAATTATTTCCACATTGAGTGCAGTAGCAATTTCTATGTATTATGTAAAAAAATTAGGCTATACTGCAAAGGTTACTAACTTACGAGCTTGTATAACTAAAATTTGTGGGTCCGCAATTTATTTCATGTCATCATTTGCAACTACGGCATTTGGTGCGCTAAATACATTGCTGGTTGGGATATTTATGAATGTTTCAGATGTGGCTTATTGGAGTGTTTGTAATACTATAGTAGTAGCAATTCAATCATTATATAATCCGTTACTAAACAGCCTTTATCCGCATATGATAAAGAAAAAAAGTAGGAAAACCATAAGGACAGCATTGACGTATTTTATGCCGATTATCACATTAGGATGTGTTGTCGTACTTATTTGGAGTGAACCAATTATTACGGTTGTTTGTGGTAGTGAATATAAAGAAGCAGCTAAGTTGTTTAGATATTTAACCCCGGTCTTGTTTATAAGTTTTCCATCACAGTTGTATGGTTGGCCGGCACTAGGTGCTTTAGGGAAAGCTAAAGAAATCTCTAAATCAACAATTATCGCAGCTATTGTGCAGGTAATTGGGCTGTTTATCTTAATAATGTTAGGGAAATTTACGTTTGTGAATTTGGCATTCGTGAGGTTTATTTCAGAATTATCTATGTTTGCGGTTAGATATAGGTATTATGCGATATTTAAAAGTGAGTACGAGCAATAATTTAGATGGGAAGTGAGAAGAAATGAAGTCGGTCGGATTAATTACTTCATGGCGTGATAATTATGGGTCTGTGTTGCAATGCTATGCAACACGTACATATGTAGAAAAACAAGGATACCATTGTGATGTTTTGTATGAAGAAAATAAGGGAATAGAAAGGTATCAACATTATGTAAAAAGATTTTTATTCCTTGGAAGTAGAATGATTCAATTTCCAGAGTTATTTAAAAAATATAAAATTATGAAGAATAATGCAATTCATTCATCTAATAAAATCAGGAAAGAATCACTAGATCAAATTAAGAGTTTTACAGATGAATATTTACAGCCCAAAGGATGCGGATACAAGTTATTAAAAATTTTGGCTCATTCAGATGAATATGTTAGGTTTATTGCAGGTAGCGATCAAATTTGGAATTCACAAGAGCCTATTAACCCAGTCTGTTTTTTATCTTTTGCTCCTAACGAGAAAAAAATAGCACTTGCGCCAAGTTTTGGAGCAGGAAGTGTTGCTAGGTTTAATCGAAGGGATTTAAAAAAATATATTTCAAATTTTTCGATGTTATCTATTCGAGAAGAACAAGGTGTAGAAATTATCCGGGAAGTGGCCAAAAAGGAAGCTCTTAGGTTGGCAGATCCTACAATACTTCTTACGGCAGATGAGTGGCGTGAGTTTTCAAAGAATGGGATAGCGTTACAGGATGAGTATATACTTTTGCATTTTTTAGATAAACCAAACGAAAAAGTTTTGAGATTTATAAAAGATATGCAAGAGAAGAAAAAATATAAAGTGGTTGTTTTTGCATATGCACATGAGGAATTTTCAATAATTGAAAATGTGAAGATTCTTGACGGAGCACCGCAGGATTATGTTTCATTAATAGATAACGCTGCTTTGATTTGTACAGACTCTTTTCATACAACATTGTTTTCTATATATTTCGAAAAGTATTTTTATACATTTGAAAGAAGCTATGGAAATGTAATTTCACAATCAAGTCGAATAGAGAATTTACTAAGACGATACAATTATGAAAGAAGATATATAAAGAACGATGGTGGATTTGAGGCAGAATTCGATAATTTAAAAATGATAGAAACTAAAGATATTATTAATTTGGAAAGAAAAAGGATTACCAAATATTTATCTGAGGTATTACCTAAAGAAAAAATGAATGGTTATCTTCCAAAGTTAAAAGGGATTGATAGTTGTACCGGGTGTGGTGCTTGCATAAGCATATGCCCTAAAAAAGCCATTTCATTTGAGACGGATAATAAGTTTGACTATTCAATTCCAAAAATCGAAGAGGAAAAATGTGTAAAATGTGGTTTGTGTGAGAAGACGTGCCAATCGTCTAAAATTGTTCATGTTGAAGAAAAAAAAGCATATATTGCATACAGTTGTGATGAAGAACTAAGACAATTATCTGCATCCGGAGGTGTGTTTTCTGCTTTAGCATCATATATTATCCAGCAAGGCGGAATAGTGTATGGTGCTTGTATAGATTTTAGTGGTAATGAGGTTCATGTTTTCCACAAAAAAGCAGAAAGTTATGAAGAATTAAAACCAATTCTAAATTCAAAATATGTACAAAGTAGTGTGGTGCAATCATTTCAAGAAGTAAAAGGAGGTTTGGAGAAAGGTAGACTGGTACTATTTTCAGGGACATCATGTCAAGTTCAAGCATTGTATGCCTATTTAGGAGATAAAAATCGAGATAACTTATATACAGTAGATTTAGTGTGTCATGGGGTTCCGGGGGAACGTATGTTTCAAAAATATATTGCATATTTGGAAAAGGAACATGATGCTCTAATTGAAGAGTTTTCATTTAGAACTAAGAATATAAGCGACAGTTTTTATGTTCTAACTTATACGATAAGCCATAAAGATGGACGAAAAGAAACTATACATAGGCCAATTAAGGATTCAGGATATTATAGAATGTTTATGGCAGGAGAAATATACAGAGAATCTTGCTATCGTTGTCAATTCGCTAACTTGAACAAGCCTGCCGATATAACTCTAGGTGATTACTATGAAGCAAAAGAAGATTATCCGGAATTGTTTGATGGATCAAAGGGCAATTTAAGGATGGATAAAGGGATATCTTGTTTACTAGTTAATAATACGCAAGGACAAAAACTGATAGACTTGGCAAAAGAATATTTACATATGTATCAAGTAAATTGGAAAAAGGTTCAAAGCAGTCACCCACAATTGCAAAAACCGCAGATGTATTCGAAAGATAGATTTATCTATTTTGATATGTATAAAAGATATGGGTATCGACATATTGAAAAATACATTCAAAGAAGAGATTTTACTAAAAAGATAATAAAAAAATTGTTACACAAGTAGAATCAGCGACAGGTTGATGAATAATCCGGGGTGAAATCCATCACCTGTCCGGTGTATGGGGTTCTTCCGCAATTATCCGTTTTTTGCCTTTTTACATTATCGGAAATATAGTATAATTTAATTAACATATCAAAAGATATGAGGAGGCAGTCAGATGTCGGGTTCACACGGTACATTATGTATAAATAGTTTTTATCCTGAAACCGAATTAAATATAACGGAGATCCAGGAATATGAAAAACAGACTTTAATACGAATGAAATCAATCTCCAAGGATTGCAGGTGCCCGAAATGTGGCTGATTATTCCGTACGATTCGTACCAGTAATACACTGTTCAGTTCCACCTGTAAGGTGGCAGTCGCACAATAGTATATTCATGGTGTATTTTTAACTTTTCGCATGTTTAATTGTAAGCGATGTATAACAACACGGTTTGTCGCCATCAACTTTTCATGAGATAATCGCTTCAGGAGTGAAGTATATTTCTGTATCAGCTGTATTTGTAGTTGGAGACGTTTACTCTAACTGCAATTGATTCCGGTTGAATTCACTCTGAATAATCTTTAGGAGTGAATTACTATGAGTTCAAAAAGACTGCACTACTCTGATGAAAAATGGCTTAACCTGATTAACGAATGCCGGTCCAGCGGGCTCTCTGACAAGGACTGGTGCATGGAGCATCAAATAGGTATCAGTACTTTTTATTACCATGTTAAACAACTTCGTAATAAAGCATGCAGTATTCCGGCAGCTACTATAGGTGCCGTGATTCCCTGCCAGAAGCAGGAAGTTGTGGAACTGAATTTCAACCCTGTAACTGAAACACCAATGAGTTGTAGTTCAGATGAGGTTACTGCAACTGCTATTAAAATCTTAATGCATGGGATTCAGATTGAAATCACGAATGCTGCGGCAGAGGCTACAATTGTTCAAACACTGGCGGCTCTGCAAAAGTTATGTTAGGCGACCTGTCCGGTGTTTCCAAGATTTTTGTAATCACCGGCCGCACCGATATGAGAAAGAGTTTTGATGGACTCATGGCTATCGTTCGGGACAGTTACAACTGAACCACTATAAACGCAGGCTCGCTGGTTTATCAAAGGAACTCTTGAATATTTGGAGCCGATTTACAGCCGGCTGCATGAGGAACTCATAGGAAGAGACCTTATCCATGCAGACGAAGTTCCTTGTCAGGTATTGCACGAGGATGGCCGAAAGGCAACTCAGAAATCCTACATGTGGATTTATCAAAGCGGAAGCGATGGAAAGTCTCCGGTGTATGCAAAAGATGAGAAGCAGACGCGTTATAACGTGGAGATGTTGCTGACCGGAGAAGATTATACGGAACTTCCGAATACCTATGTTATTTTTATCTGTGATTTTGATCCATTTGGAAAAGACAAGTATCGCTATACCTTTCGGACAACGTGTCAGGAATCTGAAAATGTGGATTTGGAAGATGGGCGAACCACTGTGTTTTTAAATACCCGTGGAAAGAACGAAAGTGAAGTTCCGGGAGAATTGGTCACATTTCTGCAGTACATGAAAGAGGATCTTGAGGGAAGCGAAAAGGAGTTTCACGACCCATATGTGGAGCAGTTGCAGAAGTTTATCCGCAACGTTAAGGGAAGTCGGGAGATGGAGGAACGCTTTATGATTTTTGAAGAGATGCTGAAAGAAGAACGGGCTGCCGGATTTGCAAAAGGGCGTGCTGAAGGAGTTGCAGAGGGGCGAATTTCTGAGAGTAAGGATACGTTACTCTTATTTTTGCAGAATCTTGGAACGGTTCCTAAAGTACTTTCGGATCAAATTGAAGAACAAGGTGATTTGGATGTACTGAAAGAGTGGATCAGGATGGCATTCCAATCGAAATCTGTGGAAGAATTTGCAAAGAAGATAAAATAAGAATCTACATCGGAGAATATCCGATCTAATATCATCAGCCGTGGCTGTTCTGGCCGGGGCTGATGATAAAAAGGAACAAGTCAATGCCGTTTCGGGCAGATATTCAAAGAAGAGCAGAGGAATTCTATATTTTGTAGTTTGATGATTAGCATAAATATATGGTATCTGTTATAATGAGAGTTAGAAAGTGTGGAAATACTGAAAGGAAGGAATCGGTTTTAGAGGACGAAAGGGGATGATATGCCATGGGCATTTATTTAAATCCGGGAGCAGCAGGGTTTAAAATGTCTTTAAATTCCGAAATATTTGTTGATAAAAGTGAACTGTTAGATGTGACAAATCGCTATGTGAATACACAACAGAGGTTTATGTGTGTCAGTCGTCCGAGGCGTTTTGGAAAGTCAATGGCAGCAGATATGCTGGCAGCCTATTATGATTGCGGGGATGATACAGAGGAATTGTTTGAAGGACTTTCCATCAGTCAGTGTAAGTCTTACCGAAAACATTTGAATCAGTATGATGTGCTGAAGATTAATATGCAGGAATTTTTAAGCAGATCAGATGATGTGGAAGGGATGCTTACATTAATGCAAAGAAGAATTCTGTCTGATTTAAAGCAGAAATATCCGGAATATGTACGGGAGGAGGATCTTGTCTTTGCAATGCAGGATGTGTATTCTCATACAAAACGTTCTTTTGTAATCTTGATTGATGAATGGGATTGTTTGTTTCGTGAGTATCAGCAGGATCAGAAAGCCCAGAAAAAGTATCTGGATTTTTTGCGTGCGTGGCTGAAAGATCAGGATAATGTAGCATTTGCTTATATGACGGGGATTTTGCCAATTAAGAAATATGGTTCCCATTCGGCATTGAATATGTTTACGGAATATTCTATGACAGAACCGGGGGAGCTGGCTGCGTATTTTGGTTTTACAGAAAATGAAGTAAAAAATCTTTGCATGGAATATGGAATGGATTTTGAAGAAGCAAAGGCGTGGTATGACGGGTATGGTTTGATTACGCACAAACAGGACAGAGATATTTGCTATTCTATGTACAGTCCAAAATCTGTTGTGGAAGCAATGCTTCGCCACAAATTCGGAACTTATTGGAATCAGACAGAAACTTATGAGGCGTTAAAAGTTTATATTCAGATGAATATGGATGGTTTGAAAGATGCGATAGTCGGGATGCTGGCAGGAGAGAGTATTCGGATTAATACGGGAACATTCAGTAATGATATGACTACTTTTGCTACCAGAGATGATATTCTGACTTTATTGGTGCATTTAGGATATTTGACTTATGATGGAATCTTAGAATCAGTGAGTATTCCAAACAAAGAGGTTTCCAAGGAATATGTGAATGCTATTAGTACCATGGATTGGAAGGAAGTTATTACCTCTGTAGAGGAATCCCGCAGACTTCTGGAGTCACTTTGGAATATGGATGGTGAAGCAGTGGCGGAAGGTATTGATCGGGCGCATCGTGAAATCTCTATTTTGCAGTATAATGATGAGAATTCCCTAAGTTGTACGATTAATCTGGCTTTTTATTTTGCAAGAGAATATTACACGATTATCAGGGAATGTCCGTCAGGAAAAGGGTTTGCAGACATTTGTTTTATCCCCAGAAAGTTGCATGCAGATAAACCGGCAGTAGTTATAGAATTGAAGTGGAATAAAAGTGCGAAAGGTGCGATCGATCAGATTAAAGAGAAACAATATATAGATGCCTTGAAGGATTATGAAGGAAATCTGTTGCTGGCAGGAATTAATTATGACAGGGAGACGAAAAAACATACTTGTATGATTGAAAAGATGAATATATCATAAAAGAAAAGAGCGAGGAGAGGGACATATGAAAAGTTTATTGATTCTCGGAGCAGGCGGCTTCGGGCAGATGGTGAAGGAAACAGCGATCCAGCTGGGGTATGAGGAGATCGTATTTCTTGACGATGCGGCGTTTGGAAAGGACGTAGTCGGAAAGTGCTGCGACTATACGGCCAGGTATGGAGAATACAAGATGGCAGTAGCGGCATTTGGGAATAATCATACGAGGTTATTCTGGACAGACAAATTGCTGGAGGCAGGATATGAGGTGCCATCGATCGTGCATCCGTCTGCAATTGTGAGTCCAAGTGCGGTTTTGGGACCTGGATGTTTTATCATGCAGCGCGCGGTAGTGAATACGCATACCCATGTGGATCGGGCGGCGCTTGTCAACAGCGGTGCAGTTGTGGATCATGATTCGTTGGTATGCGCCGGAGCGCATGTGGGGCTTGGAAGTGTAGTAAAAGCAAACTGTACGATCGAGCAGGAGAAGAAGGTAGAGGCAGGAGAAGTAATCTTCTCTACCAGGAGAAAGATCGAAGGTGTGGACAGCAGAGCGCTTGAGGATGCACTGTATGCATTTGGATTCGGTCCCCAGTGCAGTTATGTAAAACCGTTTGGGGAAGGGCACATCAATGAGACTTACGCAGTATATATGCCGATGGAAGACGGCACAGAGAAGCCATTATACGTACTGCAGAGAATCAATATCAATGTGTTCAAAGAGCCTGGTAAGGTAATGGAGAATATTTTCGGAGTGACAGAGTTTTTACGGGATGTGATCCGTCGGGAAGGCGGAGATCCGGATCGTGAGACACTGGCTTATATCAAGACGAAGAGCGGAGAGACGTATTTTGAAGATGATGAAGGACAGCCATGGCGCTGTGCGAATTTTATCACCAATTCTGTGTGCTATCAAATGGTGGAGCGTCCGGAGCAGTTTTACCAGTCAGCCAGAAGTTTTGGTCATTTTTTGAAGCAACTGGGTGAGTATCCGGCAGAGAGTCTTTATGAGACGATTCCGAATTTCCACGACACGGTAAAACGATTTGAAGCGTTTGCACAGGCCGTAGAGCGAGATGTGAAGAACCGCGCCCGTCTGTGCCGTTCGGAGATAGAATTTGCACTGGCGAGAGAAAAAGACTGCGGAGCTCTGATGAGCAGGATGGAAGCAGGTGTTCTGCCGCTGCGTGTGACACACAATGATACAAAACTGAATAATATTTTATTTGACGCAGAGTCCGGAAAGGGATTGTGTATTATTGATCTGGATACGATCATGCCGGGACTGGCAGCCAATGATTTTGGAGATTCGATCCGTTTTGGCGCATCTACGGCGGAAGAAGATGAACGTGATCTGGACAAGGTCCATTTTGATATTAATCTGTATGAACTGTATGTGAAAGGGTATCTGGAGATGGCAAGAGATGTTCTGACACCGGAGGAGTTAGAGAGTCTTCCGTGGGGCGCAAGGCTGATGACATTCGAATGCGGAATCCGGTTCCTGATGGATTTTCTGCAGGGAGATACGTATTTCAAGACCGCATATCCGGAGCACAATCTGGTCCGTGCCCGTACACAGTTTAGACTGGTGCAGGAGATGGAAGATCAGTTTGATGAAATGTGTCGGATTGTGAGAGAGGGCTAGGAGGATGGATCGTCTTCTTCCCGTTTGGATACAATTACTAATCGGCAGTATAGTATAATTTCTGTTATGATTATGGAAATAAAGGCAATGCCGCCTATGATCAATCGTTCCATTTTGGCCCCCTCCTTTGCTCACTGGCAATTATGATTTTTGAGGAATATATAGTATAGTATATTCCTCGATTTATTTTTCTATACTTGCTAAAGGTGATTTTTGCTGTGGTTTACGGAAAATCGGATCTTTAAAAATTGACAAAAAAAATCATAAGTGATAATCTTAAATGGAAACTGTAAATTTTTATAGCAGAGAGGGAATTTGGATGAGTGGATATATTGATATGCACTGTCATATTCTGCCGGAAGTGGATGATGGAGCACAGAGTATAGAAGAGACTGTTCAGATGCTTCGGATTGCATACCGGGAAGGCATTCGCTGCATTATTGCGACACCTCATCACCACCCGAAACGGGGAATGGAGCATCCTGAAAGACTTAGAAAAAAACTGACCATAGTAAGAAGAGAAGCAAAAAAGATAGATGAGAAATTTCGTGTATATTTAGGAAGCGAAATTTTTTTTGGGCAGGATGTTGCAGAAAAATTGAAATCAGGTCGTGCGCTGTCGATGAATAAGAGGCAATGTGTGCTTCTGGAGTTTTCTCCTACTGACAGTTTTTCTTATATTCAGCAGGGGATACAAAGTGTACAGATGGCCGGATATGAGGTAATACTGGCGCATGCAGAGCGTTATCCATGTTTGTTCAAGGATTTGGACCAGATCAGGTATTTGTGGGAGATGGGAACGCGGATTCAGGTGAATGCAGGAAGTATCACCGGTGACAGCGGAAGATCGGCAAAGAAGTTCGTAAAGCAGCTTTTGGGAGAGCATATGGTACATTGTGTGGGAACAGATGCCCATGGTGTGGACCACAGGCAGCCTAAGATGAAAAAAGCAGCGGAATATGTAGAACGAAAATATGGAGAAGAATACATGAGGAGGATATTTTTCAGCAATGCCAAAGAGTTGTTGAGAAAAAGAAGAGAAAATGAATCAGAATAACACGAACATGGGAATGGAAAATGATGAAATAACAATTGATCTGATGGACTTATTTCAGGTTGTGTTCAAAAAACTGCATCTGGTGCTTCTTGCCGGAATTATCGCAGCTTTAGTGGCGGTTTTAGTGACAAAATTGTTTATGACACCGGTTTATACATCTACGACAAAGATGTATGTATTATCAAAACAGGATGCCAATTCAGCGGTTACATCCAGCGATCTGCAGGCTGGTTCTCAGTTGACGAAAGACTATATGGAGCTGATCAAAAGTCGTTCTGTTATGGAGCAGGTGATCAGTCAGCTGCAGTTGGATATGAGCGTAGACAAGCTGAGCGGGGAGATTACGGTATCCAATACAGCAGATACCCGTATCCTGAGTATTTCCGTGGAAAATGAGAGCCCAAAACTGGCAAAGGAAATAGCAGATGCAGTGCGTGAGTCTGCAAGCGTTCAGATTACGCAGATTACGGATGCAGATGCGGTCAATATGGTTGAGGAAGGAAACCTGCCAAAGGATCCCACTTCTCCAAATACGATGAAAAATGCCATGTTAGGCGGAATTCTTGGAATATTTCTTGCACTGGGAGCGATTGTACTGATCTATATCTTAGATGATACGATCAAGACACCGGATGATGTAGAACGATATCTGGGACTGACAGTTCTGACATCAATTCCGATCGCGTCAGGAACACCTGCCGCAAAGAAGGTCAGGGGATTGTCAGCACGGAAATATACAAAAAGGAATGAAAAGAAGTAAGCGGGAAGGAAAAAGAAGATGCGGGAAATAGTATTAAATGGTCTGGAAAAAGATTTTCGAAGTAATGAAGCGTATAAAAATCTCAGAACAAACATTGAATTTTCAGGCGAGGAGAACAAGGTATTAGTATTTACCAGTTGTACACCGAATGAGGGAAAGAGTACGGTTTCTCTTTCAGTTGCGTCATCGCTGGCTGAAAGCGGAAAAAAAGTTCTCTTTATTGATGCGGATTTGCGTAAATCTGTTTTGGCAGGGCGTCACAGAGTACAGGGCGAGTTAAAAGGATTGAGCCACTTTTTGTCCGGAAGGGCAAAGGTGGAGGATGTAGTATGTAAGACCCAAATAGAAGGTCTGATGGTTATTTTTGCAGGAATTGTACCGCCGAACCCGGCAGAGCTGTTAGGGCAGGAGCGATTTGGAAATTTAATCTCCAGCGGAAGAAAGGTGTATGACTATATTATCATCGATGCCCCACCGCTTGGAAGTGTCATTGATTCAGCGATCATAGCGAGAGTGTGTGATGCTTCCGTTCTGGTTATCTCAGCCAATGCGATCAGTCATAAATTTGCCAGAGTAGTAAAGGAACAGCTGGAGCGTTCTGAGTGTCCGATTTTGGGCGTGGTACTGAATAAAGTGGATATGAGCCAGAACAAATATTATGGCAAGTATTATGGAAAATATTACGGTAAATATGGAGAAAAATAGAAAAGGAAAGCGGTCATGAAACGAGGATTTGTGGGGGCTATATTGGCGGGCGTATGTGTGGTATTGGGAGTTGCCGTAGCATACGTAAGTTCAAAGCAGGATAGAACGGATCCTGTTATTACGGTAAGTGAGGATGCACTTACGTACACAGAAGGAGAAGGGACAGAAGGATTGCTGACAGGAGTGACAGCAACGGACAAAGAAGATGGGGATCTTACAAAGGATATCTTTGTGGAAAAAGTGGTTCCGATCAGTGAGAACAAAGCAATTGTATATTATGGGGTATTGGATAAAAGTCAGAATGTAGGAACAGCTACAAAAGAGGTAGAGTATTTTCCGGCAGGACAACAGCCTGCGGAACAGCCTCCGCAGGAAACGGCACCGGCAGCGGAAGCAGCTGCACAGCCGCTGGCTCCAAACGGGGAGCGCCCTGTGATACAGCTGACCACAGGTACTGCGGATATTCCGGCAGGAGGACCGTTTGATCCGCTTTCATATGTACAGGGAGTTGTTGATGATGTGGATACAGCAGATGTGTTATCTGCATCTATTGCGGTGGAAGGTGCATATGATATTTCCAAGCCGGGAAGCTACCAGCTGACGTATTTTGTGACGGACAGCGCAGGAAACCAGTCAGATCCGCAGGTTTTGACTTTGACAGTACACTAGAAGGAGTGTTACAGGATGGAAAACAAACGAACAGAAGCAAAAAGTAGTTACCATGTAGGCGGAATGAGTATTGTATTCGTTCAATTGGTATTGTCTGTCTTATTTTTGGTACTGGCAAGAGAGAACGGAATGATTCCGGGAAAATATCTGGTGCCGATTGGGGCAGGCCTTTTGGTGTTTTTTGGAATTGCGTTTGGTTTACAGTTTTTGAGGGGAAAGAAATATATAGTTGGACTTGTGATCAGTATCCTGGTGGATCTGATTCTGGTCGGTGGTATTTTTTCGATTTATAAAGCAGACAAGCTGTTGGTTCAAGTAGGGGGAGCTACGTATAAGACAGACAGTATGGTTGTTGTTGTCCGGGCAGATGACTCGGCCAAGACATTGGAAGATGCAAAAGATTATCGCTATGGAATCCAGACAAGTGTTGATGTTGAGAATACAGACAAGATGCTGGAAGATGTAGAGAAAAATGTGGGAAGAACCGTGAAAGTGGAAGAATATTCTACAATTCAGGAAGAGGCAGAGGCACTTCTCTGGGGACGGATCGACGCAGCGATTTATAATGAGGCACTGGCAAGTGTGATTGAAGAGAGTATTGAAGATTATTCCTCTCAGGTGAAAGTGTTATACCAGTATGGTATTAAGACAGAGATTGTTCAGGAAGAAGAAAAAAATATGGAAGAGCCGTTTAATGTGTATATCAGCGGAATTGACGTTTCAGGTGCAATTTCAACGACAAGCCGCAGTGATGTGAATATTATTATGACAGTGAATCCGAATACACATAAGATCCTGCTTACATCCACTCCGCGAGATTATTATGTTACGATACCGGGAGTTTCCGGAGAGCAGAGAGATAAGCTGACTCATGCAGGAATTTACGGAGTAGATAAATCGATGGAGACGCTGGAGAATCTGTATGGAATTGACCTTTCTTATTATGCAAGAGTAAACTTTACATCGCTGATGACGATCGTAGACGCACTCGGAGGTGTGGATGTGAATTCAGAGTATGAGTTTACGGCCGGAGGATATCAATTTAACAAGGGTGTCAACCATCTGGATGGGAAAGCAGCGCTGGCATTTTCAAGAGAGCGATACAGTTTTCAGGATGGGGATAACCAGCGAGGAAGAAATCAGGAGGCTGTTCTGACAGCTATTTTGAATAAAGCCATGAGTCCGGCGATTCTGTTAAATGCCTCATCCATTATATCAAGTGTGTCTGACAGTGTTGAGACCAATATGACAAGTGATGAGATGGCAAAATTCATCAATATGCAGCTTTCAGAAGGTGCAAGCTGGCAGATTGAATCGACAGCAGCTGTGGGAACAGGAGATACGCAGGCATGCTTTTCTTCCGGATCTCAGCCGTTATATGTGATGTGGCCGGATGAAGCGACTGTTGCGACGATTTCACAGAAGATGCAGCAGGTTTTAGGCGGTCAGTAACAATATCCGACATCTTTCGTACAATATGCCGAAGAAATTTTGTGTTAGCCGAATTTCTTCGGCATTCTGTCGTTTTTCACTTTCTTTTTAAAAGTAGATAAAGTATAATGAAGCTATACGAAAAAACAGCAGCTGTGAGGTGGGATTATGGGAAGACAGAAAACCGTACAAAAGAAATTACAGCCATATGAAATCGGAGAATTAGATCAGTATCTTTTCGGACAGGGCACGCACTATGAGATCTTCCGCAAGATGGGAGCGCACAAGGCCGTGCAGAAGAAGCAGGAAGGTGTCTATTTTGCAGTATGGGCGCCGCATGCAGCGAGAGTGTCCGTTGTAGGTGAATTTAACGCATGGGATTTTGGGGCGAATGAGATGCATCGTCAGGAGCCGCTTGGGATCTACACTTGTTTTGTGCCGGGAGCGCAGGAAGGGGATTTGTATAAATTCTGTATCGAGACACAGACAGGAGAACGGATTTTTAAGGCGGATCCGTTTGCAAATTATGCGGAGCGGCGTCCGGGTACGGCTTCCCGAGTGACCGATATTTCGAATTTCAAATGGTCGGACGAGCAGTGGCTGCAGAAGCGGAAAAAGTGGGATCAAAAGGAGAATCCTCTGGCGATCTATGAGGTACATATGGGTTCCTGGATGCGTCATCCGGGCACAGAGGATGAGGGATTTTATACCTATCGTGAATTTGCTCATTCGATTACGGATTATGTGAAGAAGATGGGGTATACCCATGTGGAGCTGATGGGGATTGCGGAGCACCCGTTTGACGGATCCTGGGGGTATCAGGTAACCGGATATTATGCGCCGACTTCCCGTTACGGGACACCGCAGGATTTTGCCTATATGATCAATTATCTGCACAGGAATGGCATCGGTGTGATCCTGGACTGGGTACCTGCGCATTTTCCAAAGGATGCGCATGGGCTGGCGGACTTTGACGGAACGCCGACATTTGAATATGCAGATCCGAGAAAGGGCGAGCATCCGGATTGGGGGACGAAGATTTTCGACTACAGCAAGCCGGAGGTGCAGAATTTCCTGATCGCCAATGCATTGTTCTGGATTGAGCATTATCATGTGGACGGGCTTCGTGTGGATGCGGTGGCATCGATGTTGTATCTGGACTATGGGAAGCAGGACGGGCAGTGGGTGCCGAACCAGTACGGCGGTAATCAGAATCTGGAAGCGATCGCGTTTTTCAAGCATTTAAACAGTGTGGTTCTGGGAAGAAATCAAGGTGCTATGATGATCGCGGAGGAATCTACCGCATGGCCGAAGGTGACAGGCGCGCCGGAGGATGACGGTCTTGGATTCAGTCTGAAGTGGAATATGGGCTGGATGCATGATTTTACCGAATATATGAAATTAGATCCGCTGTTCCGGAAAGGGGCGCATTATCAGATGACCTTTTCCATGGAGTATGCGTACAGTGAGAATTATATTCTGGTGCTGTCCCACGATGAGGTGGTGCATCTGAAGTGCTCGATGCTCAATAAGATGCCGGGACTTGGCTTTGACAAGTTTGCAAATCTGAAAGCGGCGTATGCATTTATGACGGGACATCCGGGCAAAAAGCTGCTGTTTATGGGACAGGAGTTTGCGCAGCTTCGGGAGTGGAGCGAAGAGCGGGAGCTTGACTGGTATCTGCTTGCGGAGGAGCCGCATCAGCAGATCCAGAACTGGTACCGTGATCTGCTTCATCTGTACAGACACAATAAGGCGCTGTATGAACTGGATACGGATCCGGCAGGGTTTGAGTGGATCAACAAGGACGATACCTTCCGCAGTATTTTCAGTTTTGTGAGACATTCCAGAGATAATAAGAAGAATCTGTTGTTTGTCTGCAACTTTACGCCGATGGAACGTCCGGATTACCGGGTGGGCGTACCGCGCAGAAAGCAGCTGAAGCTGGTTCTGGACAGTGACGATCCAAAATACGGCGGAAAGGGTGTGGAGCGTCCGAAGGTATATAAGCCGGTGAAGCAGGAATGCGATGGTCAGAAGTATTCGATCGCATATCCGCTGCAGCCATATGGAGTGGCAGTGTTTGAGTTTTAAAAATAGTGTCGAGCACAAAGAGATAAAATACGATAGGAGAGCGAAAAAAGAAGCTCTTCTGTCGTATTTTGTTTGAGGAAGTAAAATAAAATCTTAAAATACGAATTTTATATTAAAAATAAAAAATATTTTTTATGAAATTGAATATAAAAATTGAAACATGGAAAAAATAGTGTTATACTGGCTGTAAAAAGGAGGCGATAAAAATGCTATGTCAGTTTTCGTTTCAGAATTTTAAGTCATATAGAGATGAAACTGTTTTTGATTTGCAGGCAACTGCAATTCCGGAATTCAAAGATAATTTGATTGTGAAAGATAAGTGTAGTGATCTTTTGCCTGTGAGTGTTATTTATGGACCAAATGGCGGCGGAAAGACGAATTTGATCCGAGCGTTATCTTGTCTTATTACAACAGTGGTGAGACCGATTCATGATTTAGGAAGTACTAGAAAGAGGGTCATTATGCAGCAAAAGGTTGTCGCAGAGCCTTTTTTATTTGATAGTGAATCGAAAGATGAGCCTACTGAGTTTGAAATTTTCTTTCGTACAGAAAAATATGAGTACCGTTACTATTTAGCTGTTTTAAAAGATGAAATATCAGCAGAAACATTGGATCGGAAAACAATAGGAGGCAAAAAACCTGCACATATTTTTTATCGTGACGGCGAAGAGCTTACTTTAGGAACTATTTTAAGTAAAGAGAATGTAAATACCAAAGTGAATGAGAAAATGCCATTTTTATCTTTTTTGGCAATTAATTATAATATACCTGTGATAACAGAGGTTCAAGAGTGGTTTGAGTCATGTATCATTCGTAATTATGCGAACCCTGTTGCAGAATTGCAGATTATGGTATCTGATAATGAACAGACAAAGAATCAGATTATTATGTTGCTGAACGAAATGGGCATTGATGTAGAGGATTATAGATATGATGAAAAGGAAGAGCAGTTATATACTGTACGAACAATTTCGGGTAAGAAATATGAATTGCCGTTTAATCATGAATCTGATGGAACAAGAAAGTTGATTGCAGCGCTTCCGGTTATACTTGTAGCATTACAGGAAGGACGTCTGGTAATTATTGATGAGTTAGATGCAAAGCTGCATCCTAAGCTTTTGCGATACGTAATATCTATGTTTAAGAATAAAAAAATCAATAAATATGGAGCTCAGCTTTTATTTACGTCTCATGATATTGCTACAATGAAAAACACAGTATTCAGAAGAGATGAAATATGGTTTGCAGCTTTGGATGAAAACCATAGCAGCCAAGTTTATTCCTTGTATGAAATTAGACGGGAAGACAATGAAAGAGTGAATAATACAGCTGCATATGATAAGCAGTATTTGGAAGGTAGGTATGGTGCAGATCCTTATTTGCAGAACATGTTGAGTGGGGGTGAGTGGATTTGAGCCTAAAACCTCCGAAAAAAAGTGATTTAGATAAAAAATGGATGAAAAAGAGATTGGATAGAGCTATCAAGATTCAGCCAGAGTATCACCTTATTGTAACAGAAGGAACAGATACAGAACCTGAATATTTTGGTTCAATAAAGGATGTTATAAATAAGAAATATCCAGAGAAGATAAAGTTAGATGTATATGGTGAAGGTGATAATACGATTAGTTTATTTCAGAAAGCGAAAACTCGTGTGGAAGAAAGTTCAAATGTATACAAACATGTTTGGATTGTTTATGATACAGATGATTTTCCGGCAGATCATATAGATTCTGTTTTGCAATCTTGTGATACAGATAGTAATGATGAAACAACGTTTCATGCCATTTGGTCTAATCAGTGTATAGAATTATGGTTTTTATTACATTTTTCATATATGCAGTCAGATATTCATCGAGAAGAATATTGGCCAAAGCTAACGGAGTGTTTAAAACAAATTGGCGCTGGTGAGTATGAGAAAAATCGTAAAGATATGTATGAAATCTTACATCCGTATATGGAATATGCAATCGGAAATGCAAAAAGATTGAATGCGTCAAATGAGGGAAAATATCCATGGGCAAATCTTACAGGAAATGATCAATACTCCGGGATATTATTATTCGCTGGCATACTGGCGGCAGCATTTATTGTGACATGCACGAATGAGAAACGGATCCGGGGTGAGGACCAGTTTGTTCCTTCCGTGTATGCTGGTTTCAGTTTCCCTGTTTTTGATTTATATTTACCGGTGCTGTCAGTTTTCACTTGCTGAAGCCGGATATTACTGTGCAAGGGCGTTTATCAGCGGAGAATTTGCTGCATCTTTCGGCTGGCAGATCTATTATTATACGGTGAAAACATTTCGGGTCAATCATGCAAAAAGGCGGCAAAGAAATGCATATCAATCGTCGGGAGCTGTTTACGGTTTTGCTCATTACAGCAGCAGTATTTGCAGTCAGTAACCTGAGTTATATTGACAAGGACAGTCCGTTCAGCAGTCAGTTTGCAGCAGAAATGTTTATTATCCGGACTCTGGTAGATTTGAGCGGGATGGCGGTTCTCTATGCGTATCATATTCAGGTGCGGGAACTGCAGATGAAATTCGAGGTGGATACACTGCAGAATATTTTGCAGATGCAATATAAGAATTATCAACTTTCTCAGGAGAGTATTGAGATTGTGAATCAGAAGTATCACGATCTGAAGCACCAGATCGCACTTTTGAAATCGGAAGCGGGCAGCCGAAAATTGGTAGAGTATCTGGAGAAGATGGAAAAAGAAATCAAGATTTATGAAGCCCAGAATAAGACGGGGAACAAAGTGTTGGATGCTGTTCTGACAAGTAAAAGTCTGTATTGTCAGAATAATGGGATCGGACTGACGTGTGTGGCAGACGGAAGTGCGTTGAATTTTATGGAAGATATGGACATCAGTGCATTGTTTGGGAATATTCTGGATAATGCTATTGAAAGTGTGCAAAAGCTGAATGAACAGGAAAAACGGCTGATCCATCTGTCCGTTGCAAAGCAGAAACAGTTTCTCAGAATCCGGTGTGAGAATTATTGTGAAGAGCAGTTAAAGTTTGAAAACGGAATACCTGTCACAACAAAGAAAGATCGCCGCTTTCACGGGTTTGGCATGAAGAGTATCAAAAGTACGGCGGCAAAATACGGTGGTTCTGTGACAACAGATTTGAAAAAGAACTGGTTTGAACTGAGGATCCTGATTCCACTTTCCTGAAAAAATGTTTGCGGAGCGGGCGAAACAGAGCTACAATATGAAGTAAACAGGACAGGCATTTGGGGAAGATAAAAAATGCCGGACAGGAGAGCATATGAGTATCGAAAAAACAATATTTGGAACAACAAAAGACGGAAGAGAAGTAACTGCCTATACGCTGCGCAACATTCGGGGAATGCGTGTAAAGCTCAGCAGTCTCGGAGCAGCGATCGTATCTGTGGAGATGAAGGATTTTGCGGGAGAGCGAAAAGATATCGTTCTCGGATATGACAAGGTATCGGATTATGAAGAGAATGGAACTTTCTTCGGGGCAGCAGTCGGAAGAGGGGCGAACCGGACAGAAGGCGCAGGATTTGTGCTGGATGGGATAGAGTATCACCTTCCGAAAAATGAGGGAGAGAATAACCTGCACAGTGGACCGGACAGTTATGCGTTCCGCCTCTGGGATTGTGTGAAAGAGGAGGAAGACAGTGTTTCTTTCCACCTGGACAGCCCGGATGGAGACCAGGGATATCCGGGGAACTTCTCGATTACCGTGACCTATACCCTGACAGATCAAAATGAGTTGAAGATCCACTATGAAGGAGAATCTGATCAGACAACGATCGTGAATATGACGAACCACACTTACTTTAACCTGAATGGACATAACTGCGGCAGCGTAAGACGTCACTGGATAAGACTGCAGGCATCTTCGTTTACACCGGTAAAAGAGACCGGTTCGATTCCGACAGGAGAGATTTGGCCGGTGGAGGGTACACCGATGGATTTCACAAAAGGAAAAGTGATCGGAGAAGAGCTGGCATCCGATTATCATCAGATGCGTCTGGTCAAGGGATATGATCACAACTTTGTCATCGATGGATGGGATCAGACACTGCGCAAGATTGCAGAGGTGGAAGGAGAGCAGTCCGGAATTACCATGAAAGTATATACGGATCTTCCGGGTGTGCAGTTCTATACCGGAAACTTCCTGGAGGGAGTCAGAGGAAAACGCAACATGATCTACCACGATAACTCCGGCTTCTGTCTGGAGACACAGTATTATCCGAATGCGGCGAATGAGGAAAGCTTCCCGTCACCGGTACTGAAAAAAGGAGAAAAATACGACACCACGACAATATATCAGTTTGGAGTGAGATAATCACATAAAAGTTCCCGGCAGAAATTTTCTGCATATTTCTCTGGACAGCGAAAAACTTGCAGATTTAATTTTACAACCGAATGGAATTCAGATTATTTTTTGATAAAAGAAAAAATAAGGCAGGATGACAAGGAATAAATCCTTAAGCATCCTGCTTTACTTTATACGGTATCATTCCTCTTGATATATCCCGGATTGTCTACATTTGCAATAATTTCTTTGGCGTGTAAGAGCTTTGCACGCTTGTCTACCACCTGATTTTCCACATGAACGTCTTCTCCTACATAAGCGCCCGGAAGGAGAACGGTATTCCTTACAACAGCACCTTTTTTAATCATGCATCCACGTCCGATCACAGAGTTTTCCACAGTGCCTTCGATCAGGCATCCGTTGGATACGAAAGAGGTTTTTACATTTGCAGTCTCAAAATATTGAGTCGGACAGGAATCTGTCGTTTTTGTATAGATCGGCCAGTTATCATCAAACAGACTGAAGGCGGATTTAAAATCGAGCAGGGAAAGATTCGCTTCGTAATAGCTTTTCAAATCTGTAATGGCGGCAAAGAAGCCACGGTGGGAAACTCCGCGGATATCCAGTTCGCTGCATTCTATATTGATGACTTGGGGCAGTGTGTACATAGAGGACATATCATGCCCTTTTTTGATCAGGTCGATAAACAGTTCTTTTTTCATTACATAAGTATCCATGAAGATATTTCTGTTTTTTGCATTTCCTCTGTTTTTTTCAATCGAGAGAACACCTTTCTGGCGGTTCAGATTCAGAAGATCACAGTTTAAGAAGTGATCCTTTGCATTGTCAACAGAATGATACAGCAGCGTAATATCCGCTTCGGAGTCGATATGGCTCTGTAACAGTGAATCAAAGTTCATGGAGTATACCATGTAACTCGGGGCAATGATCACGTACGGGCAAGGTGTATTTTCAATACACTCTATGTTTTCTATGTAAGCTGCAATTTCGTTGTCATAAATGCTGTTTTCAATCCCGTTTTCAGAAAAGAGGATTCGGACTTTTCCACGTTTGGAGTTGATATTGTAATGTCTTCCGGTTCCGATATGTTCGGTAAGAGAACGGGGCTTTTGATTAATATACACCTGAATCTGGTCAATGCCGCTGTTGCTCATATTGGAAAGCGGAAAATCGATGACACGGTATCTTCCGAGGAAGGACATGGCACCGATCGGACGGTAAGACTGCAGTCCTTTTACCCAGATGTGGTTTCCGGAAAAGTTGATGATTCCTAATGCCTTGCTCATATTATTCTGCTCCTTTCACACGTTTTGCAACAAGTTCGATATGTTCGCTGTCCGGACTGCCTACTACGGCATTTTTCCCGATCCGCACTCCGTCAGCGACCAGGGCGCGCTGTACGACAGCTCCTGCTTCGACAATCACTCCCGGCATGAGTACACTGTCAATGACTCTGGCGCCGGTATCGATCTTGGCACTGGTAAATAACACGGAGTTTTTGACTTCACCGTCGATCATGCAGCCCTGGGTAATGAAAGAGCGTTTAATATCGGCGTTTGGTCCGATATAATGAGGAGGTGTTGTCGGATCTTCCGTATAGATCTTCCATGCGGGATCGTTGAGATCCAAAGCATTATTTTTGTCCAGAAGATCCATATTTGCTTCCCAGAGAGAGTCGATTGTTCCAACATCTTTCCAGTAGCCCTCAAATTTATAGGCATAAAGATCTTTCCCATCATTTAACAGCGTAGGAATGATATCTTTTCCAAAATCGTGGTTGGAATCCGGATTTTTCATATCTGTCAGCAGCATTTTGCGAAGCAGCTTCCAGTTAAAAATGTAAATCCCCATGGATGCCAGATTACTTTTTGGGTGTTCCGGTTTTTCTTCGAACTCTACGATACGTCCTGTAGAATCGGTATTCATAATCCCGAACCGGCTTGCTTCTTTGATCGGTACTTCGATCACAGCAATCGTGGCATCTGCACCGCAGGTTTTGTGATAATTTAGCATGGCATCATAATTCATCTTATAAATATGATCACCGGACAGGATCAGAATATATTCCGGAGCGTAGGTGTCAATAAAATCGATGTTCTGGGAAATCGCATCGGCAGTCCCCCGATATACATCCAGATTGGAATCTGCTTTCTCACGTGGAGGCAGTACATAGACTCCACTGTCTTTGGCATCCAGCCCCCAGCGTCTGCCTGCCGCAACGTAGCTGTTCAGCAAGATCGATTCATACTGCGTGAGCACACCGACAATATCAATTCCACTGTTGGCGCAGTTGGAGAGTGGAAAATCGATGATACGGTATTTTCCGCCGTATGAAACCGCGGGTTTTGCCACTTTATTTGTCAGGTCATGCAGGCGGGTGCCTCGTCCGCCCGCCAGGATCATTGCTAACATATTATTTTGCTTCATAGTGAATCCTCTCTTTCATAAACTTTTATATATTATACAATTTTTTAGTAGATTTTTCTATGATTATGTGCAAAATGTTGTGTAGATATCTGATTGAGAAAGGGAAGACGTAAAACGAATTGCAAATACCACAAGAATGAAGTATGCTGACAGATAGAATCAACAGAGGAAAACAAAAAACGGAGGTGCACAATGAAATTATTGGAATTTTGGGAGGAAATATCCTTGATGCCGGACGCTGTGCGGCAGCTTGAAAAGCTGGAGATTACAGAAGGGGAATATGAGAAGCTGCGGGAGTTATTTCTCAGAGATGTGAATTTGTTTTATGAAGCAGTGAAAAAAAGAGAAGATTTTCGGCTGGTATTTTTATATTGTTTTTCAAAAATGGCCTGTGAGGTTTATGATCGGTATTGTGAACAGGGGATTTCCAGACGGGTTTACCGGGATACGTTTTATGATCTGACATTGTGGTGTGAAAATTGTTATAAAGCGTATGGAGAATATGGGATTGCGCAGTACGACTGGTTTTGCAGACATCTGGATATGAGTCTGTTTCGGCTTGGGCGTCTGGAATTTGAGAGGATCCCGTCTTTATGGGAGATACAGACAGACGGGATATCGGTTCACAAAGGAGATCCCGTGATCAGCGTGCATATCCCGCAGGGAGAGAAGCTGGAGCTTGATGCCTGTCTGGATTCATTTCGTCAGGCAGAACAATTTTGGAAGGAGAAGCAGGTATATCTTTGTCATTCCTGGCTTTTATATCCGGGGCTCAAAGAAATTATGAAGCCGGAATCTAATATTTTACAGTTCCAGACATTGTTTCATATTGTTGCGGTTGATTTTGAGGGGAGAGAGGCAGAAGAGAGGATTTTCGGAGAATTGGAGACGGATCCCCGAAGCTATGCAGAGGACACCAGCTTGCAGAGAGCAGCCAGAAAATATCTGCTATCCGGGGAGAAACTTGGGAGCGGACTTGGGGTATGGACAGGCGAGGAAAAAGACGCAAATACAGCAGATCATATTCACACATGGATACAGGAACACACAGAAGAACTGGTTAACACAGCAGATTATATTTTTCGGCATCCGGAACTTTCCAAAGAAGAAGTCGTATCTTCAGCCTGTCTTTCTGACTATCTGGAAGAAAAAGGATTTCGTATCACAAAAGGAATCGCAGGGCTTCAGACCGCATTTGTTGCAGAGTGGGGAACAGGAAAACCGATACTTGGATTTCTGGCAGAGTATGACGCTCTTCCGGGTCTTGGTCAGAAGCCGGTCTGCACGTATCAGCCGCTGAAAACGCCGGGGCACGGATGCGGACACAATCTGCTTGGCACAGCATGCGCGGGGGCTGCCTGTGCATTGAAAGAAGCGATGGAAACATCAGATCTTCCGGGGACCATCCGGGTGTATGGCTGTCCGGCTGAGGAAATTATTCTTGGGAAAATTCAGATGAATCAGGCAGGCGTATTTGATGACCTGGATGCGGCGATCACCTGGCATCCGTTTGACCGGAATCGGGTCAGTTACGACATCTGGCAGGCGCAGGATATGAAAAATTATAAGTTTTATGGAGTCAAAGCCCATGCCTCCAAACATCCGGAGCTGGGAAGAAGTGCGCTGGATGCCGCAGAACTGATGAATGTGGGAGTCAATTACCTAAGAGAGCATGTGGCAGATGACGTGAGGATGCATTATACCTATACGAATACAGACGGACCGGCCAATATTGTACCGGACTTTGCTTCTACGAATTATTTTATCCGTTCATCCAAACGTTCGCGGACAGAGGACGCATCCAGGCGGGTGGATGACTGTGCAAAAGGAGCGGCTCTTATGACCGGGACGAGAGTGGAGATCGAGCTTGTGACGAGCAATCAGGAGATGAAAGTGAACCGACCGCTGGCAGAAGTATTTTATCAGGCAATGGAACAGACCAATCTTCCGGAATATACAGAAGAGGAGCTGCGGTTTGCAGAAAGCCTCACAAAAGAAGCGGGACTGGTCAATGACGGAAATTATTTTGGAGGTCTGGAACCGTTGGAAGACCAACCTGTTTTGCTGGCAATCGGAACCGATGTCTCAGAAGTCAGTCATACCGTGCCAACTGTGATGCTCAGTGCGGCGACCATGTGCAAGGGTACACCGCTGCATCACTGGAGTGCAGCCGCACAGTCCGGAATGAGCATTGGGCAGAAGGGAATGCTGTATGTGACAGAATGTATGGCGAAGGGTGCGCTGCGTCTGATCGAAGAGCCGGAGCTTTTAACAGAAGCATGGAGAGTGCATCAGGAATAACAATTTTTCAAAAACTGCATATGGTAATCCGGGAGGTGGTAAGATGTTTTCAGAGATACAGACCATTCCGGATGCCGCTGCAGAGATCAAAGGAAGCTCAGAATTTCCAGAAATCCGGGGAATGGTATATTTTTTCGGAGTTCACAATGGAACGATCGTGGCAGCCGATATCCGCAATCTGCCTGACGGAAATGCATTTCATGGATTTCATATTCATGAGGGAACCTGTCAGGGGACAAAAGCGGAACCATTTGCACAGGCGGACGGACACTACAATCCGACAAATGCCATGCACCCGCAGCATGCGGGAGATATGCCTTCGCTTCTGGCAAATGACGGAAATGCATTTTTGATCTTTTACACAGATCGATTTCATCCCGAGGATGTGATCGGAAGAGCGGTTATCATACACGCACATCAGGATGATATGACAACCCAGCCTTCCGGAAACTCCGGCGCTATGATCGCGTGCGGAGAGATCCGGGAAATGAAGGCAGAATAAGAAAAGTCTAATCTTCCGGGCAGATATCTTTTTTCAGAAACACATACTCTGTCCCGGAAGATAGAGACTCTTCGAAAGCAAATCCAAGTCCGGTGAACTGTTTCAGATCTTCTGCAGTCTGAATCTGGTGTTCTGCCATCCAGCGGACCATTTCTCCCCGCGCCATTTTCGCGAGCGTGGCTTTCACCTTTACTTTTCCCTGAACGAATTCTCCGAAAATGCAGGTGACGCAGTGTACGTCTTTTGCCAGATAAGGAAGTACTGCTTTGCTGTATTCTGCGGAAGCAAGATTGATGAGTTCTTTCGGAGAATTTTTCTCAAATTTACAGTACAATGCCTGATATAGCTGATCGTTCCAGAAATGATACAAATCAGTGGCATTCTCAGTTTCCAGTTTGGCCTGCATCTCCAGACGATAGGGAATGACAGCATCTGAAGGGCACAGGACACCGTAAAATCCGGAAAGAATGTTCAGATGCCGGTTTACGTAGTCCCACTGTGTATCAGAAAAGATGCCCGGTGCGAGGTATTGGTATTGGATCCCTTCATAGGCGAGAACAGCGGGAGTGACAGCGTCAGCTGGTGTAAATTCGCACAGTCTTTTTGTATTTTGAAGTGCCAGTTTTTCACTGCATTTCCAAAGTTTCCGCAATTCTTCAAATGACATCTGCTTTAGCGTCTGATATAAAAGGTCTGTCTGTTCTGCAAAAACAGGTGTGGTGGCAGTGCCGGGAAATTCTTCGCATATATTCATTTTTTTCGCAGGTGAAATGATGATTTGAATCATAAATGGTGGTTCTCCTTTTCTTGTGTATGCTCTATGACAACGTTTGTTTCTGCATCCAGTATGCTTCTTAATTCCTCCAGCCGCGGATCGCCTTTGAAGTAGGAGGCTCCGTAAGTGAGATTGAATGCATAATCAAAATCCGGTGGATTTTTTCCCTGATTGTGTTGCAGGATCGTTTCTGCTTTATCCAGTGCCTTTACCAGATGTGCTTCCGGGATGGAGCAGTTGTTGTATTCGTTCCACAGGGAAAGAAATTCTGACCGTTTTGGCTCGGGGAGAAGCTGGAAGATCCGACAAATATCAAGGTATTCCTGTTTGGATTTTGCAAGGGGATCCGTATTGGAAATTGCAGGAATATCTCCGGCATAGAGTTCTCCGAGATCGTGGATCAGACACATGGAAAGCACTTTTTTAGCGTCCAGCTCCGGAAATTCATCGATCAGAGTCAGAGCAAGCAGCGCAAGACGAAAAGAATGTTCTGCCGTACTTTCCTGTCGTCCTGTTTTGGTCCAGGCAGTGCGGGTGACAGATTTGATCCCCTCTACGGTGCGGATAAAATCCAGGTATTCGTTGAGATGTTCCATAGAATCTCCTCCTTGTGAAAAGTTCAAAATAAAAGGTTATAATTGATGTAAACAATAATTATCATACGATATTTTCGGATGGAAAGTCTACCATAACAGGCAGAAAAGTGTTATTATCAACAACAAAGTACAACAAGGAGTTTTTAGTATGAAGAAAATAATTTTAGGGTCAGCTTCACCGAGGCGAAAAGAGCTTTTATCACAGATCGGGGTTCCGTTTGAAGTGCGTGTCAGCAATAAGGAAGAAGTGTATACAAATACGGTTCCAAAGGAGATTGTAAAAGAGCTGGCGCTGATGAAAGCGGAAAATGTGGCATCCGAGATCCCGGCAAGGAATGTGATCGTGATCGGTGCGGATACGATCGTTGTGCATGAAGAACAAATTCTGGGAAAACCAAAGGATGAACAGGAGGCTTTTGAGATGATCCGGTCACTGCAGGGAGATACACATCAGGTATATACGGGTGTTGCGGTTCTGGATTTTGATGAAAACGGAGAAAAAACGGTGATCAGCCACGCAGTGGAAACAAAAGTTTCTGTCAATCCGATGAGCACAGAAGAAATCCAGAAATATATAGAGAGCAAAGAACCTATGGATAAGGCCGGGGCTTACGGAATTCAGGGGAGATTTTCCGCATTCATTGAGAAGATCGAAGGGGACTATTTCAATGTCGTAGGACTTCCTGTTTCTTACGTATATCAGGTGTTAAAAGAACTGGGGGAGGTATAAGATGCGAGGCAGAAAAACAGCGGCAAACTGCGAAAGCTGCATGAATTATGAATATGATGACGATTATGAGTGCTATGTCTGTACGCAGGATCTGGATGAAGATGAGATGGTGAGATTTGTGCAGGGAGATTTCAGAGAGTGCCCGTATTATCAGGTGGGGGATGAATACCGGGTGGTGAGGAAGCAAATGTGAGAGAGCTTATGCGAAAAGTCCGCAAAAGATATGTAGCTTTCAACACAAATCAGGCTCCGCCGAAGAAATCCCTTGAAGTGGCTGTAACGCCTGTTGGATATGTTCGCCAATTGGCTCACATATAACAGCCTAACAGCCAAAATCAAGTGTATTTCCTCGCTGCGCTACAATGATTTGTTTATGAAAGCTACATATATTCACAAACTTCCGCCATTTTCCCGCAGCCATTTCTGTGCTTTTCGGTAATCGGGCAGTACGGATTCTACAATATTATAAAAGGCTTTTGAGTGATTCATTTCCAGACGGTGGGCGAGTTCATGTACAACGATGTAGTCCACGATTTCTTCCGGAGCGAAGATCAGACGCCAGTTATAGTTTAAATTTCCGGCGCTGGAGCAGCTTCCCCAGCGGGTTTTCTGTTCCCGGATGGAGATACGGCCGTAGGTGACGCCCATGATACGGGCATAATATTCTGTCTTGCGTGTAAAAATATCCCGTGCAAGCTGGATGTATCGTTTCCGGTCATTTTCAGAAATCTGAGGTTTTTCAGAAGATTGCTCAAGACGCTGAGATGCCGAGTCCAGATGCTTTAGGATCCAGGCTTGCTTTTCGTAAAGAAATGTATCAATGGTCGGGGCAGGACAGTTTTTGGGTGCCCGGACACGGACCGTCGCCTGTGCAGTAATCTGAATTGCGAGGGATTTTCTGTCACTGTATATGACTTCATAAGGAAAGGGATGCTGCATGAAATTCTCCTTTGTAACAATTATTTTAGTTTCAGTTTAGAGAAAACAAAAAGAAAGTGCAAGATATAATTTATAAAAAGGTTTTGTTGTTTTTGTAGAAAATATGAATTGCTTTATTCTGGGAAAAGAGTGTATAATAAATTTATTCGTAAGCTGTATTCTTGCAGCACTTTTGAGTTTTAAAAGTTCAGAAGAATCTAAGGTTCAATATTCAGGCCAATCAGCCGGTATTTATCCAATGTTTTGAAATAAGATCTTTGCTGATGGAAATAATACAGAAAATGACTGTTGAAAGGGTTAAATTTATCATAGTAGAAAGCAGGTGAGAACATGATTGATAAGAACTATTTTGGCGAAGGAAAGAATATTGAATTTAAAAGAGAAATTCCAGGTAATCATGAGAAATTTTTAAAAGATATTATTGCATTTTCTAACAGCACAGGTGGGAAAGTGATAGTAGGAATTGAGGATGAAACAGGGACTGTTTATGGAATTGGCGAACAAAGCCCATTTAAATTGTCGGATTCCATTTCTAATATGGTTTCAGATGCGTGTACACCACAGATTGAACCGGATATTTCAATCCAGACAATAGAAGAAAAAACGGTACTTGTCATAGATATTGTTCCTGGAAAGTTCAGACCTTATTATATTGCGAAAAAAGGAAAAGAGACTACAGCTTTTATTCGAATTAATGGAACAAGCAGACCTGCTGACGCAAGAAAATTAAAAGAGTTAGAGTTGGAAGGCCAGAATATTTCCTATGATTCACTACAGGAAATAGGAAGAGAATTTGACAAAGAAAAGGCATTGAAACTTTGCGAAACAATGAAAAAGATAGCAGTTATATCCTGTAAAACAGACGAAAAAAATGCAGCAAAGGACATGACTATAGAGAAGCTTGAAGATTTTGGAATTCTTTGTAGGGTAGGGAGAACGCTCTATCCGACACATGCATTTGATCTGATGACAGATAACAAAAGTAAAGCATCAAAAATTCAATGTGCATTATTTAAGGGAACAATCAGAGATGTTTTTATTGATCAAAAAGAATTTGATGGGCCAATTTACGAACAGGTGGAAAAAGCATATCAATTTGTTTTAAGGCATATTAATATGGGGGCAGAAATCGGAGGGATATATAGAAATGATTCTTATGAACTTCCAGTATCTGCTATTAGAGAAATGATTGCCAATGCTGTTGTACACAGGAGTTATGTAGATAAGTCTTGTATTCAGGTGAGCATTTTTGATGACAGAGTTGAGGTGTTATCACCTGGGATGCTTTATGGTGGATTGGATATTGAAACTGCAAAGTTAGGAAAATCTACTTGCAGAAATGAAGCGATTGCAGAAGCGTTTCATTATATGCATATAGTAGAGGCATGGGGAACAGGGATACCGAGAATTATAAACAGATGTAGAGAGTATGATTTACCTGAACCGACATTTGAAGAGTTTGGAAATGGATTTAAGGTTACAATGTTTAGGAAAGTAAGCAACGCCAATGAAAAAGTAAGCAACGCCAATGAAAAAGTAAGCAACGCTAATGAAAAAGTAAGCAATGACAATGAAAAAGTAAGCAACACTTTTGAAAAGTATTTGCCATTATTCAAGGAAGCAGAGATTACGGAGAAATTTATTGAGAATAGTGGCAGAGTATTTCTGGAAAGTGGAGTAGACAAACCATTTGGACAGGCAAATATTATGGAATGGTTAGGATGTTCAAAATCCAAAGCAACAAATGTTATGAATGCAATGAAGGCAGCGAAAGTCATAAAAAAAGTCACAGGACTGGGTGCAGGGAAGTATAAGTTTATAGAACTATAGAAAAAAGAGAAGGTCTCTCAATGAAGGCACCCCAACAGAACAATCTTGCAATCCCGATGTTATCTTTCTATAATATTCTTAAGTGTAAAGGAAATGGAAGTATCGTTTGAAATGATACAGAAGAGCAGAAAGGGAGCGGGGAATGAAAGAAAAGAAAGAGAAAAAACAAAACGGCTATTTCCGCCATATGGCGGAAGCGATAAAAATGGAACTCAGGGAACATAAAAG